>VYLF01000030.1_pt1 | contig 106976 bp, 99 predicted proteins | sample 5114371 | NCBI WGS metagenome assembly VYLF01 (sample SAMN12291773, study PRJNA351875) | freshwater metagenome | isolation source: freshwater lake | place: USA: Michigan, Kent Lake | collected 2013-08-15 | reverse complement strand
TGACCTCCGGCTTCACACGGCAGTCGGGCTTGAGCACACCGGGCATAAGGACAGCTAATCCTCATGAAAACACGAAGCAGCCACGTCTGCCCCGATTAACCCCGCTTACCCATCTCCAACCGGTGTCGCCGCTGCAGCAACAACGCCCTCTCGTCGGAGATGGGCTTAGGTTATGGGCGGTTTGATGGATGGTGGATAAGTTTTTATCTATACGCTCTCCCCTCTCCCTTTGGGAGAGGGGTCGGGGGTGAGGGGTCGTTCCGCAAGGGCGCGTTGCTCCGTGCAATCAATGCTCCGCAACGCGCACTTAAACAATGCGCGTGTAAGGCCCTCACCCCCGCCCCCTCTCCCAAAGGGAGAGGGGAGAGCCTCAATATGTATCCAACCAACCCGTCGACCTATAGGTCAACCCTTGTGGGAGAGGGGCTTTTGCATTCCTAATACCAGCCAATCTCACGCAAGGCTTTGGCATAGGTACGGCTGACGGGGACTTGGGTGTCGTTGGTGAGGGTGAAGACGGCTTTGCCGTCGCCGCGTTCGACGTCTTTCACTGCGCCGCGGGCCACCCACCAGGAGCGATGGACCTGTGCGCCTTCAATGCCGTCCAATTCACTGATCGCATCGCTTAAGCGCATCAAGATCAGGTCCGTGCCACGCGAGCTATGGATACGCAGATAATGATCTTCGCTGGAGACCGCATAAATCTCGGCTCCGCGCAGCGAGATTGGCAGGCGCTCTAGGAAACGAATGGGGGCAGGGGTGTTGCCCGCCTCCCCAGTTGAAGGGGCGGCGTGGGTCTCTCGTGGGGCTTGATTGGTGAGCGTTAAAATGCCCGACATAAAAGCGGAGATGATGGCGACCGGGGCAAAGTAAAAGGGTAGAGCCCCTAGGTTTAGAGTGCCCTGAAATGCCAGACCTGTGATGAGCCATACAATCACGGTCATCGGGAGGGCTACCAGCACGGTCACCACCGCCCAACTCATAAAGGGTGAGCGGGCCCAACGCTCAATCGCCACCAATTTCCAGCTGATCAATCCGCCAATCAAAGCACCCGCCAACATGACGGGGAGCCAATAGACAAAGCGCAACCAGAGTGGCAGCTCTATGGTCTCAAACGCGCCTGATATTGCCAAGAGGCTACCCAGAGCTTGGCTGATCGCGAGCCCGCGCAAGGTTTCAGGACTTGTAAAATAGTGGATCCAACTGGTGTTTGGCGCTTCGTGAACCACAGAGCTTGGTGTTTCGCGCATAATGCCAGTTTCTCCACGTAAAGGCGCGTGCAAGCGCTGAGGCACCTTTCTAACGATGTCCTGCGTCTGCCGCAAAGACCTTGTGACACGATTTGGAGCCAAACCACATGACCGACATTTCCTCCCCCAAGAACAACCATTTCACAACCGTGTCGAAGCGCTCATTGGCCAGCTTAATGGCAATCCTTCAGTCGCTACTCGGCCCTGCATTCGCAATTGGCATCGTGGCTGTGGCCCTTTCATCTTTCGGACCAAACGTGTGGGCTTACATCTTGAGCCAAAACTTTGTGCCGCGCGTGCCGGATTGGGGAGTCTTCGCCAAACTCCCCCTAGTCACGCTCATCCACATTGGCGGCGCCACCAGTTCCCTGGTTCTGGGTGGCATCGTGCTCTTTGGACCGAAGGGAACACCGGGTCATAAAATGATGGGCCGGATCTGGGCCGTGATGATGGTGACGACAGCGTTTTCCAGCTTCTTTATGAAGAGCTTTGCTCCCATGCTGGGCCAATTTGGTCCCATCCACATTCTGTCGGTTTGGACACTCTACAGCTTGCCGCGCGCCATCTGGTATATTCGTCAAGGTAATGTGGAAGGCCACTTAAAGACGATGCGCGGCCTCTATTTTGGCCTGTGCTTGGCAGGCGTGATGACCTTCATTCCAGGTCGCACCTTTTATGCCCTGATATTTGGATAGGGGCGGCGCTTAAGCCCGATCCCTTTCTCGACCCAGTGCCCAACTTCTCCCCAAACTTCTCCACCAACTACGCTAAGGAGTCTATTCGATGCGCGATCTATTCCCCCTTTTCCCTGTTGCCGCGATCACGCTTTTCTTCGCAACCGGTCCGTTTGTCATGGCATCCCCAACCAGCACTCTGGCCCCTGTCCAATTTGTCTTTACGGGCTTTAAAAAGCAGGCGGGACAAGTGATGGCGCAACTGTCGTGTGCGGAAAAGCCCGGCGATAAGGGCAGGCTCATCCCGGCGCTAGCCGACGTGCGCGGTCCACAAGTTGTGATCCGCTTTCCAGATCAGCGTGTTGGGCAAGTTTGCACCATGCGAGCGTTTCGCGACGAAAATGGCAATCAACAGCTGGACATGGGCCCATTCGGCATTCCGAAAGAACCCTTTGCTTTCTCAAACAATGCCGTGGCCACCTTGGGGCCACCTAAGCCAGAGGCCACCCGCTTTGTGATTCAGTCTGGTCAGAACAGCCAAACCATCCTGATCAAATAGGCGAAGGGGTAAATGGGCTTGCATCGCTCTGGCGGTCATGACTACGATGATGCTCGAAGCGACGCAAAAGGGGTAGGTAATGGGCAAAGTAAAGGTCTTGGTTCTTGCAGGTCTAATGGCATGGCTGCCGGGCCTAGTAACCGCACAAACCAAGGTGCCAACCCCGCCTGCCAAGGCGTTGATCGAGGCGGCCCTGAAAGACGACCGAGCCTATGCCATTACCCGCGATCTGAGCACCGATATTGGGCCAAGGTTAGCAGGGACTGAGGCCGAAGCCCGTGCGCGGGATTGGGCGGTTGCACGCCTGACCCAAGAGGGCTTCACCAATGCACGGGTTGAGACCTTCCCGCTGACCGCTTGGGAACGAATTATTGAGACGGCCACGATTGTCGGACCCCATGCCCAACGCCTTGAAGTTCATGCAACAGGCGGATCGCCTTCGACCCCGGCTGAGGGCATCGTGGGTGAGGTGGTGCGCTTTGCCGATATGGTGGCCTTGCGTGCCGCAGCGCCGGGTTCCTTGACCGGGAAAATTGCGTTTGTGGATGACATCATGCCAGTCACCGAAGATGGCAGTGGCTATGGCAAGGCGGTGGTAAAGCGGCGGGAATGCGCTTCTGTCGCAGCAGAGCTTGGCGCGATTGGCTGTCTCATCCGCTCTGCCGGCACGTCTGAGCGCGAGGTCCATGTCGGCCAAGGTGCCCGCGGCCAGCAAGGCAAGCTGCCTGTGCTGATTCTGGCCAATGCCGACGCCAATCAGTTAGGCCGCGTCTTGGAAAAGGGGCCGACCCAAGTTCGCATGCAAGTTCAGACAAAGGTCCAGCCCGAAGCCCAGTCTGGCAACGTGATCGCCGAAATGCGCGGTACGGAGCGTCCTGATGAGTATGTCGTGCTGGCCTGCCATTTAGACTCCTGGGACCTTGGCACGGGCGCTTTGGATGATGCCGTTGGCTGTGGGATTGTGACGGCTGCAGCAAAGCTCGTGCGTGACATTGCAGGGCCACCTAAACGCTCCATCCGAATGATCTGGTATGGCGCTGAAGAAGTTGGTCTGATTGGGGCGGCTGCCCATGCGCAAGCGATCAAGGGGCAAGCCGGTTCGTATGTGTTTGCAGCCGAGTCTGACTCCGGTGACGGGAAAGTCTATCAGGCTGATTTCGGCTTTGGCGCGGGGACTGGCCCGGTCAAAGAAGCGATTGCAAAGGCCTTGAAGCCTTTGGGTGTCGCCCGAGGCACCGACGATGCTCGTGGCCAATCAGATATCTCAACCTTGCGGCCCCTAGGAGTGCCGGTGATGGATTTGCAGCAAGATGCCAGCAAGTATTTTGCCATTCACCACACGCCCGATGATATTCTGGAGAAGGTAGACTTGGCCAGTGTCCGTCAGAATGTTGCTGTTTATGCCGTGACAGCGTGGTTTGCCGCTTGGACCACGCTTGATTTTCGGGCGGAATAGTCATCACCCGCATGGAAGATGAAGAGTTTGCCGATGTTGAAGCTCTAGACGCTCCTGATGTCGCGCCAAGTCTGCAGGAAGTTGTGGTGCCGCAAGAGGCGGCGGGGGAGCGGCTGGACAAGTTCTTGTCAGAAGCCTTCCCAGCACTTTCACGATCACGCATCAAGCATTTGATTGAAGCAGCACGGGTTTACCGCGACGGCGTCAAGGAGATGAATGTCTCTGCGAAAGTGAAGGCAGGCACTCAGTATCGCATTGAAGTGCCGCCGCCAGAACCAGCCGAGCCGCAGGCTGAGAACATCCCACTCTCGATCCTCTATGAGGACGCCCATGTGCTGGTGGTGGATAAGCCTGCGGGCCTGTCAGTCCATCCGGCGCCGGGCAATTGGACCGGGACTTTGGTCAATGCTGTCCTCTGGCATGCGGGCGACAGCCTCAAAGTAGTCGGTGCGACGGGCAGGCCGGGCATTGTGCACCGCCTGGATATGGACACCTCGGGGGTGATGGTGGTGTGTAAGAGCGAGTTTGCTTTGGCCTCGCTCGGCCGACAATTTCAGGACCGTACCATTTCGAGGCGCTATCGTGCGTTTGGAGTGGGTCAACCCAAAGCGCCTTGGGGCAAGACGGGGCGGGTCGATGCACGGCTGGCCCGGGATCCGCGCGACCGCAAACGCATGGCAGTGGTGGCTGATAGTGCGTCGGCGGGAAAAAATGCGGCGACCAATTATGAGATCGTCAGGCGCTTTGGGATCGGCCTGCAGGGCAATCCCGGTGCAGCGGCGACAGAGATGGTGTGCGTGCTCGAGACCGGTCGCACGCATCAAATCCGCGTCCACATGGCCCATATTGGCATGCCGCTGATTGGCGATCAGGTCTATGGCGACACCAAAGCTGCACGGGCCTTGAACACGGCCTTGCCGGAAGAAGTCCGATTAAAGCGCCAAGCCCTACATGCCGAAACCCTCGCCTTCACCCATCCCGCTACTAGCGAGCGGATGAGCTTTCAAAGCGACTTGCCAGAGGACTTGCTGTCCTTGCGCGCCGCGCTTTCCGACCTATAGTTTTTGTTACCAAGAAAGGCCCAAACCATGATCTCGCGCCGCACCCTCTTAGCCACTGGAACTGCTACTCTGGGCCTTGCGGGCCTTTCTTTGCCTGCCAATGCGCAAGAGGCTTCTGCGCCCTTAAACGCCTTGTTTGAGCGCTATTTCGATCAGACTTTGGTGCGCAACCCAGAGCGCGCGACAGGTCTTGGCGATAAGCGCGGGCAAGATCGTTGGAATGATGATTCTGATGCTTATGCGGCGCAGAACCTCGCCTTTCAGGTCAAAACCAATCAGGAGGTTGCAGCCCTAGCTGCCACCTTGAAGCTGAACCAGACCGACGCGCTGAGTGTGCGCCTGTTCGACAAACTGACCCAAAATGCCAAGGCCAATGCGCCGTATCGCGGTCATGCCTATGTGTTTGATCAGCATAATGGCGCGCAGTCCGGCATCCCGACTTTCTTGGCAAATAACCACACCGTCTCGAATTTAGAGGATGCTCAAGCCTATATTGCACGCCTTGAAGCCATGCCGGAAAAGGTCGGTGGTCTATTGGCACGCTCGGCCGAGTCTGCAGCAAAGGGCATCACCCCGCCGCGGCATCTTTACACGTTTGTCCTGTCAAATTGTCAGAATTTGTTGGCCGGGGCACCCTTTACCGAGACAGGCAAGGATTCTGTTTTCTGGAGCGATATCAAAGGCAAGATCGACAAAACCACACTCGATGCCCCAACAAAGGACCGCCTGAAAGCGCAAGCTCGCGCCGCGCTGATGGATAAGGTCAAACCCGCTTATGAAGCCATTATCGCGGAAATGACCAAGCAACAGGCCAAAGCGCGTACCACCGATGGCGTATGGGCTCTGCCCGATGGCGAAGCCTATTATGCAGAGCGCTTGGCGACCCAGACCACGACACGTTTGACCGCCAATGAGATCCACCAATTGGGCTTAGACGCTGTTGCGCGCATCCATGGTGAAATGGAAACCATCATGCGCAAAGTTGGCTTCACCGGCACGCGCGACGCCTTCTTCGACTTTATGGAGACTGATCCGCGCTTCTTTGTTGCCGATACGCCAGAAGGCAAAGCCTCCTATGTCGCCCAAGCCACCGCGATGATCGACACCATGCGGGATCGCTTGCCGACAGCCTTCAATCTTATGCCCAAGGCCCCCCTCGAAGTCCGCGCCCTAGAACCCTTCCGCGAGGCCTCAGCAGGCTTGGCTTTCTATTCGCGTCCATCAGCGGACGGCAAGCGGCCGGGCTATTATTATGTGAACACCTTCAATGTGAAGGCGATCCCGACTTATCAGATGGAGGCCTTGGCCTATCATGAAGGTCTGCCGGGCCATCACATGCAAATCGCGATTGCGCAAGAATTGCAGGGGATTCCACGCTTCCGCAAATTCTCGGGCTTCACCGCCTATTCGGAAGGTTGGGGCCTTTATACCGAGCGTTTGGGTAAGGATATGGGTTTCTATCAAGACCCGTATTCAGACTTTGGCCGCCAAGTGCTGGAACTGCGCCGCGCCATTCGCTTGGTGGTTGATACTGGCCTGCATGCTAAGCGCTGGCCGAAGGAGCAGGCGATTGCCTATATCCTCGCCAACCAGCCGGGCGATCTTGAAAGCGCAACCCGCGACATCAACCGTTACATCGTCATGCCGGGCCAAGCCACGGCCTATATGATTGGCCAGATGGAGATCTTACGCCTGCGCGCCGACGCCCAGCGTCGCCTTGGCAGCCGCTATGACATCAAGAAATTCCACGACATCGTGCTGGGCAGCGGCTTCGTGCCCTTGGATATCTTGAAGGAATTGGTCGAGGCTTGGGTTTAGGGCAGTCGACTTCGACTGTCCTCACCCCGGTGCGATCATCAACTCGGGGCGGACGATGGCGTCGAAGTCTTCGCCGCTGATGCCTAGCGCGATGGCTTCTTCGCGCAAGGTAGTGCCGTTTTTGTGGGCGGTCTTGGCGACTTTGGCGGCTAGATCATAGCCGTATTTTTCCTTCAGTGGCGTCACCAGCATCAAGGAATTGGCGAGGCCCTTGGCGATATTGTCGAGGCGGGGCTCAATCCCTACGACGCAATTGTCGGTGAAGCTGACGGCGGCATCGCCTAAAAGCTGGACCGATTGCAGGAAGTTATAGGCCATCATCGGATTGAACACATTGAGTTCAAAATGGCCTTGGCTGCCCGCAAAGGCGATGGCAGCATTATTGCCTAGAATATGGGCGCAGACTTGGGTTAAGGCTTCGCATTGGGTCGGGTTGACCTTGCCTGGCATGATGGAGCTGCCGGGTTCATTCTCTGGCAAAGCCAGCTCGCCCAAGCCCGCACGTGGGCCAGAGCCCAAGAAGCGGATATCATTGGCGATTTTGAAGCAGCTCATCGCCACCGTGGTGATGGCCCCATGGGTGAAGACCATGGCGTCATGGGCAGCCAAGGCCTCAAACTTATTGGGGGCGCTGGTAAAGGGCAGGCCGGTTAGGCCCGCAATTTCAGTCGCCACGGCGTCCGCAAAGCCGACGGGCGAGGCAAGGCCCGTCCCCACGGCGGTGCCGCCTTGGGCCAGTTCCATCAAGGCTGGCAGTGTTTGGCGGATGCGGGCGATGCCATTTTCAATCTGCTTGGCATAGCCCGAAAACTCTTGGCCCAAGGTGACTGGCGTCGCATCTTGGGTATGGGTGCGGCCAATCTTGATAATGTCGGCCCAAGCTTTAGCCTTGGCGTCCAAGGCCGCATGCAAATGCGTCAGTGCGGGCAACAGATGGTGGGTGACTTCCACCGCGCAGGCAATGTGCATAGCGGTCGGGAAGGTGTCGTTCGAGCTTTGGCTCATGTTGACATGGTCATTAGGATGGACGGGCGTTTTCGAGCCCATCTCGCCGCCCAGCATCTCAATCGCGCGGTTGGAGATGACTTCATTGGCATTCATATTGGACTGAGTGCCAGAGCCTGTTTGCCATACGACCAGCGGGAAGTGGTCGTTCAGCTTGCCATCTATGACTTCTTGCGCGGCCTTGATGATGACCTCGCCCAAGTCCTTATCCATTTTGCCGAGCTTCATATTGGCGAGCGCAGCAGCCTGTTTGACGATGCCGAGTGCTTTCACGATGGACAAAGGCTGCTTTTCCCAACCGATCTTGAAATTGCCGAGTGAGCGTTCGGCCTGCGCACCCCAATAACGGTCAGAAGCGACTTCGATGGGGCCAAATGTATCGGTTTCGGTGCGCGTGCTCATGGGGTGCCTCTCCTCAATTCTTTCGCCCGTGCATAAAGCTGTTAGCTATGGCTTTGAAGGGGCTTGTGCTGCGGGCTCTGCAGATTTGGCTTTGGTGGGCTGGGGTGGCACCGCGTTCATGTCTAAGATGATATTGGGCAGACGCTGGTAAAGCTGGAACCGGACCCTAACTTCACCAATCATCACATCTTTGAAGCGCGGTTCGACCATACGAATATCACCTGTTTCAAGGCTTTTGACTATATCCTGGCTATTGGCAGCACTTTCGGTGCGCAGCACATCCCACATCTCGTCTTTCTGCTTAAATCCGGTGATGCTTCCAGACGTGCTGAAGATGATAACCTCTGGTTTGGTGTCGGCGTCTAAGTCGAGCAGGGCCGCTTTACAGGTAGGCTGGTCCTTGATTGGTTTAGTGACAAGACACTCGGGTACAAATGGGATTGTTTCCCCGTCAAACCGTTGCGCTACAAAACTGGCAGGCAGGCTCGCGCCCTTAGGCACGACCACTTCGAGTGCTGAGAGGTCTGGGCGACTTTTCTCTGCCGTTTCGCTATCTTCTAAAAAATGACGGCGTTCGCCAAGCAGATTGGCTTTTGCCTTAGCCGCCACTTTGGCAATTGCCGCATTTAGCGATTGGGTAAGCTGGTCTAGCGCCTTTGTGCCATAAGTTCCCGTATCATAGCGCAAGAGCCACCAATCAAATTTCTCAGGCTTTACGAGGCCCGAAGTGAGGCGCTTGACCTGATTATCGACGCTCAAGCGGGCAGGCGAGGCCAATGGTGTCAGGATGGCGATGAACACCACGCATTTGAAAACCGCCAAACCAATATTCAGCGGCTTTAGAAGCTCCATCCATGGCCCGCGCCAGAAAATTGCGACGCTATAGCCAATGCCATAAGCCAGCGCGATTACCACCACCATCCCCGCCAAGGTGCGATCAATCGTGAGGCCATATTGGTTGATCCGCAGGCCAAGGCTCCACGCCGCGAGAATGGCGAAGACCAACAACAGAATAGCTGCCAGCCGCACGCACCACTTCAAAACCACTTGCACCGTGCGGTCGGTTTCGCCTTGCTGGAAGGCGGCATTGATCAACAGCACAAAGCCGATGCATGCACCTAGAAGCGTGGCCGTCGCGGCTTTGGTATCCCACAAGGGTTGAAGGCCACTGAATGCGAGGCTGACAGCAAAAATTGCTCCGATCAGCGTGATAACGGGTAGAAGCCACGCCAGAACGCCTAAAGCGAGGCCTCTTACATTGGCCAATAGCTTGGGTTGGATGTCACCAAGATGTACGGCGCTGGCAAAGGCTAGGCCCGTGATGGGGAAGCCGAAATACTCATTCTGCAATAATTCAGTGAGCCATTTGAAGCCGATAAAGCCCAATAAGGCCGCACCCAATTGCAGAATGCCCCAAAACAAAAGCGTAAAGCCAATCGCCAAAATTAGCTGCACGCCGCGTTTCCAGGCCTCATCAAAGTAAAGCTCATAGGGGGCAAAGGGCTTGCCGGCTTGGTCAGCGCTCGACACCAATTCATTGGCGATGAAGGTGAGGGCCAGCAGAATCAGGATCGATTGCAATTCACTGGAACTGGCGTCGCCTGAATAAATCCGCACATGCCAGAGGATGAAGCAAAGCGCGGCTCCGGCTAATGCCGACCAGATGGCAAGGCTAAATCGCCGCATCACGGCCGCACCTGCCCAGAGGATAAACGCCACCAATGTCAGGGTCTGCGCCAAGATTTCCCGCCAGTCTTCCGGCAAGATGGATTCCGCAAGTTTCTTGTTGTCGTCCCCAATTAGAAACGCGACGATCAATCCGATGACCAGACCCACGCTCAAACGCAAATACAAAGCCGTACGTTCTGACAGGGGTTGGCTGTTGGCAATCATCAAATTCACTCCATCAGGCAGGCAATGGCCCTGTCTTGCCACGTTTCCAAATCCAACGCACCCCATTATGGTGACCGCATGAGTGATGACACCCCTCTTTGGCAAAGAATGGCGACAGCCGGTGCCATGATGATTCAAGGCACACCCCAAGCACGCGCTCTGGGCATGCGCGTTATTGCCATTACCGAAGCGCGCGCTGTGGTCGAAGTGGATTGGCGCGAGGATTTGGTGGGCGATCCTGAAACGGGCGTAATCGCGTCGGGTGTCGTGACAACCCTGTTGGACAATACGTGCGGCGTGGCGGCCTTTGCGGCTCTGACCGAGCCGATGTCTACCGCAACGCTCGATCTGCGGATTGACTATATGCGCCCTGCCAAGAAGGGCGCAACGATACGTGCGGAGGCCCATTGCTATCGCATGACCAAGACGGTCGCCTTTGTGCGGGCCTTTGCCTTTGATGGCGACGATGAGACCGATCCTGTCGCCGCCGCCCAAGCAGCCTTTATGATGGGCACCTCTGGCCGCATGGGAAAGAACCGGAGGCCACCGAAATGAGTGATGCACCCGCGACACCGACGCGCGTCGATCTTAGCGAACTTAGCGCCATGTTTGAGGCCGTGCCCTACGCAAAGTTCCTAGGTGTTCAATTAGAGCTCAAGGGCGATGAGCTGACAGCGATCCTGCCATTCAAGGACAGCTTGATCGGCAATCCAATGCTACCCGCGCTACATGGTGGCGTCGTCGGCGCTTTGATGGAACTCACGGCTGTGGCGCAAATTTTCTTAGCACAAGGTGGTAAGAAAATTCCGAAGGTCATTGATATATCTATTGATTACTTACGTTCGGGTAGGCCAGTGGATACCTATGCCCGCGCCCATGTAACCAAGCTGGGGCGGCGCATTGCCAATGTGCGGGTCGAAGCTTGGCAGTTTGACCGCGCAGACCCCATCGCGGCCCTACACGGTCATTTCTTGCTGAAAAGCGATGAGGCTGAAGCGGAGCCTAAGGGCTAACCAAACACGCGCGCAAAAATCGTGTCGACTTGGGCGAAGTGGTGGCTGTCGTCAAACAGACTTTGGATATGCTCAACCGACAACAGGCTTGTCACTTGGCTGTCTGCAAGCAGACGGTCCAACAACGCCGTCGCCGGGCGTGGGCTTGGCATGGACCATACGGCCATCGCATTGGTTTGCACCATCTTATAGGAATCCTCTCGGCTCGCCCCGGCTTGGGTGAGGGCCAAAAGCACGCGTTGGGAATTATGTAGCCCGCCCAACAGGTCGAGGTTTGCCTTCATCCGCTCTGGATAGATCAACAGCTTTTCCATCACGCCGGCGAGGCGGTGAAGCGCGAAGTCGAGGTGGATGGTGGCGTCTGGCCCTATGCCGCGCTCGACACTGGAATGTGAGATATCGCGCTCATGCCACAGCGCGACATTTTCCAGCGCAGGGACAGCGGCGGAGCGGACGAGGCGGGCAAGGCCGGTCAAATTCTCGGTCAGAACTGGGTTGCGCTTGTGCGGCATGGCCGACGAGCCCTTTTGCCCGGGCGAGAAGAACTCTTCAGCCTCCAGCACTTCGGTGCGTTGCATGTGGCGGATTTCGGTGGCGAGGCGCTCGATAGAGGAGGCGACGACAGCCAGCGCACAGAAGAAGGCGGCATGGCGGTCGCGTGGAATGACTTGGGTTGAGACGGGCTCAATCGCTAGGTCCATTTTTGCCGCCACATGGGCTTCGACGCGCGGGTCGATCTGGGCAAAGGTACCCACCGCGCCAGAGATGGCACAGGTGGCGATTTCGGCTTTGGCGGCAATCAGGCGGGCCTTAGCGCGCTGGAACTCGGCATGGAAACCAGCCAAGGTCACGCCGAACGTGGTGGGCTCTGCATGGATGCCGTGGCTGCGGCCTATGCGAACGCTGTGCTTATGCTCTTTCGCCCGGGTCTCAAGCGCCGCCAGTACCCGGTCGACGCCAGCAATCAACAAGTCACTCGCCCGAGCCAATTGCACGGCTAGGCAGGTGTCGAGCACGTCAGAGCTGGTCATACCTTGGTGAACGAAACGGGCGTCAGGGCCCACGATCTCTGCCAGATGGGTCAAGAAGGCGATAACGTCATGCTTGGTCTCGGCCTCAATCGCATCAATGCGTGCGACATCAAACACCGCGTTGCCGGCTTTGTCCCAAATGGTCTTCGCCGCTTCCTTAGGAATGACGCCCAAATCTGCCAGTGCATCGGCGGCATGGGCTTCAATCTCAAACCAGATTTTGAAACGGGTTTGAGCGTCCCAGATGGCGATCATTTCGGGGCGGGCATAGCGGGGGATCATGGTGGCGTTCCAGTTTCAAACAAAGGGCCGCTGGTGAGTCCCACCGGCGGCCCTGTTTTGTAGCTGTTGGCTGTGAGGTCAAGCGCGGATTGCCGCGCTTGGGCCTAGGAAGCGGTTGCGGCTTGATCTTTTGCAGTGGCGTCTGCCGTCGCAAGCAAGTCTTCGCGGATGGTGTTGCGAGCCAGCGTGAAGAACAAGATCACCAAAAGACCGACCGAGCTGGACGATAACAGCGACCAGCGGATCCCTTCAGCTTGTGCCGCGCCACACATGGCATCCCCTGCAGTGGCGGCACCCTTAGCGCAGAAGCTGGCAAACTCAGCCCCAGCCGGGCCAATACTGGCAAAGTGCTGGCTCGCGAACATGTCTGACAGGAAGCCAACCGCGGTAGGACCAGCGCCAAGCCCGATCATATTGACGACGAACAGCATTAAAGCCACCGCGGTCGCCCGGCTTTGCGGACGGACTAAGCTTTGCACCGCTGCATAGACCGGGCCGTACCAGACCGAGTTCATCAAGGTTGGAATCGCCAGTAAGAGGATACAGGCCACAGTGCCTTCGATGAACATACCTGCCCAGAAGAAAGGAATTCCGACGATGAATGCCAACATGGGCACCATCATATAGGCGCGTGTATCGCTTTTCGCAGCCCGATCGGCGACAAATCCGCCTATCATGGTCCCGGCTACCCCTGCAAAAAAGGTCATGAGAGCCATGGCCGTACCGATATCCCCCAGTGGCATACCGTGCACACGCGCGAAGAAAATTGGCAAAAATGCAGCATGACCGTAGCCAAGGAAGGAAATTGTCGTCGCCGCCCCAACTGCATACCAGTAGGATTTGCGAGCCGTTAATTCACGAGCGGTTTGAGTTAGACTTGGTGCCGAACCAGCCGTACCGAGTTTCACCAATCCCAATTTACGCGGCTCTTTGAGGGTGAGTAAGGCAATCACACCAATGATGATCCCGGGGATACCCACGGCAAAGAAAGCAACCCGCCAACCATAATGCTGGGCGATCCACGCCCCAACAATATAGCCCATTGCTGTGCCAACTGGGACGCCGAGCGAATAAAAAGCGATGGCAGAAGCGCGTTTTTCCGCAGGCACATAGTCAGAGATCAGCGAGTGGGCAGGGGGCGTACAACCCGCTTCGCCAACACCCACACCAATGCGCGCGAGCAGCAATTGGGTAAAGTTTTGAGCCAAGCCGCACAAAGCAGTAAAGCCGCTCCAGACGATCACTGCCGTCGCGATAATCCCTGGGCGGTTTCCACGTTCGGCATAGCGCGCGATGGGGATGCCCAAAATGGTGTAAAAGAAGGCAAAGGCCAAACCGATCAGCATGCCCAATTGGCCATCGGATATGCCAAGGTCCTTCTTAATAGGCCCCGCCAAGATCGCCACAATCTGGCGGTCGACGAAGTTGAGCGTGTAGATGATCAACAACACCCAAAGGGCATAGCGCACATAGGCCGGGCTTAGGGCTTGTGGCTGCGCTGGTGTTCCAGAGCCAATTATCGTGTCTGACTGTTTGTCCATCCGGTCGTTCCCCTTTTAGGCAGGTCTATGCCCGCCTTTCTTATCGGCCCACCATCGGGCCGACGTGGAAAAAAGCAATGCCATGGCGCGATTTATTTGCATGGTTCAGGGTAGGGCTTAGCTAGCACTCATCGCTTTGACTTCAGCCATGTCCTGCTTGAGTGTCTGGCGTGCAAGTAAAAAGAACGCGACCACCAACACGCCGAGCACACTGTGCCAGGCAAGCGACAGGCGTAAGCCCTCCGCTTGCGCGACCGTGCAAACTGCTTCGCCAGCCGTAGCCGCTTTCTTGGCGCAATAGGACGCAAACTCAAGACCTGCAGGCGCGTTGGCGGCAAAGTGCTGATGGGTCAAGATGTCGGACACCAGACCTACCGTGAAAGGGCCAAGACCTAGCCCTACCATGTTCAGCACAAACAACATCAGCGCGACCGCTGTAGCCCGGCTTTGTGGACCAACGAGACCTTGGATGGAGGCATAAACCGGCCCGTACCATATGGAGTTTAACAGGGCCGGTAGCGTCAAGAAGGCGATTGCGAAGTAAGCATTTTCGGCAAACATCCCGTACAAAAAGAACGGGACCGACAGAATAAAGGCAACCATCGGAATGGTCATATAAGCCCGCACATCCGTCTTGGCTGCCCGATCAGCGATAAAGCCGCCAATCATAGTGCCCAATACCCCCGCAACGATACCGCTAAGCGCCAAAAGTGTGCCGATCTCTGTCAGAGACAGGCCATGGACCCGCGTTAGCATGACGGGGATGAAGGCGCTCTTCCCATAGCTGAGGAATGAGATCATGGTGGCGGCACCCACGACATACCAGTAGGATTTGCGATTGGTCAGTTCTTTAGCCGTCGCCAAAAGCGTTGGACCAGACCCAGCTTTGGGCTGCGGGACAAGACCAAGTTTGCGTGGCTCCTTTAGGGTGAAATATGCTAAAGCGCCGATTGCGACACCGGGCAATCCGACGATCGCAAAGGCCCAGCGCCAGCCAAAGGCGTCGGCAATCGTTGCCCCAATGATCAATCCAAGCGCGCTGCCAATTGGTACACCCAAGGAATAAAAGGCAATCGCTGAGGCGCGCTTATCCGCCGGCACATAGTCAGAGATGAGGGAATGAGCTGGCGGTGTGCAACCCGCCTCGCCAACGCCGACGCCGACGCGCGCAAGCAATAAGTGCCAATAGTTCTGCGCCGCGCCAGACAAAGCTGTAAACGCACTCCAAATCACCACGGAGACGGAGATAATTTTGGCGCGGTTCCCTCGTTCGGCAAAGCGCGCGATTGGCAGACCTAGAATGGTATAGAAAAAGGCAAAGCCAATCCCCATCAAAAGGCCAAGGGCACTATCGCTGATACCAAGGTCTTTTTTGATCGGGCCAGCAAGTATGTTGATGATGCCGCGGTCGAGAAAGTTGAGTGTGTAAATGATCAACAACATCCAAAGCGCATAACGCACATAGGCAGCGCTCAAGGGGGCAGGGGCGCCGGCTGTCGTTGGGAGTTCGGTTTTCGAGCCCCATGCGCCCAAGGTTTCGCGTTCATCTGACATAACATCTCCCCGTTTCATTTTGTATGTGCTTTTCTGACCCAAGCACTTTGATTTGACCTCCAGCTTAACCAAACTTCCCCGCTTGCAAACAACCGAAGCTGTTAGAACACGGTTTTGTGTGAATTTCCTCTGCGATCAAATTTAAATTCCAATAAATCCAAAAAACACAGCAATTAATTCTAAGAAATTTCGCTTGACCTCGGCGTTGCGCATGTTTATGCCTTTTAGCCAAGTTTGAGGAAACGCCAACATGCGCAACGTCGCACTCGTACTCGTTAGAATGCCGCGGCTTGGTGAGGGATAGACCTCTCACCAAATCGCGGCGATGTAACACAAGGGGCTCAACTGGCCCCTTTTTTCATGCCCAAAAAACCGCCATAAGCACGCAAAACTGAAAGCCCACCCCGATGTACGACACAGAGATTGAGACCAGCACCATGACGCAAGCAGAACCTATTGAAATGACGGGTGCCGAGATTTTGGTGCGGGCTATGCAAGAGCAAGGCGTGGAGACGATTTTTGGCTATCCCGGCGGGGCCGTTCTGCCAATTTATGACGCGCTCTATCAGCAAGAGCAGATCCACCATGTTCTGGTGCGTCATGAGCAAGGGGCAGGCCATGCCGCTGAAGGCTATGCACGCTCAACCGGTAAATGTGGTGTTTTGCTGGTGACCTCTGGCCCAGGGGCCACCAATGCGGTCACCGCGCTGGTTGATGCCTTGATGGATTCGATCCCTCTGGTTTGCATTACGGGCCAAGTGCCCTCGCATTTGATCGGGTCAGATGCGTTTCAAGAGTGTGACACAACCGGCATCACGCGTTCTGCCACCAAGCACAATTATCTGGTTAAGGACGTCAATGATCTGGAGCGGATCGTGCATGAGGCGTTTCAAGTGGCCACCACGGGCCGTCCGGGCCCGGTCCTGATCGATATTCCTAAGGACGTTCAGTTCAAGAAGACGATTTATCGTGGCAAGCCCAACGACTTGTCGCCTAATTACCGCCCGCCCACGAACCCAGACCTTGTGGCAATTGAAAAAGCGGTTGAGCTGATGGCGAGCGCCAAAAAGCCGATCTTCTATACCGGCGGTGGGGTGATCAATGCCGGGCCAGAGGCGTCCAAATTGTTGCGCCAATTGGCGGCGGCGACGGGCTTCCCCGTGACCTCAACTTTGATGGGCCTCGGCAGCTTCCCAGCCAGCGACCCGCAATGGCTGGGCATGTTGGGCATGCATGGCGCCTATGAAGCCAATATGGCCATGCATGATTGCGACGTGATGATCTGCTTAGGCGCGCGCTTTGATGACCGGGTGACCGGGCGCTTGGATGCTTTCTCGCCCAATTCCAAAAAGATCCATGTCGATATTGATCCTTCCAGCATCAATAAGAACGTGCGGGTGGATATTGGCATTGTGGCAGACGCCGGCAAAGCGATTGCTGCCCTATTGGCCCAATGGCAGGCCCGCGTCGGAAAGCGTGCGGACATTACGGCTTGGAATGCTCAGATTGAGACGTGGCGGGCGCGCCAAGGCTTTGCCTATCGCCAAAGTGGGGAGGTGATTAAGCCCCAATATGCGGTAGAGCGCCTCTATGAGCTCACCAAAGACCGCAAAACCTACATCACAACCGAAGTGGGCCAGCATCAGATGTGGGCGGCGCAATTTTATCGCTTTGAAGAGCCTAACCGCTGGATGACTTCAGGCGGCCTCGGCACCATGGGCTATGGCCTGCCCGCAGCAATTGGTGTGCAAATGGCCCATAAAGACGGCTTGGTGATCGACATCGCAGGCGAAGCCAGCATCCAAATGTGCATTCAGGAAATGAGCTGTGCGGTGCAATATGGCTTGCCCGTGAAAATCTTCGTCCTGAATAATGAGTGGATGGGCATGGTGCGCCAGTGGCAACAATTGCTGCATGGTGAACGCTATTCCCAAAGCTATTCCCACTCCTTGCCCGACTTTGTGAAGCTAGCCGAAGCTTACGGTGCCAAGGGCATCCGCTGCGAGGACCCAGCCCTTCTCGATGCCGCGATCCAAGAGATGATCGACTATGATGGCCCCGTGATCTTTGACTGCCGCGTCACCAAAGACGAAAACTGCTTCCCCATGATCCCATCAGGTGCCGCACATAATGAAATGCTCTTGGGCGATGATGGTCAGGATTTGGGGACCGCGATTGACGAGAAGGGGCGGCAGTTGGTTTAGGCACCGCCAAAACTTGATGTGATCCCAACAAGGTCTCGGCAAAGGAGCAGCCTGTGATCCTGAAGAAGTTTCCGTTTTGGGTGGCAGCTCCGGTTGCAGGTTGGGCGATGCTGTTTGCCGCACAAAACCTAAATGTGCTGCCACCACGTGCGCCTGTTCCCGTTCATGGCTCTGGGCGCGAAGGCTGGGACCCGGATGAAGATGAGTTTGACGGGGAGGGGAAGGCATGATGACCGACCCCACCACTTTCGCCGCCACTTGGATCGCCGATTGGAATGCGCATGACGTGGAGAAAATCCTCGCTCATTATGCAGAGGATGTAATCTTTCATTCGCCAAAGGTCTCGATCCGCAGCAAGGGTGCAAAGACCTTTTTCACCAGCCGAGAAGAGCTGCGTCCCTATTTCAGCTACGCCTTTCAAATCCGGCCGCAGCTGCAATTTACGCTCCTGAACATCTGCCAAGATCAACAGGGCTTGGCGCTGATTTATCGCGATGAGACCGGCGCGACGGCAACCGAACTCATGGATTTGAACGAACTAGGGCAAGTGAGGTTTGCACGCGTCCTCTATGACCGCTAAAGCACTACCAACACAGCCAGTCGAGACCCTTTCATGACCCAGCCCGGTTCCGCATATTTCATTCCCGAAGGCGAAAGCCCAATCATTCGCACCACTTTGGCTGTGATTGTCACCAATGAACCCGGTGTTCTAGCCCGCGTTGTTGGGCTGTTTTCCGCGCGTGGCTATAACATCGAAAGCTTGACGGTCGCAGAGACGGACCATGAGGCGCATACGTCCCGCATCACCATCGTGACCTCGGGCACGCCAAGCGTCTTAACCCAGATTCGCGCGCAATTGGGCCGGTTGGTACCGGTTAAGCGTGTCATCGATTTTTATGGTGACAGTGATGCCGTCGCGCGCGAATTGGCGTTGATCAAAGTGGCTGGCACGGGCGATGTACGGGTCGAGGCCATGCGCTTGGCCGATGCGTTTAAATGCCGGATTATGGATGCGGGCTTGGACCATTTCACCTTTGAACTGACGGGGTCCTCCAAAAAACTGGATGATTTCATTGATTTGATGAGACCACTTGGTCTGGTTGAGGTCTCGCGCACTGGGGTGGCCACCATCCGGCGCGGCAAGGATGTTATCTAGGCGACACATGCCGTCGGCCAGTTTGGTTCGCAAATCGGCCTTGTTTTGGCCCAAAGTTCAGGTTTGGATGAGTGGATGAAAAGCTCTTTTCGATATTTGATAATGCTGGCCATTGCGGCGGTCTTGGGCTTGACCATCTATTTGGTTGGCAAAGCAGAACCCGAACAAAAGGCCTTGTTTCTGGGCGTTGATGGCGACCCACGCATGCGCCTGTGCGACAGCCCTGTGAATGGCGAGTTGGCCGACCCGGCGGTTTTGAAGGCCATGGGCATCGATACGCCCTTTGCAAAAGCGGCTGGGGATAAGGCTGCCTATCGTCTGTCTGTCTTGCGTCCGGCAAGTCAGGAAAGCATCAGCATAACTTTTTCTACGCCAGAAGCTGAGCCCGGGCGTTACACCATGGTGCGGTGGGACGGCAAAGCCGTCAGTCGCGCCAGTGGGAGTTTAGACGTGACCGATGCCGCCACCCTGGTTTATGCCTTTGAAGACGCCAAAATCTGGGGCGAACTTAAGCGCACCATCGAAACGCTTGCCCGCGCGGGCCAAGCGACAGCTGTGATCGAAGTGCGTGCGCCTAATCGGGAGCGCTGCATCTCCACCCGCTATGACGACGAACGTGTCCGTCCGCTTTTGGCTATATTTGCCAAGAAACTTGGCTTGCAACCAGGTGCCTTGCCGATAGGCGGGCTCGTCTCGCCTGAGGCTAGCTTTGTACCAGTTGCGCCCAACAAAGCGAATTAGCGGAGGGGACCTATGAGACGTTTAGCTGCTGTCTTGATGGGATCCTTCGTCCTTGCGTATGTCTTGCCATCGATGAGCGCGATGGCGCAGTCCACGACAGAGCCAGCCACGCAGGCTAATGCCCCGGCGCAAGCAAAAAGGCCCGCGAAAGCAGAATGGACCTCCCCGACTGCCCCAGTAGACAAGGCCATAATTGCACCCGAGACAGATGCGTCGACCCAGCCAACGCCGCCGCCTGAGCTACCTGCAGCTGAAACTGCGACACCGGACGGTCTGCGCGCGGCGCAAGTGATTTCCAGCGAATCTGCACCCAAAGTGCCAGACGAGAGTGAAGAATTGTTGGCCATTGATCGGGCATTTGCCGAGAGCTTGATCGCCAATGGACCTCTCAAATCCTATGGAGCCCTGATGTCGAGTGAAGGGGTTCTGCACGATGCCTCAGGCTCTTCGCCTGCAGGGGCTGCAGGGGCCCAGGCCCGCTTTAGCACCTTCCCAGATGATGTAACCTTGGACCGTAGCCCGGAGAGCGCCATGGCCGCAGGTGGCTCTGGCTCGTCTTGGGGGCGCTATGTGATCCGGCGCGGTGACAATCAGCTCAGCCTTGGGCGCTATGTCACAGTGTGGCGGCGCGAAGCCGGTGGGTGGTTGATTGTAACAGAGCTTGCCGCAGGGCGTGCTGGTCCTCAAGCTGCCCCTGCTGCTGGGCCATTACCGCGCAGGCCACCCAGTGCGGCGACCCGTCCACCCGCGACCACGGCCCCGAACTGAGGGCTTTGCTGAGATCGAGCACCCTCAAGCTGATGGCTTTGATTGACCTGAACGCAAAAAAACGCTCTTAACCCGGGGCAAATTCAACTTAGTCTGCACATTTGTGCCGCTACAAATTCAATCTGGAGAGAAAAAATGCGCGTGTTCTATGACGCTGACTGTGACCTTGGCCTGATCAAGGACAAGATTGTCGCGGTGGTTGGCTATGGCAGCCAAGGCCACGCCCATGCGTTGAACATGAAGGATTCTGGCGTGAAGAACGTCTGGGTCGCTTTGAAGGCAGGTTCAGCTTCGGCAGCTAAGGCAGAAGCTGCTGGCCTGAAAGTCGTTACCGTCGCAGAAGCTGCTCAGAAGGCCGACGCATTGATGATCGTGACGCCGGATGAAATCCAGCCAGAGCTTTATGCAACTGAAATCGCGCCATATATCAAGCCGGGTCAAACCCTGATGTTTGCCCACGGTTTCTCGGTCCACTTCGGCCTGATCCAGCCGCCTAAGGGCGTGGACGTGGTGATGGTTGCGCCAAAGGGTCCTGGACACACCGTGCGCAGCGAATATCAAAAAGGTGGCGGCGTGCCATGCCTCGTGGCTGTACAGCACAATGAAAGCGGCAAAGCGCTTGATTTTGCTTTGGCTTATGCTTCCGCTGTTGGCGGTGGCCGCTCGGGCATCATTGAAACCAATTTCCGCGAAGAGTGCGAAACCGATTTGTTCGGCGAGCAGGCCGTTCTATGCGGTGGTCTGGTTGAATTGATCCGCGCGGGCTTCGAAACCTTGGTTGAGGCAGGTTATGCGCCTGAGATGGCTTATTTTGAGTGCTTGCACGAAGTGAAGCTGATCGTGGATTTGATCTATGAAGGCGGCATCGCCAACATGAATTACTCGATCTCCAACACCGCCGAATATGGCGAGTATGTCACCGGCCCTCGTATCATCACGCCAGAAACCAAGGCGGAAATGAAGCGTGTGCTCGAGCACATTCAAAACGGTGGCTTTGCCCGTGACTGGATGCTGGAAAACAAGGCAGGCGCACCGTTCTTTAAAGCCACCCGTCGCTTGGGTGATGAGCATCAGATCGAAGCCGTTGGCGCACAGCTGCGCGGCATGATGCCCTGGATCGGCAAAAACAAAATGGTCGACAAAGCCCGTAACTAGGGCCTTGCCGATCCAAAATTTTTAAAGAACACGCCGGTCGCTGATAGCGACCGGTGGGATCGGCAAGAACAAAATGGTCGACAAAGCCCGTAACTAGGGCCTTGCCGATCCAAGATAACAAAAGGCCCGAGACGATCGTCTCGGGCCTTTTTTGTTGGCTTAGAAAATCGAATAGCCGCCGTCGATCACCAGCGTATCACCAGAGTGATAGGCCGAAGCTTGGCTGGCGAGATACACGGCAATACCACCGAAATCATCCGGTGTGCCCCAGCGGCGGGCAGGGACGCGGGGGATGACTTTCTCGGCAAAGGCGGGGGAGTTCTGCGCCATTTCGGTCATATCGGTGGCGATCCAGCCTGGCAGGATTGCGTTGGCCCGCACACCATAGCGCGCATGTTCAACCGCGATCGACTTAATCATCGAGATTACCCCGCCTTTGGTCGCGGCATAGGCCTCGTTACGGGCAGCACCTTCGATGGCAGCCAGAGAAGCGACCCCTACCAATGACCCGCCGGGGTCGCCCGCCTTGGCGCGTTCCACCATATGGCGGCACGCCTCACGCAGGGTGAAGAACACACCGTCGAGATTGACCGCTAAGGTCTTTCGATACGTCTCGGTGCTCATGTCCACAAAGCTCGGCGCACCATAGCCGACGCCGGCATTAGCAAAGACAGTGTCGATGCGGCCCATTTGCGCCACGGTGTCGGCCATGGCGGCAACGACTTGATCTTCGTGCGCCACATCGACTTCCCACGCCTTCGCCTTGACCCCATGGGCCGACAGTTTTGCGATTGCTTCTTGGTTGGCGGCGGCTTTGCGCCCCCAGATAGCGATATCGGCCCCGCAGGCGGCTAGGGCTTCTGCCATCCCTAGACCAATGCCGCGATTGCCGCCTGTTACCAAAGCGACGTGTCCAGCTAGATTGAATGGGTGATAGGCCATGTTGTTTCCCCGAGTCTTATTGAATTGATGTATGGAATACACTAGCAAGCGCCCATCCGTGCGCAAGTGTTGATTGGTTTGTGCTTATGGCGCGGACTCGCTATGGAACACGCCTATGTCAATTTCAGATTCGTCGCCAATTCCTCTTGTTCGTTCGACCCGTGACGGATCTGCGCGCATCAGCGTGGTTGTTCCCTGCTATAATGAGGAAGCTGTCATTGGCTTGTCTCATGCGCGGCTGAAAGCAGTTCTCGACTCTTTGGCCAGTACAGAAGGCATGGATTATGAAATCATCTATGTCGATGATGGCAGCCGGGATCTGACGGGAACAAAATTGTCCGAGCTAGCGGCCAGTGATCGGCGGGTGCGAGTTGTCATGTTATCGCGCAATTTTGGTCATCAGCCCGCGGTAACGGCGGGTCTCGACATTGCCAATGGCGATTGTGTGGTCATCATTGACGCAGACCTGCAAGACCCGCCCGAGTTGATTGCCGACATGGTGAAGCTGTGGCGCGACGGCAATGACGTGGTTTATGGTCAACGCACAGACCGCGAAGGTGAAAGCGCCTTTAAACTCGCTACGGCGCGGGTCTTCTATCGTGGCCTGAATTCCTTGTCAGATGTGGATATCCCGCTTGATGTGGGCGACTTCCGTCTGATTGATCGCCAGGTGGTTGATGCCATTGGCTCGATGAAGGAACGCGATCGATTCTTGCGCGGCATGATCAGTTGGGTAGGCTTTCGCCAAACAGCTTTGCCTTATCGCCGTGCTGCGCGCGCAGCAGGGGAGAGCAAGTATCCCTTGCGCAAGATGGTTCTGTTTGCCCTTGATGGCATGTTGTCGTTTTCGCTCGCCCCGTTACGCTTTGTCATTACGCTTGGCTTGGCCATATTTGTTCTGTCCAATGTCGGCATTGTCTATGCGATTTTGAACCGGTTGCTCACCGATCAATGGGTCAGCGGTTGGACCATGTTGTTCATCGCCGTCATGTTTATGGGTGGGGTCCAATTGATGGTTTTGGGCATGATCGGTGAATATGTCGGCCGTATCTACATGGCTTCCAAAGAACGACCGCTCTATCTCGTCAAGCGATTCATTGGTTTCCATGACCGGGGCTGAATTTCGCGCAAAAGCGATCTTGGGATTACGCTATGCCTTGGCCGGTGGGCTGACCTCTCTCGTTTATATCATTGTCTATAATTTGATGGTCTATCTGGGATTGGTACGCTTTTTCTCGTCCAATCTCGCTTATGGCGCAGCCCTTTTGTTCCAGTATTCTGCGCATGGTAAGTTCACCTTTGGCCATCGCGAGACAAAGCCTGGCACCTTGTGGCGCTATTTGATTGCCGTAGGGGTTGGCTTTTTGATCGCGGCCCTCATCAGCCAAGCCAATACCAAACTCTATGATCTGCCCGATTTAGTGGTGTCGGCTATTGTGATGGTAATTGTCGCCGGTACGAATTTCCTCTTCTTTAATTTCTGGGTCTATGCAGACCAGACCTCCAAGCCCGACCTAGGTGATCATGGCAAAAGTTGAGCGTCTTTCTACCTTTTATCTTTTTGCCGGGGCAGCAGTTGTTGTGTTGGGCTTGGTTCTGGCCCTCGTCGTATTGCCGGTGCCAGATATTTTGTGGCGTCTTCACATTGCCGATGGTCTGTTGGCCGGCAAACACATGTATCGCGATGTATTAGAGGTGAATCCACCCCTTTGGTTTTGGGCTGCACTACCTGCAGCTTGGCTGGCTCAGAACTCGCCGATTTTGCCGTACCATGCACTCATTGCGATGAATGTAGCTGGGATTGTTTCAGCGACCTTCATCGTGTTTCATCTCGCGAAAAAGACACTGGAACCGTCTGCGGCAGCAGCTGCCGCTTTTGCATTTCTTTTTGCCTTAAGCTTGGTCAGCGTGGGAGACCTTGGCCAGCGCGAGCAGTCCTTGTTGATGGCCTGCGGCATGTGGATCGCCTTGCTGTGCGCCCGCTTAGATGGCGTAAAGGTTGCGCTACCTATGGCCATCTTGGTGGGCGTAATGAGTGCTTATGGCTTTGCTCTCAAACATTATTTTGTCCTCTTGCCGATCGTCTTGGAAGCGTGGCTGCTGTGGCGGCAAAAGCGGGCTTGGAGGCCATTTCGGCCTGAAAACATAACGTTGGCAGTTTGCGCGATTGCCTATGGCCTCGCTGTTTGGAAATTCACACCGGATTTTCTTACGCGCATGTTGCCCTTGGTCCAAACGACTTATTTTGCTTTTGGACCTTGGAATGGTTTCTCATCACTGGAGCGCAAGGTTCACTTGGCGACGCAATGCCTATTTGTCTTTGTCCCCATGGCCCTCATGGTTATGACCAAAGAACGCAGGCCATTTTTTGTCGCAATTGCGATTGCCATCGTTGTGTGTCTCGCCATCGTACTGTTTCAGCAAAAGGGCTGGCGCTATCATTTTGTTGCCGCCCATGGCCTGTCTGCCATGCTATCCATCATGATCCTCCATCAACTTCTTTTCAAACAAGAAACAGGGACAAGGGTGGTGTTGCCGATTGTGGCAGCGCTGACTTTGATTTGGAGCGTTGTTGCCTTGCCAGCCATTGACTCTGTCAGATCGCGAGGCGAGGTGGTTGAACCGCTCATAAAGTCGATTATCGCCAAAGAGCCCGAAGATAGCCGGATATTCATCCTTTCGATCGGGCCTGACTATGCGTTTTATCCACTCGCCCAAGCTGGCCGCACCTATTGGTCACGTTATTATTCGATGTGGATGGTGCCAGGACTTTTAACACTGAATCAAAATCCCAAGCTGGAAGCCGTCCGCAAGGTTGAAAAAGAGCGCGTAAGGGCGGAATTTATTGAAGATATTCAATGCAGTCGACCAAACCTAATCATAGGAGAGGTCGGTTACGTTAGAACGCCAAATCCGATACGATTTGACTCGATTGCCTATCTTACCGAAGATCCAGCCTTCAAGGCTTGGTTTGAGGCTCATTATCGTGTCGAGCGTAACATTGGGCGCTACCCAATCCGGCGCTTAAATCGCGCAGTTCCACCACCAGAAATGTGTGCTCCAGCGCCTAAGCGGCCTTAACAATCACGACTAACGACACCCCCAAGGGCAGGGGCAGGCGGCCAATCAGGTGACGCTCAAACGCAAAAATCGTTTCAAGCAGCTTATTGAGCCAGTTTGATGGCATACCTGTATCAACTGCTTTGCTGCCGGTAAGATTTTTGAGCCACCGTACCCCGGCAATCATGGGAAATAACAAGGTATTGAAATAGCTCATCATCTCGACTTTCAGGCCAGCAGATTCAATAGCGGCACGAAGCGTCTGGGCCGTATAGCGCCGTTTATGATGATGCTCCTCGTCATGCGGGCTCCATAGGGACGGCATAGCGGGCACCGTCAAAAGAAAGCTGGCGTCTGGCTTTAGTTTTTTGGCCACAGCCTTAAGCGCAGCGACATCATCGTCGACATGCTCTAGCACATCCAACATGACAGCAAGGTCTAGGCTGTTCTCCACCAGCGGCAAGCCATCTGGCAATCGGCCTTCCAGCACCGTCGCATCCGCACGTGTGGCTGCATATGCCCGCGCATCGGCATCTGGCTCGACAGCTGTCACTTGGCCAAAACGCGTTAGGACGGGCAGGTTGGAGCCAGTGCCGCAGCCAATTTCAGCAATCGCCAAATTGGGGCGCTTGGCAATATGTTGGGTGATCATTTCAGCCACAATGCGCCGACGGGCGCGGTACCACCAATGATTTTCGTCAATGGCTGCCATTTCAGTATAGGCGGAACGTTCCATGCACGCGGGCTCCCTGCCACCCAAAACAAGGATGGTCTTAAGTGTGCTCCCTTACCAAAGCACTATGTGACATTGGATTAACAAGTCAGTTCTAGCTGCAATTTTATGCACCACCTGCCAAGGCAGCACATTTTTGCTCATAAAAAGGGCTGGTTTAGCCAAGTTACGCAGTTGTCGCTGTTCTAGCTTGGCATGGGAACTGCTACAGCGCGCCCTCAATTCCGACAACCTTCTCAGAATGAAACCAGTTACAGCTCGGTCGCCCATGACACTTACCTCGTCTCTCTTGCCCGGCTCTCGGTCGGCCACTTGGTCTCAAACGACCGCGACGGCTCTGTTCAGTCTGGCTCTGGCCGGGATTCTGATTGCTGGGCTCTGGGCGATGCTGCAGCTGACCCCGACTGGCGATATCGTCTGGCGCTTGTATGTCGCGGAACAAGTCGCGCAAGGCAAAGTCATTTATCAAGATGTGATTGAGACCAATCCACCTTTGTGGTTCTGGGCGGCATTGCCTTGGCATTATCTCGGCCAGATGCTGGGGGTTACACCTTATCAAGTCTTGGCTGTCGGCGTTACAGGGTTGGCAATGGCGGCGTTGTGGGCGTTCAACAGCCTGACGCGCGACTTGATTTCGCTTGGCCAACGTCAGGTCATTCTGCTCGCTATGGCCATATCCTATCTAATTTTGCCCTTGGGTGAGACGGGGCAGCGGGAGCATGCGTTCTTTGTCGCTTCGGTCCTGTGGACAACGTTGGCGGTTGCCCGAATGGAAGGCAAGCCGATTTCCTCCGCGGCCCTTTTGATTACGCTGGCGTTCTCAGCTTATGGCTTTGCACTCAAGCACGTTTTTGTGCTGGTTCCATTGTTGATTGAAGGGTGCATGATGGCGCGACTGCGCCGCGCCTATCGGCCAATTCGGTTTGAAACCTTGGGCCTTGGTGCCGCGGCAGTGCTTTACACCGTGGCATTGTTGCTATTTGCGCAAGATTTCTTTTCGCGCATCGTGCCCATGGTGATGGTGGCTTATGCTAACTTTGGACCCGTCATGCAGCTTGCACCCAGCAAGCGCTTGAGCTTCATTTTAGGCACGACTAGCTTTGCCATTGTGCCCTTTGTTATGGCGCTATTGGCTTGGGATAAGCGTTCACTCACGCTAGGCCTCTTGGTCACTCTAACGGCCATGCTGTTGGCAATATGGCTGCAGATGAAGGGCTGGCGCTATCATATGCTGGCAGCACAAGGCCTATCGCTAATGCTGGTAGTAAGCATTGGTGCCAAAATGGTGGCGGAGCGTCGGTGGGCGGTGGCAGTCCTTGCCGCTCTTGGTCTAGCCATCCTGTCCCATCAAGCCATCTATAAGCCAATCAACCGCGTGCTTTTGACAAAGGGGCAACCGGTCTTCCCGACCTTGCGCAAGTTTGTGAAGAATGAACCGCAAGATAGCCGGATCGCCATCCTGTCCATTTCGCCAGAGCATGCGTTCTATATCGTGCGGATTCTCGAACGGCCCATCATTTCGCGCCATTATGGCATGTGGATGTTGGTCGGTCTGGAAGCTCCCCAAATGGACCCGAAGAAAGAAGCCTTCCGCAAGATGGAGCTTGACCGGGTGCGGCGCGAATATGTCGCCGACTTGACCTGTCGTCCGCCTGATGTCGTGATTGAGGAATATGGTCGCGTCTTTGCCAATCGATTAGTCAGCTTCAATACCTTGACTTATCTTCGCGAAGATCCTGACTTCGATGCTTGGTTTGGCAAGTATTACCGCTTTGACAAGCCTTTGGGCTATCGCCAATTCGCATGGCGTTTGAAGGGCGAGCGGCCGAAGGATCAATTGTGCGAGCGTAATCCCTAATTCGGGCCCTGTGCCGCGCGCCAGAGGCGGTGACCTGCGTGAATGATCCGGGTGGTTTCGTCCCATAAACCATGGCTTTCGAGCGTATCAAGTGCCACGAAGCGCGCCTCGCTGGCGTCATCGCCCGCCATGACTGCGCCTGATCGATAGCGGGCCACATAGTCGATCAGCACATAATGGCGTGTAACATCGCCCGTGCTGCGGCTGGTGAAAATACCGTCCACCACGTCGATCAGGCCAAGTATTTCGGCCGTGACGCCAGTTTCTTCCGCCAATTCCCGCAAGGCTGCGTCAATTGCCTTTTCACCCCATTCCAGCTTGCCACCGGGAATAGACCAATCCCCTTGCCGAGGAGGCGTGCCGCGACGGATCAATAGGACGTGGCCATCGTCGTTAAAACAGACGATACCAACCGCAGGGATGGGGACAGGCTTGGCTTCCAGGGTCATGGCTTTGTGCTAGCATGGAAGCCATGTGTGGACGATACGCCGTAACATTGCCGGTAGATGCGATGGCGACCCTATTTGGGTCGGCTGACAGGCCAAATCTGGCCCCGCGCTGGAACGTAGCCCCGACCCAGCTTGCCCCGATGGTTGCGATTGGCAAAGCAGGCGATACCCGTATCTTACAAGCCCGGTGGGGGTTACGGCCGGCTTGGATGGCGAAAGACCCACCAACAGGGCCTCTGTTCAATGCCCGTGGCGAGACGGTGGCCGATAAGCCAGCATTCCGCACCGCCTTTGCCCGCAAGCGCTGCTTGGTCCCCGCAGATGGCTTTTATGAGTGGAAGCGCGACGGCAAGGTGCGCACGCCTTACTTCATTGCCCGGCCAGACGGGAAGCCAGTCGCCTTTGCGGGCCTATGGGAGGCTGCTAAGGACGAGGAAGGTGGACTTCTCTTGTCCATGAGCATTATCACCACGGCTGCAACAGAGGATTTTCGAAATCTGCATGACCGTTTTCCCGTTGTGATCGAGCCGAATGATTGGCAAACTTGGCTAAAGGCCAGCACCCCGTCCGAGACCCTAAAACAGCTTTTAATTCCGCCACTTGATGGGCTTATGGTGCCACGACAAGTCAGCGATCGGGTCAATAAGGTCAGTCACGATGACGCAGAGTGTTTCCGGCCGATAGACTAGAACTTTGCAGTCTTCGGACGGTTTTGGCAGGAGACAAGTACCAAAGAACCAAGCTAGGGTTAGGGATGAAATCAAGTGGCCAATAAAAGTGGACAGCTCGCCTGATAACCACAAAAGCTGGGGGAATTGAAATGCGTGCCGAGGCACCACCAAGGTCGACTTCGCCGGACAAAAGCGGTCGCCCGAAGATTGAGAAAGACGTCTGGTTCCTGCTGTTTGTGGTTGGCACGGCCTTTATGGCCAGCCGGTATGATTTTCAACTATCCACCCTTGCCCTCCCTCAATTCCAACAGGCCTTTGGCTATAATGATCAGACCTCGGTCTTAATCGGCACCCTTGCTAAAGCTGGGGCAATCCCAGCCGTGATGTTGACCTTGATGGCTGACAGGATTGGGCGAAAGCCGCTCTTCTTGGCAGCGATTTTGGGGTTCTCGGCATCGGCATTGCTGACCGCGTTTGCTCAAAATGCAGCAATGTTGGCGACAGGCCTCTTTTTCACTCGCTTGTTCACCATGGTCGACGAATTGTTGGCCGTGGTGCTGTTGGCAGAGGCAGCCCCTGCACGCGCGCGGGCTTGGATGCTGGGGCTGTTGGCACTGTTAGGGGCGTCTGGCGATGGTGTGGCCTTGGTCGTCTATGGCGCCTTTGCTGACCAGCCTGACGCGTGGCGCTGGATGTATGCAGCAGGCGCGGTGCCAGCACTTTTGTCCATCATCTGGCGGTTGGCACTGCCCGAAAGTGCTGCCTTTGTCGCGGCTACTCAGGCCAAGCAAGCCGATCCGTTTGCGCTGATCCTTACCCATCGTCGGCCCGTGATTTTGATTGGGATTGCTTATTTCCTGTTCTGGCTGCCGATCTCGCCCGCTTTGTCTTACAATTCCCAGTATCTGCAGTCGGTAGCGAAGTGGGAGCCAAGCCAAGTCGCTTTGGTTTCGTTTGCTGCTGGGCTGATTGGTCTTGCCGGAACCTTCCTCGGCGGGCGATTGGCGGATCGCTTTGGACGTAAACCGGTGGCGCTGATCGCAACGCTAATGTGTGTCCTGGGACTTTCTGGCGTCTATGGTAGCAGCCAGTTTGGTCTAGTCGGCGCTTCGTTGAGCATTGGCTATATGGCCTGGTTTGCGGCGTCTGTTGCGCTTCGCGCCACGATGACCGAACTCATCCCCACAAAGGCGCGCGCCACTGTTGCTGGAACATCTGAAATCGGGGCCAGTAGTGGCGCGATCGTGGGCGGGAGTTTGGTCGCTTTCCTCATCCCAGTCTTAGGGGGCCTAGGCCACGCTCTGATCGCCATTATGCCGTTGGTGGTCTTGGCGCTCATCGCCATCGCCTTCTTACCAGAGACCAAGGGCCGGGTATTGGTGGAAGGCGAAGGGGAGGACGCTAGCAAAGCCTAGCGGTCGAGGAAATCTTTTGCCAAGTCGACTGTGCTGTGATGCCCGACCGCTGTGCCACACTGGCTGGACCATTCCTTCCACGCTGCCCGGCCTTGATCGCGTAGGCCGGTTAGAAAGTCCCAATCGGTATTGAATTTGCTGGCGGCACCTAAGCCCTTCAGCGCGTCATCGGCCTTGATGGCGTGAACTTTCACATCCCGATAGCGGTCCTTCAATTTATCGCCCATCTCCTCATCCTCTAAGAGGCGCTGGACAAAGGTGATGGCGCGCAATTCTGCTATCAAGCTGGCGTTGAAGGTAATTTCGTTCAAGCGGTCCATGATCGCCGCACTGGTCTTTGGCACGGTGTCGAGTGTCTGTGGGTTCAACGCACATAGGAGCACATCGTCGGGTAGGCCCGCTTCATAGAAGAGAGGCCAGAGAGCAGGATTGGCCATATAGCCGCCATCCCAATAGGCTTCCCCATCTACTTCCACAGCTTGAAACAAATAGGGCAAGCAGGCCGAAGCCAAGGTCACATCGGCGCTCACTTCATGGGTGCGAAACACTTTTGCTCGCCCACTTTTGACATTGGTTGCGGCGACGAAAAGCTTGAAAGGTGGATCTTTTGTGAGGCCCTCAAAGTCAACCACGTCCTGAAGACTATCGCGCAAGGGGTTGAAATTCCAGGGATTAAACTCATAGGGGCTCGCCACGCTTGTCAGCGCGTCAAACCATTGAAAGCTGGCTGCCTTAAACAGCCCAAATGGGTCAAAGGCTTTGCGGATGGCGTTCAAGCTGACCGGGCTGAAGGGGCCGCGCGTCGTGCTGATTTTCTGCCAAAAGCGCGCCAGCGCCTCGCGCGCACCAGTGTTCCCGCCGGTCCGCAGCCCATGGGCGCAGACCACTGCATTCATCGCCCCGGCGCTGGTTGCGGTGATGGCGGCAATGTCAAACCTGTCTTCTTCGAGGAGCCCATCCAAAATCCCCCACGCAAACGCCCCGTGAGAACCACCACCTTGCAGCGCGATGTTGAGGGCAGGCTTGGCCATGATGCTCAGCCCACCTTGCCCGGTGGTTGTGGGCGCGAGAACACCAATGAATCCGGTTTGGAACTTGCCGGGTCATAGCGGTAGCCATCCCTGTCGAAAGCCTTGATGCCCTCGGGATCGGTGATCCGATTTTCAATGCAGAACCGCGCCATCGTGCCGCGTGCCCGCTTGGCATAGAAGCTCAATACCCGGGCCTCACCATCCTTGATCTCTTTGAAATTCGCCGTGATGACCCGAGCTTGCAGGGCTTTCTTGGAAACGGCGCTGAAATATTCGGTCGAGGCAAGGTTCAAAACGATTGGGGCGGCTTGGCCGGCTAAATCGCTATTTAGAGCTTTCGATATCCGGTCGCCCCAAAAGTCATAGAGGCTATCGCCGCGTCTGGTCTTCAGGCGTGTGCCCATCTCCAAACGGTAGGGCGCGATGACGTCGAGCGGACGCAATAGGCCATAGAGGCCCGACAGGATGCGGACATGGTCCTGCGCCCAGTTCAAGTCCTCGGCGCTTAAATCGCGCGCCTGTAGGCCCTGATAGACATCGCCATTAAACGCCAAAGCGGCTTGCAACACCTCAGGCCCATCGAGGCCCGGGTCAAACGCTTGAAAGCGCTGGTAGTTCAAATCTGCCAAATTGTCAGACAAATGCATCAGCTTGGCGATGTCAGATCGCTTCAATCTGGCCGTTACTTTGGCAAGCGTTGCAATATCAGATTCCAAGCGTGGCTTGGTGGCTGGCAGGTCTGGCGACACCGGCTCGTAATTGAGGTTTTTTGCGGGGGAGAGAAGAATCAGCATGGCCCTAAAATAGGGCTGCTTGGGCGAGGGGGCAATGCATGATGATCGCCCCCTGCAAGTTGTTTATCGGCGTAGATGGCTGCTTAGAATGCGCGCTTGCCGGTGATGGTTTCACCAAACATCCGGAAGTCGCCCATCAGGCTCCAAGCGGGATAGGTGAAGGTAGCTGGCTTATTCTTCTCGAAGAAATAATGGCCAACCCAAGCAAAGCCGTAGCCGACGATTGGGGCTGCGACCAAATATTGGAAGCCACCCACGACGCCCCACAGGACGACCATCAGTAAACACAAGCACACGAGGCTTGTGCCAACGATATGCAGGCGGCGGCTGATCACATTTTGGTGCTCAGACAGATAAAAGGGGTAAAACTCCTCGAAGCTCGCAAAGCGAGCAGGGGTGGAGCCCATGTTGGAGTCTGGAGCATCGGTTGGGGCGGTGGTGGTATGTTCGTCTGTCATGGCGTGCATGTGTGGTCGCTCACGCCCAAGCGCAAGGGCCAATTCGGGTATTTGGGGAAAATTTTTTGTGGACTGCCCCTAAACCTTCTGCCGCACCACACGCACAGCACAACCCAACGCGGCCTCAACCGGGGCGAGGGCTTCGGGGGCGAGGGTTTCGACCCGAGAGTTGGTGGCAACCAAGGTAAAGCGAGCAAAGGCCGCAGCTGGCTGATAGATCAGCGCGTTCAGATTGGTTGCCCCGCCACAGCAGGTGGCCACGACGGCTAGGTCCTCAAACTCGGTCTCAGCGGCCTGATCCATCGCGCCTTCCCACCAAGCTTTGGCATCCTTGCCGCAGAGCGGGCAGGTGATGGCTTCAAATGCCTCACCGCCATCGATGAAGCGCACATCATCGAACATGTCATAGCTGACCTCGTCGGCACGTGGCAGCAACGCCTCCAGCGCATCGGCGCCGGCTTCGGCTTGCTCGTCACTTGGGACGTAGGTCGGATCAGTTGGGATTAGGATCAGATAGTCGAGCTTTTTCATCTAATTGGCCATGGCCGCTTTCACGGCGTCTAGGCCTGCAGAGGCGGCATCTGCCGTTGGTGCACCACCTTGGGCAAAGTCGGGCTTGCCACCCCCGCCTTGCCCGCCCATGGCGAGTACAGCGGCTTTGACCAGATCAACTGCGCTGACGCTGGCAACGGTGCTGGCCACCGCAATGGCGGCTTTCCCGTCCGCTGCGGCGACATAGGCGACCACACCGTCACCCAGCTTCTGGATCGCTTCATTGACCATGGGGCGCAAGTCTTTCGCGCCAATGCCGTCGAGGATACGGGCATCGAGCTTAACGCCGTTGATCTCTTCAATGGCGGCCGCAGCACCGCCGCCGCCACCGAGCGCGAGCTTTTGCTTGGCATCGGTCAGTTCTTTTTCGAGCCGCTTACGGTCGGCAATCATCGCCTCAATCCGCGCGGGCAGGTCTGGCAATTGCGCCTTTAAGGGTTCTGCCGCCGCGCGTGCAATCGCGGCTTCGGCCTTCAAATGATCGAGGGCGGCTTGGCCCGTTGCGGCTTCGATCCGGCGCACGCCAGCGGCAACTGCGCCTTCAGACACAATCACAAAGCTGCCAATGTCGCCGGTACGGCTGACATGGGTGCCGCCGCAAAGTTCGACCGAATAGGACTTGGGCGCGTGGTCCAGCTTGCGGCCCATGGCCAACACACGCACTTCATCGCCATATTTTTCGCCAAACAATGCCATCGCGCCTTCAGCAATGGCTTCATCGGGCGTCATCAAACGGGTGGAGGCTTCGGTGTTTTGCCGCACGACGGCGTTTACCTCCGCCTCAATGGCGTCGATTTCTGCCCGCGACAGGCCGGCACCATGGGCAAAGTCAAAGCGCAAGCGATCTGCTTCAACCAGCGAGCCCTTCTGTGTGACATGCGGACCCAACACGTTTTGCAGGGCGGCATGCATCAAGTGCGTGGCGCTGTGGTTAGCGCGGATGGCGTTGCGGCGAGCTGCATCAATGGTCAATGAAGCGGCGTCGCCGACTTTGATTGCGCCTTGCACCAGCTTGCCCTTATGGCCATGGATGGCCCCGGCGCGCTTAAGTGTATCTTCGACTTCAAACACGGCACCATTGTCAAAGCGGATCACGCCCTGATCACCGGCTTGGCCGCCACTTTCGGCATAGAAGGGGGTTTGGTTGAACACCAGTTCGCCGCTCTCGCCTTCAGCAAGCGCTCCGACTTTTGCGCCGCCGACCACAATCGCTGCCAATTGGCCGCTGGCCTCGCTCTGACTATAGCCCAAGAATTCGCTGCCGCCTTGCTCGTCCTTCAAGGTCAGCCAGATTGCATCGGTCCCAGCTTCGCCGCTGCCTGTCCAAGCGGCGCGTGCCAAGGCCTTTTGCTCTTCCATCGCGGCATTAAAAGCCGTCATGTCGACGCCGATACCGCGTGCCCGCAAGACGTCTTGGGTCAGATCGACGGGGAAGCCATAGGTGTCATACAGCTGGAAGGCAGCCTTGCCGGACAATTCCTGGCCCTGCGTCAGCCCTGCGCTTTCCTCGTCCAACAACGATAGACCTCGGCCCAAGGTACGGCGGAAGCGAACTTCTTCTTGCTCAAGTGTCGAGGTGATGAAAGCCTCAGCACGTCGCAATTCAGAATAAGCACCGCCCATTTCTTGGATCAGGACCGGGGCCAAACGGTGCAGCAATGGCTCACTCGCGCCCAGCATATGCGCGTGGCGCATGGCGCGGCGCATGATGCGACGCAGCACATAGCCGCGCCCTTCGTTCGATGGCGTCACACCATCGGCGATCAAGAAGCTGGACGCGCGGATATGGTCAGCAATCACGCGGTGGCTGGCGCGCTTGTCGCCTTCAGCCTTCACCCCGGTCAGGTTCTCAGATGCGGCAATCAGGGTCTTGAACAGGTCGATGTCATAATTGTCGTGCACGCCTTGCAGCACGGCAGAAACCCGCTCTAGCCCCATGCCCGTATCAATGCTGGGTTTGGGCAAGCTGGTTTGGCTGCCATCGGCATGGCGCTCAAACTGCATGAAAACAAGGTTCCAGATCTCAATCCAGCGGTCGCCATCTTCTTCCGCACTGCCCGGTACGCCGCCCCAAATATGGTCGCCATGGTCATAGAAGATTTCGCTGCACGGCCCGCACGGACCTGTATCGCCCATCGACCAGAAATTATCGCTGGTGGGGATGGAGATGATGCGATCATCGCTGAGGCCCGCAATCTTGCGCCACAGGGCACGGGCTTCGTCATCGGTGTGATAGACGGTGACAATCAGCTTTGACTTATCAATGCCAAAATCCTTGGTCAGCAATTCCCATGCATGGCTGATTGCGTCTTCTTTAAAATAGTCGCCGAACGAGAAATTGCCCAGCATTTCAAAGAAGGTGTGGTGGCGCGCGGTATAGCCGACATTGTCGAGGTCATTGTGCTTACCACCTGCACGCACGCACTTCTGGCTGGTCGCGGCACGTGGCGGCTGGGGCGGGGTCTCAGCACCCGTGAATACGTTTTTGAACTGCACCATGCCCGCATTGGTGAACATCAAGGTCGGGTCGTTTTGCGGCACCAGCGGGCTGGACGCCATAACGGTGTGGCCCTTGGATTTGAAAAAGTCCAAAAACGAAGTGCGAATGTCGTTAACGCTAGCCATAACTTCCCGTCCAGGCACCAAGTGCCGTTTAAAATAGAGTTGGCAAATCTATAGGCAGCCATGGCCCCAACGCCAAGTGGGTGGCGGCATGGATTGCAGGGGGTGGGTTTAGAAAAGTTCGCTGTGCGAGCCTAGACCAATGCAACCACGAGAAAAATTATTCTAAGGTAGATTAATTCAAAAATCAATTTTCTTGCCCAAAAGACTTTGTAGCTATAATGTAGCTACAAATTTATAGGTGATTGGATGATGCCCATGGCTAGCGATCAAGTGGTTCGCGCGCGCATTAGCGCCGACCTCAAGCAAGAGGCGACGGAGGTTTTAGACAAGATGGGATTATCGGTGTCGGATGCTATTCGCATGATGCTCGTGCGAGTCGCGGCTGAACGGGCTTTGCCGTTTGACGTCAAAGTTCCCAATCAGACCACGCAAGCGGCCATGGATGAGGCGCGAGCCAGGAAAGGCAAGCGCTTTGAGCGCGTTGACGATTTGATGGCTCATTTAAACAGCGACGACGACTAAAACCCGTCCTATCCCTCAAACACAATCTTGCCGTCCACCATGGTCAGGACGGTCTTTGCGTCGAGGATGTCGGCAGGCTTAACGCTCATGAAATCGCGCGAGAAGACGCTGATACTGGCGGCTTGGCCAACAGCCAACGTGCCGCGATTGCGCTCTGCGCCCACCGCATAAGCGGCAGAGCGGGTGAACATGCCTAAGGCCTGTTGGCGCGATACGCGCTCTTCCAAGCCCCAATCTGGGCCAACAAAACCATTGAGCGCGTGGCGATAGATGGCGGCATAAAACTCAATGCGCGGATCACCTTGTTCGACCGGTGCGTCAGAGCCGCCGCATACCACGGCCCCCGTCTTCAAAAGGCTTGTCCAAGCATAAGCGCCTTTGAGGCGATCAGGTCCTAAGCGTGCAGGGGCAAAGAACAGATCGCCAATGGCGTGGGAGGGTTGCATGGATGCAATCACACCCAGCTTAGCAAAACGCGGCATATCCGGGGGTGAGACCACTTGTGCATGCTCAATCCGCCAACGGCGATTGGTCTTGGCGTGGCCTAGCACGCGTTCAAACCAGTCAAGGCTTTGGCGATTGCCGCGGTCGCCAATGGCATGCATGGCAACTTGCGCGCCAGACTTCTTAGCCCGCTCCAGCACAGCAAGCACTTGTTCTTCCGGCGTTAACAACAAGCCCTCGGAATCCGGTGCATCCGTATAGGGAGCGAGCAGGGCTGCGCCCCGTGAGCCCAGCGCCCCGTCTGAATAAATTTTGACCCCGCGCGTGCTGATCCGTCCCGTGGCGTCGACACTGGGCCCACGCCGCAGCACGTCGGTCGCAAACGGGATGTCGAGATAATTATCAACCCGCAATTGGACTTCACCGGAGAGGGCGAGCGCCTTCAGGGCAAGCAAATCCTCGCCCGAAACGCTCATATTGTGCAGGCCAGTCCACCCGCGCGAGGCATAGAGGCGGTCAGCTTTGATTAAGGCTTGGCGGATCATGTCCGGTGTTGCGCTTGGCATGCGGCTTTCAACGAGCGCTTGCGCATTATCGATCAGCATGCCTGTCGGCTGACCTGAGGCATCCTTCAGGATTTGCCCGCCTGGGGGATTGGCAGTGCTGGCATCAATGCCTGCAAGTTTCAAAAGCGCGCTGTTTGCCAAGGCGGCATGTCCATCCGAGCGGCCAAGCAACAAGGGCCGGTCTGGCACAATCGCGTCGACATCCTGCCGGGTTGGGAAGCGACCCTCGGGCCAGTGGGTTTCAATCCAACCGCGCCCTGCAATCGGTCCAGTCGGGTTTTGCGCGGCCCAAGCCGCAAGTTTGGTCTGAAGTTCCGCGATGGATTTGACGCTATCGAGGTTTAGCGTCATCTCGCGCATACCAATGCCGGTCATATGCGCATGGCCATCCACAAGGCCCGGTAAAGCCGCGCCGCCTGCAAGGTCGATTTCCTTGGCGCGCGGTAAAGCAGCCCGCATGGCCCGTAGGCTGCCGACGGCAACCACCCGGCCACCTTCAATGGCAATGGCTTCGGCCGGGCCGCGACCTGCCACGCCGGTATGGATCGGCCCACCGGTGAGAATGGTGCGCGCGGAAGCAGTGGAGGCGAGAGCCGGGCCGCCTAAAAGGCTCGCAGAACCAAGTGCCAAAAGATCGCGACGATTCATACCCAGTCTCCCTCTCGTAAGGGACAAGAGTCAGGCACAGAAGGATGGCTGTCAATTGGCTGTGATCCCCGACCCACAGCCAGACCCCAAAGCTTCAGTGATAGCCGCGGACAGGTTTTGGCGATGCTAAGGCCGGAAGCGGGGCGACAGATATCCCATCTTCAATCAATTCTTTTGCTTCTTTTGCGGTAGCCTGACCATAAACGAGTCGCTCTTCGCTTTCGCCCTCATGCATGGCGCGCACTTCCTTGGCAAAAGCATCGCCGACATAATCGTAATTCTGCTCAATATGCTCCTTCCAGCCTTGGAAGAAAGCTTTGACGGGCTCTGGCAAGCTCAATGGGTCTGGTCCATTGGCGATCGGCACAGGGGCATCGGCAGGGACAGGTGGGGCAGGGCGGTCAGACTTTGAAGACAGGACTGCGGGGGCCATTGGCGCTTTTTCGACAGCTTTTGATCCGCACAACGGGCACTCAACCAAGCCCCGCCCGACCTGGGTCTCATACCCAGCCATCGAGTCAAACCAAGCTTCCCAGTCATGGGCCTGATCACAGCGAAGCGCATATTTAATCATGGGCTTTGATAGTCACGATCATGGGTCAAACAGGGAATTTTTTCGCGCGCACTGCTGACGCGCTCTAAATCGAGGTCCGCAAGGAGAACGCCAAGATTATCGTGGGCGAGTTCACCGATAATGTCGCCCCAAGGCGAGATGATCAGACTGTGGCCAAAGGTGGCGCGTCCATCTTCATGATTGCCGCCTTGGGCGGCTGCGAGAATGAATGCCCCGGTTTCAATCGCCCGGGCGCGCAGCAAAGTATGCCAATGGGCTTTTCCCGTCGGTGCCGTAAAGGCGGCTGGTACAGCAATGATCTGTGCACCGGCCTTGGCCAAGTCACGATACAAATGCGGGAAGCGAACATCGTAGCAGATGGTCAGGCCCAATGTGCCAAAATCGGTTTCGACAACCACAGCCTTATCACCCGGCTCATAGGCGTTGCTCTCGCGGGTTTCTTGGCCTGCACCCAAATTCACGTCAAACAGATGGATTTTGTCATAAGTAGCCAGCAGGCTGCCGTCTGGTCCAAACAAATGGCTACGGTTTGCAGCTTTCCCACTGCGCCGCTTGAGGAGGGCAGAGCCGATCAATAGATGCACGCCATAGGCTTTGGCTTGTTCCCCATACCAGTCGAGTGCTTCTGCTTCATCTTCATACAGGGCCGCCTCGTCAAACCGAGCGCGGTCACGCTGTAAGATATTGGTGCCTTCCGGTGTCACGATCAGCTTGGCCCCGGCCTTAGCGGCGCGGGTCAAGAGGGGCTCAAGCTGTGCACGCGCGGCATCAAGGCGTGCCGGCGTCCGTAATTGAAGGACAGCTACCTTGACCAAGGCTAAGCTGCCAACAAAGGATCAAGGCCACCTTTGGCCTCAAGCGCCATTAAATCATCGCAGCCGCCAATATGGGTGCCGCCAATGAAAATCTGCGGGAATGTATTGCGACCCGACAATTCATTCATCTTGGCCCTCATTTCTTTGTTGGACGAGGCTTCGATATTTGTGATGTCGGCACCCTTTTTCTCGAGCAACGCCAGGGCGCGCTCACAGAAGGGGCAGTAAAATTTGGTATAGATCGTAACGGCTGCCATCGGCTTCGTCCTAAAAAATTGTCGTTCGCATGTTTGTCATATAGAGATGATTAGCCTGATTTGGAGCCCCCGCTATGACCCAATCTTACACATCAGCGTCAGAAATTTCTGATCTGCCGCCTGATCAAGCCCATATGCTCGGAAAGATGCTGTTGGAAGAGGGTGGTTTTGCTCGGCTTTCGGCTAAAGACCAAGCCTTAGTGTGCGCGATTGCGCACCGTGTGCATTCCACACAAGACGCAAACGAAGCGTTCGAATTGCAAACGACCTTTGGCGAGAGACTGGCAGATCGAGTTGCCGAAGTTGGCGGCTCATGGAGCTTTGTGATCAGTTTTGGTATTTTTCTGCTTATTTGGGCGATGCTGAATTTGGTGATCCTGCATGGCCAAGCCCGCTTCGACCCTTATCCCTTTATTTTTTTGAACCTCATTCTGTCGATGTTGGCGGCAATCCAAGCCCCAATCATTATGATGGCGCAGAACCGCCAAGCTGAGAAAGATCGTCTGACAACGCGGATGGATTACGAGGTCAATGTTAAATCCGAGCATGAGATTGCTCTGTTGCGGCTGCACTTGTCGCAGTTGCACCAGAAGCTCGACCGCCATCTGGCTAAGACGACTTAGAGGCAAATTTCATGCGCATTGTTTCAGGTCGATGGAAGGGAAAGGCGCTGGCAGCCCCTGCGGGGGACTCGACGCGGCCAACGTCTGACCGTGCGCGCCAAGCGGTCTTCAATATTCTTGAGCATGCGCCGTGGTCGCCCGGAGTAAATGGGGCCAAAGTGCTGGACTTATTTGCTGGAACCGGTGCCCTGGGGTTGGAGGCTCTATCGCGTGGGGCGGTCCACTGCCTGTTTGTCGACACCGATCCCGCAGCCCGGGCAGCCTTGGCAAGTAATATTGAGGCCTGCTCTGCCCAAGGTATCACACGGGTTTGGAAGCGCGACGCGACCGATTTGGGTGTCATGCCCGCAACAGCTAATGGCCCGTTTGATTTGGTCTTTCTCGATCCGCCCTATGCCAAGGGCTATGATCTGGCAGCGCTTAAGGGGCTGACGCAAGGCTGGTTACATGGGCAGTCGCTAGTAATGCTAGAGCGGGGCCGCGGTGAACCCGCGCTCGTTGCAGCTGGCTATGATGTGTTAGACAGCCGGACCTATGGCGCGGCTGAAGTGATCTTTCTGACTTTAAGCGAGGTTAGCGCTTAAGCGACTTGATCTTGGCCGAAATGGTCACTGGTTGAGCGCGGGCGGCGGGCTTTGGCTAGGATCCTGTCCAAAGTTGCCACGGCACGGTCGGTCATGGTCTCAATGATTTCGACGTCGAGATAGAGGTCGCCTGCTGGGCGACCATTGGCGGCTGGCAAGCCACGGCCAGCGACCAACAAACGATCGCCATCTTGGCTCTCTTTTGGCACATTCAGCCGCAAGCGGCCCACCGGCGTTTCGATCTCGACGCCACCACCAAACTTGGCTTGCGCAGAAGAAAGAGTAAGTGTGGTGACAATGTTTCCACCGTCAATTTCAAAGCCATCGGTGTCAGCAATTCGAATCACACAAGCCACATCAGTTTTACCAATGCGGGCGATGATGCGGTCACCAGCGCGGGCACCAGCGGGCACCCTAACACTGGCTTTGCCAAGCGGGCAGGAGCCTTTGACGGAACCGCCACGTGCGGCAATCCAGACAGAAACTTCTAGGTCAATTTCGGTCATGCGACCGGCACGCGGGCTGCCGACACGGCCAATATCGGCCGATGCCGCACCCAGCGTGATAACGCGGTAGGCTTCACGGGCTTCTTCAAAGCGTTGTCGAGCTTGCGGGTCAGAATTGACATCTGGGTGGCAAGATTTGGCGACAGCATGAAACGCGGCCCGGGCGGCACGGGGATCAGCATTGGGCTCGAGCCCGAGGATGGCATAGGGTGAAGACATGGGCCAGACCATCATCGCGGCACGGTTAACGACGTGTAAACTCAGTCATTAAATTCCAACTTTTGATCATTGATTTTTGCAGATGACGCTGCGCGTTTTTTCAACGCAGTTGCGGGTGCGTTTGGTGGGCCAAAGCTGAACCACGTAGCTTCATGTTGGCGAATGAGTGGCAGTGCACTACATTGCGGCCATGACCTCCAACACCCTTATCCCCCCGACCCCGTCTGAGGCCGAATATCAAGCCGCAGCTGTCGATGCTTCGCCTGAATTGGAAGCGGCTTCTGACCCATTTGATCTGTTTGGGACTTGGCTGAGAGAGGCTAAGGAAAGAGAGATTAATGACGCCAATGCGATGGCTCTGGCGACAAGTGACAGCATGGGCCTGCCAGATGTGCGCATGGTCTTACTGAAAGATTTCGATACTCAAGGATTTGTTTTTTATACCAATCTAGAAAGCTACAAAGGCCAGCAATTGGGTGAAAATCCGCAAGCTGCCCTGTGCTTCCACTGGAAAAGCCTGCGACGGCAAGTGCGTGTACGGGGGGCAATTACCTCTGTCAGCCAAGAGGAAGCCGACGCCTATTTTGCCTCGCGTGCTCGGGATAGCCGGATCGGGGCTTGGGCGAGTGCGCAGTCTCGTCCGCTGGAAGATCGCTTTGCACTTGAAAAAAATGTAGCGAGCTATGCCCTGAAATTTGGCATTGGTGAGGTGCCACGTCCGGCCTTCTGGTCGGGCTTCCGCCTTGTGCCGACACGGATTGAGTTTTGGCGCGATCGTCCATTTCGTTTGCACGATCGTTTAGAGTTTATGCGGGGCGATGCCACAGCACCTTGGTCCACTTCTAAGCTTTATCCGTAGAGCGATTTTTCTTACCATCGATTCAGAAAGTTTCACTTATGCGCTCAGATCAAAAGGCCTTTCTGGTCACAGGGGCATCGACCGGAATTGGTCGAGCAATTGCCGACCGACTGGTGGCCCAAGGCCACTACGTGTTTGCCTCCGTCCGGAAGCAGGCTGATGCAGATGCCTTGAACGCCGCTTTTGGTGCGAATGGGCAAGCAGTTCTGTTTGATGTCTCTGATATGCCCGCCATTGAGGCAGCGGCCCAGGTCATTGGCGAAGCCTTGCAGGGGCGGACCCTATCGGGCCTTGTCAATAATGCCGGGATTGCTTTGCCGGGGCCTGCCTTGATCCAGCCATTGAGCGAGATTGAGCAGGTGATGAATATCAACTTCATGGGCGTCGTGCGCTGTTGCCGTGCTTTTGCGCCTTTGTTGGGTGTTGATCCTGCTCGCACCGGTCCTAAAGGCCGCATCCTCAATATCACGTCCGTTTCAGGCAAGTTCGGCTATCCCTTTACCGCTGCCTATGTCGCTGCCAAGCACGCAGTTGAAGGCTTCTCAGATAGTTTGCGGCGAGAACTTTTACTGGTTGGCATTGACGTGATTGTTGTGGGGCCCGGTGCCGTCAAGACGCCAATTTGGGAGAAGGGCGCTGCAGCCGGCGGAAACAAATATAAGGACACAATCTGGGGCAAACCATTAGAGCGGCTCACGCAATCCTTAGCCGCCATGGACCAAGAAGGCCTAGAGGTCAGCGTCGTCGCAAATGTGGTCGAAGAAGCTTTGACGACAGCCCATCCAAAAACACGCTATGCGCCGGTACCCAACAAGCTCGTGAATTGGTGGCTAGCCCGCTTACTACCACCGCGCATGGTCGACCGGGTCGTTGGAAAGAACTTATCGCTTCTGCCTTAGTCGACCCAAGCAAGAATCAAATACCCCACTTGGTCGACTTCGGAATCACTATGTCCAAGGTTCGCTCGAGAAACTCGATTTCAGAACGTGTGATCTTCGTTTGATCGCCATAATTTAGGATCGGTGCGAAAGCTCTGTTTTCCGGGTTAAAGAGATAGCGAACAGGGGTCTGTTCACCTGTTTCATCGATCAGAGATGCAGGAAGCAATCGCTCGCTACAACCCATTTGGATAAAGAGGGCGAGAACCTCTGCCCAAGTCGGAAGCTGGCCGCTTCCAAAAGGATGGGCCGCCATTTAGGCAACTTTGGCGAGTCTAATATCCAAGCTAGGAGCAGTTTTATCGATACGCACAGTGTCCACCGCTTGGACTGAGATTGAAGAGTCCAGCATGACTTTGAACTTCGCTGGGGCAGGCTTGATTCCAGCCAAAGGTAACTGATCGAATTCGGCGCCAATCGCGATGGTTTTCGCGACCGCATCTGAAAACGCTTTGGGCAACAGGTCAAATGATTCAGCGCGCGCTAGAATGTCATATTCAACACCTTGGGCGAGCCACACATCTGCCTCTTGGTAGGCCACAACGTGAAATTTGATCGAATCGTTCATTTATCGGTTCTCAAGTTCATGGTTCGACGTCAGACCAGACCAATCAAAGGTATGACAACAATGCGCTTGCTTGCGGAAAGGTCAAGCCTGATTTGTCCGAGGATACCACATGGTTATTCTTGTCGAATAAATATCTTAAATAAGCATAAATTCAGTGGGGCTGTAAAGTGGCGGCGGAATGAAAGCCCACCTAAAAAGCCCGTTCAACAGCCTTGTGATGTGACCTCGGCTCGTGCCCAGTTGACGTGTGCGCTTGAAGCCTTAGGAAGGGCCTAAAATCGGCCATTTGACGCATTTGGCCGGCGCAAATGCCGCCTACTGGCAAGCCAAAAATTTGGGAGATAATCATGCTCGGTTTAATGCAGAATTGGCCACTAACAGTCGATAAGATCATGGATCATGCCGCGATCAACCATGGTCGCCGCGAAATCGTGACCCGCTCCGTTGAAGGGCCAATTGTCCGCACCACTTACAGCGAAATCAATACTCGTGCCAAAAAGGTTTCCAATGCGCTATTGGCTGAAGGGATCAAGCTGGGCGACCGGGTTGCGACGCTCGCTTGGAACTCTGGCCGCCACATGGAAATTTGGTACGGCGCGATGGGCCTTGGTGTTGTGCTGCATACTTTGAACCCGCGCCTGTTCCCTGAGCAATTGGTTTATATCGTCAATCACGCCGAAGATAAGATCATCTTCACCGACTTGACCTTCCTGCCTATTCTGGAAGCCTTGAAAGACAAATTGAGCCCAGTCACCCGCTTTGTCGTACTGACAGACAAGGACCACATGCCGGCTTGCAGCTTGAAGGGCGCGATCGACTACGAAAGCTGGATCGAGAACCACAGCGCCGATGTAAAGTGGGGCGGGTTTGACGAGAACACTGCCGCAGGCCTTTGCTATACCTCTGGCACCACGGGAAACCCTAAAGGCGTGCTCTATTCGCACCGCTCTAATGTTTTGCATACACTTCTGACCATGCAAAAGGACGTTATGGGTCTAGGCGCGCGCGACGTGATCCTGCCAGTCGTGCCGATGTTCCACGCCAATGCGTGGGGGGTCGCACTGTCTGCGCCCGCAGCAGGGGCCAAACTTGTTATGCCGGGTGCGAAGATGGACGGTGCGTCCATCTACGAATTGCTGGAAACTGAAAGCGTTACCTTCTCCGCTGCCGTTCCAACCGTTTGGATGATGTTGTTGCAGCATTTGGAAGCGACCAATTCCAAGCTGTCCACCCTGAAGAAAGTCGCCATTGGTGGCTCGGCGGTGCCCGAGCGCATCATGCGCATGTTCGAAGAGAAGTATGGCGTTGAAGTGCTCCACGCATGGGGCATGACCGAAACCTCGCCATTGGGCACTTTGGGCTCTCTCGGCCCCGATGCCGACACCATGACTCATGATGAGAAGATCAAGACCAAGCTGAAGCAAGGTCGTCCACCATTTGGCGTCGAAATCAAAATTCTGCGCGATGGCGCAGAGGCACCACGTGATGGTGAAACGTTCGGCAATCTCGTGGTGCGCGGCGCTGCGATTGCTGCCGGCTATTTCAAAGGCGAGGGGGGCAACATCCTAGACCAAGATGGCTTCTTTGATACCGGCGACGTCGCTACCATCGACACCGCCGGCTTCATGCAAATCACCGACCGCGCTAAAGACGTGATCAAGTCGGGTGGAGAATGGATAAGCTCAATCGATGTCGAAAACGTCGCAGTGGGTGCGCCAGGTGTTGCGGTTGCTGCTGTGATTGGCAAATATCATCCCAAGTGGGATGAGCGTCCTTTGTTGATTATCGAATGCGCCAAAGGGGCGACAGCCACAAAAGAAGACATCTTGGCCTATCTCGATGGCAAGATTGCCAAGTGGTGGATGCCAGACGATGTCCAATTTGTCGAAGCTATCCCGCTGGGGGCAACTGGCAAAATCAACAAGCTGGCCTTGCGTGAAACCTTCGCCAATTACGATTTGCCAACCGCGAAAGCATCGTAATCACAGTTTGATGGGCCAGAACGACGCCTGTTCTGGCCCATCGCGCCTTTACCTGTGCCCAGCGGCACTCTAACGTGGAAGGAATAGGCCGCCGCCAGCGCGGCCTTTTTGCCTTAAGGAGGATAAGATGGCCGAAACGCAATCTCGCTTTGCAAAAGCTCGCAACGTCGTTTTGATGATTGGCGTGGCCTTGGCCATTTTTGTTCCGATTTGGTTTATGGTGGCTGCCCTTGGCACCAAGTTTGGCCTGTGGCCTTGGACCATCGGCCTTGTGAAGATGATTGGCGGGATGGGCGTGCCCATGATCGGCATTTTGATCGTCTTAACCTTTATCACCAGCCTCCTTGTCGTCTTCATCAAACCACGTGCAGGATTTGCGGCGTTGGGCTTTATGTGGCTTGTGGCGGTTGGTGCCGCTGGCATGGCCTTTTCGGCGATTTCTGCAGCCCGCGCCGTGCCGCCCATCCACGATATTTCGACCAATCCCGCCAATCCTTTGACCTTTTCGGACACCGTCATGGCGGCGCGGGGGGCTAAGGCCAATCCGATTGTGGCCCCAAAGGACGCAACTGTTCCCTTCAACAAGGAGCGCCTGTCTCCTTGGTCTGGTCGGTCCTTGGATCAGATTCAGGCTGAAGCTTATCCCGAGGTCAAAACTCTGAAGCTTGCCACAACATCACCCGCCGATGCCTACAAAAAGGCTGAAGCCGCTATGAAGGCCAAGGGCTGGACCGTCGTCACACAAGATCCCGCTAAGTTGCGCCTAGAAGCCAGTGTCGAGAGCTTTTGGTTTGGCTTTAAGGACGATGTTGTCTTGGTTGTCACAGCAGACGGCGCAGGCTCTGCGGTTGATATGCGTTCTGTCAGCCGTGTGGGCATTTCTGATTTAGGTGCTAATGCAAAGCGCATTGAAGCCCTGCTATCGGCCTTGAAGCTCTAAAATACAGATTGGTAATTGACTCCCATTGTGCTTAGTGGGATCAAATTTGTCATGAAAATGACTTCTGTAATCAGTGCATCTGTGCTTGCGGCTTCGGCGTTTGGCCTGGCGACGACCAGCCACGCAGCAGCGAACAAGGCCACAAGTGCTACGACAAAGGTGGGGGAAGCAGCCGAATCCCCTGCCATTGGCGCTTCTTCAACCGTATCGGCTTCAGACCGTCCGGCTGATGTGGTGATTGTTTGGGGCTTTCGTGTCCGGGCAAAGAAGTTCGATGAGCGAAATCCGCCTTTGATTGAAGGCTATGGCGAGCTGATCAAGAAGGCTGAGTGCCAGACCAATGTGTGTGGCTATGTAGTTTTTCACGATGGCACAAAATGGCGCTATACCAACATCTTAGCGGGTACTGAAGATAAATTACGAGAACTTCAGGCCAATTTGGAATATGATCGGCAGACGATCGTCATTGTTCATCCCAATGGCGAAAAGCGCACTGTTCCCAACTTCTGAGCCCAGTATAAGCCTGTCAGACTAGCTGAAAGCTTGCCTCCATATTGGGTTCGCCTTCGCATGCTATCCGTCCAATTTTCACCAAACGGCTCATATGTGCCATGACTGAGTGAGAGGCTGCTGGCCATAGTCTTTGATCGACCGCCGCATACATAACGGGCACCATATCCTTCACCTTGGTGTGGCCTGAGGCCAAGCATGCGAGAATTTGGTCTTCGCGATCGAGGCGGTGGTCGCGATAGGCAGCCACAAATGGCGCAGGGTCGGTGATTGGGGGGCCGTGCGTCGGCCAAATTGTCGTAAATTCTCGGATGGCAATTTTTTCGAGGCTAGTCAAATAGGCGTCCATATCCCCATCGGGTGGGCTAATGACGGTTGTTGACCATCCCATGATGTGGTCGCCCGAGAATAGACAATTTTCTTCCTGCAAAGCGTAGCACATGTGTCCAGACGTATGGCCCGGTGTGGCAATTGCCTCAATGGTCCAGCCGTCGCCTTCGATTAAGGTTCCATCATTCAGCGCAGAATCAGGACGGAAGCGCGTGTCGTCACCTGCTTCTAGGCGCACTTCAGATTGCGTGGGCGGGGTAATCTCACCCGAAGCCAGAACTGAACAACCCGCCCAACGCGCCAGTGGATGGGCCAAGGGGCTATGGTCCAAATGGGAATGAGTAACCAGCACGTGGCTGACCGTCTCACCTTCCAAAGCTTGCTTCAGGGCCTCGAAATGGTCGGGCAAGTCGGGGCCCGGATCAATCACGCACACATCGCCATGCCCAATGATATAGACACCGGTGCCTGTGAAGGTGAACGGCCCAGGATTATTGGCAATAACCCGACGGATCAGCGGGCTAACCTGCTCAACACGTCCATAGTCAAATTTGATGTCGCGGACAAAAGGAATCGCAACAGCCATCATATGCCTCCACCAGCGCGCAGCCGGACGTTTTCACAACTCGTTTTCAGGGCAGAGCCCAGAATATAAGTGCTTTTTAGTTTATCGGATAAGGGTAACGCGATTGGCGGGCCCATGTCTGTGCGATTTGCATCCACTATATAGATCAAACCACTGGTCTGGTCGCGTAAGATATCCAGTCCACCCCAATCAAGTTTCAGAATCTTACAAAAGCGGGTGATCGCTGCGGTCTCTTCGCTTGAGAAGATCTCATCCACGCTGCGAAGCCAGCATTGGGTGTTATCATTGGAAAACCGCACGTGTTCAGGCCGTCGCTTGATATAGACCAGAGCCGGCACGCCAGCGACAGTGGGGGTCCGTAAATCTTCTATCAAGCCGTCAGAGCCGCGATTATCAATGAGCTTTTGATAGACTTTGCCAGACTTTGGCTCACAGGGCGTAGTGACGATACGTCCGTCATGAATGCCATTATCTTCACCCTTTTCGACAGCGAACCCCTCATGTTGGCGCGGATCAAGCGCCAACCCATAGCCAAAGGCCTCTTCAAAGGCTGCTGCGACACGGGATTTGCTTAGATCATGGGCATCGAAGTTCCAGCGTGGCACGCCATCATCCGGCAAGCTTACTGGCTCGCTCTGCGTTCTGTCCTCAAAATGCATCCAGAGCTGTGGGGTCTCACCCACGCGGGCCGATCGACCACCTGCCAAAAACAAGCTTGGCCAAATCAAATACCAAGGTCGGGCCGGGTCAGGGGCAAATCCAATAACCGGGCCGTCCTTTCGACGAGGGCTCAACACGACGCTTACGAAATATGCACACCAATGAAAAATCTCGCTCAAGTGAGCAGCGTCAAACGGCACGCGCGCACCTGTCTTGCGCACGGTGACGCCGGTCCAGCTCCACTCAAAATCGCGGATGAGATTGGTCAAAGCAAACAGGCCTTTGAGAAACAGAGATAATGTTCAGGCTGGGTACCCCTCAGCCTCATTCGATTCGACTTCATACACGTAACCATCCCCAAAAATTGTGACAGGGTCTTGGTATGAAGATACGACAGTGCAGTGGCACCGGTTACGGTGCCATGGATTTAGTCATCAGCAGACAAAAACTGGCGGTTTAGCGGGCTTGAGAAAGCGAGCGTAAGAGAGGCATCAGGCCGCGAAGATCATAACCACCGCGCCCGCCGGCTTCCACAAGCTCCTCGGGGCTGCCACCGGCGCTGGCCTCTGCCAAGGCCCACAAATTAGTGGAACGCGTCCCGCTGCGGCAATAGGCAAGGACGGGCCCCGTGCTGGCTGCAAGGGCCTCACGCATCAGCGGTACTGCTTCTTCCGGAATGCCCCCCGAAACAGGGATATGGGTAAAGCTGAGCCCGTGTTCCGCGCAGGCCTTTGCAATTTCCTGAGCGCTGACTTGACCCATATCTTCATGATCTGGTCGGTTGCAGATCAAGGCTGTGAATCCATCGCGCGCTGCTTGGGCAACGTCAGCCACACTGATTTGTGGCGAGGCGGAGAAATTTGGGGTGATCGTGCGGAAAGGGCTCATGATTTCCTCCTGTGACAATGGCATTAGCTGAAGCCCTACGCAGGGTCCAGCGTGCGTGGCGTCGAAAAAGGCACGGAGCCAAACGGGCTGAGTTTCCTTGCCAATCAAGCTCTTGTTAGAATGGATGCTGGCATGGTCCGTTGACAATCCAGCAACCATCATCAATTGCTGTCCAGAGGACTGGACGTCACTATTTGCCGGTCTGCTGAAGCTTCAAAAGGACCAAAGACGTATGTTTGCCTATACGATGCGACGCCTCATGGTGGCCATTCCCACCATGCTGGTCATCATTGCGGTGGCGTTCTTTATGATGCGTTTAGCGCCTGGCAGCCCATTTGATACTGAACGTGCATTGTCGCCTGAAATTCGCGCGCAACTGATGACCTTTTATGGTTTTGATAAGCCGCTCTACATCCAGTTTTTGGACTATTTGAAAGGGCTTGCGACCTTCGACTTGGGTCCGTCCTTGATTTACAAGGACCAAACGGTCAGCGAGATTATTGGTTCTGGGTTTCCAGTATCGATGACAATTGGCTTGGCAGCGTTGTTATTGGCGACCTGTGTGGGCGTGCCGATGGGCTTGTTCGCAGCGCTAAAGCAAAACAGCCTGCCAGACTACTCGATCATGGCTATCGCCATGGCTGGCATTTGCATTCCGTCCCTGGTTGTCGGCCCGATTCTATCGCTGGTATTTGGGGTCTATCTTGGCTGGCTGCCAACGGCGGGCCTTGATTTGGGCAAGATGACCTTTGAGACGCTGCTGTTGCCAGTCGTCACTCTTTCCTTGGCTCAGATCGCCATCATCTCGCGCTTGGTACGCTCCAGCGCTGTGGAAGTGTTGCGCTCTAACTTTGTGCGTACAGCCCGCGCCAAGGGCCTGCCCGAACTCCAAGTTCTTTCCAAGCACGCGTTGCGTGCGGCCCTGTTGCCGTTGGTCTCGTATTTGGGCCCTGCATGCGCCGGCCTGATTACCGGCTCAGTTGTGGTGGAGACGGTGTTCCAACTACCCGGCATTGGCAAAAACTTCGTCACGAGTGCTTTGCAGCGCGACTATCCCGTCGTGATGGCGGTTGTGGTGCTCTATGCGGGCCTCATCATTCTACTTAATCTTCTGGCCGACCTTGCGTACGGCCTCTTAGACCCGAAAGTAAAATACGAGTGACACTGCTGACCACACCCCAAGAAAAGGCGGAGCTTCTCGAAGCTGCTGTCAAAGGACGCTCGCTGTGGGAAGATGCGCGTCGTCGCCTGTTCCGCAACAAGGCCGCTGTGGGCAGCATGATCGTGCTCGGCACTTTGACCTTTTTGGCGATCTTTGGCCCATTTTTTTGGCCGCATGATTATGAGACCATCTATAATGACCGCGTGTTGCAAGGGCCAACGTGGGAGAATTTGCACATTTTCGGGACAGACCCACAGGGTCGGGACTTGTTTGTGCGGTTGTTGTACGGCCTGCGCATGTCGCTGGCGGTGGGCCTTGTTGCAACAGGGGTTTCACTTCTCATCGGGGTGATCTGGGGCGCAACGGCTGGCTATATTGGCGGCCGGGTCGATCAAATCATGATGCGTATTGTCGATGTGCTCTACGCGCTGCCGTTCATCTTCTTTGTGATTATCTTGATGGTGGTGTTTGGCCGCAACCTGATCCTCATCTTCGTTGCAATCGGCGCGGTGGAGTGGTTGACCATGGCGCGCATTGTCCGCGGGCAAACAATCTCTTTACGCAAAAAGGAATTTGTTGAAGCGGCCGAAGCGGCTGGTGTCACCAGCGCTAACATCGTGACGCGTCACATTGTTCCCAATGTGCTCGGGCCCGTTGTCGTCTATGTGACTTTGACCATTCCAGCCGTCATCTTGACTGAAAGCTTCTTGAGTTTCTTGGGCCTTGGTGTGCAGGAGCCAATGACCAGCTTGGGCAATCTGATCTCAATTGGCGCGCGCGAGATGGAAATCGCGCCTTGGCTGTTGATTTTCCCCGCCACGACAATGATGGTCACCCTGTTCTGCTTCAACTTCATCGGCGACGGCTTGCGCGACGCGATTGACCCTCGCGACCGCTAGATCGGTCGCGACGGGGCGCAAAATTGGTCCGGTCTATTCAACCCGGCGAACGCGATAGCCTTTATTGCGGCCTTCCACCGTCAGGATAAACGAGCCCATGGCAGCTGTCCGGATATTCACCTTATAGGGCGGGCGCTTGGGTGCATTAAGTTCGCCTGCCTCGGTCAAGCGCCAGATTTGGCCATTTTCAAGCGTTATCACGACCCGTCCAGCCGATTCCCGCGTGCTGACCACGGTGAAGCTTTGTTCTTCAATATCCTCTTCCACCGCAGCAGCAGCCACGCTTTGGTCTTTGCCCTCTGCCTTTGGCGCACCACCAAAGGCTGGGAAGCCCAGTTTCGGGAGGGAGGGGAGGGAGAAGCCAAAAGCCTCACGGCGTACCTTTTCAACCCTTTGCTTGTCGAAAGTCACAATTTCCGACTTCGCCTCTTTGGCCCGAATGGTTGCAACAGCGGCATCAAAGCAGGCCAGGCGCTCGGTTGGGTCGGTTTTATTCGCACAGGCATAGATTGGCTCAAGTGGGGAGACCGCCGCATTTGCTGGATTTTGTCCAGATTGGGCCAAAGCAACTGCACCAAATGTCATAAAACTCGCTGCAATGAGCGTGGTACTGAATTTGTTCATTTCACGTTACCTTCACAAATCGTAACAAGGTTTTTGTCGTAGTGCCTGTCTGCATAGCAAAAGCAGGCCTGTGCGCTATAGAGGTCACACACTAACCCGATCGGGAGAGACAACGAAATGAAAATCACACGCCGGTCTTTGGCTGCCGCAACTACAGCTTTGGTTTTGAGTTTGGGTTTGGTTTCTTGTGGCGGTGGCGGTGGTAGTGCCGACGCCGACAAGGCGCGGACCCTTCAAATCGGGAATGGTGCGGAGCCTTTGTCTCTCGACCCTCACCAGGCCTCAGGTACGTGGGAGAACCGGATTATCGGCGATATGCTGCAGGGGCTAACAACTGAAGATCCCCAGGGTCGTCCAATTCCTGGCATGGCGACGGAATGGTCCACCAGCCCTGATGGCCTTGTCTGGACCTTCAAGTTACGCGACGCCAAATGGTCAGATGGTCAGCCGGTGACAGCTGAAGATTTCGTGTTTGCTTGGCAGCGGATCATGACCACAACCCCGCCAGCCAAATATGCGTCCATCCTCTATATCCTCAAAAATGCGGAGAAAATTTATGATGGCCGCATCAAGGATGTGACCCAACTGGGCGTGCGCGCCATTGATGCCAAAACCCTAGAAGTCACGTTGGAGCATCCGGCCCCTTACTTGCCGGGCCTTTTGACCCATTACACCTCGTTCCCAATTCCAAAGCATGTTGTGGAAAAGGTTGGCAAGGATTGGATTAAGGCCGAGAATTTTGTCGGCAATGGCCCCTACAAGCTGCAACAATGGAAGCCAAACGACTTCGTTCATGTTGTGCGCAACGCGAACTATTACGACAATGCCAATGTCTGTATCGATCAGATCTTCTTCTACCCTACCTCAGATGACAACGCAGCGGAGCGCAAAGTCCGTACCGGCGACCTTGACATCAACACCAATTTCTCTGGTTCGCGTCTAGAAGAGATCAACAAGAATTTGCCGGGCTATGCCCGCATTCATGGCTATACGGGCCTGACCTATTACGTCTTCAATCTGCGCAAGGCGCCGTTTAACGACGCGCGTGTGCGTGCCGCGATTTCGATGACGGCAGACCGTGAGTTCGTGACCAAAGAGATCCTGAAAGCAGGCCAACAGCCAGCCTACAGCCTCGTGCCACCGGGCATTGCCGATTATCAGACTGGTGCTATGTCAACCGACTTCAAAGGCCAAAGCATGGAAGAGCGTTTGGCCCGCGCCAAGAAGCTCTTGGAAGAAGCAGGCTATGGCCCGAATAAGCCCCTGAAGTTCACTTTCAGCTTCCGCAATTCCGGCGATAACCCTCGCGTGGCCCCGGTTGTACAGCAGAACTGGGCCAAGATCGCACCGTGGGTTCAAGTTGAGATTTTGGGTGCCGAGACCCAGATCAATTACGAAAAACTGCGTACGGGCGATTTCGAACTGGGCGATGCAGGTTGGATTTCAGACTTCAACGACGCCAAAAACTTCGTCTATCTGTTCCAGACCAGCACCGGTCAGCTGAATTATGGCAAATATAGCAATCCAGAATTCGATAAGCTGATGGAAGCCGCCGACGTCGAGAAAGATACGGTTAAGCGCGCCAATCTGATGAAGCAGGCTGAAGGCATTTTGCTAAAGGAAAATGGCTTTATGCCGATGTGGTTCCTAACCAACCGCAATCTCGTCAGCCCTCGTGTCACTGGCTGGGTCGATAATGCCGTGGATATCCACCGTTCCCGCTACCTCTGCACCACCGACGCTCAGAAAGCAGGCGCTGCGCCGAAGTCGTAAGATTCGGTTCTCAGATTTCCAACAATCAAAAAGCCCGGCAGGTTATCCTGCCGGGCTTTGTCTTTGTCCGTTCTCGTTGGCCTATTTGGCGGCGCGCGTGGTGAGTGACGGTTTCAGTCCGGGCTCTTTAAAGGTCGTTGAGATATTGCCGCAATTGGTTCCCATCCATTCAAGAATGAGGTTGAGGAATTGTGTGCGGTGCTCTGGAGTCATTTCGCCTAAAGTGTGCGCCATTTTGGGTATTTCTACATAGCGGAAGTTTGCAGTCGGATTGACTTGGCGTATCCGAGCGGCAGTTGTCCGCGAATGGATCGTGTCGGCCTGACGGTCATAATCGCCATGGAAAATGAGCCAGGGGATTTTGACTTGGTCGAGATGTTCCATTGGATCCATCCCCGCGACAGTAACGCCTTGCAGCGTTCTCGAGAGCCTGTTTTCACCCCAATCATTGGAGATACGCTCGAGATCAATGGCAGGCGCGCCGGAAATAGCGCACTGCCAAAGTCCAGCTGAGCGGCCGCCAGAGCGGACGGCTGCAGCGGCAGCGGCAAAGCCGCCATAGGAATAACCATACATCATCATACGGTTTGGATCTGCAATGCCTTGATCGACCAACCATTTGGCCCCGTCGTCCTTATCATCCTGCATCAGGGCACCCCATTGCTTGTCACCGCCCTTCCAAAGGGCTTTTCCAAGACCATCGCTGCCGCGATATTGGGGCATCAAAACCGCGAAGCCGCGCGTCGCAAACATTTGCGGCCAATAACTGACGTCAAAGTCCATATCGTCGCGTGCCCAAGGGCCGCCGTGCGGCATCACAACAAGCGGCAAACGACCATCGCGCTCTTTGCTATAGCCGGGGGGGAGATAGAGGATGCCAGGGATCTGGAAGCCATCACGAGCCGGGTAGTTGAGCCATTCGGCTGTACCCAGCGTTGACCTGTCCCAACCTTCAAGTGTCGAGCCGATTTTAATCAGCTGTCGCTCATTCTTTAGAAGATAGAATGTGTCGGGGACATTTGGTGCAGTGGCACGGACCAAGACATTCGAACCAGCATTTCGGACCCCTACCGAAATTGTTGTCCCCGGCAACGCACGCTCAAGCAGGGCGTGAATGCGCTTGTCCACGGGGTCAGAATACTCACACTCAACGGATGGGCCAGCCCAACAGAAAGTGCGCAAGGGATCTTGAGTTAGGGCATCTTCGTCTGAGGCGGTACCAAAACTAGCCGAGGAAACGTCAAACTCTGTATTTTGCACAATGGGTGGGCCCAATGTGTCGGTGGCAACATCGTATTTCGCCAAAACACTATAATTTGTATCCCGATTGGTGATCACATAGATGGACTGATTGTCATTGGAAATATGAGCCGGTCGCATTTCAAACCGGTCGTTGAGCGGATAACTCAATCCCTTCAATTCTCGCCAAGGCGCATCATTATTCTCACGGAAGTAATGGTGATAGGTATAGATCCCGTTCGCGATTTTGAGTTGGCCTTTTAACTTGATGTTGCCATCCCCATCCGACCAAAGGAAGGATTCGTTCTCGCCGGTCCGCGCGAAGCGGTCTTTGCGCCCGGTCGTCAGATTGAGGCGGACAATTTCAGAACCGGAGATCTTCTCGATCTCCATCAAGACAAAATTTTCTTCCTTCGGCAGGCGATTGAATAAGGAATAGCCGAGGATAAAGTCGTCGTCGCGCGTAAGTGTGGCTTCTTCGTTCGAGATATCGAGGAAGGACGATCCGTCCAAATTGGCAATGGCCGCACGGCCGTACCAATCGGAATTCGCACCCGCACTTACGGGCTGATTGGCAGAGACGAGCAGTTTGTTATTGCTGACGAAACTAAAGCCTGTAAAGCGCATGGTCTTAGAGCCAAACTGCTTGGGCGGCTTGCTCATATCATCGGTGGACCAGACCCGGATTACCGGATTTTGTCCCGGCACGCCTGCAACAGCAGCGATATGTTTTCCATCTGGGCTAATTCGAGTGCCCCAAATCGCCCAATCCTTTGCCATCGCCTCAACCGGCAACGCCGGCCCCTTCGGCTTAAAAGTCTGAGCGTGCGTTGCGGTCGCCAGTGTTGCTGCGCAGACAACGGATGTGGCTAAAAGGAAAACCTGTTTCAATTTCATCAAAAAACTCCTCATGTAGATCAACGACAAAACTGCCGTCAGCAACCCAGCGTAATCGCTTGCTAAGTCCCATCCCCAAGTTACCCGCAATCTTAAGTTTGACAAGCAAGATGGATGCGATCGAATGCAGCCGGGACAGAAGGTCTTGGAGTTCGGAAAATTCGGGCTTTCAGCGCTTTCTTAAATCGCCAAATAATTGGAAAGCAGTCTTGAAACAAAAAAGCCCGGCAGGTTGTCCTGCCGAGCTTTAATGGAGAGTTATGACCAGGTATCGCTTATTTCGAAGCACGCTTTGTCAAAGTAGTTTTCAGGCCTGGTTCATCAAACTTGTCCGAGATATTGCCGCAATTATTGGCGGTCCAATCCAAGATCAGATTCAAGAACTGGGTGCGATGCTCTGGAGTCATCTCGCCCAAGGTATGCGACATACGTGGAATTTCCACATAGCGGAAGTTCGCATTTGGATTGACCTGACGTATTCTGGCTGCCGCCGTGCGCGAGTGGATTGTATCTGCTTGGCGGTCATAATCGCCATGGAAGATCAGCCAAGGAATTTTGACTTCATCGAGGTGGGCCATCGGGTCCCAGCCACCAACTGTCACACCTTGGTTTACACGCTGAATGCGGTTTTCACCCCAGTCAGTTGCGATACGCTGTAGGTCAATTGCAGGTGCGCCAGAAATGGCGCACTGCCATAGGCCAGCAGATCGACCGCTCGAACGGGCTGCTGCGGCTGCTGCGGCAAAACCACCATAGGAATAGCCATACATCATCATGCGGTTCGGGTCTGCGATGCCTTGGTCAACCAACCACTTGGCACCATCATCTTTATCGTCCTGCATGATGGCTCCCCACTCACGGTCGCCACCTTTCCACAGAGCTTTACCTAGGTTCGTCGAGCCCCGATAGTTTGGCAGCAACACGGCAAATCCACGTGTGGCAAACATTTGCGGCCAGAAGCTGACGTCAAAGTCCATATCATCGCGGGACCATGGGCCGCCATGAGGCATAACGACCAGTGGCAGGCGTCCATCACGTTCTTTTTTGTAGCCCGGTGGCAAATAAAGAACGCCGGGGATCTGGAAGCCATCTCGGGCAGGGTAGGTGACCCATTCCGCTGGCCCAAGAGTCTTGCGATCCCATCCTTCCAGCGCCGAACCCACTTTGATCAGCTGCCGCTCATTCTTTAACAGATAATAGGTGTCAGGTACGTTTGGTGCCGTGGCCTGCACCAAAACATTTGCGCCACCATTACGAACACCAAAGCTGATATTTGTTCCAGGCAGTGCCCGCTCAAGCAAACTGGCGAGGCGTTTGTCAGTGGGGTCAAAATACTGACATTCAGTCGAAGGACCTGCCCAACAGAATGTGCGCAAAGGATCTTGTGTCAACGCGTCTTCATCGGCCGAGGACCCAAAACTCGCGCTAGAGATATCGTACTCCGTATTTTGCGCAATCGGTGGTCCAATTGTGTCGGTGGCGAGGTCATATTTGGCTAGGTAAGCGAAATTCGTATCGCGGTTCGTCCGCACAAAGATGCTCTTATTGTCTTTCGACACATGGACTGGTGCCAACGTGAAGCGATCATTGATTGGAAGGCGAAGCCCAGGCAATTCTTTCCAATCAGCGTCATTGGTCTCACGGAAGTACACATAGCGCGTCCAAACGCCGTTCGCGGCGCGAGTTTGTGTCTTTAGCTTGATATTCCCTTCGCTATCAGCCCAAGCGAAGGTTTCATTTTCACCAGTCCGCGCAAAGCGATCTTGCCGACCCGTGTTCACATTCAGGCGTACAATTTCAGTGCCAGAAAAGCGCTGAATTTCCATCAGGACGACGTTTTCTTCCTTAGGAAGCCGCCGGAACAAAGAGAAGCCGATAATGCGATCTTCGCCACGTGGGTCGGCACTATCGTCCGCCGCCAAATCCAAGAATGAAGAGCCGTCTAGATTGGCAACCGCAGCCCTGCTCAGCCAACGGGAGTTTGACCCAGCGGATACGGGCTGGTTTGCAAACACCAAAAGCTTTGAGTTGTTCATAAACTGAAAGCCCGTAAACCGCATGGTTTTAGAACCAAATTGGGATGGGGGCTTGCTCATATCGTCGGTCGACCACACGCGGATCACAGGGTTCTGACCAGGGATGCCTGCCAACGCTGCAATGTGCTTGCCATCGGGGCTGATGCGCGCACTCCAAAGCGTCCAATCTTTTGACATGACGTCAACTGGCAAAGCAGGACCAGTAGGTTTGAATGTTTGTGCTTGCACAGCCGTTGTGGCGGCGGCAGCGACGCAGATCGCAGTAGATACTAAAAGAACAAGTCGTTTCGCGAACATTTGTGATGACCCCATGGAAAGTCGTGCTTTCGAGACATGATTGCGGCAGCAATAAGAGCGCAGCCTTGACAGTTATTTATACGCTCTGTCGTAAAGGGCAACACAGGCAACAGCCAACGCCTGCAATGCACAAGAGTGTGGCAAACATGTTACAAAATTTTCACAAGTTACGCGAAGGCGCAGTTTGGGCAGATAGGGTCCTTGCAACCTTGCGATGTTCGCGCTCTACAGCCATCAATGCAAAATCCGCGGTGTCAGACCGTGCGTTATCAAAAGGTCTGACTGCAGGTTTTAGTTACTTAAGGGGGAATACCTTGAAAATATCCGTTCGTGCTTCCTTGATCGGCGCTACCGCGTTGACCGCACTGACCTTCATTCCAGCAGTTGCAAGCGCTCAAACCGCTCCAGCTGCGACAGCACCTGCTGCTGCACCGGCCAAGCAAGCTGAAACCATCGTGGTTACCGGTTCGCGCATCCGTCGCGACACCTTCACCTCATCGTCGCCATTGACCGTCATCACCAATGACAACGCTGTTCTGTCGGGCTCAATCGACGCGGCTGAGATCCTGCAAAGCTCCACTGCTGCTGCTGGTTCGGGTCAAATCAACAACTTCTTCTCCGGCTTCATCGTTGAAGGCGGCCCGGGTATCCAAACCGTCGGTCTGAACAGCTTGGGTGCTCAGCGTACCTTGGTGCTGTTGAACGGCCGCCGCTTGCCACCATCGGGTGTGCGCGGTCAGGTTGGTGCTGTCGACCTTCAAACCATTCCTAACTTGGCGATCAGCCGCTACGAAATCCTGAACGAAGGCGCTTCGCCAATTTACGGTTCGGACGCTGTGGGCGGTGTTGTCAACGCCATCATTCGCCGGAACGTCAACGGCTTTGAAGCAACCGCTTCTGGCAACATGACTGAAGCAGGCGGTGGTGAGCAATTCACCGTTGGCGCTTTGTGGGGCAAAACAGCCGACCGTTGGAACGTCATGGTCAGCGGTAGCTACTTCGAGCAAAAGGCCTTGAAGTATGGCGACCGCGACTATTGCCAACAAGACTATGTGTTCGACGCGGCAACCGGCCAACGCGCTGACTTCATCGATCCAAAGACCGGCCAGCCAAAGTGCTTTGGTACCGGCCCATCGTTCAACCGTATCTCGCTCTTGGGTGCAGCGACAACCGGCACCGGTACCTGGATCTCCGATCCAAGCATCACTGCACGCGTTGTTGGTTTGAACCCATCGGTTCGTCCAGTAGCTGGCAGCACAACTTTGTGCTTGCTTCCAAACGGTACCACTGCAACCTGCGCCAGCCAGCAAGCTCTGTTGACGGTTCCTGGCTATCGTCGTCTGTTCAGCCCGCAAAACGGGGTGATCGGTGCGCCATTGGCCAACCAAATCGATTACGAGCATCCACTGGTTGCTAGCACCGACATCATCTCGCCATCCAAGCGCACCAACTTCTACGCCACTGCGGCACGGGACTTGGACATTCTGGGCGGCGTCGAAATCTATGGTGAAGCGCTTTATGCAAAGCGTGAATCGGACCAAACACGCGCAGCTCAGCTGTTCTTTGTGATTCCAGCCACCAACGCCTTCAACCCATTCGGCGTTTCGGCTCAGCCAGTCATCGTTCGTCCTGCCAACAGCCAGCAAACGGTTGAAACTTGGCAAGTTGTCGGCGGCGTCAAGGGGCAAACCGGTAATGGCTTCGCAGGCTTGCTTAAGAATGGTGCATGGGAACTCTATGCTCAAACCAGCAGCGGCGAAGGCGAATACTCTGGAACTGCAATTCTGGCAGACCGCTTGACCGCAATGGCGAACGCGACCCGCGATCCAGTCACTGGCGTGGTCAGCTGCCCAACCCCGGCTTTGTCGGGCGGCACCTGCTTGCCAATCAACTTCTTCGATCCACGCGTCCTGCGCGGCGATTTCACGGATCAAGAGTTCAACTATCTCTTTAACAATGCAAACACCGGCAACACGGTTTATGAGCAAACCGTTGTTGAAGGTAACGTCTCTGGCGATGTGTTCCAGGTTCCTGGCGCAGCTGATGCCGTGAAGTTGGTCTTGGGTGGACAGTATCGTACCTACAGCATCAACGACGTTCCAGGTTCTGAAACCCGTCGTGCGAACATTGCACTGACCACGGTTGCAGGCATCACCAAGGGCGAAGACACCGTTAAGGAAGTCTATGGCGAACTTTCAGCGCCATTGATGTCAAAGAAGCCATTGGTCGAGAACCTCGAAGTCAACTTGGCTTATCGCTACACCGACTATGATTCCTACGACTCCAACACGACGTGGAAAGCCACGGCAAACTGGAAGATCACTCCGGAATTTGCGATTGTTGCGATTGCAGGTACTTCGTATCGTGCGCCAGCGCTGTTCGAATTGTTCTTGGGCGACCAAACCGGCTTCTTGGGCCAAGCTTCGGTTGACCCATGTATCAACCACGACCTCAGCAACAACCCAATCCTGAAGTCACGCTGCTTGGCCGCCGGCATCCCCGGCGACTATAACGGCGCGACCAACGGTTCAAGCCAATCGGTCACCGTATTCACCGGTGGTGGCGCAGGCACGCTGAAAGAAGAAGAGTCCCGCTCGGATATCTTCAGCTTCGTCTATACGCCCTCCAAGATCGACTTGAACTTGCGCGTTGACTACTGGAAGATCTCGGTAACCGATCAGGTTGCTCAGTTCGGTGCAGGTAACATTGTTGGTTCCTGTTATGGTGCTGCCGATCAGGCTCGTGCTGACCAGTTCTGCCGCTTGTTCACACGTGACACGAACCCAGCGTCAAACCGTTTCCGCCAAATTTTGACGGTTTCGAACGACTATGTGAACGTCAACGTGACCCAAGTTGAAGGTATCGACCTGAAGGCCGTTTACCGCAAGGACTTCTCGTTCGGTGACTTGGTGATCGACACCGCGCACCGTTGGACCTTGTCGAACCAAACTGGTTTGTTCTCGGCGACCGTCTTGACCGAGCAAGCTGGTGACATTGGTGAGCCAATCTACGTTGGTCAGGCCGCAATCCGCTTTGAACGTAAAGATTGGACCTATAGCTGGAACATTGATGCTGTTGGTCAGTCCAACGAAACCTTGTTCAATAACGGCGTGAACCCAATCGTTGCAGGACCTGGTTCTTATTATGCTTACAATGGTATCGGTTCGGTTCTGTATAAGACCAAGACCGAAACCACCATCACGCATGGTGTCAGCGTCCGCTATCGTTCGGACAACTGGACTGTGGTCGGCGGCATCCGCAACTTGTTCGACGAAGCACCACCATCGATTTCGACCGGTGTATTCTTCTCGCGCTTGGGCAATTCTGCTTTGACCTCGCAGTACGACCAGTTCGGCCGCGCGTTCAACGCTACGGTTATCCGCCGCTTCTAGTCGAAGGATCGACTTTCAAAATGAGAGAAGGCGGCCTTTCGGGGCCGCCTTTTTTCGTTCTCGTTTGGTCCAATAGCCCATGGTTTGTTACAGTTTGCCCCAATACAGCGTAAAATTCGGGATTTACCGTTGCGCGCGAGGGTTATTTGCACCAGCCGCCTCAAAGAAGTGAGACACTTTGGCAACAATCTGCGGACGAGCCGTCATTTACCTGTCATTGAAGCGTTGACGATTTGTAATGCGCTGGTTAACTCTCGTCCTATTGCCCAAAAAAGCTGAGTCAAACAGCGATAGGGCAGGGGACAAATGGAGGTTCCAGTATGAAAATTTCAATGACCCGCGAGCTCTTGCTCGCGAGCACTATTGTTGCAGGCCTTGGCTTTGCAGCGCCAGCATTCGCCCAGACGGCGGCTGCTACCGAAGAGAAGGCCGCTGAAGTCGTGGTTGTCACGGGTACGCGGATTTCTGCACCTGGCGTGCAATCAGCCAGCCCAATCACCTCAATCGGTGGCGCTGAGCTTCAGCTGAACCAAGTTGCGGAAGCTGAAAAGCTGCTCCGCGCTTTGCCATCCACGATCCCTGGTGACGGCGAAAACGTCAACAACGGCACCGCCGGTGTGACCACTGTCAACATGCGCGGCTTGGGTTCCCAACGGAACCTCGTCCTGATGGACGGCAAGCGCATGACCCCATACAATATCGGCGGCCGCGTCGACATTTCGACCGTTCCACAAGCCATGTTGGAGCGCGTTGACATCCTGACCGGTGGTGCATCCACCGTGTATGGTTCGGACGCTATGTCTGGCGTTATCAACTTCGTGCTGAAGAAGGACTTCGAAGGTATTGAAGTTGACCTGAAGCGTTCGATCACAGGCGACAATGACGGCCAAATCGTAACCGCTTCGGTTGCTATGGGTGCGAACTTGGATGACGGCCGCGGCAACGTTGCTCTCTCCATGAACTGGACCCAGCGCGACGCCGTGTTGTTGGCTGACCGTCCATTCGGTATTGTCGGTGTTGCATCGGCAGCGTCCGCAAACGGTGCTGGCTTGAGCGGTGTTGCTCCTCCTCCTCCTGCAGGTTGCGGTGGCCCGAACGTTGTGGCCGTTGGTGGTTCGACCACCGGTATCCCAACCCGCATGACCTATATGGGCGGTGGCGGCCAGTTCCGCGATGATGGCACCTTGGGCACCAACTGCTCGGTGTTTAACTTCAACCCATATAACTATTACCAAACCCCACAAGAGCGTTACTCGGCAACCGCCATCGCTCGCTATGACATCAACGATCATGTTGAAGCTTATGGCCGTGCGACATTTGCTGCCACCAACATTCGTCAGCAGATCGCACCATCGGGCGTGTTCGGTAACTTGTTCAACGTTCCTTTGAACAACCCATTCTTGTCGGCTCAGGCTCGTGCGAAAATCATCGCAGACGCTAACGCGTTCCGCGCAGGTGGCGGCAATACCACCGGCCGCTGGGTCGACGTGAACAACAACGGTGTGGTTGACGCGGCCGATACGCTGCAAATGTCCATCCGTCGTCGTACCGTTGAATTCGGTGAGCGTTCGACCACCTATGACAACAACACCTTCCAAATGGTGTTGGGTCTGAAGGGTGATCTTGGCGAGTTCTTGCCAGACTGGACTTGGGATGCTTCGGTTCAAATGGGGCAAGCAGACCGTAGCAACATCTCGGCTGGCTACACCAACGTAGCTAACTTCCAGAACGCTTTGAACGCAACCAGCACGACCGCTTGCGCCAATGGCGACGCGGCTTGCGTCCCCATCAACGTCTTCGGCGGTTTTGGCACCATCACCCCAGCCATGGCTGCTTATTCATCGGCAGTTGCAATTGAACAGCAAAGCTACACCCAAAGCATCGCTGGTGCTTCGCTCGGTGGTCCTTTGCATGGCTTCCAAAGCCCAATGGCTGATAGCCCAGTTAACGTCGTATTCGGTTACGAATATCGCCGTGAAGAAGGCTCCACCACTCCAGACGAATGCTTGAAGCTGGCTCCTACCAGCTGCTTGGGTGGCGCTGGTGGTAACACCTTGCCAGTCGCTGGTGGTTACACCGTAAACGAAGTCTACACCGAAATCGGTGTGCCTTTGGTTGCAGGCAAGCCATTGTTTGAATCGCTCAGCTTGGAATTCGGCTATCGCTTGGCTGAATACTCGCTGACTGGTGAGAACACGACCTGGAAAGCTGGCCTTGATTGGGCTTTGACCGATCAATTCCGTTTCCGCGCCATGAAGCAAAAGGCAGCTCGCGCTCCAAACGTCGGTGAATTGTTCTCGCCATTCACCACCGGTCTGCAGAACTCTGGTTCTGACCCTTGCTCCATTGCACAGCCAGTTGCACAGCGCACCGCCGCTTTGCGCGCTTTGTGCCAATCGACTGGTCAAGCAGCAGGTGACGTTTGGAATGTTCAAGACATCGTTGCCGGCCAAGTTGGTACCTTTGAAGGTTCCGACCCAAGCCGTCCACCGAAGCCAGAAGAAGGTGATACCCTCACTGTTGGTTTCGTCTGGCGTCCAGACCTCGGTGGCTTCTTGAAGAACACCGCTGTCACGCTTGACTACTATGACATCAAGATCACCGACACGATTGGCCTCGGCCAACCACAAGAAGTGCTAGATGGCTGCTACCAGCAAGGCATCCAGTCCTTCTGCTCGCTGATCGTTCGTATCAACGGCGACATCGCGACCCCAGGCGCTGGTATCAAATTGTTGACCACCAACTTGGATTATCAGCAAGCTGCTGGTTATGAATTGGGCATCAACACCGGCTTTGATCTGGAAAGCTTGGGTCTCGACAGCAAGTGGGGTTCGGTCCGCGTTTCTTACAATGCGAACTACTACACCATCAACGAGTCCCGCACGACGGAAGACTCCGACATCATCGACTGCAACGGCCTCTATGGCTCGAGCTGCGATCCAACCCACCAGTTCCGTTCGGTGCAGCGTACCACATGGTCTGTTGGCGACTTCCAGTTGTCCTACAACTGGCGTCACTTCGCTGCGATCGAGTTGGAAGAGACTTTGAAGCCAGGTATCTTTGATGCCTTCGAAAAGATCGAAGCTTATAACTACATCGATCTGTCGGCTTCTTGGGATGTGAACTCGGCTCTGTCGCTGACCGCATCGGTTGCTAACGTGTTCGACGAAGATCCACCAATCATCGGTAACGAAACTGGTACGACTTCGTACAACTCGGGCAACACCTTCCCATCGAACTACGACGTTTTGGGCCGCGTCTATGCGCTCGGCATCAACGTGAAGTTCTGATCTGATATTTCAGATTGAAACATGGCGGCGGGTCCTTCGGGACCCGCCGTTTTTGTTTGCATGGCCCATGCTTGCGTCCCCTCGATGATGGTTTCATAAAGCGGGGAGGGGGTAATGCATGACCGCACAGATTGATGCTTTGGTAGCGCAAGCCGAATTGGCCGCCGGCGAAGGCCGATGGGCAGACGCAGAGCGGCTGTGGGGTGATGTGGCAAAAGCTGCACCCGATCATGGTTTGGCGCTGCACCGCCTCGGCATTCATGCGTTCCAGCGTGGTGCTTACCTAGAGGCTGAAGCTGCCTTAGCGCGGGCTTGTACGTTAATCCCGCAAGATCCCATGGTCGCCCTGATGCTGGCCAACGCCCGACGTGAGTTGGGCCAAATTGAAGGTGAGTTTGCAGCCCTGCAACTCGCGTTGTCGGCAGATGCCTATTTCTACCCCGCGCTTCTGGCAAAGGGTGCCCTTTATGAGCGCCAAGGCCGATTGAAGCTGGCGGCTGTCACCTACCGCAACGTGCTGAAGATTGCGCCACCAGAGGCCCATTGGCCGCCTAGCCTAGCGCCTGGTCTATCCCGAGCAGCAAAGATCGTTCGCGATTACCAAGAGGCGTTTGCTATTACGCTGTTTGAGGCAGTCGGTGGAGCAGGGGGCCTGTCTGGCCAATGGCAGGAAGCCATCTCGATTATGTCGGGCCAAACTAAGCCCTATCATGCGGATTGTAACCAGCTTCACGTACCGCGCTTGCCAGCCATTCCATTTTTTGATCCCAAGGACTTTTCCTGGGTGCCCGGCATTGAAGCACAGACCGCCGCCATAACCGAAGAGCTAAAGTCCGCCTTAGAACGCCAGCAAGATGCCTTCCAGCCTTATATCGCTTACAAGCCCGGCGATCCTGTCAACCAATGGGCGGAGCTCAATCACTCGCAGCGCTGGAGCAGTCTGTCGCTGTGGCGCGGCGGTGTTCGCGATGAGGCCAATCTGGCAGCCTGTCCGAAAACGGCGGCAGCTCTTGAAGAAGTTGAGATGGCCGAAATTGGGGGGCTCTGTCCCAATGCGATGTTCTCAGCCCTTGCACCCCACACCGAAATCCCACCCCATCACGGCGAGACCAATGCCCGGCTTGTGGTGCATCTGCCCTTAGTGGTGCCCAATAACTGCCTCTATCGCGTTGGCTTTGAGCAACGCCGTTGGGAAGTTGGCAAAGTTCTGATCTTTGATGACACGCTCGAGCATATGGCGCGTAATGACAGTGATGAATTGCGCGTCGTGTTGATCTTTGACGTCTGGAACCCGCTCCTCTCGCGGGAAGAGCGGGCTCTCGTTCAAACGCTTACCCAAACGGCCCGCCAATTCGCGATGGAGTAGACGCGGGAGGGTCTAGTGCACCCGCATCGGTTCGCTCATCCTAGGCCCTCTTGCTTGGGAGGCTTCGTTCAAGATCTGGGACAGACGCTCATCACCTACCAAGGCACCAATCACGGTCGCTGCGCGGGCGGTGACTTTTGCGTTTTCAGCACTGGCCCCAAAGGCGCGACTGAGGGCCGTCAATGGGTCATCAACGCTGGGATAGCTCCGCAAAGTGATGCTGTCCTTTGCTTCAATCTTGGCTAAAGCTTTGGCTTTCAAGATAGCGGTGCGCAGGCCACCAATCTGATCAACGAGGCCTAAGTCTTTAGCTTCATTGCCTGTCCAAACGCGGCCTTTGGCAATCTCTTGCACGCGGGACAAAGGGAGTTTCCGGCCAGCGGCGACTTTGCCCGTAAAGTCCTCATAAATGCGTGTTACCGCCGTATTCATCGCTGCCTTCTGGCTATTGGTGTAGGGCGCAGCGGGGGAGTAGGCGCTGACAAAATCCCCGCCCGTTTGGATCGAAGCAATATTGGCACCTGTATAGCGATTGAGTGCGTCATTGATCACAAACTTGCCATTGAATACCCCGATGGAGCCAGTAAGGGTCGACGGCATAGCGAGGATCGCATCCGCCCCAGCAGAGACATAATAGCCGCCAGAGGCAGCATAAGCCCCCATCGAGACAACAACGGGCTTGCCAGCTTTTTTCGCCCGTTCAATCGCGGCCCAAATTTGATCCGATGCGCTGGGGGAGCCACCTGGCGAGGAGACCCGGAAGACAATCGCCTTCACGGCATCATCATCGGTCGCATCGCGGATGGCTGCAGCAAAATCGTCGCTTGTAATATTGCTTTCTTGGGCGAATGGGTCGCCGCTGCGTTCGCCCGTTATAATGGCCCCTTCACCCCCTACCAAAGCAATCACAGGTCCAGATGCAAGGGGAAGCTGATAGCTTGCAAGGTCAACGAATTGGGCCTTGTCCTTGCCGCCAGCCCGGGTAAGTGCTGCCTCTCCAGCCTCTTCAGGCTGACCGATTTTGTCGATCAGTTTAGACTGCAGCGCTGCTTCGGCAGACAAGGGCGCTTGGTCGAGAGCCGCTTTCATCGCTTCGACGGGCATTTTTCGGTCAAAGGCGGTAGACGCCAAGAAAGCATTGTAAATGCTGCCCAGCATAGCGGTTGTGGCTTCGCGGTGCGGGGCATTGAAGGTTTTCTCGGTATAGGTGTTGACCGCGTTCTTATACTCTTTGAATTGTTCGAACTGGGGCAGAATACCGAATTTCTCCATAAAGCCGCCTAAGAACAATGTCTCGGCCACGATGCCAGTTGCGGCAAAGTCCGTTGTGCCTTGCATCCACAATTCACTCGCCCCGGACACCGCCACATAGTTGGATAGCGTTGGATATTCAAAGCCTTGCGCATGTACGATAACGAACTTACCCGTCGCCTTGAAGTCGATCATGGCTTGCCGAATTTCTTCAGCATGGGCGGGGGCCATGCCGCCTTCGCTGGCGCGCACGAACAGGCCTTTTACGCTGCCATCCGTCTCTGCTGCCTGCAGTTTCCTTACAATATCGACAACTGAGGTGCCGCCAGCAAAGCCTACAAACGGCGAGTTGGCTGGTACATCGGTCACAGGCGCACGCAGATCAAGGCTCAACACGGTGTGGGAGGGGGTAACAGGCGCGCTGGAGCCCGCAACCGATGCCACCAGAATGATCGGGATCAGGATAAAAAATAAAACGAGACCCAAAAAGACGCCTGCGATCGTAATAAAAAATTGCTTCACCCCGACCTCCACGGTACCCGCGCCATCTGGTTTAAAAGATCGGTCGAGCGGGCACTCTAATCACACTTGGTGATATAGGAAATCGACTGCTTCGACTAGCGCCAGATACAAGTGCACGGTAGCTTAGGCGGCTTTGGCTCTAAGGGCCTTTGACACCCGCATTGCCGTTTTCTGGGCGTGACGCCAGGCGCCGCCAACCGTCAGCGCCAGTGGATCATCCGCCGCTTCCCCCGTTAGGAACAGGCGGTCTTCAATCGGTTGTGAATAGCCCTTGCGCGCCGCCGCATGACCCACCGTCTGGTAAGCATAGGAGCCCATGGCATAAGGGTCACGATGCCAGTCACTATTGGCTATCATGGCGACATTGATCTTGTTGCCGACAACATTTTTGAACAAATCCAGCGCAAAGGCGTGCACGGCTGGCAGACCTTCCGCATAGAGTTCACGCGAGAGCGGGCTTGGGAGTAGGGCTGTTACCAATTGTTTATCCGGCGTTACCAGCAGAGCATGATATTTGCCTTGTTCTACATATTTGTTCACTAAGGCGTATTCAGGCAGGTCCGGCATCGGTTGGCTCAACATCATGCCGACTTTTTCAAAGGCTCCCATGGGCAGGTTTGAGATCGCTTCTTGCGTTGCAAGAGGCAGGGCTGGGTCAAAGCGCATCGCACCTTTTGCCAATACGCCCGTTGAAACCGTGACGATGATTTTGCGCGCTGTCAGTCTTCCGAATGGCCCTTCCACGGTGACGCCATGGGCCTCCTTCCAAGCAATGCGCGAAACTGGGCAATTGAGACGAATATCAAGCCCACCCGATAAGCTCGTAATTAGGCCACCCATGCCAGTCGCCGGGACAAGGTCCTCTCCGGCTTCGAGATTGTAATAGCCTTGGAGTGATACGAGGTCGGGATTATCACCCATTTCCACTGCAAAGACGTTGCGGATGTACTTCTGTCCTAAATCTGCCCCAGACACAACGGAGCCCAGAGGACGGTCTTTTAGGCGAGCAAAAGGCGATAACATTTTGCGCTCCGCCGCTTCGCCAGCTTGATTAAACTTTTCTAGCGTCATGGCTTGCGAGATCGCGCCATCATCAAATACCGCCGTATTTGAATAAGCACTTTCGGTCAGGCCAATACCGGCGGCCTTGGCAAGCGGCACCACGGGATTGGTGGCCTTATTGTGGAGCCAATAGGGCCCTTTATCAAATTTTCGTCCAAGGCTTTGCGTGTCTGTAAAAGCCCTCCCACCCACACGGTCGCGAGCCTCCAAAATGACGGCCTGGATGCCCAGGGCTTTCAGTTGTCGCGCCGCAGAGATACCAGCATAGCCTGCCCCAATGATGATCACATCGGTATCGGTGACCGTGCCGGCGCGCACCGAAAAGGCCAAGGTTGATGCGGCTAGGCCCCCGACTAGGGCGCGGCGATTGAGGGTAGTCATCAGCGGGTCTCCGAAATATGAGATTAATCTCATGTTTGCAAATATGAGAAAAATATCGTATTGTCAATCATGAAAATCGCTGTGTGTAAAGAATCATCGATCATGACTGTTTTAATGGCCAAAGCACCAAGCCAGGACCGCGGGCAACGCCGCGTTGATCGCCTCTTGGACGCGGCAGCTGACTTGATTCTGGTCCATGGGGCGGAGGGGCTGAAAATGGATATGGTTGCCAAGCAAGCGGCCACCTCGCCAGGTTCGCTCTATCAATTCTTTCCCAATCGAGCGGCACTATTGACCGCCTTGGCAGAAAGATACGGTGCAGAGATTGAAGCGATTGCGCAAAGCACTTTGCAACGCCAAGCCACCGTTCCGCCGACCTCAATTGAACAGGCGGCCCGCGATTTTCTTGAGCCATTTTTGGTGTTCTATGAAGCCAATCCTGCCTATGTCATTCTTACAGAAGCCTCCGACCGCATCTTTGCAGGGACTGGGTATGACTTTGGCGAAGATGACCAAGTTGCCCGCACGTTGAATCAAGTCTTGCAACCATTTACCGCATCCGCGCATCAAGCCCGGCTGCAGACGGTTTGCGAAATGCTGATCACATTAACCCATACAGCCATCGCGGCGGCCTTTAAGCTTCCCACGGCGGCCAAGCTCAATTGGCTGGAAGAACTCGACACCCTGATTAGTGGTTATCTGCGTTCGCTTGTCTGATGCTTGGGCGGCTGGGTAAGCCCGTCAAATCTTGTTGGCAGTGCTTATGTGATCAAAAGTCTTGCACCGCGGCCCAACCGCGTCTATCTGCCTGCCTCTCTTGGGGTGTCGCCAAGCGGTAAGGCATCGGTTTTTGGTACCGACATTCCTAGGTTCGATCCCTAGCACCCCAGCCACTCTTTCCGCCAATCATCGATCTTTGTGTTAGCCTATGGCTTTGCCGGCGCGGCTAAGGCCAGCCAAACTTCGTGACGGCGCAGGAATGGCGCAGTCCAAGGTGGATCATAGGACGCATAAATCGGTGCTCCGATTGGTGTCAGCTTTTTGCCCCGAAGCCACGTGCGCAATTCCTCGCTCTTTTGCGCCATCATGGCTTGGCTACCAAAGCCTGAGAAGGTGATCACACCGTAGCGCTTGGCTGGCTCTTCCAGCAGCCGGACATTTGGGTCGTTCGGGACGGGCATGGTCGCCAGCGTTGAGCCTTCCGGCATGATAAAGCGCACCTTCCACTCTGCCCCAGCATCTTGACGCGTGACTGGGGCGGTCATGGCGATGGACTGGCCTTCTTGCTGCCGGGTGACCGGAGCGGTCATCGCGATGCTGGCGCGTGGTTTATTTCCGCCAAAGATATAACGCGCTAACGGCCTAAAGCCGGCGTTTGCGGGATCGCCACGCCCCTCTGGCACGCGAACTTCGGCGACCACTTGGCTATCATAATCTCGGATCTCGAACGTACCGTCGCGCAGAACCCGCTTAAAGGTAGGCTCTGGTGTGTCTGCTTGCGTAGGGCTTGCAAGGCCAATGGCGCTGAGCAACGGCAGGAAAAGGGCGAGGGCGGGGCGCAGGAGAGATTTGGTCATAATCTTAGTACGTTCCTAGCCAGCATTTGGTTCAAACATCACGCGTTTGGGCCTAGCCTATTTGCTGCCAGACTTAAATTCAAAAGTGTGATTTGCGCCTTTCATAGGGGGCTCATGTCCTTTAAAGCATCGCGCGCGCTCCTGAGGCGTATTGTCCTGCTCTGATTGACAGAAGTGACCCAAGAATTGACTGCGACTTTTGACCTGTTACCCGATGCCGCAGTATATGATGCCGGCGCTGAAGCGCTGTATGCCCTAGCCTTTGGTCCAGGGCGACATGCAAAAGCGGCTGCGCGCTTGCGCGAGGGGAACCATTGCCGTCGCGACGTTTCCTTTGTGGCGCTAGAGAAAGACGGACAACTCATTGGCGCGTGCCGCCTATGGCCCGTGGCTACCGATCAAGGCGATAAAGCATTGTTCTTAGGGCCAATTGCAGTTGCGCCGAACCAACAGGGCCAAGGCTTGGGCGGCAAATTGGTCGGGGCCTGCCTAGCTGCCAGTGATAGCCTAACGGGCCTACCAATCATCTTGGTGGGCGACCTCGCGTTCTTTGAGCCCTATGGCTTTAGGCGGGTGCTAAAGGGACAAATGATCCTGCCGGGGCCTGCAGACCCAAACCGGCTCCTCTGGCGCCCCAGTCCGGACCTGGACGCACCTAGCCCATCAGGGAAACTTTTGGTCCAAGCAGCGCTCTAAAGCTTACGGCGTGAAGGGGTCAACCGACCCTCTCGCCACCAGCCCAATAGGGCAAGCGTGACCAATAAGATCGCATAGACCCAAGGCGGAAGAATGGCGTCTCGGCTCGTTGCGGTCACGCTGGTCGCGCCTGAACGCCTCAAACCTAACCCATCAGTTCCAGCTGTCTGGTTCTTGCCTAAGCGCGTGATGTTGGGCAGGGGGCCGGAACCCGTGATCCCAACCCATGTCACACTGCCACCACCCTGCTTGGCTTGCGGGTCCGCCAGTGCTGCCGGGTCTGCTGTTAACAGCCGGGCTTCGTTGGGATTGCCAATGCCCGCGACAATAAAAGCGCTTTTGTCACCGGATTGCACAAACACCAATCCAGGCTTAGCCATCTGGCTCTCGCCCCGCCAAACACCTGGCCCAGCAGCGGAAAGTGCGACAGGGAAGGTTTGGCCCGATAGGGTGACTTGGGCAGGACCTGGATCTTGCCCGCTTTGCCGCTCAATCAGAAGACGGCCAAACTGGCTGCGCAGAATTAGACGATCTGCCTCAAGGTCTGCTTCCTTCATCAGCCAATGGGCCGTACGGCGAAAAAGCTCATCAAATGGTCCGCCACCATCATAGCCGCGACGCCACAGCCAAGCCTGATCGCTCATCACCGCAGCTACACGTCCGCGACCAACTTGACCCAAAACCAGCAATGGCTCACCGGCTCCTTCCAGCAAGATGTCCCCCGTCGCTGTAGATGGTTGGACCCGCAGCCACTTGCCCCACGTGTCGGACTGTTCAGCCAAGCTGGCAGAAACCGGATGGGTGCGGCCGCGTTCGGTTAAGGTGGGGCGGAAAGCTGTCTCAATCGGCTCACCTCGCGATTGCACGGGTAGAATGCGGCGCAATGGCGTCGACTGGACCCCTTCATCAAGTCCTTCAGATGGCCCGGCCAGCATCAAAAAGGCCCCGCCACCCTCTACCCATTGTGCGACAGAGTCGAGATAGGCGTCCGGCAAAACCGAGAGCCGCGAGAAGCGGTCAAAAACCACCAAGTCGAAACTATCAATCTTGTCGAGAAAGAGTTCGCGCGTGGGGAAGGGGATCAGCGATAATTCCTCCGTTGGCGTAAAGTCCTGTTTTTCGGGTGGTCGGAGAATGGTGAATTGCACCAAATCCACGCTTGGGTCCGACTTCAAGAGATTCCGCCAAGCCCGTGACCCCGCATAGGGCTGGCCTGTCACCAGCATGACCCGCAGACGGTCGCGTACGCCCGTGATCGAGAGCGCGAGCCCATTGTTCGCGGTTGAAACTTCACCGGCGACCCCCGGTGTTTCAATGGCAATTGGCACAAGTCCGCGTTGCGCAATTGGCACTTCAATGACGATATCTTCGCCTGTCGGCACGTTTAGCGTCTGTGACGCATCTGTGCCGACGCGAACCGTCAAAGGAACCGAACTATCCGTATCTTCGACCCGTACAATCACTTTGGTGATTTCACCGATCGGCGCTTGCTTGGGTGCTGACCTCAGATCAATTCGTCGGTCGCGCTCTTGCGGGCTACCAACAAGGACCTGATGCAATGGGAAGGGGCGGGCCGCGTCATCCCCGTCGATAAAGCGACCATCGCTGATGATAATCGCGCCTGCAACCCGGTCTGGCGGGATATCGGCAAGGGCTTGATCAAGGCCTGCGCCAAGGGCCGTGCCTGCGCCGCTGCCATCAAAATAGGTGACGCGGACTTCCAGATTTTCAACTTGGCTTAAGCGCGCTTTCACTGCGCTAAGTGCGGCCTCGGCACCTTTTGTGCGATCGGACAGCGCCATGCTCTCAGAACGATCTACCAAAATGCTGACAATGTCCGTTAGGGCGACACGCTCTTCTTGTATTTGGCTAGGACCCGATAAACCGATGAGTGCGACGACCAAAAGGCACAGGCGCGTAACTGGTGCTTTGCCACCCAAGCGCGCGTAAAGGCCGACCAAGACCAGACCCACAATCGCGATGCCCAAGAGGACTGCGGGCGGAAGCCAAGGGTCAAAACCCAGTTTGATAAGGTCCATGCCCATTATCGTGGCTGTTCCTGCCTGCGACCCAGTCGCTCCAACAGAGCGGGTGCATGGACTTGATCGGCTTTGTAATTGCCAGTTAGCGCATAAAGAACGACATTGATGCCGACTCGAAGCGACACTTCATTGGCGCTCGGTCCCGTTCCATCGAAACCTTGCGGCAGGCCATTGGGGGCCTTGGCCCAAGCTGAGACCCAGTCACCATCGCCAAGAATGAGTGGCGAGACGCCGTCATTGGCACTGGCTGCCGCAGAAGCCTCTGTTTCAACCCATAATCGCGCATCTGGATAGCGGCCGGGAAAGCGCTGAAGGATGTAGAAGGCTTTGGTCAGAACGTGGCCACTTGGCACGGGGGCCAAAGGTGGGGCTTCTATGCCGCGTAAGGCCGCGCGGGTAATCTGGCGTGCCATGGCTGGCGTGCGGCCTGCACCACGGGAATCAATGAACAAGACGCCGCCGTTTTTCATATAGCGGTCTAAGGCACTGGCCACTTCGGGCCGGGTTTCTGTAACGCTATCGCCCAAAGTCCAGAATAGGATCGGATATAGCGCCAAGTCGTCTTGCGCCGGGTCTATGCCAATGACGGTACCCGGTTCCACGGATGTCCGATCACGTAGCGCCCGCGAAAGCCCTTCAAGGCCCCTTTGGGTTTGCAAGTCCTGCGCCCCGTCCCCTGTTTTGATATAGGCGAGTGATAGATCGCCTTGGCGCTGACCGGCTTTATTCTTTTGCGCCAAGGCCTCTTGCGCGCCGCCAAACAGCAGAAGGCTGGCTAGCATAAGGCTTACCAAAGTCGCGCTCGGCTGCCGCTTCTTGCGAGCCCAACCAAGCGCCTTAAGCCCCGCAAATTTATGTGCAAGGAGGAGGCTGATGAGCATGTCTGCCAGCAGAAGGACTATGCCCAAGCCAAGGAGCGGACCAGATAGCGATTGCGGTTGCTTTTCGGCCTGCGCCACGCGTTCGACCTTTGGCAAATCTGGTAAAGGGTCCAACCGCAAATTGGGGGCGGCTGCTTGCAAGATCCAGCGCACGCCACCGCCTTCGTAAATGCCTGGCGGCTGATCTAGGCTAGGCCGCAGCGTTTGAACGTCCTCGGCTCGAATGGGACGAATCTGGGGGTCGGGCGTGCGAAATGCGCCAAAGCCATCGAGCACCAAGACCGGTTTCAAAGGCGCAGTGCCAGCCACAAAATTAGCTGGAATGGCGCTGGTTGCTGCTTGGGCAAGCACGCGACGCAACATGGCGACCTGCAAGCCTGAAAAGGCTACATCGCTCCAAGCTGGGCCTGCCGTGGTGTGAAACAAGACGACTTTGCCTTTGCCTAATCCCCGTGCCGTAACCAAAGGTGTCCCGTCCGACAGCCTTGCCCAGATTTGTAGCGCTTGGCTATCGCGGGTCGGCGCAGATGCGGCTTCGCCGGTTTCAGGGGCTAAGACCGCCACTTGGGTAACGCGCGCATCGTCTGGAACGGGTAAGCCAGCAAAAGGGCTGGTTCGGTCAAACGCGGCCACCTTGCCAGCATTGTCCCACGTCATGCTGCCACGCACCGTGCGAGGTTCAGGGCCAAGCGCGGCCGGGATCAACGGGCTTGGACCCGCGGCCAATATCTTGGGCCCTGCCGTTCTGATCAAAAGGCCGCCGGCCCTGACAAAGCGTTCTAACGCCTCGCGGTCTTGTTGCGCTAACTCGCCTGCATCCGGCAGGATCAACGCGTCCAGACCGGCCTCTGCCAAGCGCGAGAGATTGGCGCGCGTCAAATCGGTTGAGGGTTTGAGTGCTTCTTCCAAATAATGGGCATCAGAGAGGAGGGGCTGATCGTCTTGGCGCTCGGCAATCAAGCCGGTGCGGACCCTGCGATCAAAGGCATCCAGCAGAAAAACGCCCCCGGCTGAGCGTGCGTCAGCGGTGCGTAAGGCCGCGACATCGCGCATGATCACGGATTCTACGGCAAAGCTGACCCCGGTTGGAACCACAGGCTGCGTGGTCTCCCGCAACCTCTGCCCCCGACTATTCACGACCTCTAGCCTTTGCGTCCTGTTGGTAGACGGGCCTGCCAATAGGCCAAGGCTGTAGCCTTCGGAGGTAGCTGCTGCACGCGTAATCGCGACCGCGCCTTGCGGCACGCTGCGTAACGCAACAGCACCAAGCTCAGTCAACTTGCTGGCAAATTCCTTGCTGCCAGTATGGTCCACACCGTCTGAAAACCAGAGAATGCGCTGGCCCTTTGGAAGACTGGCCAGCGCCTTTGTTGCCCAAACGGGGTTTGGTAAAATAGGCTTCGGTTGAGCTGCGAGAATGCGCGCAGCGGCTTGATTTGGGCTTAAGACCTCAAGTGGGCCAGATTGGCCGCGCCCACTTGCCGTCAATAAAAGGCGGACAGGACCGTTTGCTGCCCGGGCGGTTTGGGCTGCTTCTTCTGTGACTGCACGCCACGCCGGGGCCGATGTCCAACCGTCGTCCAGTACGATCAACAAAGGCCGCGTATCGGGCGTTGTAATCGGATTGAGAACCGGACCTGCAAATCCAAGCACCAGAAGACTGAGGGCAATCACCCGAAACCAAGCGAGCCAAGGCGGGGTCTTTTTCGGGGTTTCTTCGGTGTTTGGCAGTTTGGCCAAGAGGGCTGTAGGCGGAAAAACCTGTTCACGCGGTGCAGGCGGCAAAGCGCGAATGACCAGCCAAATCAGCGGTAAGGCAGCCAATGCTAACAAAGCTAAAGGGGTCGTGATGCCCAAAGGCCCAAGCGTGAACATGCTCAACCGACCCCGAGGCTGGAGGCACCGCGACCGTCCAACAAGGCAGCTACCTGTAGGGTCACCGGCAAAGCAGGTTGGTCAGTGGCGTGAGTGACCAAATGACCCCGAGCACAAGCAAGCGCCGCCCGAAGTGCTTCGCCATGGAGCCGATAGATGCGCTGATAATCGTCCCGCGCGGCACCGGCTTGGCCTATGATCACAGGCGTGTTGGTTCCAGGCGCCATAAAGGACACCCGACCTTCAAATGGAAAGGCTTCCTCATCTGGGTCGCGGATCAGGACAAAGAGGACGGGCACGGCACCCGATGACAGGCGACGCAACCGCTCTGCCCAGACCTCAATCGGTTCAAGTCCGTCGCCTACAATGAGGATTTGCGACTGCTTCCGATCATCAATCGGAGCTTGTGAGTCAAAGTGCGCGCCACTGCTAATCAGAGCCTCTAGGAATGCTTCTTCTTGGCCTAGTGCTTGGCCGCCCAGAAGCGTGCTCACCCGTTCACCCCCTGCCTTTGCGGCCATGGCCAGTGCGAGTGCGACCACCAAAGCGCGTTCAGCCTTGGTGGGGCGGCTAGTCTGATTGCGCCACAGCATCGATGGTCGTGTGTCGACCCAGATTTGCAAAGAGGCCGGGCTTTCACGTTCCATCTCGCGGATAAAGAGCCGGTCAGAGCGCGCCGATCGTCGCCAGTCGACTTGCCGCAGGTTCTCGCCATCGAGAAGTTCGCGGTGCTGCCAAAAGGCTTCACCCATGCCAGCGCGGCGTCGGCCATGGGCACCTAGCATCAAGCTAGCAGCGGTTTTGCGTGCATCCATCAGAAGGGCAGGCAGGCCATTTGCCAAAATCTGGGCATCGCCAGCCAATTTGGCAGGGATAAAAGCCTGTTGGCTCGCCTTCATGCGGGTCGCAGTGCCTCTTGTACCAAGCGGTCAATCAGTTTTGCCAAATCAAGGCCGTCAGCACGTGCTCGCCAAGTTAGCGCCATGCGGTGGGCGAGGGCCGCGCGCGCCACCGCGGTCACGTCATCCAAACTTGGGCTGACCCGGCCCCGAAGGAAGGCGCGCGCTTTTGCGGCTTTGATCAAGGCTTGGCCTGCACGCGGGCCCGGCCCCCAGGCAACGAGGTCACGAATCTCAGGATCCGTTGCGCTCTCTGGCCGTGCAGAACGGACAAGGTCGAGAACCGCATCGAGGATTTTCTCGCCCACTGGCATGGTGCGCACAAAGCTCTGAAGCGTGGCCAGCTCACCGGGTTTTAGGGCTTGCTTTGCGACTAAATCGCTATCGCCCGTCGTCGCCAGTAAGACTTGACGCTCCGTCTCCCGATCCGGGAAGGGCACGTCAATTTGTAACAAGAAGCGGTCCAACTGCGCTTCCGGCAAGGGATAGGTGCCTTCTTGCTCAATTGGATTTTGCGTCGCCAGCACGAAGAATGGCTCCGGCAGGCTGTAAGTGACGCCGGAGACGGTTACTTGGCTTTCTTGCATGGCTTGCAGCAGCGCAGATTGGGTACGTGGGCTCGCCCGGTTGATTTCGTCAGCCATCAAGAGGCTGGTGAACACCGGGCCGCGCACAAAGCGGAAATCGCGTTTGCCAGTGCTATCCTGATCCAAGATCTCGGACCCGATGATATCGGAAGGCATCAAATCTGGTGTGAACTGTACCCGGCCCCAATCAAGGCCCGTTGCAACGGCTACCGCCTCGACCAGACGTGTTTTTGCAAGCCCCGGCGCGCCAACGAGCAGACCATGACCACCGGCCAAGATCGTGGCGAGGGTTAAATCAATCACCCGCTCTTGCCCGAGGATCGCACCCCCGACGCCGGCGCGGACCGCAGCAATGGTTTCAAGGGCGCGATCAATGCGTCCAGTGGTCTCGTTGGATGGGGTTTGATTGGCCATATTACTCATCGGCCTAGCCTAGCCTGACTCAAGGGTGTTGTGCGAGTGTCTTTTCAGAGAGGTTTCTTGTGTCGATCAGTGCGACCTGATCTGGTCATCCCCTTGGAACAAACCTAAGTTGTTTGCATGAGTGATCCACGTCCCCTTGCAGATTTGTTGGCTGAATTGATGCGTGTCCAAGGCCAGCATGGGCGTGAGCGGGCCTTGCCGCCTGTCGAGAAGTGGAATCCGGCCCATTGTGGCGATATCGGCATGGAAATTCGCGCTGATGGGTCTTGGTGGCATGAGAAAGTGCGCATCACCCGTCAGCCCATGATCGACCTCTTCTCTACCATTCTGCGCAAGGATGAAGACGGCCAGACCTATTTGGTGACGCCGGGCGAGAAGGTCATTGTTCATGTAGCTGACGCGCATTTTCTGGGCACTCGCGTGGATCAACTCGATACCAGTCTTGGACCCAGTATCGTCGTTACCACTAATGTCGGCGATCAAGTTGTCGTCGGCCCCAGTAATCCTTTGTGGGTGGAGCATGATCCTAAAACCGGTGAGCCCAGACCCTATGTGCGAGTGCGGGGGCGATTAAATGCCCGCATCCTGCGCGCGCCGTTTTATGAACTCGTTGAGTGGGCCACTTTAGAGGGCGAGCGCTTGTCGCTAACCAGCCAAGGCGCGCATTTCGATCTGGGCCTCGTTGAGGGCATCGAAGGATGAGCGAGGCCGAATTGATTGCTTTGCTTGAGCGGCGCTTGGCCCCGCTGGACGATCTGGTCGGACCGCCACCTTTTTCCGATTTTGACTTATCTGGCGCACGACCTGCGCAACCAAGCTTGCGAGATGCCTCCGTCCTTGTGCCGCTCATCACGCGTGACACCGGGCTGTCGGTCTTGTTGACCCGCCGCTCAGCCAATATGCCAACCCATTCTGGCCAAATCGCTTTTCCGGGTGGGCGTCGTCAAGATGAAGATGCTGATGCCATTGCTACAGCGTTGCGGGAAGCGCGCGAGGAAGTAGGACTTGATCCTGCTCATGTCCGCGTCCTAGGCGCATCTGACCCTTATGAGACCGTCACCCAATTCCGCGTGACGCCGATTGTTGGCCTTGTTTCACATCTAGCAGACTTTGTTGCAGACCCCCGCGAAGTCGATGCGATTTTCGAAGTGCCGTTTGCTTTCTTCATGGACCCCGCCAATCACCAGCGCCATTCGCGCGACTATAATGGCCAGACCCGCTATTATTACGCCATGCCCTATGGCGATCATTATGTCTGGGGCGCAACTGCTGGCATGTTGCGAGCGCTTTATTTGCGGGTCTTTGGATAGGGGTGTGGCATCGATCTGCTGACCCGATCAAGCCCGCTGAAATTTCAGTGAAAAATCCGAATCATTTCTGCACCAAAGTGTTCGGACTTTAACGGTCGATTCACCTCAATCCTTCATGTCTCATCAATTATTGCGATGGGTGCCGACGCGTGCCCCAAGTTTAAAGGGATTGGCGCAGCATGAAGGGCGTGCGGGTAGCGGTGTTAATGGGTGGCTGGTCAGCCGAGCGACCTGTGTCGCTTGTCTCCGGCAAGGCCTGCGCCGATGCCGCGCGTGCGCTGGGTGCCGATGTCGTTGAAATTGACGTTGACCGCGACATTGCTTCAGTCCTGAAATCGGTCTCGCCTGACATTGCGCTCAATGCTCTGCATGGGCCGTGGGGCGAAGATGGGCGGATCCAGTCCGTGCTGGAAATCGCCAATATTCCCTACACCCATTCTGGCGTTCTGGCCTCGGCCCTCGCGATGGACAAGGAAAAGGCCAAGGCCGTGTTTGCAAGCGCAGGCCTTGATGTGCCCGCTGGCAAACTCATGTCGCGCCATGACGCCGCCCGTGAGCATCCTCTAGAGCCGCCTTATGTGGTGAAACCCAATGCAGACGGGTCGTCCTTTGGCGTGTTCATCGTGCGGAAAGGGGAAAATCGACCGCCTGAAAAGCTGCTCGACCCCGACTGGCGGTCTGGCGATGAAGTGCTGGTTGAAGAATTTATCGCAGGTCGCGAGCTAACTGTCGCCGTCATGGGCGACCGCGCGTTGGCTGTAACGGAAATCCGGACCGGCCATGAGTTTTACGATTATGACGCCAAATATGCGGCTGGCGGCTCTGTCCATCATGTGAACCCCAGCGATTTGCCTGCCATGGTGCATGAGAAAGCGATGCGCGATGCCGTGCGCGCCCATCAACTGCTTGGTTGTCGCGGTGTGACGCGGACGGACTTCCGGTATGACCCCGCCACCAACCGTTTGGTGGTGTTGGAAATCAATACCCAGCCTGGAATGACGCCGACTTCCTTGGCTCCCGAGCAGGCGGCCCATATCGGTCTGTCGTTTAATTACCTCGTAAAATGGATGTTGGAGGACGCGTCATGCCCGCGATGAGACAAACGCGCCGTGCGCCAATGAAACGCGCCCCAGCGCCGCGCGGGCGGCCTCGTTCCCCCCGTCGTACTGATAGCCATGCTTGGACCATGAAGTTGGGCGCTTGGGCTCATGCCCGCATGCGTGCTGCCCAATATGACGGCCCAACTCGTAAGATTTTGGTTGGCTTTACCTTGATATCCGTGCTTGCAATCTTCGTCTTATTGGCCGCTGGTCTCGGCATTTTGGATGACTTGGGTCGTGGGATCCAAACGAGTGCTGGCAATACCGCCCGAAGCGCAGGGCTTGCGGTTCGCGTGATCAATGTACAGGCACCTAACGGCACGCACTTGAGCGAGTATCAACGTGCAGAGGCGGAAGTGAAATCCGGCGTGATGGCTGATGATGTCATGTTTGGCATTGATCCTTCCGATGTCCGGGCACGGGTGGCAGAATTGCCATGGGTAGAGCAAGTCGTTGTTCGCCGCCTATGGCCGGATCAAATCCAAATCCTCATCACCCCGCGCGCCGCCACCGCTTTGTGGCAAGAGAAGGGGCAATTGTCCTTTATGGATGGCGCAGGTCGTAAGCTAGGTGAAGCAAAGAATACGACATCTGCCAAGGGCTATGCGTTGGTTGTTGGGGCTAATGCCGGCCCGCAGGCCCCCGCTCTGTTTGAGGCTTTGCGCGCATCACCAGATGTCGCCAGCCGCACGTCAGCGGCTCTGTGGGTTGGTGATCGTCGTTGGACCCTGCGGTTGAAGTCGGGTGGCGATATCTTGCTCCCTGAAGTCGGCATGGCAGAAGCTTTGGCACACGTGCAGGCGCTACAGGCCAGCCATCAAATTCTAGACCGCGAATTCGCCCGCCTTGATCTGAGAATATCAGGCACCCTCATTCTCCGTCCGACTCCAGAACGTTTGTCGGTGACGAAGGCTCATGAAGCGGCGAAGTCCGCTCAGAAAGCTTGATACACACCGAAATGAGACAAACATGTCCTCTTTAACCAAACGCGCCGCTGTCGAAAGTCGAACGCCCGCACCTCGCGCTGCTATGTTGGCCGCACTCGATATTGGCGCGTCCAAAATTACCTGTTTCATTGGCAGTACCGGCCAAGGCTCGGGCCCATTGCGGGTAGCAGGCGTTGGCACCCAGCCTGCGCGCGGCGTGCGCAATGGTGCGATTGTCGATCTGGATGCCGCAACGAAGGCTGTACGGGCAGCGATTGCCCAAGCTGAGCGCATGTGCGGCGTGACAGTCAGTGAAGTGGTTGTCTCGGTCTCGGGCTTTGGCGTCCGAGCGGAGCAAGCCCATGGCGAAATCACCTTCGCCAATGCCGAGATTGGTCCCAAAGAGCGCCGTCGCGTTGTTGGTTCAGCGCTCGCGCAAGTGCGTCTCGATGGCCGTTCGATCCTGCACGCAACGCCAAGTTTCTTTGTTGTCGATGGTCAGAAAGTGCGCGACCCACGCGGTATGTTGGGGCGTCGTTTAGGCGTCGCTGTGACGGTGGTAACAGCTCCCACGCCACAGTGGCGCAATATCGTGCTCTGTGTAGAGCGGGCGACCTATACGATCGCAGGCTCCGTCGCGGCACCCTATGCGGCGGCATTAGGCGCGTTGGCAGAAGATGATTTGGAGCTGGGGGCCTTGGTCGTGGATATGGGCGCGCGCTCAACCACAGCGGCGCTGTTCCATGCTGGCGCATTAATCCATGTTGATGCGGTACCCATCGGCTCTGACCATGTCACCCACGACATTGCCCATTGTCTTGGCACAACGGCTGCTGCGGCAGAGCGCCTCAAAATCGTTCATGGCAGCGCGATTGCCAGCCTAAATGAAGACAATCTGATGATTGATGCGCCGCGCATGGGCGAAGATGGTCAACTCATCTCAGATCAAGCCCCGCGCTCCATTCTGACAGGCGTGGTTCGTCCTCGCGTGGAAGAGACGCTGGAGCTTTTGCGCGATCGCTTGCGCGCTGGTGGGCTCGATAAGCTCAATGCTGGTCGCAGGATCGTCTTGACCGGGGGTGGCAGTCAATTGAACGGCGTACGCGAGCTTGCAGCCCGTGTGTTTGAAGGCCATGTCCGAATTGGTCGACCCCAGCGCTTTACCGGTCTTGGCGATGCGGTTGCTGGCCCCGGCTATTCGGTTGCAGCAGGCCTGTTACGTTGGGGCGTGGAGCGGCCCACAGATATGGCCAGCAGTGCGTCGCAAATGGTGGAACCATCCAGCCACCCGGTCGCGCGTGCCGTGCAATGGCTGAAAGATAACTTTTAGACGGCTTTAGCTCGCAATTCCGATCCGTTTGATTTCCCAATGCAGGTCAACGCCTTGGGTCGCCTTTACCTGTTGGATCACATGCTCACCTAAGGCCTCAAGGTCTTTAGCCGTGGCGGTCCCGGTGTTGATCATGAAGTTACAATGCTTCTCGCTCATTTGTGCGCCACCAATCTGATAGCCGCGCAAGCCTGCTACATCGATCACCTGCCACGACTTGCGCCCGCCTGACTGCAAGGGGTCCGGATTCTTGAACGTGCTGCCGCCCGTTTTGTCACGAATAGGCTGACTTTGTTCGCGCTTTTCGGTGATGGCGTCCATGCGGGCAAGGATTTCTGCGGGATCATCCGCCGTGCCTTGGAACGTCGCAGATACAAAGATCAGGTCAGCTGGTGCAGTTGTATGTCTATACGTGAAACCCATATCGGCACAGCTGAATTCATGGCGTTGGCCGGCACGGTCGTAAGCAACGCAGGAAACTAAAACGTCCTTTGTCTCGCTCTCATAGCAGCCTGCATTCATGCGCAAAGCGCCGCCGATTGTGCCGGGTACACCGCGATAAAACTCTAGGCCTGCAATGCCTGCTTCGGCAGCTTTTTTGGCGACACTGGCGTCAAGGCAGGCCGCCCCGGCCGTAACCTGCAGGCCATTGGTTGATATCTGACCAAAGCCACGCGGCGACAAGCGGATAACCACACCCGGAACCCCGCCATCGCGCACAATGAGGTTTGAGCCAACCCCAACGGCCAGAATGGGGATGTCCGCGGGACAGAGGCGCAGGAAGTCCGCCAGATCGGCTTCATCAGCAGGTTGAAACAGGACTTCGGCCGGTCCACCGACCCGAAACCACGTGAAAGGGGCCAAAGTGACGCTGGCTTCGAGTTTGCCCCGTACAGGGGGGAGGCGGTCCATCAAGTTCATGCCTAAGGCTTAACGCTAGCGCGCGCACTCGAAAAGGGGCTAAGGCTGAGACTAAACATCTAAAGCTTGAGTTGTTTGAAACCCAAAGCTCTTTAAGACGCGGCGAGTTGCTTTATCCGCTCCCCCCGTTGTTAGGCCCGTGCGCAAAGCTGTAACCCCCTGATCCATCTGATCGTGCAACAAATCGGCGGTTCGCCGTGCGATTGCAGCACCTGAATCAACCCAAGTCACAGGATGGGGGGCTAAGGCCTCAAGCTCTGCCTGCACTAAGGGATAATGGGTGCAGGCCAGCACGATGACATCAATCGCTTCACCGTCTTTTTGGTCAAAAAGCCCCTGTATTGCAGCCTCGAATATCTGTGGATCTGGTGTCTCACCTGCTAGCTTGGTTTCCGCCGCCCCAGCAAGGCCGACCGCGCCATGCCGCAAGACGGTTTTTCCCGCACCAAAGGCTGCGATCAGTTGGTCGGTATAGGGACGCGTCACCGTCTTGGGCGTCGCCAAAAGTCCGATGGTCCCGGTTTGGGTAAGTGCGGCGGCTGGCTTTATCGCAGGGACAACCCCAACCACTGGAATCTCAACTCGTGCTCGGACGGCATCCAACGCCAACGTGCTAGCGGTGTTGCAGGCCACGACGACCAAATCGGCAGAGGTGGCCTCAATTCCGGCCAGAATCACAGCGGGTACACGGAGGATCAAGGCCTCATCTGGCTTTTCGCCGTAGGGGAAGAAAGCTGTGTCCGCCAAATGGAATACGTCGACCCCAAGCATCCCGTCTATTAACGCATTAACCACTGACAAGCCGCCTAGACCAGAATCAAAAACCAGCACATGAGGTCTATTTTTCAGGGGTTTCATCCGCACCGGGTGCCTTTCAGAGACGCGTGAATCATGCTGAATTTTTTCTTAAGATTCATCACTTGCATGAATCAAATTAACTCCTGCTTAAGCATATCGGGGCCATCTTCAGCCATCGATTCTATCACCCATCCCGCACGAAGCCTTCGAGGAGCCTAGAATGGCTATCCGCCTTAACGTCCCCACCCAAACTGAACTCAGCCCACGGATTGTCGTATTCGGCGTCGGTGGTGCGGGCGGCAATGCCGTCAACAACATGATTGATGCAGACTTGCAGGGTGTGGAGTTTGTGGTTGCAAACACCGATGCGCAGGCTTTGGCCCGCTCTAAGGCAGAGCGCCGCATTCAAATCGGTTTGAATACTACCCAAGGCTTGGGCGCAGGGGCAACGCCGCAAGTTGGTATGGCGGCTGCGGAAGAGAGCCAGAGCGAGATTCTCGATCATTTGGCCGACGCCAACATGGTCTTTATCACAGCCGGTATGGGCGGTGGCACGGGGACGGGGGCGGCCCCAGTGATTGCGCGTACGGCCAAAGAGCAAGGCATTTTGACGGTCGCCGTGGTGACCCGTCCCTTCCAGTTCGAAGGGCCTCGCCGCATGCGTATGGCGGATGCTGGCATTGCTGAGCTTCAGAAATATGTCGACACGCTGATCATCATTCCAAACCAGAATTTGTTCCGCGTTGCCAATGATAAGACGACTTTCCATCAAGCTTTCCAATTGGCTGACCAAGTGCTGCATTCTGGCGTGCGCGGGATCACCGATTTGATGGTGATGCCTGGGCTGATCAATCTCGACTTTGCCGATGTGCGCTCGGTCATGGGCGAAATGGGCAAGGCCATGATGGGCACAGGCGAAGCTTCAGGCGAACGTCGTGCACTGGAGGCCGCAACCAAGGCCATCAACAATCCTTTGTTGGAAGATATGTCGCTGAAGGGTGCACGTGGGGTGTTGATCAACATCACGGGCGGCTATGACATGACCTTGTTTGAGTTGGACGAAGCCGCCAACCACATCCGTCAAGAAGTCGATCCAGACGCTAACATCATCGTCGGTTCGACCTTTGATGAGACCTTGGAAGGTGTCATGCGCGTGTCTGTCGTGGCGACCGGCATTGAAGCCGCCGCGATGACCGAAACGCGTCCACAAGCCACGGGCTATTTCAACACCACGCCAGCGCAACAGCCTGCAGCCGCAGCCCCCGCGCCAACCGTTGTGCGTGTTAACAATGGCCGAGAGCCAATGGTGCATCAGCCTATGGTTCAGCGTCTGCAAGAGCCACAGCCCGCGCCAGTTGCCCAGGAGCCTAGCTATCAGCAAGCCCCTCAGCCAGTGCCGCAGCAACCGGCACCCCAACCTGTTCAGCAGCCTTTGTTCCAGCAGCCACAGGCGGCCGCTGAATCTGCGCCTGCGCGTCAGGATTATCAGCAGCCTGCACCGCAAGCTCAGCCAAATTATGCGGCTGCTGCCCCACAAGCTCGCCCCGTTTATCAAACGGCCCAGCCACGCCCACCCGTCCATGGGTCGGCAGCCCAGCAGCCCACCTATCAAGCGCGCGGCGCAACGCCGCAATATCAGGAAGAGCCGCGCCAACAACGTGGCTCAGGCTTCAATGGCTTCAACATTTTTGGTCGTCCAAAGCCTGCTGCACGCGAAGAGCAATGGGATGAGCGGCCAGAGCCAAGCGCGAAATCGATCACGCAAACTCAGCCACTGTTTGGCGATGAGTTTGACGATGAGATCGAGATCCCAACTTTCCTGCGGAAGCAAGCTAACTAACACGCTGCTTTTTAGAGAGTTTACCAAGAAATGCGCCGCCGTACAGAAATGTGCGGCGGCGTTCACGTTCCATTGTCACATATCGAAATATTGTTTGGTTTGTCAGGTGACATCGACTGCGCCAAAGAGGACGCTCAGGCGTGTATCCACCGGCGTGGAATGTCAAAGTTGATATGAAGGTTAAGTAAGCGTGCAATACCAAACGGTGACAGCCCTCCAACATACGCTCGCAGGACATGTGTCTTGCGTCGGCGTTGGCTTGCATACTGGAAAGCCTGTCCGGGTGACGTTGAAGCCCGCTGGCGTGGACCACGGGATTGTTTTCGTGCGTCTAGATGCGCCTGAGTTTGGCCGTCGTATTGCTGCTTTGGTTGATAAGGTCACAACGACTGAGTTGGGAACCACATTGGCCAATTCGGCTGGTGTGTCGGTTGCCACGGTTGAGCATTTGATGGCCGCTTTGTTTGGCATGGGTATCGACAATGCGATTGTCGAAATTGATGGCCCTGAAGTGCCTATTCTCGATGGCTCGTCAGAGCCTTTCATTGAAATGATTGAGATGATCGGGACGCGTGCTTTGGGTGCGCCCCGCCGCATGTTGGAAATCCTCAAGCCTATAGAAGTGGTCGTCGGCAACAAGCTTGCGCGGCTTGAGCCTTTTGACGGGTTTGAATTGGACGTGACGGTTGAATTCTCGACCCGCGCGATTGGTCGCCAACGGGTTGTGTTTGACTGCACGCCGCAAAGCTTCGCCAATGATTTGGGTGCCGCGCGTACCTTCGGCTTCTTACACCAAGTTGAGGCGATGCAGGCCAAGGGCTTAGCCCTGGGTGGCTCGTTAGAGAATGCGGTGGTGATTGATGGCGATGCGATCGTCAATCAAGAAGGCCTGCGCTTTGCCGACGAATTTGTGCGCCATAAGGCACTGGATGCTGTCGGTGATTTGGCTTTGGCTGGTGCGCCCATCAAGGGCCGCTATGTGGCTGAGCGGGCAGGGCATGAGATGAATGTCGCTCTCGTGCGGGCGCTATTGGCTGATGGATCAGCCTGGCGCTGGAACTTCGCGCCCTTGGCGGCAGAGCTTTTGCCGGCAGCTGGGGCCTGAAGCAGGTAAGTTCCGAACGTATGGCATGTGCTTTCCTGATGGGCGCTCGCTGTTACTCGCACAGGTTTGCTTAACCTAATCTCCTTAGTCTCAATTTCGCTATACAAGGAAGAAACCCATGGGTCGTCGCTATTTTGGAACCGATGGAATCCGCGGTGAAACCAACAAATGGCCCATGACTGCCGAAGTCGCCATGACCTTGGGAATGGCTGCTGGGACCGTGTTCAGGAAGGGCGAGCATCGCCACAATGTTATCATTGGCAAGGATACGCGCCGCTCGGGTTATCTGGTTGAGTTCGCTTTGGTAGCTGGCTTTGCTGCTGTTGGCATGGACGTCAAAATCCTCGGGCCAATTCCGACACCCGCGATTGGCCTTTTGACCCGCTCTTTGCGGGCTGACCTTGGCGTGATGATTTCGGCTTCCCATAATGGCTTTGCTGACAATGGCATTAAGTTGTTTGGCGCAGACGGCTTTAAGTTAAGCGATGCGCAAGAGCAGGAAATTGAGAAGCTGTTGGAGGAGCCTGACCGCATCGTTCGCGCTTCCCCCCATGAAATTGGCCTTGTGAAGAGTTTTGAGGACAGCCGCGGCCGCTATGTTGAGTTTGCCAAGGGCGCTTTCCCGCGTGGCATGAGCCTTGAGGGCCTGCGCGTTGTTGTCGATTGTGCCAATGGGGCCGCCTACAAGACAGCGCCTTGGGCGCTTTATGAACTGGGCGCAGAAGTCGTAGAGATTGGGGTCAATCCTAACGGTAGCAATATTAACGCTGGCTGTGGCTCCACCGATACGCGCCTCTTGAAGCAAACTGTGCTGGAACGTCGCGCCGATATCGGCATTGCTTTGGATGGCGATGCTGACCGGATCATCATTATCGATGAAAAGGGTCGCGAGATTGATGGCGATCAGATCATTGCAGCCATTGCGCGCGACATGATTGCCGACAAGACCCTGCGTGGGTCTGGCGTCGTGACCACCATCATGTCCAATTTGGGTCTGGAGCGCTATATCGCGGACCAAGGCTCGCAACTTATTCGCACGGGCGTAGGCGATCGCCATGTCGTGGCGCGGATGCGGGCGGACGATTGTAACTTGGGTGGCGAACAGTCTGGCCATATCGTCTTGCTCGACTATGCCACAACCGGCGACGGGCTCGTTTCCGCCCTGCGGGTGTTGTCCTCCATGATTACCCATAACCGCACCGCCAGTGAGACGTTGGCTGTGTTCACGCCATCTCCTCAAGTCTTGAAGAACATCCGCTACAGCGGCTCTTCACCCTTGGCAGACCCTGACATGCAGGCCCATGTTAAGAAGGCTGAAGACGCTTTGACGGCTTCGGGTGGCCGCTTGGTCGTGCGCACTTCGGGGACAGAACCTTTGGTGCGCCTGATGGCCGAGGGTGATGATCAGAAGAAGATCACCCAATTGGTCGATGAATTGGCGGCGACCCTGCAGAGCCGCCGCTTAGCGGGGTAATCCCTCAGCCCGCCAATTTCACCATCACATGCCGCTTCTTGCCAAGCGATAGCTTGACCGCTTTGCCCTTAAAGAGATCAGCCGGGATCGGTCCCGTGACGTCTTGCTCCACCTTGTCATCTACGCGTAAGCCACCACCCTTAGCTTGGCGTTTGGCCTCACCATTGGAATCGACAAGACCTGCTGCGACGAAAAGCGCTGCGAGCGAGGCGGGGGCTTCCGATAGAGTTGTCAAAGCTATAGCAGTAGCCGTGAGGGTAGAAGTCCCAGAAATCACCACGGAGGCCGAAACAACTCGACCTCCAAACTGCGCCGCAGCCGTCGCTTGCGCGGCTTCAGCTGCCTCCCGGCCGTGCAACAGGGCAGTTGTCTCTGTCGCCAGCACAATCTTTGCCTCATTGATGTCTGCGCCGCGTTTGCCAGCCAAGTAGCGCACTTCATCCAAGGGCAAATCCGTCATGCGCTTCAACAGAGGTTCCACATCGGCATCATCGACATTGCGCCAATATTGCCAATAATCGAAGGGCGAGAGCATGTCGGCATTGAGCCAGACCGCGCCATTGGCCGTCTTGCCCATCTTTTGACCAGCCGCATTCATCAACAAGGGCTGCGTGACGCCCAGCACATGGCGTTCATCCACACGGCGGCACAGCTCTACCCCTTGGACAATATTGCCCCATTGGTCCGAGCCGCCCATTTGTAGATTGCAATCATAACGCCGCGACAGCTCTAAGAAATCATAGGCCTGTAGCAGCATGTAGTTGAACTCAAGGAAGGTGATCGGCACTTGCTCGTCGAGCCGGCGCTTGACGATGTCGAGCGAGATCATCTTGTTGATGGTGAAATGCTTGCCAATTTCACGCAGCATATCCAGCCATTTGACCTCATCGAGCCATTGCGCATTGTCCACCATAATGGCGTCACGCGGGCCGTTGCCAAAGGTCAAGAACTTGGAGAATACCGTCTGGATCGAGGCTTTATTGGCATCAATCACTTCTTGGGTCAGAACGGGGCGGGCCTCATTCTTGTCCGACGGATCGCCCACTTTTGTGGTGCCGCCACCCATCAGGGTGATGGGCTTGCCACCACATTGTTGCAGGCGGCGCATCAACATGATCTGCGTCAGGCTGCCAACATGCAGGCTGGGCGCGGTGCAATCATAGCCAATATAGCCCGTCAGCGCCCGACCCCCGCGCTCACTCTCCAGCGCCGCTGCATCCAAAGCTTCCAGATCCGTTGCCTGATAATAATGCCCGCGCTCCAGAAGCGTTTGGACGAATGCGGATTTATGCGTCATGGCCGGTCTCCTCTGGATTGGGGGTTGCATCGAATAGAAAACCGCGTTTAGCACGGTCTGATCCAAAAGTTCAAAGGCTGTAACCCATTAAGATGCAGAGTGCTCCTCATTCCGGTTCCAACCAAGCCGTCTGGGCCATAGGCCTGATGACGGGCACGGCGCTGGATGGTTTTGTCGATACGGCGCTGATCCGTACCGATGGCATCAGCGTAGCGGAGTTTGGGCCGTTTGAGTTGTTTGCCTATTCTGATGCCGACCGCGCGCTTTTGGCTGAAGCCATTACCCAAGCCCGGGCGTGGGATTTTCAGGGGCCAGAGCCTGCGGTTTTTGTGCAAGCCGAAGACTTGATAACTCGGATCTATGCGGGCGCGGTTCTGAAACTTGTTGAAAAAGCCAAGATGCGGCCTGAGGACATCGCCTTTGTCGGTGGGCATGGCTTGACGGTGCTGCATCGCCCGCAGATTGGTGGGGGCGGGCGGACGCGGCAATTGCTGGATGGGGCAAAGCTGGCAGAGTTGACGGGCATTGATACGGTCTGGGATTTTCGAAGTCATGATGTCGCCATGGGCGGGCAGGGGGCACCGCTTGCCCCCATCTACCACACCGCCATTTTACGCCATGCGGGCCTCACGGGGGATACATCCGTCCTCAATCTGGGCGGGGTGGCCAATATCACCTGGTGGGATGGGGCGGATGGGCTGGCCGCCTTTGACACCGGCCCCGCCAATGGCCCTTTGAATGAATGGGTCGAGGCTCATGGCAAAGGTGTCTATGACAAGGATGGCCGCTTGGCCGCTGCGGGCCGCGTGCATGAAGGCCGCTTGCTGGAGATATTGGATAATCCTTGGTTTGACGCGCCATACCCCAAGTCGCTCGACCGCTATGATTTTGATGCAGGCCTTGTTCGTGGCCTATCGCTGGAAGATGGTGCCGCGACATTGACCGCGCTGGTCGCCGCTAGTTTGAACCTAGCCCTTCGGCTCTTGCCAAGCCGGCCCAAGCGTTTGGTGGTGGCAGGAGGTGGACGCAAGAACCCGGTCCTGATGGCCGAAATTGCTGCTCGCTGTGGTGTCAGCGTTGTGGACGCCGATACAATTGGCTTGCGCGGCGATGCCATTGAGGCCGAATGCTTTGCGCTCCTCGCCGTGCGCTCTGCCCGGGGTTTGCCGTTGAGCTTTCCCGGTACGACGGGGGTAAGGGGGCCGACGACGGGCGGCGTGATTTCGCGGGTGGGGTGAAGTGCTTTGGTCCTTAATGGGGCGATTGACCTTGGGTGCGAGCACCCCTCTCCCTTTGGGAGAGGGGGCGGGGGTGAGGGCTAACGCAAGCGCGCAAAGTCCTCAATGAGACCAATCACCGTCTCCAACTCCTCAAAAATAGCGCGATCAGAAAATCGCAACACTCGATAGCCAAAATGCTTGAGCTTCGCATCACGATCTCGATCCCGCTTTTGGACTTCTGAAAGGCCATGAATTCCGCCATCAATTTCCACCACCAGACAGTGAGAAAAGCAGGCAAAATCGACGATGAGGCCATGAATTGGTACTTGGCGACGAAACTTTAGCCCCGAAATCTGACCGTTACGAGCACGTTTCCAGAAGATGTCTTCGCTTTTGGTTGAACTTCGTCGCAAAGACCGGGCGCGCTTTAATAGCTGTGCAGGAACATCAGGCATAATGGGCATGATATAATTTCATTTAAGAGTGTAAATGCCCTCACCCCAACCCCTCTCCCAGAGGGAGAGGGGCTTTCCTACCGCACTCCCCCCTATCCAATTGCACCCAGATGGGGTAAAGCGGCCCAACATTTGCTGTTTAACATCGTGAAGAGAGCCCCCAATGAGCGTAGTCAGTCCGCTTCTGACCGTAATGATTGCCGCCGCCCGCAAAGCTGGCAAAGCCATCAGCCGAGATTTCGGTGAAGTTGAAAATCTGCAATTGGCAAAAAAGGGCCCTTCCGATTTTGTTACCGCTGCTGATCTCAAAACTGAAAAAATACTGTTTGAAGAGCTGAGCAAAGCGCGCCCCGGCTATGGCTTTTTGGGTGAAGAGCGCGGCATGGTCGAAGGCACCGACAAGACCAATCGCTGGATTGTCGACCCCATCGATGGCACGACCAATTTCGTCCACGCTATTCCGCATTTGGCGATCTCTATTGCGCTGGAACGGGAAGGGCGCTTGGTTGCTGGCGTTGTCTATAATCCAATCACCGATGACCTCTATTGGGCTGAGACTGGCCGTGGGGCCTTCCACAATGACAAGCGCTTGCGGGTCGCTGCTCGCAAGACCTTGGGCGATTGCGTTCTGGCTACCGGCATTCCATTCCAAGGCAAGCCGGGCCATTCCCAAATGTTCAAGGAATTGCACCAATTCACCCAGCGGGTTGCGGGTATCCGTCGATTCGGGGCCGCTTCGCTCGATCTGGCTTGGGTCGCTGCTGGGCGGTTTGACGGTTTCTGGGAACATGATCTGCAGCTTTGGGATATTGCCGCTGGCGTTGTGCTCGTGCGCGAAGCTGGCGGGGTTTGTGCGGAAATTTATGGCGGGGACTTTATGGAAACCGGGTCCATTGTAGCCGCGAACGAAAAGATCTTGGCCTTGATGAATGAGCGCCTGTTGGCGGCAAAGAGTTAGGCCCTTGCATGCCTGCGCCATCAGGCATACCTAAGCATCTGGTGGTTCTGTGGTTCGCGTGGGAAGTCTACGTCCCGCCGACCTAACTCACTCGTCGGGAGCTGGCGCTGGTTGGAACCGTGGTTCCTGTCATCTGGCACCCACCTGGTTATCCAGGTCGCACGGGGACGAGTTACCTTCCCACGGTCCTTGCGGATCCACCAACCTTTTTTGCTTTTGTCAGCTTTTTGATAGGTTTGGCGACCATGATTGAAGTCAAATCTGAACTTCGATCTGCCTTGATCGCGGCTAGGGCGAAAGCTCGAATAGACGAGCCCGATGCGGGCGAGGCACTTGTCCATTCCGCGGCCGAAATTCTTTCGCGCATAGTGACCCCCATTGTCGCGGGCTATATCCCGTTCAAGACCGAAATCGATCCGCGCCCCTTGATGCGGGCCTTGGCCGCCCAAGGCGCCAGCCTGTGCCTGCCGCGTACACCGCCCAAAGGGCAATCCAGTGATGGCCTGACGTTTCATCTGTGCGACCCCGATAACCTCGACCACCTCAAAAAAAGTGGGTGGGGCGTTATGGAGCCCAAGACCCATCTCCCCGAAGTCCGCCCAGATGTCGTCCTCGTCCCTTTGTTGGGCTTTGACCGGGCGGGCAATCGCTTGGGCCAAGGCCAAGGCCATTATGACCGCACCTTAGAGGCTTTGCGCGCCACGGGCATTGTGCTTGCAGTGGGGGTGGCCTTTGCCGCGCAAGAAGTGGCACATATTCCCATTGAACCTCATGATCAGCGCTTGGATTGGATTATCACGCCGACTAAGGCATACCCCATCCCAACATTGGGTGGGATAGAATGAGACTTGCTTTTTTTGGTGATGTGGTAGGCCGCGCAGGTAGAGTTGCCTTGTGTGAACAGTTGCCCGAACTCAAACGACGATTGCGCCTCGATTTTATTGGCGTGAATGCGGAAAATGCCGCAGGTGGCTTTGGTATCACCGAGTCGATCGCTAACGAGATGTTTGACGCGGGTGCCGATTGTCTGACCCTCGGCAACCACGCCTGGGATCAGCGCGAAGCCATCGCTTATATCGAACGCGAGCCACGTTTGTTGCGCGCCGCGAATTATCCACCCTTGACCATGGCCCCGGGCAGGGGCGCCAATCTGTTTCAGCTGGGTGACCGCAATGTCTTGGTCGTCACCGTCATGGGGCGGGTCTTTATGGATGCGCTCGACTGCCCGTTTAGTGCGGTGGAGCGCGAGGTAAGCGCCAGCCCCTTAGGTCTTGTTGCCGATGCTGTAATCGTGGAAGTGCATGGCGAGGCCACCAGCGAGAAGCAGGGAATGGGTCATTTCCTAGACGGGCGGGCCAGCCTTGTGTTTGGCACCCATACCCATGTGCCAAGCGCCGATACCCGGATATTGCCCGGTGGCACGGCGTTTCAGACTGAGCTTGGCATGTGCGGGGATTATGACAGCGTGATCGGCATGAATAAGAACATCGCCGTGCGCAAACTCTCGTCCCGTATGCCCTATCAACGCCATGAGCCAGCCGAAGGCCAAGGCCTTGCTTCGGGGATATTCGTGGAGACCGACGATAAGACAGGGCTTGCCGTTCGGGCGGAGCCGATCCGCGTAGGCGTTGGCCTCAAGCAGGCCGTGCCGCTGGTCGATGGCTAGCCTCGCAGCTAACAGCAGCACGCTGTGGCACTTTAAGCCGCACCCTGCTACACCGCAGCCCGCAATTCACCCTCCAAGACTCAAGAGATAGACCCGACCATGGCCGGCCATTCGAAATTCAAGAACACCATGCACCGCAAAGGCCGCCAAGACGCTGTCCGCGCCAAGGCCTTCACTAAGATTGCTCGTGAAATCACCACGGCAGCCAAGTCTGGGCTGCCTGACCCCGCCATGAACCCGCGCCTGCGCTTGGCCGTTACCAATGCGCGCGCCGTCTCTATGCCCAAGGACCGGATTGAACGCGCCATCAGCCAAGCCTCTGCTGCTGGCGGTGAAGACTATAAGATGGTGCGCTATGAGGGCTATGCCCCCGGCGGTATTGGCCTGATCATCGAGACCTTGACCGACAATCTTAACCGCACCGGCGGCAATGTTCGCAGCTATCTGAGCAAGGCAGGCGGCAATCTCGGCACCACGAATTCGGTCATCTCTGGCTTTGATCGCGTGGGCGAGATCTTCTATCCAGCCGCTGCGGCCAGCGAAGATGATATGATGGAAGCCGCCCTTGAAGCTGGTGCAGATGACGTCGAAAGCGATGCAGACGGCCACTCCATCACTTGCACCTTTGAGAGCTTGAGCGAAGTCTCCACCGCTTTGGCAGAGCGCTTTGGCGATGCTGAAGCCGCCAATGTCGTCTGGCGCCCCCATGCCCGCATCGAAGTGAGCGGCGATGCCGCCACCAGCCTGCGCAAACTCATCGACATCTTGGAAGATGATGACGACGTGCAAAGCGTGTTCGGCAATTATGAGATGGAAGAGGACGAGGGGGAGTAGTTTTTCTTCTCTCCTAAGGTCCTTGTCGGTGCGGTCGGAATGGGTCAATGTAGGCCCATGATCGACCTTCTTACCCAAGCCCACACCCTCAAAGCCCAAGTTGCGGCGCGCGCCGATGAGATTGAAGCTGCGCGTCGTTTACCCGCCGACCTTGCCAGAACACTCGCCGATGCTGGCTTCTTCCGCATGGCGTTACCGACTGAGTATGGCGGGCTGGAGTTGGCCCCGGCGCGGATGATTGAAGTCATTGAAGTCATGGGCAATGCCCATGGCTCGGTCGGTTGGTGCATCATGATCGGCGCGACCACGGCGATCAATGCCGCCTATTTGCCAGACCATCATGCCCGCACCATTTGGGCCGACCCCACAATCATCACCGGCGGCGTCTTTGCACCGAAGGGCAAGGCGGTGCGTGAGGGCGATCAGTACCGGGTGAGCGGGCGGTGGAACTGGGGTTCTGGCAGTGCGAATTGTGCTTGGCTGGTCGGTGGTGCTTTGACTTTGGGCGATGGGCCGCCCCAAGCGCGCATGATGTGGTTTGAGCGGGATCAAGTCGAGCTCATCGATACGTGGCATGCCATGGGCATGAAGGGCACCGGCAGTGGCGATCTGGCCGTCACCGACGTCTTGATCCCGGCTGACCGTTCAGTCTCGCTGACCGATGATAAGGCCCGGATTGAGCGGCCGCTTTATGCCTTCCCAGCCTTTGGCCTTCTCGCCATGTCGATCGCGGCCGTGGCACTGGGCAATGCGCGGGGGGCGATTGACGATCTGGTGGCGCTCGCAGGCGGCAAAGTGCCAACCGGGGCGCGTAGGCCCTTGGCAGAGCGGGCTTTAACCCAAGTCGAGGTAGCCAAAGCCGAAGGCATGCTGCGCGCGTCCCGCACCTATCTGCTTGATAGCGCAGAGACCGCCTATAAAGGGGCCAGTCGCACCGGGGCTTTGACCCTAGAAGACCGCGCCAATTTGCGCATTGCCGCCACCCATGCCGTGCGCACCTGTGCGGACGTCACCCGCATGATGCACGAGCTCGGCGGGGGTACGTCAGTCTATGAGACTTGCCCACTACAGCGCCGCTTCCGCGACGCCCATGTCGCCACCCAGCACATCATGGTCGCACCAGGCTCACTTGAGCTCGCTGGCCGCGCGCTATTGGGCATTGAAGGCGATTACGGGCAGCTTTAGTTTGTCGCCTGCGCCCGTCCCGTGGGCCCGACTGGGCTAGGGCTGTGCAATTGTTCGTTGAGTTGTTCGGTCAAATGCGCGAGGCGGTTTTGCCATTGGGCATTAAAATCCATCACCGTCATGCTGACCAAACGGCCATCGGCGATCTGATGGCTCCACACAATACCGTTTTCGCCTTCAGACCTGTAACTAGGCCCCGTCAACTTCGTGGAAATGTACAAAACATCCGCGTTTTTGTCATAGGCGACATCAAAATCTGACATTTTGTTTCCGGCCCCGTAGGATTGCTCATTCCTATTTTAGCAGAATTTGAGACATATTCCCAGCAAATTTGACTGTTTTTGCTAGGAAGCCCGTTACTTTACCACGATTGCGCCATGGTCTGAGACAGTTAGATGCGCAGCAGGACACACGGCTGACACCTCCACCTGCACCCCTTGGTTGACCCGGGCGCCAGCTTGGCCCAAAAGCCCCATCGGAACGCGGTCGTGGCGGAACTGGCAGACGCACTGGATTTAGGTTCCAGCGCCGCAAGGCGTGGGGGTTCGACTCCCCCCGACCGCACCACTTACTGCACCCAGCATAGACATGGGCCCCACATCGTGGCATAGGCGCGCACCTTTCGGGCTTAGGCCCCAGCGCTATCCCATCAACCCGCGTAATCCGCTTCCTTTTTAGGACATCATCATGCAAATCGTCGAAAAATCTGCTGAAGGCCTCAGCCGCGTCTATGGCGTCACCATTGCTGCCGCCCTCATTGCCACGCGCACCGATGCCAAGATCGCAGAATTGGCCCCTCAATTGAACATCAAGGGCTTCCGCAAAGGCAAAGTGCCTGTCGTTCATGTGAAGCGCATGTATGGCAAGTCCATCATGGGCGATTTGCTGAATGAGCTGGTGCAAGAAGGCATTGAAAGCACCGTGTCGAACAACGGCATCCGCGCTGCTAGCCAGCCAGACGTGACCAATTTGGGCAATCTCGGCGATGTGATGGACGGCAAGGCCGACCTGACCTTTGATGTTGAGCTCGACATCATGCCAGACTTCACCCCCGCGGATATCCAAACCCTGTCGGTGACCCGCCCAGTGGCTGAAGCAACCGATGCGGAAATCGACGAAGCCTTGGCCGAGATTGCCAAGCAGTCGCAGTCCTTTGAAGTGAAGAAGGGCAAAGCAGCCAATGGCGATGCGGTCGTCTGCAACTTCGTGGGCAAGTTGAACGGCGTTGAGTTTGATGGCGGCAAGGCCGATGGCTCCACCGTGGTTCTGGGCTCCAACACCTATATCCCAGGCTTTGAAGAGCAATTGGTCGGCGTGAAGGCTGGCGACGAAAAAGTCTTGAACGTGACTTTCCCCGCCGAATATGGCGTTGCGACTTTGGCCGGTCAGGCCGCGACCTTTGACGTCACCGTGGTGGAAGTCAAAAAGGCCGTTGAAACCAAGATCGATGATGACTTGGCCAAGAATATCGGCCTGTCGGACCTTGCGACCCTGAAGGACGCGATCAAGAAGAACATCGAAGATCAATTGGCACAATTGTCGCGCCAAAAGGCAAAGCGCTCGTTGCTGGACGCTTTGGACGCCACCCACAGCTTTGAGTTGCCGCCCAAAATGTTGGCAGCCGAGTTTGACGCCATCTGGGCGCAAGTGACCCAAGACAAGGCCGCTGGCAATGAAGACCCAGAAGATGCCGGCAAGTCGGAAGACGAGCTGAAGGCTGAATACACCAAGATTGCAGAGCGTCGCGTGCGCTTGGGCCTCGTTTTGGCAGAACTTGGCCGCGTCAATGGCGTCGAAGTCAAAGACGAAGAAGTTGGCCGTGCCATTCAAGCCGAAGCCTCGCGCTATCCCGGTCAAGAGCGTCAAGTTTATGAGTTCTTCCAAAAGAACCCCAATGCTGTGGCCAGCTTGCGCGCCCCCTTGTATGAAGAAAAGGTCGTCGACTTCGTTCTGCAATTGGCCAAGGTGACCGACGTGACGGTTACCCGCGCTGAGCTGGAGAGCGAAGATGAAGTCGCCCCTGCTGCAGAAGCTAAGCCTGCCAAAAAGGCCCCAGCCAAAGCAAAGGCCAAAAAGGAAGACGCGCCAGCCGAAGCAGCCCCAGCTGAAGCTGCGGCAGAAGAAAAGCCTGCGCCAAAGAAGAAAGCTCCTGCTAAGAAGAAGGCTGACTAAGCCTTTCTTCGGTGGTTTGAAATCAAGGCCCCGGTCATCCGATCGGGGCCTTTTTTTGTTTGGGCAGACGCACATACCAATATTTAGCCAGCGGCAAAGGCGTTTTGAGTGGAAACACCCCTTCACCGGCTTCGCCGGAGCTTCCCCATGAATGGGGAAGCGGCAACGGAAGCAGTTGTGACACGCCGCTTCCCCACTCGTGGGGAAGCTGTCCCGAAGGGACTGAAGGGGCTCTTCCCCCCCAACACCCATAGCCCCGCCAAGAAAAACCCAGCGGGGGTGACCATAAAGAGGGGCCGGGGCGCATGGGTTGCGCCAAAAAGGGTGGGCCAGATTAACGGACTGGCCCGGAATACGACGCAAACCGTGCGCCCCGGCTGTGTAAGTCTGTGTGCCAAGGGAAGATCATGAGCCCTCCTCTGTGGTTTCATTTCCCCCGCCTGTACATGAAGACCTTTTAAAGAGTAGGTTTAGAGCCCACTCAAGGAGATCCCGCGAGTTTTGTTTCAAGCCTATTGAAAGACTTGACCTCCGGCTTCACACGGCAGTCGGTCTTGAGCACACCGGGCATAGGGCGAGTTTTTCCCTATGAAACTATAAAGCAGCCACGTCTGCCTTACTTAGTCCCGCTTACCAATCCCCAACAGTCGGCCTAACTCTGACCGAAACTCCTCAGCGTTGTGGACGGGGTCTACTTTACGATGCCGAAGCCACGTGGGGACATTTCGTGTGTTATCCCGCTGAAATGGCGCTTCGACCGCCTGTTTAATCAGGGCTTTTGTTTCCTCGGGCGACAGGTTTTGCGCCTTAGCCTGCGCCTCTGCGCGGGCCCTGGCCCTGGCTTCTCGCTGATCCATTTTATCGAGAATGTCCTCCAGATGCTCAATCAAAGCGGCTTCTTCCTGTTTCCGCTCTTGGATAATCTTGTGCTGTTCCTCCTTCGAACGAAAAAAGGATTTTGACGGGGCAGGCGGGGCGGGGCGTTTGGGTTTCTTGTTCATGCGGCAAAGATTAGGGGTGCACGCGGTCGGTCGGATGGATTGGGGGTTGCTCCCCTCTCTCTCAGCGGGGATCACAGCGGCCTCTCCCCTCTCCCAGTTGGGGGAGAGGGGGCGGGGGTGAGGGGGTGCCGACGCAAGGACGCGTTGGTTCTTTCACGGTCATGGCCATCTCGATTTACCAACAATATTGCGCCTGTAAGCCCTCACCCCCGACCCCTCTCCCAAGAGGAGAGGGGAGTCCCAGCCCCCATCAGCGGAACCCGACAAGTCTTCCTGCCCAAGCTAGGGCCTCAAGAGGCGCGCTTGGCGCGTCGGTTAGCGAGGGCTCTCCCCTCGCCCCCCAAGGGGGAGAGGGGTGGGGGTGAGGGGGTGCCGGCGCAAGGGCGCGCTGCTCCCACCAGTGACCGGCATCGCGACCTGCCCAATGACACTGCGCCTGTAAGCCCTCACCCCCGACCCGTCGACCTATAGGTCGACCCCAGTGGGGAGAGGGGAGCCCCAGCCCCCATCAGAGGAACCCGACAAGTCTTCCTGCCCAAGCTAGGGTCTCAAGAGGCGCGCTTCGCATGTCGACGAAGTTGCTCATGCAACCCGGTCTTGCTAGCACGAGAGCAGGGTGAATTGGTTGGCAAACCTACAAGAACTGCGGGCTGGGTCAGGTTGAACGAGGTGGTATCATAGGACAGAAGTGACAGTTAGTTTGTTGCTTCAAGTTGCATGATCTCATTCGACCCGATTTTAGCTCTATGGCCGGCATAGAGTCTCAGCGAAACAAATCGCCTCTTTTAGGGTTTCAAAATTTTGTTTTCCTCCGCAACGTCGCCATTGGGCCACCTCGGAAACCTTCTTCTCTACTATAAATGTCTCTCGATCTAAAACGACCCTGAATTTTCTTTGCCCATCATATAGGGTCAAAGGGTCATCTATCCTCCAATCCTTTAGCTTTGGATGAATGCTTAAGATTTTTCCCTTAAGTTCAGCCGCACTTTGGAAGCGCTTTTCTTTCTGCACATTACAACATTTTCGAATGATTTTCTTGATCTCCTCGGGGCACCATTCCGGTAGACTGCTCAAATCAAGCACTTTTCCTTTTGCTATCAATTGTTCAATGATTTTGCTTGCAAAAATCTGACTATCGGAATCTTTCATCTTGAGCTTTTGTCGCTGTTGCTTGTCGTTGAGCCAGTCATTTGTTTCGTATGAAAGGCGACCACCAACGAGTTGATAAAGTATAATGCCAAGTTGATAAATATCACCTTGCGTATAGTCACGACCTTCATTAATTTTTTCGGGTGTTCGGTAAATGAGGGAATGCTTTGTATGAGTTTGCGCATAACCCTTGTCACCAATTTCAACAACTGAGCCAAAGTCACCAATTACTATTTTCCCGTTCTCGTCCCTAAAAATGTTTGATGGCTTGAGGTCGCGATGCAGATAACCACCACCATGTAAAAAACTTACGCCGGTCAAAATTTGTTGGAGAAACTCAAGTGCCTCTTTCGGCCCTAGTGGTCCATTTGATAAGACGGAATCTAGGTCTCCACCATCGCAGAATGGAGTGACAAAGTAAGCCCATTCATCATCAATTGCAGCGGCATCGTATACTTGGAGGATGTTCTCCATAAACAATTCGCTCAATAACTTGGGTTCAGGTTGAGCGCCGTAAGCCCACGAATAAAATTTGATTACAACCTGTCGTCCCAGCAATAAGTTCGTTCCCCAGAAGACGTGCCCACTTGACCCTTTCTCAATGGCTTCAACAAAGGAATATTTTTCAGACAGCTTCTCGATTTCTTGGGCGATGCTTTTTGGTAGCTTGGTGATATCAACTGGCATTTTTCGGCCTTAGTTCTTTGTCAAAAAGTGAGCGCCTGCTCGGAAAGCTTCATGCTGATATTTCAAGGGACCTTCGGGAACACTTCCTTGATTTGTCTTCGCAAATTTCGCCAAAGTTTGCTGGCTGCAGAAAACTACTTTCTTGTGCGCGAGTTGGATTAGGGTATCTATCTTGTAGGTGACCCCACTTCCAGCCGCTAGGCCTCTCAGCGCTCTAGATTTTATTACTATAACATCTATTTTTTCTTCATTTACAAATGATTTTACTGTCTCAATAAAATCAATCAAGAAATTATATTCTAGATGATTTTTTAGAGCCAACTTTTTTAACTTTGTTTCGATGAAATCTACAGTCTCCCCATTTCGCTTAACCACCGCAAATATCGCTTCGTTTCCCTTTACTTCCACACCACAAACTATTGCTTTTATATCATTAACTTCGTCCACACTAAAGTCCTCTTCTATTCAATGTTGTTATCCTTACCTATCTTTATTTCTGGCATTTGTCAAGTAATGCTCTACCTTAAATTGGACGCTTCAAATGAAGCTAACTCCAATTCGCAGATTGAAAGGAGAGCATGAAAGGCAATTGGAATTGTGACGAGAGCAGCTCGAGTTCGACCCTGATCTTAAATCCACCCCCCCACTGCACCCCCACCTTGACCCAAACCGCGTCCGGATATAGGAACGCCGCCGAAGAAAGCCTCTGAGTCTTGGGGTGCCTTACGGGCATGGCTTAGGTTTGTGGGGTCTTCCAGACACTGTGATCATCTCGCGCATGGCGCACCGGACCAAGGGGGACGGTGGTTTTGCTCGTTTTGGCGTTTGCGTTTGGAGGCATCGGATAGGGCTGCGCGCGCAGCTTGACCTCCTTGGTTACCCGTCTTGGCGGGACGCGCATTGGAAAGAGGGTAATAGCCACCCATCCGTCGGCTATACAGGAGCGTTATAGAAACATGCCAACGATCAACCAGTTGATCCGTAAGCCGCGCCAACCATTGAAGGTGCGCAACAAGGTTCCAGCCCTGAAAGGCTGCCCTCAACGTCGTGGTGTTTGCACCCGCGTTTACACCACCACCCCAAAGAAGCCGAACTCGGCTTTGCGTAAGGTTGCTAAGGTTCGTTTGACCTCGGGTTCTGAAGCTGTGTGCTACATCCCAGGTGAAGGCCACAATTTGCAAGAGCACTCGGTGGTTCTGATCCGCGGCGGCCGCGTGAAGGATTTGCCCGGCGTTCGCTACCACATTCTGCGCGGCGTTCTCGATACGCAAGGCGTTAAGAACCGTAAGCAACGCCGTTCGCATTACGGTGCGAAGCGTCCAAAATAAGTTGCTCAGCAACTTATTTTTTCATTTTGGTTTGTTCGTTGGCTCCAAAGTTGCTTCGCAACAGCCAACAAACGGATTGGTTTTCTTGCAGGCCAAGCCCTGCTGCTAAAGTCTAGACACGAGGTTTTCCCATGTCACGTCGTCGCCGCGCCGAAAAGCGCGATATCCTGCCAGACCCGAAGTTCGGGGATATGGATGTCACAAAATTGATGAATTACATCATGTATGAGGGCAAGAAGTCGGTTGCAGAATCGACCATCTATGGTGCCTTCGATCTCTGTGAGAAGCGCGCTAAGCGGTCCGCTTTGGAGGTCTTCCATGATGCTCTTGATAATATCTCTCCAGCCATCGAAGTGCGTTCGCGCCGCGTGGGTGGGGCAACCTATCAGGTTCCTGTCGAAGTCCGTGCAGAGCGCCGCAAGGCATTGGCTCTCCGCTGGCTCGTGGGCGCTGCGCGCAAGCGCAACGAAACCACCATGCAGGAGCGTCTTGCAGGTGAGTTGACCGACGCCGCCATGAACCGCGGTTCGGCTGTCAAAAAGCGTGAAGACACGCATAAGATGGCTGAAGCGAACCGCGCATTCTCGCATTATCGCTGGTAATTCCAGCAAAACCACGATCTCCCCTGAAAGGGTTTTTCAATGCCTCGCACCCACGCGATTTCTGACTATCGCAACTTTGGCATCATGGCGCACATCGACGCTGGCAAGACCACGACGACTGAGCGCATTTTGTACTACACCGGTAAGTCCCACAAGATTGGCGAAGTCCATGACGGTGCGGCTACCATGGACTGGATGACGCAAGAGCAAGAACGCGGCATCACCATCACGTCCGCTGCGACCACCTGCTTCTGGCGCGACAAGCGCTTGAACATCATCGACACCCCAGGACACGTGGACTTCACGATTGAAGTTGAGCGTTCGCTGCGCGTGTTGGATGGTGCTGTCTGCGTGCTCGACGGCAACCAAGGTGTTGAGCCTCAGACCGAAACCGTCTGGCGCCAAGCTGACAAGTATGACGTGCCCCGCATCGTGTTCGTCAACAAGATGGATAAGATCGGCGCGGACTTCTATAACTGCGTCAGCGAAATCGTGACCCGCGTGGGTGGTAAGCCTGTGTGCTTGCAATTGCCTATCGGTGCCGAAAACAACTTCAAGGGCGTGATCGATTTGATCTCCATGAAGGCGATTGTCTGGTTGGAAGAAAGCTTGGGCGCGAAGTTCAACGTGGAAGAAATTCCCGCTGACCTTCTGGAGCAAGCCAAAGAATACCGCCACAAATTGCTCGAAGCCGTCGTCGAAATGGACGATGAAGTGATGATGGAATATCTCGAAGGCGTTGAGCCAGACGAAGACACCATCAAGCGCTTGTTGCGTCTGGCTGTTCGTCGTCGTGCGTTCCACCCAGTTCTTTGCGGTTCTGCGTTCAAAAACAAGGGCGTACAGCCTTTGCTTGACGCAGTTGTCGACTATTTGCCATCGCCAGCAGACCGCGAAGCGATCAACGCAATCGACTTCAAGACCGATGAAGAAACCAGCCGTCAGCCAACCGACGAAGATCCATTCTCGATGCTGGCCTTCAAGATCATGGACGACAAATTCGTCGGCACGATCACCTTCTGCCGCGTCTATTCGGGCAAGTGCACCGCCGGTGACGGCGTGCTCAACTCCTCGCGCGACAAGAAAGAGCGTATTGGCCGCATGTTGTTGATGCATGCGAACAACCGCGAAGACATCAAGGAAGCCTATGCTGGCGATATCGTGGCATTGGCTGGTCTGAAAGAAGTCCGCACCGGCGACACCCTGTGCGACCCACTGAAGCCTGTGATCCTTGAGCGCATGGAATTCCCAGAGCCTGTGATCGAAATCGCGATTGAGCCTAAGTCGAAGGCAGACCAAGAAAAATTGGGTCTGGCATTGGCCAAGCTTGCGAACGAAGATCCATCGTTCCGCGTGTCGACCGACCAAGAAAGCGGCCAAACCATCCTGCGTGGCATGGGCGAACTGCACTTGGACATCAAGGTCGACATTCTGCGTCGTACCTATGACGTGGACGCAAACGTTGGTCAGCCAAAAGTGGCGTATCGCGAACGCATCAACAAGCGCGCTGAAATCGACTACACCCACAAGAAGCAAACCGGTGGTACCGGTCAGTTTGCCCGCATCAAGCTCATTTTTGAGCCAGGTGAACCAGGCACTGGCTTTACCTTCGAAAGCCAAATCGTCGGTGGTGCGGTGCCTAAGGAATATATCCCAGGCGTCATTAAGGGCCTTGAGAGCTCGGTTTCTAATGGTCTGTTGGCGGGCTTCCCGCTGATCGACTTGAAGGCAACCCTGATCGATGGCGCTTACCACGATGTGGACTCGAGCGTTTTGGCGTTCGAAATCGCAGCACGCGCTGCTTTCCGTGAGTTGAAGCAACATGGTGATCCACGTCTGCTTGAGCCCATCATGAAAGTGGAAGTCGTCAGCCCAGAAGAGTTCACGGGTTCCGTGATCGGCGACATCAACTCGCGTCGCGGGATGATCCAAGGCCAAGACATGCGCGGCAACGCAAACGTCGTGAACGCCATGGTGCCTCTGGCTAACATGTTTGGCTATGTGAATGATTTGCGGTCCTTCTCCTCGGGTCGCGCTTCGTTCTCCATGTCCTTCGACCACTATGAAGAAGTGCCACGGGCCGTGAGTGCGGAAGTACTCGCCAAGCTTGCTGGCTAATCCCAAACCCCTTTTACCCAACTTATGAAAAGCTGAGAGACAAAAATGGCTAAGGAAAAGTTTGAACGTACGAAACCGCATTGCAACATTGGCACGATTGGTCACGTTGACCATGGTAAGACGACGTTGACGGCGGCGATCACGATGACGCTGGCGAAG
>VYLF01000029.1_pt1 | contig 108348 bp, 75 predicted proteins | sample 5114371 | NCBI WGS metagenome assembly VYLF01 (sample SAMN12291773, study PRJNA351875) | freshwater metagenome | isolation source: freshwater lake | place: USA: Michigan, Kent Lake | collected 2013-08-15 | reverse complement strand
CGACCCCCGCGCCCGCCGCGCCCAAGGCCGCCCCGGCGCCGACCCCACGCCCAGCCCCCACCTTCGCCCCCGGCGACGACGTCACCCGCATCCCCTTCCGGGGCGTGCGCCGCACCATCGCCAACCGCCTCCGCGAGAGCATCGACCAGGCCGTCCACTTCACCGTCATGGACGAGGCCGACGTCTCCGCCCTCGACTCCATGCGCCGCAAACTCGCGGGCGCCAGCGGCGAGAAGGTCTCGTTCCTCCCCTTCGTCGCCTCCGCGGTCTGCCGCGTCCTGGGTGACTCCAAGTTCCGCGCCCTCAACGCCACCACGAACGTCGGCGATGGCGACGGCGAGATCATCCAGTACCGCTCCGTGCACCTGGGCATCGCGACCGACACCGACAACGGCCTGATGGTCCCCGTCATCCGCGACGCCGACCGCCTCGGCGTCCTCGAGATGGGCCGCGCCATCACCATGACCGCCGAGATGGCCCGCAACCGCTCCATCCCGCGCGAGCAGCTCATGGGCTCCACCTTCACCATCTCGAACGTCGGCAGCCACGCCGGCCGCTTCGCCACGCCCGTCATCAACTACCCCGAGGTCGGCATCCTCGCCGTCGGCCGCGCCCGCGAAGGCATGGTCGTGAACAAGGGTGCATTCCGCGTCGGCCTGCTTCTCCCCCTGAGCCTCGCCTGCGACCACCGCGTCGTCGACGGTGCCACCGCCGCGCTCGCCCTCGCCGAGATCATCCGCCTCCTCCAGGATCCCGACTCACTCCTCACGCCCGCGAGAGGTTGAAATGCCCGCAACTCGCCCGGCATCATCCGTTCGCCCCTCGCCGGCCGCGTTCACCCTCATCGAGCTCCTGGTCGTCATCGCCATCATCGCGCTGCTGGTGGGGATTCTCATCCCCACGCTCGCCGCCGCGCGTGAGAGCGGTCGCGCCACCCTCTGCCTCAACAACCTGCATCAAAACATGGTCATCGTCCGCGCCTACGCCGACGAGAACAAAGGCCTGAGCCCCGCACTCGGCGTCCCCTACGGCACCCTCCCCAACTGGGCCCTGGTCATTCAGAACTCCGCGGGGCTCTCCGGCAACTCATCCGCCGAGCTCTACGCCGCCAAGTCCAGCCTCGTCTGCCCCTCCGCCCGCGCCTTCTACGGCGACCAGATGCAGCGCACCTACGCCATCAACGTCACCGGCCACGCCGGCATCGCCTCCGACCCCGACAACTACGACGCCTTGCCCGGCGCCTCCATCAAGCTCGACCTCATCCAGCGCCCCAGCGACGCCCCCATCTTTGTCGACTCCGCCTCCGCCCCAATCGCGGGCAACGCACCGCCCCCCACCCGCACCGCGAGCGTGCTCGACTTCCGCGACCCCACGCACATCTCCGACCGCCTCCACATCCTCCACCAGAAGAAGTCCATCTTCAACGCCGTCTTCGCGGATTCCTCCGCGCGAGCCCGTCGCGATGTCCCGCCCGACTGGGCCGCGCCACTCCCCTGATCACGTCCCCAGTGGCAGCACGAGCGAGAACGCCGCGCCACCCTCCGCCGTCGCCAGCTCGAGGTTCCCCCCAAGCTGCTCCGACAGCCCCTTCGCCAGCGCGAGCCCCAGCCCAAGCCCCGACACCGACCCGTCCACCTGTTTCTTCCCCCGCACAAACGGCCGGAAGATCCGACCACGCTCGGCCCGCTCGATCCCCGGCCCGTGGTCGCGCACCAAGATCTCCACCTCGCGCACGCTGACGCGCACGTCCACGTGCACCCGCTTGTCGCTCGACTCCGATGCGTACTTGCACGCGTTGTCCACGAGGTTGAACAGCACGCGCTCCACCGTCGCCGGATCCGTCGTCACGGGTTGATCGCTGTCCCCCGAGCGATCCACCACCAGCTCCATGCCCGCCTGCTCGCACCGCGCCGCGAGCGCACCCACGCACTGATCCACCAACTCCCCGACCCGCATCACGACTTTCCCGTTCCCCGGCTTCCGCCGCCCCAGCCTCGCGTAATCCAGCACGCTCTCGACGATCCGCGCGAGCCTCTGGCTCTCCGCCCGCAACGTGTTGAAGTAGCTCTGCTGCGCCTCGGGATCCTTCACGATCCCGTCGCTCAGCATCTGCGAGTAGAGGCAGAACGTCGTCAGCGGCGTCCTGAGCTCGTGGGTCACCGCGGACACAAACCGCCCGCGCCGCTCCGCCAACTCGTTCGACGTGCGCAACACCAACCCGATCGCAACCACCCCGCCCAGCGCCCCGATCCACGTCATCACCAGCGTCGTCCGCAGCGGCGACCACGCCGCCATCCGCACCGGCTCCCCCGCCGGCACCACAAACTCCGCCGGAATCGCCGCCAGCCGCCGACCCAACGACGCCGGATCCGCCAGCGCCGCATCCCCCGCCGGTACCAGCGTCGCCCCCGGCAACAACCCGCCCGCCGCATCGAGCAACAACGTCCGCAGCCCCGCCCAGTCCAGCCAGAACCCCTGAACCCACCGCTTCTCCCCCACGCTCACCTCGCGCGTCATCACCAGCGTCGCGTCCTCACCCTCCCCAATCCACCGCGGCTCCAACTCACTCTGCACCACCGGCGTCGCCTCCGATGTCGCCAACACCCGATCCGCACCAAACAGCAACGCCCCCCGATCACCCTGCGGCGCCCCGGGAACAGCGCCCAACATGACCTGCGGCGCTGCCGGACCACCGCCCGTCCCCGCTGCCCCAGCCGCATCAACCTCAGCCCCCGCATTCGGCACCAGATCCTTCAAGTCCCGCGACTGCGACTGCACCTGAACCGGCCGGTTGTACGCCTCGTTCGACTTCACCCGCTGCTCGTACTCCGCCACATTCTGGGACACCTGCCGCGGGTCCGCCGCCTCCTGCTTCGCCATCTCTTGCTTGCCCGCGTCCTGCTTCGTCGCTTCCTGTTTCGCCGCCGCTGGCTTGCCCGTTTCCTGCCTCTCCCCCTCCGTCTTCGGCTGCTCTCCCGCTTCCGCCCGAAGCCCCTGCGCCACCTTCATTTCGCGCGTGTACTCCGGCCCACTCGGCTGCCCCTCGCCCGGCGCCCGCGGCTCATCCAGCCCCGCCTCCGCCGCGCTCCCGCTCGCGACCGACGGCGGCTGTGGCGCAGCGTCAAGCACCCCGTCACCGCTCCGCGCCCGCTTGTCCTTGACATCCCCCCGCCGCGCCGCCATCGCGTCGGTCAACACCTGCAGCCGCGCCTGCGCCGTCGCGAGTTCATACCCCGTCGAAAACGTCTCCGCCCCCTGCGACACCGCGCCCGACGGCACCTGCGGCGACCGAATCGCACCGTCCGCATCATCCAGCTCAAAGTGCAGCAGAACCGGCGGCTCCGGAACCCGCAGCAGCGGCGACGGCACCACCACCTCGCCCGGCTTGTAGTCGTTCATCATGTTCGTGAACGAACGCTCCGTCGGATAAAACGACCGGTACTCGAAGTACGGCCGCGCAGCCTCCCTCGCGATGATCGGTGCCAGCGCACTCTCCATACGCCACAGCGACAGCCGCACCGACTCCTGCACCGCCGCGTCGGCCTTCGCCTGCGCCTCGCGCCGCTCGAACTCCAGCGCCTGCAGCGACGACCACCCCAGACCGCCCATCACCGCGATGGCGCACGCCGCGTACCACACCCACGTCCATCGCGTCGACGTCACGACTCGGCCCCCCCACCGCCCTCGGCCGCCAGCATGTACCCCTTCGCGCGCACCGTCACAATCACCGACGGTGCCGCCGGATCATCCCGCAGGATCTCCCGCAACCTCGCCACCGTCATGTCCACCGTCCTCGTGTGCATCCCCCGCGGATCAAGCCCCCACACCCGCGACAACAACTCGTCCCGCGAAACCGCACGCCCCCTGTTCGCCACCAGATACGCCAGCAACTCCGTCTCCCGCTCGCTCATCAACTCCCGCGCACCACCCGGCAGCGAAACCTCCCGCCGCTCCAGATCAATCTCCCGCCCCGCGATCCCCAGCTTCGCCACCGCCCGCGGCCTCTCCGCCGATCTCCTCAACACCGCCTCCACCCGCGCCAGCAACTCGCTCACGCTGAACGGCTTCACCACGTAATCGTCCGCCCCCTGCTTCAACCCCCGCACCCGGTCCTGCTCCTCCCCCTTCGCCGTCAGCACAATCACCGGCAACGTCGCCTTCGACTTCCTCAGTTCTGCAAGCACCGTAAACCCGTCCATCCGCGGCATCAGCACATCCAGCAGCACAATGTCCGGCTCGACCGTCAACGCCGCGGTGAGCCCCGCCTGCCCGTCCACCGCCTCCACCGTCTCATACCCCGCGAACTTCAGCGAATCACAAATCCCCCTGCGGATCGCGGCATCGTCCTCAACCACAAGCACTCGTCCAAGCGGCACGGCAGACCTCCTTCGCACACGCGGGGCGACCACCCGGCCGCCCCGCGCACCTCAGCGTATCGAATCCGTCAAGGCTTCACGAGCACCCGCTCCGCGCCCACCTGCAACAGCACCTCGCCGTCAAACGCCAGGTTCGCACCGCGCCCCTGTCCCGCGAGCAACGCCGCGAGCTCCATGTACTCCGCCGACCCAACCGTCACCTCGCGGTCGGGCTTCTCACCCTCCTTCGCCAGCGCGAGCGAATCCACCCAGCGGTTGTTGCGGAGGAAGAACGTCCGATCCGCCGAGTACTGCACCGAGCGCACCTGCACCTCAGCCACGCCCGCGCCGAAGTACATCGCGTTGTTGCCCACCTGCGCCGCCGACTGCTTCGTCGCGTAGTCCATCTGCTGACGCACCGCCGCCTCACCGCTCCTGGCCTCCACCGCCAGTTCCCGGAGATTCGCCGACGTCGCCGCCTTTGCCATATCAATCACACCGTCACGATCGGCATCCTTGAACTCCCCGCTCTCGGTCGCGAGAAACGCCGTGTACTCCGTCAGGATCCCGAACCGCGTCGAGATCCGCACGATCTCGTCGACCAACTCCTTGATCCGCGGGTCCTCCATCGAGATCCCCTCCGCGCCCGCCTGCCGGATCTCGTCCACCATCGAGGTCACCTTCCGCTCCGCCCAGAACCTCGCCACAAAGCCGTTCCGCGACGACGCCTCCTTCGGATCAAACGAGATCTGGAACGCGGTCTCGCGCCCCAGGAACTCCCCACCCAACGACAGGATGACCTTCCCGTCACCCTTGTACCGCCCGAAGATCAGCACCTGGTCCCCCTCGAACACGTCCCCGAGCACGCGGGGCATCACGTCCGTCGTCGGCGCAGGGCCATCCACCAGCCCCGTGACTTTCAGCGTCGGCGACGACAGCACCGGCCCCGCCAAACGCCGGTACACCTGCCCCACCTTCACCTCCACATCCTCGCCCGGTAGCACAAACGTGCTCGCCCCGCGCGAAGACTCCGACAACGTGCTCAGCAGCGGCACATTGACATCAAAGCCCACGCCGAAGCCGAAAATCCGCCGCGCGCCGACATTCGCACGCGCCGCCGCGTTGCGAATGTTCGCCTCGTTGCGCTCCCCAACCGTCGGCAGGCCATCCGTCAAGAACAACACGACCGGCAGATGCTCCCCGCTCGCCGGAGGCCGCAGCGCCTCGAGCAACGCGTCCTGAATGTTCGTCCCACCGTTCGCCTCAATCGCTGTGATGTACGCCGTCGCCCGCTTCACCGCATCCGCGTCCGCCGCGATCGGCGCACCCGCCAGCGACGACACCGAATCGGAGTAGTCAATCACATTGAACCGGTCCGTCGGCTTCAGCCCCGCGACGACCTGCAGCGCGGCCTCCTTCGCCTGCGCGATCTTCTCGTTCCGCATCGATCCCGACCGATCAATCACCACCGTCACCTCGCGAGGCTTGCTCGGGCGATCCCCGCTCGGCGCAGGCAATCCCCCCAGGATCATGAAGTACCCGCCCCCGCTCTGATCATCGGGATACGTGAACACCGTAAAGCTCGGCTCGTGCGGATTCGCCGGCTGCTGGATGTACGACAGCCGGAACGTCCCCCGGTCCTCCGCCTCGTTCTTCACCACGCGGAACGAAAACTCCCGATCCGAAATCCGCTCGGTCACGATCTGGTGCGACGGCGAATACAGCGTCGAAACCGGCACATCCGCGCGCACCACACCCGAGATCTTCCACGCCACCGGCAACGCCTGCGACTCGCCCCGCGGGATCATCAAGTCCACACGGTTCAGATCCGCCTTCACCGCCTGCTCGTACGTGATCGTCACCTTCTGGCTCTTGCCCGGCGGAATCGGAAACGCCGACGTCTTGATCAGGTTCGACCCCGCAAACTCCATGATCGCCGGATCCTTCATCGACCGCACGATGTCCTCGTAAATCCGACGCGCCTCCTCCTTCCGCAGCACCTGCGCCGTCGGCTCCGGCCCCACCCCGTCGTACTGCAGCGACCGCACCGCCGCGTCATCCGGCACAGGCAACAGCACCTCCGCCTCCTGCGCCACCGGCCCCGGATTCGTCAGCGTCATCTCGATCACCGTCGTGCTCACCTGGCTCGTCACGTTCAGCTTCGCGCTCACCTCGCTCACCACCACCGGGTGCGTGTACGCCGGCCGCCTCCGCAGATTCGGCATCACCTGCTGCCGCACCACCGGCTCCACCGTCTGCGCCGCCGCCACTCCCTCACCCGCAACCTCCACCGAGCCCGCCGCGAACACCAGCGACAACGCCGAAATCCCAGCCAACGCGCGACGCTTCATAAAGCCTCCTCAGTGAGAGAACCCACAGCCGATCCAGGACGCCGCTCGCGCGCCGCCCCACTCTTCTTTGTACGGTCCAATCGGCCACACGCTCGTAACGCGCTCGTAACCCCGCCCCTACCCCAGCAACGCCCGCGCCACGCTCTCCTGCCGCGCAAGCCCACGCAGATCAACCGCCAGAAACCCGCGGTACCCGCACGTATACAGCGTCGCCTCGTACGCCCCGATATCCAGCCGCCCCTTCCCAGCCTCGCACCGACCAATCGACCCCACGTCCGAAAGCCGCGCCGCCCCAGGTGCCTCCACCATCCCCATCAACGCATCCCCGCCCCCCACATACACCACCGCCGGATCAACCCCCGCCACCAACCCCCCACGCCTCGCCCGCCGCGGCCACCCGTGATCCGCCAGCACCACACCCTGATGCTCCGCCGCAAGTCCAAGCTTCGAAACCACGTCCTCCCCCAGATCCGCCGGCAACAACGTACTCACCGCCGGTCGCGCCCCGCCCCCAATCCTTCCAAGATCCGCCGCAAGCTCCAGCCCCTGCACTATCGCGCTCACCGCCCGATCCACATGCGCCGGATCCGTCAGATGCCGCGGCGGCACAAACAAATCCAACCCCGCCACCTCCGCGCCCCCACGCCGCAACACCGCCACAAGATCCCGCCGCGCCGCCCCATCCAACTCCCGCGCCCGCAGCCCCGCAACCGTCGCATCCAGTTGCACCGCCCTCGCGCCCAGCGACAACGCCCAATCAATCTCCCGCCGCGGCCCCCCGGACCACGGATACTTCTCCCCGGCCGCAAGACCGGTCAGCGCAAGCGCACGTGGCAGCGTTGGAAGCATGCAAAACAGTAGTCGTTTCCCGCCGCCCCCGCCCGCCGAAACGCACCCGCCCCAACCTACACTGCCGCATGGCAAAGACACTCCGAATCGGTGAGGTCGTCCACCTCTTCTCCCTCTCCGTCTGGTTCGGCTGCCTCGTCGCAACCGGTGTCGCCGCCGGAATCCTCTTCCCCACCATCCGCGACCTCGCCCCAACCTCCGCCGCCTTCGCGCAGTACCCCGACGACCACTGGCTCATCATCGCCGGTCACGTCGGCGCCAAACTCTTCGCCTTCAGCGACTTCATCCAACTCGTCTGCGCCGCGCTCGCACTCCTCACCTTCGGCCTCGCCCTCGCCAAGCTCCGCAAACAACCCGGCGTACGCCCGTGGTCCATGCTCGCCCGCGCCGTCATCATGACCGTCGCCATCGGCCTCGTCTCCTACGAACTCTTCATCCTCGCGCCGCGCATGCAACTCTCCCTCCACTCGTTCTGGGAAGCCGCCAAAGCCGGCAACACCGCCGAAGCCAACCGCTTCCGCGAAGCCTTCGACCAGGACCACCCCATCGCCAGCAGCGTCATGGGAGCCACCACCGTCACCGTGCTCATCGGCTGGTTCTTCTCCGCCTTCAACCTCGCCGGCATGGGCGCTCCCTCCGGCTGCGGCGGCAACTGCGCATGCAAGCGAAAGTCCGACGCCAAACTCGAAGAACCCGCCCTCATCTCCGGAACCCGGCCGTGAACGGCGTCCCCGAACCCGTCCGCATCAGCCCCCGCCGCCGCGCCCGCGCCGCACAAATCCTCGACGCACTCCGCCGCCACTATCCGAGCGCCCACTGCGAACTCACCCACTCCTCCCCGCACGAACTCCTCATCGCAACCATCCTCTCCGCCCAAACCACCGACGTCAACGTCAACAAAGCCACCCCGGCCCTCTTCGCCCGCTTCAAGTCCCCCGCCGAGTTCGCCGCCTCCTCCCCCGCTGAAATCGAGCCCTTCGTCAAGTCCCTCGGCTTCTTCCGCAACAAAGCCCTCGCCGTCCACGAGTCCATGACCGCCATCTGCCAACGCTTCGGCGGCCAAGTCCCCCGCACGATGGAAGAACTCCTCACCCTCCGAGGAGTCGCCCGCAAAACCGCCAACGTCGTCCTCGGAAACGCCTTCGGCATCAACGCCGGCGTCGTCGTCGACACCCACGTCGAACGAATCTCCAAACGCCTCGACCTCGCACCCAAGGACGCCACCGTCGCGATGGTCGAACGCTACCTCGTCTCCCAGTTCCCCCAGGACGCCTGGTGCCAGCTCTCCCACCTGCTCATCTTCCACGGCCGACGCGCATGCAAAGCCCGCGGCTCCACCTGCGCCGACCACGAAATCTGCACGATGTTCGGAACATGCTGCGAGCTCAAACGCCCCGCCAAAGCCGCAGCAGCAACCTGACCCCCACCACCCCTCGCCCCCTCCAACCACCCCACCGGACCCTCGCCCGGGCCCACCTTCCCTCATCAACGTGCTCGGCGGGAGTCGAACCTGCAACCTTCGGCTTCGGAGGCCGACGCTCTATCCAGTTGAGCTACGAGCACAGCAGGGCACATGATAGCTCCCCAATCCTCCGCCGTCACGGCATCTCCACTCCCACGGTCTACCATCCCCGCCCAATCCCGGCCGACGCCCTCCCCACACCCATGCACATCCCAACCCCACGAACCTCCGGCCTCACCCCTCTGGTGCCCGTCTTCGGCGTCACCATCCTCAACAGCATCTCCACCACCATCCTCACCACCGCCATCTACTTCCTCACCGAACAAGCCTACCACTTCGACCGCACCCTCAACTACATCCTCGGCGCCGTCATGGGCGTCACCTACATCGCCGGCTCCATCGGCGCCGGCAAACTCCTCCGCTTCACCCGCTCTCGCACCCGCCCCATCCCCGACCGCACCGTGCTCGGGCTCATCATCAGCGGGATGACCATCTCGTGCACAATCCCCTACCTCTTCCAAGGCGATTCCACCTGGCCCATCTGGGTCCAGGTCTGCATGTACAGCCCGCTCTCCGGCATGCTCTGGCCCATCGTCGAGAGTTACCTCTCCGGCGGCCGCGAAGGTGAAGCCCTCCGCTCCGCCCTCGGCAAGTGGAACGTCGGCTGGTCCTTCGCCGGCGCTTTCGGCGCCGTCTTCGTCTCCCCACTCGTCAAAGACCACGCCCTCCTCGCCATCCTCCTCTTCGGCGTCGCCCACCTCGCCTCGCTCGCCTTCCTCCCCTTCTTCACCCCCATGCCCGGCGCCCACCACGCCGACTCCCCACGCGAGCACCCCCCAGTCTTCCGCGACCTCCTCACCGCCTTCCGGATCATGCTCCCCGTCGCCTACCTCGTCGTCAACACCCTCATGCCCTACCTCCCCAGCGCGATGCGACGCATCGGCGTCGTCGACGGCTGGCAAACCACACTCGTCGCGATCTACCTCTTCAGCCGCGCAGCCACATTCCTCCTCCTCGAACGCTGGACCGGCTGGCACGGCAAGTGGAGCCTCGCCATCACCGCCTCGTCCCTCATCGTCGGCAGCTTCGGCATCATCGTCGCCTCCAGCTGGTTCTCGCAATCCGTCGGCCTCCCCGTCCTCATCGGCGGCCTCGTCGCCTTCGGCATCGGCATGTCCTCCCTCTACGTCGGCGCCATCTACTACGCCATGGAAGTCAGCCACTCCGAAGTCGACGCCGGCGGAACCCACGAAGCCCTCATCGGTGTCGGTTACGCCGGCGGCCCCCTCTGCGGACTCCTCGCCACCGGCATCGCCGCCTCCACCTCCGACGCCAACGCCATCGAGCCCCTCCTCCTCGGCATCGTCGGCGCCGTCGCCCTCGCAACCGCCGGCATCGTGTTCAAAAAAGTCCATCACCACACCAGCACCTAACAAACCCCCCGCAACACCTACACCGTCGGTAGCGTTCCGGCCGGGCCGATATCATGCCCGCGGCGGAGAAGGCAGACCAGCGCATCAACACTGGTCGCGGTGGAGTCGATCCACCCGTGTCCCTCTCCTCCGATCGGGCGGCCCCGTGCCGTCCCCTCGGTGTGTTCGCGGGTTGAGGAGCCGGTGATCTCCAGTTCTACAGGAGCCAGTGCATGAAGTTGTTTCGGCGCGTAACCAACGCTGCGGTCCTTGTCGCCGCGCTCACCCTCACCTCCTTCCCCACCCAGATCTTCGCGCAAAACCAGGTCGCCGCCGCCCCCGAACAAGCCGGCACCGACGCCCTCGCCCGCCAGCTCTGGCTCGCCGCCAAAGCCGGTGACAACGCCAAGTTCGAACAGGCCGTCGCCCGCATGGCCGAACTCGACCCCAAGGGCCCCAAGGCCGACCTCGCCACCGCCGCCGCAGGCCTCAAGGCCAACTTCGCCAAACGCGAGGCCGACCGCGCCGCCCGCGAAAAAGAACTCCGCGACGAACTCGCCAAAAACCTCGCCGAAACCAACGAGTACGTCCGCCTCTCCAAGAGCCTCCGCTCCGCCATCGAACTCGAAATGCTCGCGGCAAAGAAGGGCCAACTCGCCGCCGAACCGCAGATCGCCACCATCGTCAATCAGGCCGTCGCCGCCGCCAAAGACTCCGAATCCCGCGGCGACGTCCTCAACGCCAGCGAACTCTTCGGCCTCCTCAACGGCCTCTTCGAAGAAGCCGGCACCTACCACGGCGACGTCGAACGCCTCGGCCAGCGCCTCGCCATGCTCCGCCTCTACGCCCCCAAGAAGCTCTACGACCTCCGCCTCGAACGCCTCAAGACGCTCGGCGACGAAGCCAAGATGCCCCCGTACAACTCCCTCGGCGACGACTTCACCAAGAAGCTCGCCGGCATCGATCAGGTCATGCTGATCCGCGCCATCGCCTTCTCGGTCAAGCACGTCGAGAAGCCCAAGCAGAACGACCTCCTCATCGGCGGCCTCGAGAACCTCAAGACCCTCGCCACCACCAACCTCCTCGAAGAGACCTTCCCCAAGATCGGCGACCGCACCGCCCGCTCGGGGATGCTCGCCTTCCTCGACGGCGAACAGGCCAAGATCCGCGCGTCCGACCAGGCCTACGACCTCGTCCAGATCGAACAGCTGCTCGAACGCCTCCGCCGCGCCAACAACGAAACCCTCGAACTCCCCACCACCTCGCTCCTGCACGAGTTCGGCAACGGCGTGATGTCGCCCCTCGACGAATACTCCGTCATCATCTGGCCCGATGAGGTCCGTCGCTTCCAGAAGAACACGCAGGGTCGCTTCGTCGGCGTCGGCATCCAGATCGAGTACGACGACCAGTCCCGCATCAAGATCGCCACCCCGCTCGAAGGCACCCCCGCCCAGCGCGCCGGCATCCACTCCAACGACCTCCTCACCGCCGTCAACGGCAAGAACGTCTTCGGCCTCACCCTCGACCAGGTCGTCGACGTCATCACCGGCCCCGCCGGTACCCCCGTCACCCTCACCATCGAACGCCCCGACCCCGAGAAGGCCGACGCCCCCGGCACGATGATCGACTTCGAACTCGAACGCAGCTTCATCGAAGTCCCCTCCGCCAAGGGCTGGATCCGCTCCGGCGAACGCGAAGACGCCTGGGACTACATGATCGACGCCGAAAGCGGCATCGGCTACATCCGCCTCGGCCAGTTCACCGAAACCACCGGCGACGAGATCGCCGCGGCAGTCGCCGGCCTCCAGTCCCGTGGTATGAAGGGACTCATCTTCGACCTCCGCTTCAACCCCGGCGGTCTGCTCGATCAGGCCGTCAAGGTCTCCCGCAAGTTCATCAAGGTCGAAGGCGGCGTCGTCGTTCAGGCCCGTGGCGCCACCGGCGCAATCGAAAACTCCGAGTACACGCGGCCCACGCAGGCGTCCCTCGCCAAGACCCCGATCATCGTCCTCATCAACGAGGGCTCGGCCTCCGCGAGCGAAATCGTCTCCGGCGCAATCAGTTGCTACGCAAAGTCCGGTGACCTCGACGCGATCCTCGTCGGAGCACGCTCCTTCGGCAAGGGCTCCGTCCAGAACGTCTGGCAGCTCACCTCCAACTCGCACCTCAAGCTCACCGTGCAGTACTACATGCTCCCCGACAAGTCCATCATCCACCGTCGCGTCGGCGCGACCACCTGGGGCGTGCAGCCAAACCTCACCGTCGAGATGCTCCCCAAGCAGACCACCGAGGGCATCCTGCTCCGGCGCGATGCCGACGTCATCCCGATCAACGAGAACGGGATCATCCAGGCCGATCTGGCCAAGCGCGTCAACCCCAACGACCTCATCACCAAGGGCCTCGACCTGCAGCTCGAGAGCGCCCTGCTCCTCATGAAGGCCCGCGTCTCCGAACCGGCGAATCAGGCCCAGGCCGACCGCTGATCGCGCCAGCCCACCACCGAATGCAACCACCGCCCGCGCCACGCGGGCGGTGTTGTTTTTGCCTTGGACCAAAGAAAGAAGCCGCTCTTTCGAGCGGCTTCCTTTGATTACCTGGGATGACCAAAGAGCGGTCTTACTCGCCCTTCTTCTTGCCCTTCTTCTCACCCTTCTTCTCGCCGTCGGCCTTCTTGCCCTTGCCGCCCTTGTCAGCCTTCTCAGCCTTCTCGGACTTCTCGCCCTCGGCAGAGCCGGCGGCCTTGTCGCCGCTGCCGAAGCCCTTGGGCTTGTCGCTCAGGGCCTTGTTGATGGCCTCGTCGAGCGCGTTGCGGCGAGCAGCGCGGCGGTCTTCCATACGGTCACGGGGATCGCTGCGATCGTCGCCGCCGCCGCGATCAGCCGCCTCGGGCTCGTCGCGCTTGGCGTTGTCGAGCTCACGGTCGGGCTTGACGTGAACCTTGACGACGGCGTCGAGGTCGGAGTCGAGCTTGACGTGGACGTCGAACGAGTCGACGCGCTTGATGGTCTGGGCGATGCGAACCTCGCGGGCCTTCACCATGTAACCCTGCTCGGCGAGGGAGGACGCGATGTCCTGCTGGGTGATCGCACCGTAGAGGATGCCCTGGTCGTTGCACGAACGAACGAGGGTGATCTCGACGCCCTTGAGCTTGCCAGTGGTCTCTTCACGCTGCTTACGCTGCGCGGCAACGAGCTTCTGAGCATCAGCACGCTTGGCAGCGAGCGATGCAACCAGATCGGCGCTGGGGGTGGTGGCGAGGTTGCGGGGGAGAAGGAAGTTCCGGGCGTAGCCGATGCGCACGTTCACCACGTCGCCGACGATGCCGAGGGAATCGACGTTCTCAATCAGAAGCAGTTTGACAGACTTCGCCATGGTGGCGCTGTCCTTTCTGGCCCGGGATAAACCACGGACGGCCAAAGAGTTAGGAGCGGCATCGGCAACTCGCCAAACAACCGCCCCAACGGGTGGGAAGGGGATGGTAGGCACCCGCCAGCCGCAGGTCGAGGTGGCTGGTGCATCCCCCCGGCCCCCCCCGGGGGGGGGGGGACGACCCGCCCCCCCCCCGTTCCCCGCACCCAGTCTCCCGGCGAGATCAAACCCGGCATCCTTGCCCGATGTGGTAGTATGAAACAACCCGGAGGCCGCCATGCCTGAGACGTCCATCATTCATAGCAAGAACCCCCTGCGTGAAACGGGCAAACCGTCGCGCAGACCCACCGCTGCACGGGGCCTTTGGTTCGCACTCGCGCTGCTTCTATCGGTCCATCAAGCCCGAGGCCAACGCTGCGGCGAACAGTGGCTCCCCAGCGAAGGGAACGGAGGAATCGAGGGGCAAATCTACGCGCAAACCCAGTGGGATCCCGACGGCCCCGGACCAGCCAGCGCGAAACTCGTCGTCGGCGGAAACTTCAAAATCGCCGGCGATGTCTTCGCTCGCAACATCGCGGTCTACGACCCTCAGACGCGAGAATGGTCGCAGTTGGGCGGAGGATTGCGCGGGCCCGAAGGAGAGGCTTCCTACGTCTTGGATCTGGCATCGCTCCCGAACGGGGATCTTGTCGCCGGCGGGTTGTTCTCCACCAGCGATGGCGGAGACGTTCGCAACATCTCACGCTGGGACGGTCAAGCATGGAGGCCACTTGGTGCCGGGGCAGACAACTCCGTGACCTGCCTCGCAGTCCTTCCCAACGGCAACTTGATCGCGGGAGGATCGTTCACGAACATCAACGGCGTTGCGGCAAACCGGATCGCTCGCTGGGACGGTGCGGCGTGGTCGACCTTGGGATCCGGAGTAAACCAACCCGCATCGGACATCGTGGTGCTTCCCAACGGCGACGTAGTCGCGGCCGGGTCATTCACCCGCGCCGGAGGAATGAACGCAAGCAGAGTGGCACGCTGGAACGGAACCACGTGGAACGCCCTCGGAGACGGATTCAACAACACCGTCAACTGCCTTGTCGTGCAAAACGATGGAGCCCTGCTCGCCGGGGGCGAGTTCACGAACTCGGGAACCTCCGCGGTCTCCCGCATCGGACTCTGGGACGGGACCAGATGGACATCGCTCGGAGGCGGGATGAACGCGGCCGTCTACGAACTCGCCGCCATGCCAACCGGCGCGATCGTTGCAGCCGGGGCGTTCACCAACGCAGGGGGAGTTCTGGTAAACTTCCTGGCAAGCTGGGACGGCAACGGCTGGTCGCCGCTCGGAACCGGTGTCCGAAGCGAATTCAGCACAAATAGCACGTTCGCCGCGCACCTAACCCCCATGCCGACAGGCGAACTGTTCGTCGGCGGGATGTTCCGGATCGCCGGCACCATCACAACCAGCAACATCGCGGCATGGGACGGAACAGAATGGTCCTCCCTCGACAGGGGCGGCAGCGGCTACCTGCGGGCCCTCGCGCGAGCGTCGAACGGCGACGTAATCGTCGCCGGCTACTTCACCAGGATCGGCGGGGTCGATGCCCGCAACATCGCCCGCTGGAACGGCTCCGGTTGGACCGCGCTCGGGGCCGGCTTGGACAGCATGGTACACGCCCTCGCGGTCGCGCCCAACGGCGACATCATCGCCGGCGGTGATTTCACCTCCGCAGGCGGCACACCCGCGAACCGCGCTGCCCGGTGGGACGGGGAGCGATGGCATGCACTCGGAGACGGCCTGAACGGGTCGGTCACGAGCCTCGCAGTCGCTCCGAACAACGAAGTGATCGCAGGTGGATACTTCACGCAGGCAGGGAATCAACCCGTCCAGTTCATCGCTCGATGGAACGGCGCTCTATGGGCCCCGATCGGCACCGGAATGAACAACGCGGTAGATGCCCTCGCAATAACGGAACAGGGGATCCTCTTCGCCGGTGGGTTCTTCACAAGCGCCGGCGGAGTGGCGGCAGCCCGCACCGCGAAGTGGAACGGTTCGGCGTGGAGCCCGCTCGGGAGCGGACAAAACGGCCCGGTCTACTCGCTCGCCCTCGCCCCGAACGGCGACCTCCTCGCCGGAGGGCGCTTCACCACCGCCGGAGGCGTCTCCGCTCGCCGCGTAGCACGGTGGAACGGCACGAACTGGTCAGGGATGGGAACCGGTGTAGATGACGGAGTCCAATCGCTCCTCCCGCTGCCGGACGGATCCCTGATCGCCGGCGGCTCATTCGACGACGTGGCGAACGTGCACGTCGGTTCCATAGCGCGCTGGGACGGATCGACTTGGACGGATCTCGACGACGGCCTCGAATCCGATGGAAGCTTGCAGGTCGTCGAAGCGGTTCTTTGGTGGCAAGGAGAGTTGATCGCCGCCGGACGGTTCAACCAGGCGGGATCACACGTTGCCGCGAGCTTCGCAAGGTTCTCACCCACAGGCATCCCCACAATCTCAGTTCAACCCGCGTCAGGTTCGCACGACCCCGGCCAGACCATCACACTCGTCGCGACTCCCTCCGACGGCTACTCAAGCGTGTCCGTCCAGTGGCACAGATACGGCGTACCGATCTCCGACGGGCCCGCAGGTGCCTCGCCCGGCGGCGGAATCGTGAGCGGCGCAAACGCCCCGCTCCAGTCCCCGACACGCAACTCCACCGCAACACTCACAATCGCTCACGCGTCCCGCGCCGACCGCGGCATCTACACCGCCACCTTCTCCAACGCCTGCGGGTCCGCGACATCATCACCAGCCCGGATTCAAATCGGCTGTGCGGCAGACTTCGACTACGACGGCACCGTCGACGGCGAAGACGTCATCGCCTTCTTCGCGTCCTGGGACACCGGTTCGCCCCTCGCCGATTTCAACTTCGACGCCGGCACCGACAGCGACGACGTCATCGCCTTCTTCACCCGCTGGGACGCCGGCTGCTAAGCAGGCATCGACATTCAAACCACCTCCTCCGCCGCGGCCTTCCACCCGCGGCTTTCTCACGCACCCAACGCGCCCAACGCCACGCCGCACAACACCGCGCACCACCCCTCCTCCCCTATGGCCTAAGGCCTATGCCCTATGGCCTTCCCCCCGCCCGCTTCGGGCGCACGCCCGTTGCCGGTGGCGCAGCGAGCCTTGCGAGCAAGCCACCGGAAGCCCTCTTAGTTCCTCTCCGCCCGGCTAAGGGCGGACGCGGCTTCATGAGACCCCCGACCCCACACCGCCGCGCACGTCCCACAGGTGCCACTGAAACCGCTTCGGTTTCAGTGCCGACTCACCGAATCCCCCGCACGCGCACTCACCCCTCCCGGCAAGGCCCGCGGCATGGAACACAAACCGCTCCTTCTGGGAATCCTCCCCATCCAGGTACGTCGCCAGCGGCCGCGACTTGAGGTCGTACGCGAAGTGGTACCTCTTGACTCGTCACCGGCTTGTCGGCGGCGCCGTGCGACTGCTGAAGACTCCCCAGACAAAGCCAACAGTCGTGCTCGCGGCGAGCCACGGCAGTTCTATTGCAAACGGAATGGGCGGGACGGAAATCACAATGAGTTGCCCGACGAATGTGTCGGCGACGAGCTTACCACTTGCCAGGCCACACACCGACATCAACAATGGAAGTGGCCATGGCCCATATTGCACCATAGCAATAACTGCAATAGTGCACACGATGTTCACGGCCAGTCCAACATAGTAATGAAAGCTATCCGGTGTTTGAATGGAACTTGGGCTAAAAGTCCAATAGCATGAGCCAGCCCACGATAGAATCACAATGATCACCGCGATACCGACGTCCGAGCGTAATCGCCGCAACGTGTGTTTCATGTGTGACCCACTGTATCGGGCCGAGGACTTCTACGGATTCCAGCGAGACGGCCGCTACGTGCACCTCGCGCCGCCCGTCTGATTCTAGGGCCGCCGCCGCCCCTCCCCCCCACATACTCACACCACCCACAGCGCCCGCACGACCCCGCGGCTAACCCTCTTCTCCCCCTCTTCCAGCCGGGCCGGCGCCTGAGGCCACTGAGCATCCGATCCACGCCCCCCTCAGGTGCCAGAACACCCCGCCGCGGTGGCAGCGGCATTCTTGCCGCTGGGTCTCAGCGGCTTTCCAGCCGCTGTCCGTGCTGATCACACCACCCACAGCACCCGCACGACCCCGCGGCCAACCCTCTTCTCCCCTCTTCAAGCCGGGCCGGCGTTTGAGGCCACTGAGCAACCAAACCTCGCACCCCCACCCCACCCCACCCCGCCCCCTCTCCTCCTCCTCTTCCCATTGCCCATTCCCCACTCCCTATTGCCTGAGGAGACATGTTTGTGCGCGCCGCAACTTTTTCTTCACCACCCCCCACCCCTCAAAACCCCCACGAAAACCAGCCCCCTCCTCTTCTTTTCGCTTTGCCATTTTCGCTTTTCGCTTTACCGAGGAGACGCCTGCGCGCGCACAGACGCGTCTTTCGACCCCTATAGGGTATGAGCACCACGTTTCCTTCGATACCAGCTATCGACTCCCTTCTGAGCCTCTTCTTCGAGCAACAGCTATCCCTCAAGTCCATCTCCCAGCGCATGGCCGTTTCCTTCGGCACCCTCATCCGCTTCATGTATAACCCCGACATCCGCTCGCTCATCGAGTTCGCCGTCCAGATCCAGGACCAGCGCCACTCCCTCAAAGCCAATGACGCCATCGCCGAAGCCCTCGACGACCTCCGCGCCCTCCGCGGCCTCCCCGAAAACCCCACCCCCGCCGACAAAGACCGTCAACGCAAAACCCTCGACTCCATCCGCCGCGCGGCAGAATCACTCCGCAAATCCACCACGCCCCGCTCCCGCGCGCAACAAACCCCGACCAAGCGCGACCCGCGCCTCGACAAACCCAACACCATCTTCACCACGCAGCTCCCCGCAGAGTTGGAGGAAACCCCCGTCCCCAAGCGCCGAATCTTCTTCCCCGGCGGCTCCAACGACCCCGCCGAAATGCCCGTCGATCCTCGCTACACGCTCCCCGGTGGACTCCCGATCGACAAGGAACTCTGCGAACTCCTCGAGGGCTTCCGCGCCGACAACCGCAAGCTCATGCTCACCATGCCCGAGATCTTCGCCGAGCACCTGATCCCCCCGAAGCGCCTCGCCGAAATGCGCGAGCAAGCCAACCAAGAAATCATCCGCCGACTCGCCTCCGGCGCCCGCATCCCCGACGACCTCCCCGAGAAACTCCGCGAACAACTCCCCAAAGTCCCCGAGGGCTACGTGCCTCCGGCCAAATCCTCCTACGAACTCGAAAGCGAACAAGTCGCAGCAGCAGCAACGGCGGCCCAGGCCGCCGCAGCAGCCGAAGCAGCAGCAGCCGAAGCCGCACGCGCAAACACCGAACTCCCCAATCTGAACTCTGAACCTTCAGATCCGAACGCTCAGCCCTCCGCCGCCGCGACCTCCCCTTCTGAGACTTCAGCTCCGAACGCTCAGCAATCAGACGCGACCGAGTCCCCATCCGAGACCTCAAGTCTGAACCCTCAGCCCTCCGACGCCCCTTCCTCCTGTTCTGAAACTCCTGCGCTGGACTCTCAGATCTCAGACGAAGCCCCAGCACAACCGCCCTCTCCTCCTCATTGACCCAACATCTCGCCGCGGCCTCGCGAACAACAACGCCCAGCCGCCCACTTTGCCACTCCGCCACTTCCCCACTCCTATTCCTCCTCCCCAGTGCCTATTGCCTAGTGCCAAGTGCCTGTCTTCCCTACCCTCCCCCATGAACCTCGACAAACTCAAGTGGCGTCTCAACGAGATCTATCAGCGCCGCTGGCTCGCGCTGCCGTTGTCCACGCGCACCACCATCGCCTATTCCTCTTTCGCACTCGGCATGCTCATGCTCGCCGGTGCGGTCTATTTCATGACGCGCTCCGGCATCGGAAAGACCACCGTCGAGCAGAACGACGTCGTTCTGTACTCGAGCGCCGACGCCGCGATCCTCGAGCCCATGGTGAAGGAGTTTGAAGGCCGCACCGGGATCATGGTCCAGCTCGTGGGCGACACCGAAGCAACCAAGACCACCGGCCTCGTGCAGCGCATCATCTCGGAAAAAGAACGCCCCCGCGCCGACGTCTGGTGGTCCAGCGAGGCGCTCGGCACCGTCGCCCTCGCAAACGCCGACGCGCTCGAGCCCTTCGCATCTTCCGCCGAGCGAGATCTCAAAGAAGGCTGGCCCGCCACGCTCCGCGCCCAGGACCGCACGTGGTACGGCTTCGCGCAGCGTGCCCGCGTCATCGCGTACAACACCACGATCATCCCCGCCAACGCCGCGCCCAAGACCCTGCGCGAACTCACCGATCCCAAGTACGGCAACAAGGTCGGCATGGCCCGCCCGCAGTTCGGCACGACCCGGTCCCACATCGCCGCGCTCATCGCGCTGCACGGCGTCGACCCCGTTCGCGAGTTCCTCACCAAGCTCAAGGACAACAACGTCCGCCTGTACGACGGCAACTCCGCCATCGTCCAGGCCCTCTCCACCGGCGAGATCCACATCGGCCTCACCGACACCGACGACGTGTGGGCCGGCCAGGCCAACAACTGGCCCGTCGCCCTCAACTACGAAGCCGCCGACAAACCCAACGCGAAGGTCAACGGCCTCCGCAGCCTCGGCGCCATCGTCATCCCCAACACCGTCGCCCGCATCAAGGGCGGCCCCAACCCGACCAACGCGCAGCGCCTCATCGACTTCCTCCTCAGCGCCGACGCCGAACGCCTGCTCGCGCAGAGCGCATCCAAAAACGTCCCCGTCCGGGACACCCTCGCCGCCGAGTTCAAGCAACTCACAATCCCCGACCCCGCCCCGGTCACCCCGGCCCAAGTCTCAGACGCCATGAAAGACGCCGACGCCCTCATCAAGGAACTCTTCCCCCTCAACTGACCGCTACTTCATATTCACGAACTGCAGCGGCACCTCAAGCTCCGTCTTCTGAAGCATCGTCATCACCGTCCGCAAGTCATCGATCTGCTTGCCGCTCAGCCGGATCTCTTCCCCCTGGATCGAGGCCTGCACCTTCAGCCCCGTGTCCTTGATCAGCTTCACGATCTTCTTCGCCATCTCCTGCTCGAGCCCCGCCCGCAGCTTCGCCACGCACTTCACCCCACCCGCCGCGCCCTGCTCGATGTCCCCGTACGAGATCGCCTTCGGCGAGATGCCCCGCTTCACCGCCGCGGTCGTCACGATCTCCATCAGCGCCACCATCTTGCCGGACTCGGTGAAGAGCTTGAGCGTCTTCTCCTTCGTGTCCACCTCGATCTCCACCCGCGCGTTCTTGAAGTCGAAGCGCTGCGCAATCGCCTTCTTCGCGTTGTTGATCGCGTTGTCGAGTTCGGCGAAATCGAGCCGCGAGACGATGTCGAGCGATGGGGTCGGAGGCATGCCAGAGGATATCCGTCCCGCTCACACCCGAGCGACCACCTCCGCCACCGAGAACCTCACCTTGGCCTGCGTCGCCAACCAGTCATCCGCCGCGCGATACCCCGCCGGCGCAAGCACCACGCTCGTGTACCCCGAACCCCGCAGCCCCAGCACGCGATCAAACTCCGCCGGCCGAAACCCCTCCATCGGACACGTATCCACCCCCACCATCGCCGCCGCGCCCACGAGAACCCCCAGCGCGATGTACACCTGCGACCGAGTCCACGCCTCCATCGATCCACCCGGCAACGCCCCCGGATTCGCCAGCGTCCGCATCATCCCCGCCCGAAACTCCGCCAGCGACTCCAGCGACTGCCCCCGCACCCGCGCCGTGTTCGCCAGGTGCGCATCCACATCCGCCTCCGTGATCTCCGTCCGCCGACACATCACCACCAGGTGCGAACAGTCCGCAACCTGCCTCTGCCCCCACGCCGCCGCAACCAGCGACTCCCGCACCGCGCGGTCCGTCACCACCACAAACCGCCACGGCTGCAACCCGTACGACGACGGCGCAAGCACCATCGCGTTCTCAAGCTCCCGCCACGTCTCATCCGGAATCGTGCGGCCCGCGTCAAACTTCTCAACGGCATATCGCCACGACAACCGTTCGGTGATCGATCGGGGTTCCATATCAGGCTCCTCGCCACAGGCGCAGGTTCGGACGCGGTTTTCGGACATTCATCAAAGCGTCGCAGTCTTCGGGACGATGGGCCGATAGCGTGAACCCTCGCCCTCGCCAACCTGTCCTGGGGACGCCTGTCGCACAAGCGGTGCTGGCGGCGTTGGTGTTGTTCGGCGTGTCGGTCATCGCGATCCTGGAAGTTCGGTACGAGGCGCTGCGGGCGGTACACGTGGAATGCCGCGACAACCTGACCCGCCTCGGCCTCCTTGCTTCGGGAGCGGTCGACTGGCGGTTGCACGAAGCGATCCGCAAGGCGGAGGACGAGTCAACAGAAGGGTATGGACGTGCCGTCGCCCCCCTTCGGGGTATGTTGGCGGCATCGCCGTCCATCAAGTACCTGTACACCGCCCGCCGCGACGAGGCCGGCGAACTGCGCTTCATCCTCGACCCCACGCCCAACGCCGACGAGAACGGTGACGGGGAGAACGACCACGTCGCGCCCGGAACCCTATGGGCCGAGCCCCCCGCGCATGCGCTCGAAGCGCTCGCTCGCGGCGTCCCAGTGGTGAGCGATGAGCCCTACTCCGACAAGTGGGGCACGTTCATGTCGGCCTTCGTGCCGCTCCGCGACGACCAGGGCCGCACCTACGGACTGCTCGGCGCGGACATCACGGCGGACTCGTTCCAAGCGCGTGTAGACCGCATCGCCTTCGCGGCGATCCTCGGCCTTGTGCCATCGGCTCTCGTGAGCCTGGTCGTGGGCTTCGCGACGTATCACGTGCGTGCGCGGCAGATCGCGTCGGCCGATGCGCTCGAAGAGAGTGAATCGCGGTTCCGGTTGATGGCGGACGCCGCGCCGGTCATGATCTGGGTGTCGGACGAGTCGCACCAGTTCACGTACTTCAACCGCGGGTGGCTGGAGTTCCGCGGCAAGGCACCGGAGGAGGAGTCTGCCGCGGGGTTCGGGCAGGGCGTGCACCCGGACGACTTCGAGCGGTACATGCAGACCTTCATGAGCGCCTGCGAGAGCGGGAAGGCCTTTGAGATGGAGTATCGGCTCCGGCGGCACGACGGGCAGTACCGGTGGGTGCTGGAGCGCGCGGTGCCGCGAACGGACGAGCATGGGCGGCGGCTTGGGCTCATCGGCGGGTGCGTGGACATGCACGAGGACCGGCTGGTGCGTGAGCAGCTCGCGTCGGCGCGGCTGCGCGCGGAGTCGGCGGACAGGGCGAAGTCGGAGTTCCTGGCGAACATGAGCCACGAGATCCGGTCGCCGCTGACGGCGATTCTCGGGTACGCCGAAGTCCTGGACGACAGCGAGATCGCGGGTGACGCGAAGCGTCGGCGCGAGACGATCGACACGATTCGGCGGAACGGTGAGCACCTGCTGCAGGTGGTGAACGACCTGCTGGATCTCGCGAAGATCGAGGCGGGGCGGATGACCGTGGAGTCGATCGCGGCGTCGCCGTCGCAGGTGATCCGCGACGTGGTGTCGATCCTGCACGTGAAGGCGTGGGAGAAGTGCATCGGGATCAACATCGAGCTGGACACGGATCTGCCGGAGGCGATCACCACGGATCCGACGCGGCTGCGCCAGATCCTGCTGAATCTGCTGAGCAACGCGATCAAGTTCACGAAGCAGGGGTCGGTGACGATTGCCGCGATGCCGCTGCCGGATTCCTTCATGAAGTTCACCGTGACCGACACGGGGATCGGGATGACGCCGGAGCAGATCGAGCGGCTGTTCCAGCCGTTTACGCAGGCGGACGCGTCCACGTCGCGGCGGTTTGGCGGCACGGGGCTGGGGCTGTGCATCAGCCGCAACCTGGCGCAGGCGCTCGGGGGCGACATCTACGTGTCGTCGGTGCCTGATCGCGGCACGGTGTTCACGCTGATCGTGAAGGCGGTTCACGCGGATCCATCGCGGTGCATCTCGGCGTCGGACGCGGAGGCCGCGGCTGGGTCGAACCTGACCGGGGCTCGCGTGCTGCTCGCGGACGACAGTCTGGACAACCGGCGGCTGCTGTCGTTCATTCTTACGCGGCAGGGGGCCGAGGTGGAGACCGCGGAGGACGGCGCCGATGCGGTGGCGAAGGCGCGGGCCGGGAGCTACGACCTCGTGCTGATGGACATGCAGATGCCGGGGACGAACGGGTACGAGGCGACCGCGCGGCTGCGTGCGGCGGGGTACGACCGCCCGATCATCGCCCTGACCGCGAACGCGTTCGCGACGGAGCGGGAGAAGTGCCTGGCGAGCGGGTGCGACGATTACGCGAGCAAGCCGATCGACAAGCAGCGGCTGATCTCGCTGTGCGCCCTGTGGCGATCGCGTTCGTCGGACCGGCGGAACGCGGCGTAGGCCGCTTCTGCCCTATCCTCCGGCATGGATATCGCCCAGCGCATCGCACAGTTTGAGAACATGGTCCGTGAGGAAGCCGACCCCACCAACGACATGGCGTGGTTCAGCCTCGGTCGCGCGTATTCGGAGGCTGGCCGGCCGGCCGACGCCGCGAAAGCGTTTACGCGGTGCTTTGAGCTGAATCCGGCGATGACGAAGGCCTATCAGCTCGCGGGTGATGCGCTGGTTGCCGCGGGAGAAACGGCGAAGGCTGTGGCGGTGCTGACCGAGGGGTACAAGGTCGCGTCGGACCGCGGGGACTTCATGCCGAAGAAGTCGATGGGGGATGCGCTGGTGAAGCTGGGTGCGCCGGTGCCCGAGGTGGCCGCGAAGCAGGTGGAGCTGCCGCCGGGGACGTTTCTGTGTACGCGGACGGGGAAGCCCGGGCACAAGCTGGTCCGACCGCCGTTCAAGGGCCCGATCGGCCAGTGGATCTTCGACAACATCTCGAAGGAGACGTTCGACGAGTGGATCCGGCAGGGGACGAAGGTGATCAACGAGCTGCGGCTGGACCTGTCGCGGGAGCAGGACTCGCAGACGTACGACAAGCACATGCGGGACTATCTGGGGATCGACGACGAGCTGGTGGAGAAGCTCACCGGCAAGCCGTGATCGTTACGCGCCGGCCCACATGAGGTCGACGCGATCTTCGCGCGTGCCGGGGGGTCCGTATCTCCGGCGCGCGTACGAGCCCTTGGGGAACGGCCGCTTCTCCAGCACCGGGGCGATGGCTTCCCAGAGGTGGTCTGCGCTGGGGCCGTACATGTAGATGGTGCATGCGCCCTCGCCCCACTCGTCGCCGTCGAACTCACCGGCGTCTGCCGCTTCGATCGCCGCGTCGAGGTCATCCTGCAGCGCGTGGAGTTCTTCCCGTTCCTGATCCGAGGGCCATTGGTCGGCGAGCGTGATGCGCACGATCACGGCGTGTTCCTCAGTCCCGTTGTCCGCGGCCTTCTGGCCGGAACCCAGTAGCCTCGCGATGATGCCCATGCCGGCAGCGTACCAACCCCGGGGGCCGACGCCAATATGCCCGATGCGGGTGATGGATTCTGGGGCCCCGCGGGTCGGGCGATTCGATTACCATTGGCTCCATGCAGTACTACGAAATGTGGTTCAACCTGAAGGAAGGCCACCGGGACATGGACTTTGTGGGCCATGCGCGGGCGTATCTGGACTTTCTGAAGGGGAAGGGCCTGATCGAGGCGTGGCAGCTGACGCGCCGCAAGTTTGGGTTTGGACCGAGTCATCTGGGCGAGTTCAAGGTGACGATCACGACGAAGGACCTGGCCCAGTTGGATGCGGCGTTTTCGTTGGTGGCGACGCGTGACGGGCAGATCGAGACGCTGCACCGGCACGTGTACTCGGCGGTGAAGGACTTCCAGTCGGCGCTATACCGGGACTTTCCGGATGCGGAGCGGGTGCACGGGTGATGGGGTGGGGGGAGGCGGTGCCGATTCGACGATTGCGGCGCGTCGTGCGGCGGAGAGCGTCGGGTGTTAAGCGAGCAGGACGAACAGTTCTACGCGTTCTATCGCGACCTCAAGGCTCGCTTGTCCCAACTCTGGGACCAAGCCGACAGCCTATGGGAGGGCTATCCCTCCGAGCCGCCAGTCCCTCCTCTGGACTCGCTGCTCGAGTTGCTTGCAATACCCGCACCTGCGGCGTGGGACGAGTACTCTGCGATGGCAGTGCACGAGTTTGTGTCAGCGTTTGTAGGATGCGGTTTCGGGCTTTGCCGCGAGCAGAGATACCGACTTGCGAGCGTACTCATCGAATACACGAAACGCCTACCGGCTGAGGCGACGAGACGGGTAGGCGACGTCGTCGAGAACATTTGCGAGTTGATCAAGAGGCTTCCGTCAGCAGAGCAGTCGCACCTCGTGCGTGAGATGTGTGAATCAAATGGCGGATGGCACCTTCAGTCGCTCGCTCACTGGTTGGCTGAGCGACCGGGGAGTTTCTATTGTGAGAGCGAGGACGGGAAAACGATGGATGAACTGGATCAGCAGTTCGTCGCCCTGCTCAGGAGTATGCCGATTGTTCGGGAGTCGCTCGAGGCTGCATCGCTGCCGACGGCCCCGGAGGACGTGCGGTGCTTCGCGCCTGGTGCCCTGAAGCGGCTCGACGGTGGCTGAGGCACACCAACCGGCCATGACACACACCATCCGCCAACACGCATCACCCTCTTTGCCCCGGCGGGCTCAGGCCCGCGGCGTCGGTTTGCACCAGATCGCGGCGGGTGCTACCACCACAGAACCCGATCTGTGTGGGTTTTGAAAGGGTGTTGCCTGTGGCCGCTTGAACCCCGCCCGTACCCCGCCTACGGTTCCAGTCCATCCAAGTCTCTGCGCCGGAAGGGCGACGGGGACCCATGTTTGAAACTTTGCCTTGTGGCTCACGGATGACGAGTCACAGGGTCCGCCCGGCCCGGTAGGCCGCGATCGAAGGACGGCCCCCGCGGCCCGCCACCGGTGGTAACACCCGTGATGGGAAAGAACGCGACCGTTACGGAGGTTTGCGATGTCCCGTCGTCAGACATACCTCGCGAAGCCCAACGAGCTGACCAAGACCTGGCGGATCGTTGATGCTTCGAACATTCCCCTCGGACGCCTGGCCTCGGAAGTGGCCACGATTCTGATGGGCAAGCACCGCCCCGAGTACACCCCGCACGTTGACAGCGGCGACTTCGTGATCGTGACGAACGCGAAGAAGGTTGCGCTCACCGGTCGCAAGGCCGAGCACCGCCTGAAGCTCCGCTACTCGCAGTACCCGGGTGGCCTCAAGGCCGAGAGCTACGGCCAGGTTCGTGAGACCAAGCCCGAGCTCCTGGTTTCCGACGCCGTCCGCCGGATGCTGCCGAAGAACCGGCTGGCCCGCGTGATGCTGAAGAACCTGATGATCTACGAGGGCGCCGAGCATCCGCACGGCGCGCACAACCCCACGGCGATCACGGTCTGCTGAGCTCCCAAGAACACACCGAAAGGAAGTCCATGTCCAATATTCTGAGTGGTATCGCTGGTGTGGTCGGGGCTGCCGCGGCGGCCCCCGCGCCGACCGAGGTCGTGAAGCCGTTGCGTGAAGCGAAGCCGGCCGACAAGTACGGCTGGTGGTGGGGCACGGGTCGCCGCAAGTCTGCGGTTGCTCGGATCCGCATGAAGCCGGCCGACGGCGACAAGGCGAAGATCACGTTCGAGTGCTTCTCGGGCAAGGTGAAGTCGGTGACTGAGTACTTCACCGAAGAGCGCGACCAGACGGACTGCCAGCTCTCGCTGAAGCTGACGGGCACGCTGGGCCGGATGCAGGTCATTGTGAGCGCCCACGGCGGCGGGATCATGGGCCAGGCCCAGGCGACGCGTCTGGCGATCGCCCGCGCCCTGCGTGACTACGACCCGACGTTCGAGGCGGTCCTCCGCGAGAACGGCCTGCTGACTCGCGACTCGCGTAAGGTCGAGCGTAAGAAGTACGGCCAGGCCGGTGCGCGTCGTCGCTTCCAGTTCAGCAAGCGTTAATCGCGAGCTCGAACGAACAAGAACTCTTCCAACCCCCGATGGCGGGGGTTGGTTTGTTTTTGGGGGAGGGGGGAGTGGATCGTCAGTCATACCACGGCTGGATCGCCTGCAGTGGGCCGGTGACGTTTCCGGACACCGGCTGGATCGCGGCGGCGTACGCACGCAGGAAGTTGTTGGAGGGAGCTCCCGCGCCGCTCTCGATGTTGCAGGTTTCAACCAGCGGTGCGCGGCTGAAGTCCGACTCGTTCGCGAAGAGGTTGTCCGGGTGTATCTGCAGAGCGGGCGGCAAACCGTAGAACCGGAAAGGCAGCGATGCCGGCGCGTGCGACGTCTCGAACGCGACGTGGTTGTCGCCGTACGCGATGTTTCCTTCCCAGGCCGTGCGCGAGCCGTGGATGCGGAGGGTCCTTGAGTTCACGCCCTCGGGGGTGACGCCTCCACCCGGGTTCGAAGTCGATTGGAAGAGGTTCCACGTCAGCGACGCGCCCATTCCGGTGGCGGTGTAGGCCGGGCCGCGATTGCCGATCACCGCCGTCGAGTCGTTCCAGACGTTGTCCCACTTCGAGCGTCTCGCGCCGATAGGGGGCACGTGCGCGTACGAGAACCCGCCCGCTTCGCCCGCGGTGTTGCCCAGACGCGCGGCGTCGGTGTTGAGGGCTCGGAACGCAGGATCCCAGAGGGCGAGCCGCTTGTCGGTGGCCGCGGCGGCCGCGGGTTGCGTGTACTGGTAGCGGTCGTACGCGACGAGGTTCCCGTTGGTCTCTGCAGGGCTGATGCAAACCTCGGGCTTGATGAAGCCGTTGAATATCAGGATCGACACGATGTCGCGTGTGAGATCCTTCACGCCATTGGGGAGTGTTTGGTGGCCGGGGTCCAACTCGCTCGGGAGCGGGTACGAGTTGTCGCTGGACATCGCCCAGGTGATCATGCCCTGATGGAGGGTGCGGATCTGATCGGCGTCGACCTGCTGGCGGCTTGTCGCGCGGGTCATCGATGACGAGGTCGCGAGGAGTGCCGCCGCGACCGCGAGCACGCCGGTGGCGACGATGACGTCAATCAGGGAGAGGGATCGGCTGGTGCTCATGGATGTTGTGCTTTCCGGCCCATGCTTGGGGAACCGAGTTGATCCTACCGGACTTACCGGGTCGCAACATAATAACAACACATTAAGGAGTCAAGCGGGCGATCCTCGGCCCGGGAGGCAGATCGCGTGAACTTGTACTGGCTCACTGTCGCTTGAGTTCATCAATTTCATGAACTTTGGAGCATGGTGTCAGTAGAATGGCATCAGGTCGTCGAGATCTGCGGACGCCTCCGGAATCACGCTGAGGAAGGAAATCGAACCATGGCGGTCAACCGAGTCTTTCTCGCCGCGGCTGTGATCGCCTCCACGCTCTTGTCGCATGCGGCGATTGGGCAGTCGTGCGAGCCGACGTGGGTGGCGGATGATCACGCGGTCCCGGGGCTCAATGGCACGGTGTTCGCGACCGCGGTGGACGCGTCGGGGCGCGTGATCGCCGCGGGGTTCTTCTCCTCGGCGGGCGACCTTCCCGCGAATCGCGTGGCCCGGTGGGATGGCGTCGAGTGGCGGCCGCTGGGCGAAGGCGTCGACGGGCCCGTCTACGCGCTCGCCGTGATGCCCAACGGCGACATCGTCGCGGCGGGAGAGTTCTCGAACGCCGGGGGCGTCGCCGCACGCCGCGTGGCCAGGTGGGACGGGAGCGTGTGGAACCCGATGGGCACCGGCTTCGACGGCACGGCCCGCGCACTCGCCGTCCTGCCCGATGGTCGTCTCTTTGCTGGCGGAGTGTTCGTTGAAGCGGACGGGGTGAACGTCAACCACATCGCGCGGTGGACCGGCACGGGTTGGGCGGCGGTCGGCACCGGTACCGATGGTCGGGGCGTGTACGCGCTCGCGGCAGGACCGACCAACGAGCTCTTCGTCGGCGGCGAGTTCGTGAACGCCGGCGGCGCGTACTGCAACAACGTGGCGAAGTGGGCAAACGGCCAGTGGTCGGGGTTCGGGGCCGGGTCGTTCACGGGAACGAATGGGCCGGTGTTCTCGCTTTTGACTCTGGGCACGTATGCCCCGCTGGATGTCGTCGTGGGAGGCCGGTTCACGCGGGCGGGCTCGCTTTCGAGCCCGGGCGTCGCGCGCGTGAACCAGGGAGTCGCGTGGTCCTCGCTGGGGGCCGGGCTGAACGGCTCTGTCAACACGCTCGTGCGACTGGGTGATGGGTCGATCGGTGCGGGTGGTACGTTCCTCTACTCGGGTACCACGCTCGTAAACCGTCTTGCCCGCTACCGGGACAACACCTGGACGCCGCTGTCGACAAGCCCGGTCGATGGACCGGTCTTCTCCGTGCAACGCACCGGTCAGGATTCGGTCGTGGTGGGCGGGGCGTTCCGGACCGCTGGCGGCGCTGCGGCCAACAACCTCGCTGTACTCCGCGCGAGCAACTGGCAGGTCACCGGCGACGGCCTGAGCGATCGCGCGACCTGCGCCACTCTGGACGCCAACGGGGATCTCATCGTCGGCGGGGCGTTCCGCGGCGGCCCGGGCCTCCACGTCAGTCGTCTGTCGTTCGGGGACTTCTATCCGCTGGGCCAGGGCATCGAGGGCACCGTACGAAGCCTGACGCGCGACTCGAGCGGCCGGATTCTCGCTGCGGGCAGGTTTTTGACAGGCACCACGCTCGGAGGGTCGCGCGTGGCCCGCTGGGACGGTACGCGCTGGACGAACGTCGGCTCGCCCACCGGCGGAAGCGCCAACTGCGTCATCGAACTCTCGAACGGTCACATCCTCGAAGGCGGTTCGATCGTGCGTCGCTGGGACGGCACCGCTTGGGTGCAACTGGGAAGCCCAACCTCGTCGAGCGATGGCCCCGTTTACGCGCTTCTTGAAGCGGCGGACGGGTCGATCTACGCGGCAGGCAACTTCGGTCGGATCGCGGGTGTTGCGGCGAGCTCCATCGCCCGTTGGACCGGCACGACGTGGGCTCCGCTCGCGACAGGTATCAACGGCGTGGTGAACACCTTGGTGCAACTCGAAAGCGGCGACATCATCGCCGCGGGCGAGTTTGCCACCGCCGGCGGCGCACCGGTTTTCTCGGTCGCGCGCTGGAACGGACAGCAATGGTCGTCGGTCGGCGAGGGCATCGACGGGGAGGTCGCCTCGATCTTCCCGCTGGGCGATGGCGCGTTCCTCGCTGGCGGGAGTTTTGACATCGCCGGCACCGTTCCTGCTGCGAATCTCGCGAAGTGGAACGGCGTGGCGTGGGAGGCCGAGGGTTCGGGTGTTTCGGGGGCTGTCGCGGGGATTGTCGGAGAGAACGGTGTGCCGAGGTATGTGGTCGGGTCGTTCCGTTCCGTCGGCGGCGCGAGCACTGACTTCATCGCGGAATACGGGGGTATTCAACTCATCGCAGGCGGGCCCGAAGATCAGTTCGTGTCTCCGGGCGGTACGGCGGTGTTCGAGATCACGCCGGCATGCGAAACCACAGCCTTCGCGTGGTTCCGCGGCGGAACGCTGGTTACCGACGACGGTCGCGTGCAGGGCGCCACGACGGCTCGGCTGACCATCTCCGATGTTCAAGTCGGCGATCGGGGCGAGTACCGGTGCATCGTGACGGGCCCGTACGGTGCAGAGCGTTCCGCGCCGGCCCAGTTGGAATGCCGCGGCCGCATTCTCTCTCAGACCACGAGCGAGAGCATCGGATCGGGACGGAGCCTCGTCCTGTCTCCTGAGATCCAGACGTCGACCTTGAGCACCTATCAGTGGAGGACCGAAGGGATCGCGCTCGTAGACGGCCCGTTGTACCAAGGGGCCCAGAGCCAGACGCTGACCATGTTCGCCGACGGACCTTCGCAGTCCGGCGCGTACACGCTCGCGATCTCGAACCCCTGCGGCTCGGTGACGTCGGCGCCCATCGCTGTCGTGGTGTTCTGCAGCGCCGATGCCGACCTCGATGGTGACGTCGACGGAGATGACATCATCGCGTTCTTCGGCGCGTGGGATCAGAGCGCAGATGCCGCGGACCTCAACCGCGACGGACGCGTCGACGGGGACGACGTGATCTTCTTCTTCGAGCGCTGGGATCGAAGCTGCTGACTACCCCTCCATGTCCTCATACGCCCGCGGCACCAGGAATCGCACGCGATCCCTGAGCATTCCGGTGATCTGCACGTCGGAGTCCAGGGCCATTGCCGCGCGGGCGACGCGTTCGCATTGCTGGACGCTCACGCTGCGGATGATGCGCTTGAGGGGGGCGATGGCGGAGCTGCTTACCGAGAGCGTTCGCAGGCCCAGGCCGATGAGGAGGACGGCGAACTCTGTGTCTGCCGCGGCTTCGCCGCAGCAACTGACGGGGATCTTGTGGCGTTTGCCGGCGCGGGCGACGTCGCGGATGAGGCGGATCACCGCTGGGTGTGTGTGGCTGTAGAGGTTCGCGATTCGCTCGTTGGTTCGGTCCACGGCGAGCGTGTACTGCACGAGGTCGTTGGTGCCGATTGAGAAAAAGTCGACCTCGCGGGCGAACTGGTCGGCGAGGAGTGCGGCGCTGGGGACTTCGACCATCATGCCGATCTTGATCGATGGGTCGAAGCGGATGTTCTCTTCGGAGAGTTCTTCCATCACGTCGTTCACGAGGTACTTCGCGTGGCGGAACTCGGTGATCGAGGTGATCAGCGGGAACATGATCTTCATCGGGCCAAGGTCGCTGGCGCGGAGCAGGGCCCGCAACTGGCGCTTGAACATCGGGAGATCACGCAGGCAGTAGCGGATGGAGCGGCAGCCGAGGAAGGGGTTGCGCTCGGGGATCTCCGTGCGGCTCTGGGTGTACTTGTCGGCGCCGAGGTCCACCGTTCGGATCGTGAGCTCGCGGCCCTTGGCGAGCTGGACGCAGCGGCGGTAGGCCTCGTAGTGGTCGGCCTCGGTGGGTTCGACGGGGCGCGTGAGGTAGAGGAACTCGGTGCGGTAGAGGCCGACACCTTCGCCGCCGGCACCGAGGACGGCCTTGAGCTCGTCGGGGAACTCGATGTTGCCGACGACGTGGATCGGGGTTCCGTCGGTCGTGACGCTGGGGAGGTTGGAGACGTCGGAGAGGGAGAGCTTGAAGAGGCGGCGCTGCTCGATCTGGTGGCGGTACTGGTCGAGCGTGGCGGGGTCGGGGTCGAGGACCACGGAGCCGGTGTCGCCGTCGAGGATGACGGACATGCCGTCGCGTGCGGTGGTGAGGAGGGTCTGGCAACCGACGACCGCGGGGATTTCGAGGGCCTTGGCGACGATCGCGGTGTGGCTGGTGCGGCCGCCGAGATCGGTGGCGAAGCCGAGGATGCGGCCGCGGTCGAAGCCGGCGGTCTGCGAGGGGGTGAGGTCGCGGGCGACGACGATGGTGTCGGGGGGCGCGGCGGCGAGTCGGTTCTCGCTCTCACCGACGAGCTGGGCCATGACGCGGTGGGCGAGGTCCTCGATGTCGTTGACCTTGGTGGCGAACATCGAGTCGTGCATGCCGCGGAACTTGTCGGCGAGCGCGAGGAAGGCCTGGCTGGTGGCGAACTCGGCGCTGACGCGTTCGGACTCGATGCGGGAGCGGATGGGCTTGATGAGGGAGGGGTCTTTGAGCATCGAGACGTGGAAGAGGAAGATCTTGGCGGTCTCGACGCCCATTTCCTTTTGGGCCTGGTTGTAGACGAAGTTGAGTTCGTCGATGGAGCCTTTGACGGCGGCATCGAAGCGGGAGAGTTCCTGCTTGAGGGCGTCGGGTGGCACAACCCGACGGGCGACGCGGCGGAGGTCGTCGTCGACGACGAGGACGCGGCCGATGACGATTCCGGCGGAGACCGGGAGGCCCTTGAAGATGTGCATAGCCGGGGCGGGGCTTTCGCTGACCGCTTTCGGCTTGATTTCGGCTGGTTTACCCTTCTTTCCCACGTGGGGTCCGTTCCTGGGCGTATGGGGGTCGGTCGTGGACCCCGGTTTCGTGTGGAGATCGCCCTGTTGGGCTCAAGTCCGATTTCCACTGGGGCGATTCTACCGTGGCGGGGCGGCTTGACACGGGCCGCCTATTCTGCTCTGATTCACTTGTCGGGTTCGCCGCCTCAAAGGCCCCCTCCAGCCGCCGACCCCCCTTTGGGGCCGAGCCCGCAGGACCGGGGCTGGTGACCCGCCGAATGGCCACGATTCCGGATCGGAAGTGTTCCGTTTCGGTCGGTCGTAGCTCGAGGACGTCATCACCGGCCCCAAGCCACTCCGCTCAGGGCCGCGCCACCGATTCGATTCCCTTTGGTTCCGGGGCTGCACGCCGCCGGGGGGAAGCGGAGTTGCGAAGGCGATCACGTGGTGGTTCCGTCGCGGTTTTCGCGCCGGAGGTACGGGGAAAGCTGGCCCATCGCATTGGGTCAAGGGATGTGCTTTCGTGGAAACGGGCGGAAAACGCAAGCGGCGCAGAAGGCGCGGCCGTGGCGGCCAGGGTCAGGGCCAGGGGCAAGGCCAGGGTCAGGGTCAGGGTCAGGGCCAGAACCAGGGTCAGGGCCAGTTTCAGGGCCAGGGGCAGGGGCAGGGGCAGAACCAGGGCTCTCAGCAGGGCCATGGGCAGCAGCAGGGGCAACGGCCGCAGCAGCAGGGGCAGCAGCGACCGCAGCAGCAGCGGCAGCCGCAGGGTCCACCGTACGTGGACGTCGACGGGAACCTGTTGAGCCGGCCGGCGAACAGCAAGAACTTCGAGGATTTGACGTCGATTGATCCGCAGCCGCGGCTGACGCTGGAGTATCCGGGGTGTCCGGCGAGTTGTCGGCTGATTGACTTGTTTTGTCCGATCGGGCGTGGGCAGCGTGGGTTGATTGTGTCGCCGCCGAAGGCGGGGAAGACGACGCTGCTGAAGGACATCGCGACGGCGCTCTTGCGGAACCACTCGGACATCGAGGTGGTGGTGCTGCTGGTGGACGAGCGGCCGGAAGAGGTGACGGATTTCCGTCGGACGTTCGCGGCGGCGGAGACGGAGGTTTTGGGGCGGGAGATGCTGGCGCGGGGTGAGGCGGCGTTTCGGGAAGCGGGGGCGGAGCCGGGGCAGTCGCAGCCGCCGAAGGCGCGGTGCCGCGTGATCGCGTCGAGCAACGACCACACGGTTGAGAAGCACATCGAGGTTTCGCTGAGGACGATCGAGTCGGCGAAGCGGATGGTGGAGTGCGGGAAGCACGTGGTGATTCTGCTGGATTCGCTGACGCGGCTTGGGCGGGCGTTCAACCAGAGCCGCAAGCACGCGAACTCGGGGCGGACGATGTCCGGCGGGTTGGATAGTCGGGCGCTGGAGGTGCCGCGGCAGATCTTCGGCGCGGCGCGGAATACTGAGGAGGGTGGGAGTCTGACGATCATCGCGAGCTGTCTGGTGGACACGGGCTCGGCGGCGGATCAGATCATCTTCGAGGAGTTCAAGGGCTCGGGGAACATGGAGCTGATCCTGGATCGGAAGATCTCGGAGCGGCGGATGTTCCCGGCGATCAATCTCGCGGAGAGCGGCACGCGTAAGGAAGAGAAGCTGGTGCCGGAGGCGGAGATGAAGACGGTGACCGCGCTGCGGTCGCGGCTGCACTCGATGCAGGGGCACATGCAGGTGGAGCGGTTGTTGGATGCGCTGAAGCGGTATCCGACGAACGCGGCGCTGGTGGGGATGGGCTAAGGGGCGGGGTCAGAGGACGATGTGCGCGGGGGCGGGGGTGTCGTCGGAGATCTTCTCGCGCTTGGTCTTGGCGTCGGGGTCGCCGATGGACATGAGGTACATGTCGTCGTTGATCCGGGCCTGGAGGTGGACGGGACGTCCCCAGATGAGGCGGAGGCTGCGGAGGACTTCTTCGGCCTTTGCGGAATCGACTTCGAGGCCGGCGAACTTGTGGGCGAGGAAGAGCTCGCCACGGTTGAGGTAGTTGCCGTCGACGACGTAGATGAAGGGCTGACCCATGTTGGTGAGGTGGTGGAGGAGCGTCATTTTGACGCGTTTGTAGTCGCGGCTGACGATCTGGACTTCGCCGGTGTTGGGGTCGCGCTTGTGCTGGTACATCTTGAAGCGTTCGACGAACTCTTCGGTGAGGAACTCATCGATGAAGCTGACGTCGTTGTAGATACGGCGGACTTCGAAGATCTTCTGGCGGCCCTTCATGGACTTGTCGTCGAAGGCTTCCTTTGAGCCGATCTGGTCGATGGCTTCCCAGTCGTGGCCGTGCTGGCCGCTGTTCCAGCGGCGTTCGATGTCCTTGAAGAGTTCGACGCCGATCTTGTAGGGGTTGAAGCCGCCGGGGGGCATGTGGACGACGCCGGAGTGCTGGTCGGCGTAGTGGATGATTTCCTTTGCTTCGAGGAAGTGCTGGGTCATGAGCTTGCTGTGCCAGTAGGTGGCCCAGCCTTCGTTCATGACCTTGGTCATGCCCTGGGGCGCGAAGTAGTAGGCCTCGTCGCGGACGATGGAGAGGATGTCGCTCTGCCAGTCTTCGAGGGGCGCGTAGCGGAGGAGGAACTGGAGGACGTCGCGGGTTGGCTGCTTGGGGAACTTGGTGCGTTCGGCGCGTTTCTTCTCTTCGTATTCCTTCTTCTGGCGATCGATTTCTTCCTGGGGGTTGATGAAGGGGTCCATGTAGTCTTTGGCGGGGAGTCGGTCGGCGCTGAAGCCTTCTTCGGGGCGCGCGCCGGACCTGGAGTCCTCGCGCTGGACGAACATCGAGTGAGGGTCGATGAGGTGTTCGATGGTGAGGCAGGCGTCGATGTAGCGTTCGATGACGTCCTGGCCCTGGCGCTCGACGTGGCGTCGGATGCGGGTGGCGTGGTTGGCCATCTGGTCCATCATCTTGCGGTCGGTTTTGCTGAACCAGAGGTTGTGCTTGAAGAAGTCGGCGTGGCCGTAGACGTGGGCCATGACGAGTTTTTGGTCGGTGACGGCGTTGCTTTCCTGGAGGTAGGCGTAGCAGGGGTCGTTGTTGATGACCATCTCGTAGATTCGGCCGAGGCCGTAGGCGTCGCGGCGGCTGAGTTTCTCGTACTCCATTCCCCAGCGCCAGTGTGGGTAGCGGATGGGGAAGCCCTGGTACGCGGCGATCTGGTTCATGGTCTCGAAGTCGAGGACTTCGAAAACGACCTCGTAGAAGTCGAGGCCATACTCGATGGCCTTGGCCTTGATGCGCTGCATGTGGTCAAGGAGCTCGGGACTGAGGTCGGTGTGCGGTGTGCCGGGCATGCCAGTAGTATCGGCCGATGGGGGCCTGGAGCCCAAGCCCCGACACGACCCTTACGGCGTGCCTGTTCCTTCCTGTGCATCCCCGGCTTCGGGCTTGGGCTCGGCTTCGGCGGCGGGGAGGGCGGCGCGCCAGGCGTTGTCGAGTTCGTCCCAGGGGAGGCCGAGGGCCTCGCGTGAAGCCTCGTCGAGGGTGGCACCGTTGGACATGGCGCGGAGCCAGCCGACGCGTTTGGTACGGCCGTACTGCTCGTCGATGAAGGCGACCATGTGGTGGCCCTGCGTGTAGACCATCGAGTAGTCTTCCTGCTTGATGGTGTGGAAGTCGGCGAGGTCAGGCCAGGAGCGGAGCTTGCCGCGCTTTGCGGTGCGTTCCATGGAGGCCTTGACGCGGTCTCGTCCGCCGCCGGTGAAGGGTTCGGCGGCGAGTTCGGCGGTGCCTTCGAGGATCCACCAGGCCATGTCGTTGGCGGCGGGGCCGAGGGCGAAGGTGGCGCAGTGGCCGTATTCGTGGGCGATGACGTTTTTCATATCGCGGCCGCGGCCGCTGGCGAGCATTTTGATGGATTCGCTGGGCTCGTTCCAGCCGGCGAGACCGTCTTCGTAGGAGAGGTAGATGGAGGCCTGGAGGTGCTGCATCTGGCGGTACATTTTGATTTTCTGGCGATGGGATTCGAAGGCGGTCCCCTGGAGTTCGAAGCCCTCGACGACGCTGGCGCGGACGGCCTCGAAGGACTCGGCGGCGGCCTTGGCGCGTTCTTCGCCGCCCTTGGGGTAGTAGACGAGGACGCTGCCGCCGTCGTGGATGAGCCAGTCTTCGCCGGCGTAGAGCCAGCGGGTGTTCTCACGGACGAACTTGATGTCGAAGCTCACGGTGCGATCGCCTTCGGCGCGCTGGTCGGGGATGTGCCAGACCATGGTCATCTTGGTGCGGGCGAGGCCATCTGAGAACTCGGGGGCGGTGATCTGGATGTCGAAGGCGTCGGGCTTCTTGCGGAGGAGGTCCTTGGCGAAGTTGAGCTGCTCCTGCTCGAACTCGGGGTCACCCTTGAGGACGTTGGCCATGTATCCGTCGACATCCGCGGCGAGGACCGCGCGTTCCATGGAGGTGATGGTGCGCTCGATGTCGGCGAGTTCTTGTTCGTGGGTATCGGCGGGGGCGGCGCCGGGCTCGGGTTGGAGCGTGGCGCGCCAGGCGGCGTCGAGCTCGGCGAAGGAGGAGCCGAGGACGGCGCGGCTGGCGTCGTCGAGGGACTTGCCGTTGCAGAGCGCGGCGAGCCAGCCGTTGCGGCCCTTGCGGCCGAAGCGGTCGGAGATGTACCCGACGAAGGAGTGGCCTTGGTAGTACGGGTGGCTGCGGAGGGAGCGGGCGGTGGTGCGGTAGTCGGTGATGTCGTCCCAGCTTGCGAGGGTTCCCTCGGCCATCTGGCGGACGGCCCAGCGGTGGACGCGGTCGCGGGTGTTGGGGGGGAAGTCCTCGGCGGCGAGTTCGGCGGCACCTTCGGCAACCCACCATGGGAGGGCCTTGGCCTGGTCACCGAGTTCCCACGTGCCGACGTGGCCGTACTCGTGGGCGAAGGCCTTGGTCCAACCGGCGACGCTACCGGTGTACCAGGTGGCGAACTTGATGGACTCGCCCTTCTCGTTCCAGCCCGAGAGGGTGAGGTCGGTCTTGTACATGCTGGGGTAGACGGAGGCCTGGAGGACGGAGCGCTTGTCGTAGAGCTTGATGTGCTCGGTGCGGGTGTTGGTGATCTCGAAGCCCTGGTCGACGTGGGCCTTGGCGACGGGGAAGGCCTCGGCGATCTGTTCGGCGACTTTGTCGTAGCCCATGGGGTAGCGGATGACGAAGCCGTCCTTGACCAGTTCCTCGAGGTGTTCGCCGGCGTAGGTCCAGCGGCCGTCGCGCTTGTGGAACGCGGCGGGGAACTTCACGCGCTGCTCGGGTTCATCCTTGAGCTTCCAGACCATCGTGATGGGCGTGACGGCGTGGGAGTCGTTCCAGAGGGGTTCAGCGTCGGAGCCGGCCATGGTTGCGTCTTCGGGGGCTTCGCCGCCGATCACGAGGTCGAAGACCTCGGGCGTGTTGGCGGCGAGGTCTTTGGCCCACTCGCTCTGCTCCTGCACGAAGAAGGCGTTGGCGGGGTCGACGAGGGACATGTAGCGCGTGGCGTCGCCGGCGAGCACGGCGGACTCCATCGAGCCCAGGAGGGCCTCGACGTCCTCGCGAGGCCCGGCGAGGGCGACCGACGCGAGGGAGAGGACAACCGGCACGGCGATGTTCAGCAGTTGCATAGACCCCAAGAGTACCAACACTCCCCCACTCGCTCCCACCCTAACCTTTCAAGGTCCTTTCCCCCTCGCACCCCAGGAACCCCACCTCACCTTGGAAGCCTTCATCAAACTCCCCGTCGGCACCGACCGCGTTGCGGTCCTCGGTCCGGCCGAACGCAATCTCAAGATCCTGCGCGAGGCCGTTGGCGTCGGCGTGACGGCGCGGCAGTCGGTGATCACCTTGCGGGGAGACCGTGCCCCGGTCGCGCTCGCGCGGGCGGTGCTGGACCAACTGGTCGAGGCCGCGGCCGAGGGGCGTGCGCCGTCGCGGCAGGACGTGCTGAACATCATCGGGGATTGCGCGGCCGGACGGCGCGGGGGCGACCCGATCGACGCGGAGTCCTCGCCACCCCCGGATTTGCGGGAGTGGGACGGGCGGCTCAACGTGTACGCGGCGGGGCGGCCGGTGAAGCCCAAGACGGCGAACCAGCAGCGGTATCTGGAGGCGATCCGGGACCATGACCTGGTCTTCGCGATCGGCCCGGCGGGGACGGGGAAGACGTACCTGGCGGTTGCCGCGGCGGTGCACCTGCTCAAGGAGGGGCGGGTGAAGAAGATCGTGCTGGCGAGGCCGGCGGTGGAGGCGGGGGAGCGGCTTGGGTTTTTGCCGGGGGACCTGCGGGACAAGGTGAATCCGTACTTGAGGCCGCTGTTTGATGCGCTTCACGACATGATGGACTTCCCGACGATCCGGCGGTTCATGGAGAACGACGTGGTGGAGGTGGTTCCGCTGGCGTTCATGCGTGGGCGGACGCTCAACAACGCGGTGATCATCCTGGACGAGGCCCAGAACGCGACGAAGGGGCAGATGAAGATGTTCCTGACGCGGCTGGGGCACGGCGGGAAGATGGTGGTGACGGGGGATGTGACGCAGATCGACCTTGAGAACCCGGCGGACTGCGGGTTGATCGACGCGGCCCACGTGTTGAGGCGGACACCCGGGGTGGCGATGGTGGGTTTGGACAAGACGGACGTGGTGCGGCACGACCTGGTGCAGCGGGTGATCGAGGCGTATGGGGAGGAGCCAGCCCCCACAAAGACCAAACGGGCCCGATAACACAAAACCCGACGCGGGGGTCGGACCGATGAGATAATGCTCACTCGGAGCAAAGCCCCCACGGATGTCAAGAGAACCGTCACGCCCGTCTCGGATCGAATCGCTTGTCAGGAGCGTGCGTTCTCGCCGCCCGGACTTGGCGGAGGCGTTGCTCGGGGATAGCGGGCTGCGCGCGCGGGTGGTGGATGTGCTGGCGACGCCGCGGCTGGGGGCGGGGTTGATCGTGGCGATTGTGTTCGCGGCATTGGCGGCGTTGACGGTGGAGATCACGAGGCAGCAACCGCTGGTGGCGGTGTCGCGGGTGATGGACGAGACGCGGCTGGTGCGGGTGAAGGTGACGTCGCTGGATGGGGCGCAGACGAGCCAGGCGCGGGAACAGGCGAGGCAGGCGACGCCGCGGGTGTTTGTGGCGGACATCGCGTTGCTGGATTCGATTGCGAGTTCGATTGAGAACCTGCCGCGGCAGGCGGCGGGTGCGGCGACGCTGGGCGAGTTGCCGGAGACGGTGCGGCTGCTGTTCGCGGTGACGCCGGAGGGGCTGGAGGCGTTGCGGGCGGAGCAGAGCGATGGGGCGCCGGTGAGCGCGTGGGTGCAGAAGGTCTCTGCGCTGCGGAGCACGCTGGCGCGTCAGCCGTGGCTGGACAAGCAGACGTGGCAGTTGCAGGGGCAGGAGGGATCGAGCCCGAACGTGAAGCTGGTGGTGGACGGGCAGTCGTCGCAGGTGTTCCGGCGAGACCTCGTGAACGTGGACGACGAGAAGATGCTGTCGGACGCGGCGAACGACAGCGCGCGGCTGGCGGGGTTCACGGGGGTTTTGCGGGCGATGGTGGTTGCGCGGCTGACGGCGGACGCGAAGCCGCTGTTCACCTACGACGCGGCGTTGACGGCGCAGGACCAGCAGGATGCTGCGGACGCGGTGGAGCCGGTGATCGCGGTGAGCCCGGCGGGGCAGGTGATCTTTCAGCGGGGGGAGAAGCTGACGCAGGCGCAGGCGGATCTGTACTCGCAGGAGATGAGCGAGCATCGTCGCAGCCGCGCGGCGTGGCAGTTGTGGCTGGAGTGGTTCGGGGTGGCGGCGTTGTCGGTGGGGATCACGTGCGGGCTTGGCGGGTACACGGCGCTCTTCTGTCAGCGTGCGTGGGCGCGTGCGTCGCGGATGGCGGGGATCGCGGCGGTTCTGCTGGTGGCGTTGGCGGGGGCGTGTTTGTTCTCGGCGCGTCGGCCGGAGTTCATCGCGGTGTCGGCGACGGTGCCGACGGTGCTGGTGAGTCTGTTGATGACGATTGCGTACGACCGGCGGGCGGCGCTGGCGTATGGGTTGCTGCACGGGGTGCTGGTATGCGTGGCGATCCGGGCGGACGTGGGGACGCTGGTGGTGATGGTGACGGGGATCGCGTGCGTGGTGTGGTCGCTGAAGGAGATCCGCGACCGCGGGAGTCTGGTTCGGACGAGCGTGATCTCGGGAGGCGGAGTGGTGCTCGCGACGCTGGTGATCAGCTTCATCGATCGGCCGCTGAGCGAGGATTCGCTGATGGAGAGCATCACGGACGCGGCGATGGCGGGCGCGGCGGTGATCCTGGGCGGGGGCGCGACGCTGTTCCTGCTGCCGCTGATCGAGCGGGTCTTTGGGGTGACGACGGGCATGACGTTGATCGAGCTGCGAGATCCGAAGCAGCCGTTGTTGCGGGAGTTGCAGCTGCGGGCGCCGGGCACGTACAACCACTCGCTGAATGTGGCTTCGATCGTGGAGGCGGCAGCGGAAGCGATCGGCGCGGACAGCCTGCTGGCGTACGTTGGAGCGCTCTACCACGACGTCGGGAAGATGAACAAGCCGGAGTACTTCGTCGAGAACCAGGCGGGCGGGTTCAACAGGCACGACAAGCTGAGCCCGGCGATGAGCCTGCTGATCGTGATCGGGCACGTGAAGGATGGGATGGAGCTGGCGCGGGAGTTCAAGCTGCCGCGGAATATCCAGCACTTCATCGAGAGCCACCACGGGACAACACTGGTTGAGTTCTTCTACCACCGCGCGAAGCGGAGGGCGGATGAGGCACGGGGCGAAGAGGGGGACGAGTCGCAGGTGCCCGACGAGTTCGAGTATCGGTATCACGGACCGAAGCCCAGGACGCGGGAGGCGGCGATTTTGATGGTGGCGGACGCGGTGGAGTCGGCGGCACGGGCGATGTCGGACCCGACGCCGTCGCGGATCGAGTCGTTGGTGCGGGGGATCGCGAACAAGCGGCTGATGGACGGGCAGTTCGAGGACTGCGAGATCACCCTGCGGGACTTGAACCTGATCTGCGACTCGGTTTCGCGGACGGTGGCCAGTATGTACCACGGGCGGATTTCGTACCCGGGCGGGGTTGAAGCACAGCGTGCGTAATGCCCCGAACGTGGTACACTGTGGGCACTTCGTGGTGCGCGCGTGCTCAGACAGAACTTTCGACACATCTCCTGGCTGCTGATCGTGCTCGCGGGCATCGTGGTTGCGGCGTGGGCGCTCGGCCGTGCGGTGACGGATCGCGTGTACGTGATGCAGTTCGTGTACTGGGTACCGTCGCTGGTGTACGGGCTGGTGGCGGTGCTGCTGGTGAGTTTCAGCTGGCTGTTTGCGCTGATGGGCCAGCCGTACCTGCCCTCGAGCTTTGCGCCCGAGGCGGACAAGCCGATCGAGTTTGTTCGTTTGCCGCGGGTGGCGTTGAAGACGCGCCGGGTGGTCGGGGCGGCGTGCGTGGGGATGATCGGGCACGCGTTGATCGCGGAGACGAACGGGCTGCGGTGGCTGGAGCCGCCGCCGCAGTCGCAGGGGGGGCAGCGGGTGGTGTTCTGGAACGCGGCGACGGACTTCATGGACGACTACGCGGAGAAGATCGCGGGGGTGCATCCGACGATCGTGTGCATCGCGAATCCGGCGGCGTACTGCAAGTGGGAAGTGATCCGCGAAGCGGTGGGCGGGGACAGGAGCGATGCGCAGCGGTACGGGCGGCTGGCGTGCTTTGGCCCGTGGCCGGTGCTGAGGTGGGGCGGGACGTCGCTGGAGATCGAGGGGGCGAAGGCGCGGTACTTCGACGGCAAGCCGTCTGTTGATCGCGGTCAGGCGATGTTCGTGGAGTTCGACGCGACGGCGGAGTATGGGAGGCCGATCGTGGTGTGGGTGGTCGACCTGCCGTCGGACGTGAACCTGTCGCGTCAGACGATGATGAAGCAGGCGGCGGCGGCGATCAACGGGTTCAGCGGCCCGGTGATGGTGCGTGGGAAGGGCGGGCTGGACGAAGAGGTGGAGGCACCGAAGGGGTTCCCCGCTGCAGACATCATCGCGGGGGATTTCAACACGCCTCGGGGCTCGGCGTCGCTTGAGCATGTGGTAGGCGGGCTGGTGCACGCGTACGAGCAGGCGGGATACGGGCCGGAGCCGACGTGGCACCGCGAGTATCCGCTGGTGGCGATCGACCACGTGTTCACGGGCGGGCCGGTGCGGGCGGTGGGGTATTCGTCGGTGGATGTAGGGGCGGGCAAGCACCGGATGCAGATTGTGGATGTGGCCCCCTGAACCCCGGCGGGTCCGATTTTCCCGACGCCCGAGAACCCGACGGGGGCGACATTGGGCCGGATCGCGCTCGACATCAGGAATGGCTTGCTCTAGATTTGCCGAAGAAATCCACGGGCTTGTCTCGCGGCGGAGCGGGGTCGGGGCTCGCGTGCACCGGAACGAGTGGCTCATGAAGACCAACCTGCTGCTGCGTGTTGTGACCTGCTTTGGCGTGCTGTGCGCGATGATGGCGAGGGGGAGCGACGCGCAGCTCTGCCCGGGGCCGTCGACCGTGACCGCGTTGCCCACCTCAAGCAGCACGCTGAGCGTCCCCACGGGGAGCGGCGTGCTGTTGACCGCCGGTGGCCCGCAGATCAGGGATGCACGTGTCTTCCGCGTCGTCGGAACCGGACACCGGTACCGCCTGACCACGTGCGGACTGACCACGCAGGACACCATCATCGCGGTCACGCGTTCGTGCGCGGCGCCCTTTCTGGGGAGTGTCGTTGCGAACAACGATGACTTCTGCTCGGGCCAGTCGCAGCTTGAGTTCGACGCTCAGGCCGGCGTGGAGTACCTGATCGTTGCCGGCTGGTTCAGCACGCCGACCGCAAGCTACACCATGACGCTCAGCAGGCTTAGCGTTGCCGCGCCGCTCGCGGATGGCAACGCGACGTGCTCCGGGGCGACGCAGCTTCTCGCGAACGACACGCGGGCGAACGAGCTCGTGGTCTCCGCGGCTCAGCCGCAGGGCAACTGGTATTCGCTCAACGTTCAGAACTCGACGACCTTGACCCTGCAGGCGTGCGCGATCGTCGGCGACCCGCTCATCGAGGTGCTCAGCGGGTGCGGCGGCGCGATCATCGCGAGCAACGACGACGGCGGCGGTTCGTGCACCCCGCCGTACTCCGCCGGTGGCGCCTCGCGACTGGTGGTGACGCTGGAAGCCGGGACGTACCTGATCCGCGCGGGGTCGTATCAAGGAACGCCGACCACGGGCCTGCTCACCACGACCGTCGCGCTGCCCCCGGGGGTCTTGACCTATCAGGGACGGCTCGACGATGAGGGTGCCCCCGCCAACGGGCTCTTTGACGTTCGATTCAACTTCTACACCAGCTCGATTTCGACCCTGCTCCGCGGCACGTACACCGCGCCGAGCGTGCCCGTGGTTGACGGGCTTTTCACCGTGGAGATCCCGTATCTCTCGATCTCTGGCGTGACCTTCGACACCGATCGCTTCTTCGATGTCGCCGTGCGGCGAACCGACGGGCCCGGGTTTGTCACCCTTGCGCCCCGCCAGCAGGTGGGTGTTGCTCCGCTCGCTCGCGTGGCGCTGAACGCGCCCGCCGGACCTCAAGGACCGCAGGGGGTCCCCGGCGCGGCTGGCCCGGCTGGCGCGGCGGGTGCCGCGGGACCTGCGGGCCCCGCGGGGGCTTCGCCGTTCACGCTCTCTGGTGCGAACGCGGTGTACACAGCTGGAAACGTGGCCATTGGGACGAGCACCGCGAACGCGCGGCTGCGCGTGGCCGGCATCGACCCCGGGACTGGGCACTCCCTGAACGTCTCGGACACGCTGTACACGTTCCCGGGGTTTGTGGGCGTCGGCCGCGCGACCCAGGTGACAGGCGCGGAGCGTTTCGGGATCGGCAGCGCGACGGCGGGGTACGCGGGCATGTATATCACGACTCCGCTGGGCGGCTTTCCCTTCTATGGGTACACGAGCGGGCCGAACACGGCGTGGACGTACCTGGACGACGCGGACAACTGGCGGTTGCACAACGTGGGCGCCGGGGAGATCTTCGCGATCGCCGGGAACGGGAACACGGGGATCAAGGTCTCTCCGAGCACGACCTTCGCGCTCGATGTCGGCGGGAGCGTGCGGTGCACCACGCTGACGCAGACGTCGTCTGCGCGATACAAGGACGAGGTGCGGAATCTCTCGCGCGGGCTGGAAGAGCTGATGAAGATCCGTCCCGTCGAGTTCCTGTGGAACGATCTGGCTCCGGAGGATGTGCGCACGAAGCACGATCTCGGTGTCCTCGCGGAAGAACTGGCGACGGTGCTCCCGGAGGCGGTTGCCCGCGATGCGAAGGGTGTTGCCGTGGGCGTGGATTACTCGCGGCTGACGGTGCTCAGCGTGCGCGCGATCCAGGAACTCCGCGAGATCAACGAGGCGCAGCGGCGGCAACTCGCGCAACTGGAGGCCCGTCTCCGCGCGCTGGAGGCGGACCGCGACCGCCGGTGATCGCACGGCGCAGCGGACAGGATCAGTCGTCGTCATCACCGTCGCGTTGCGCTTCGCCAACGTCGCCGCCTTCGGCCTCGGTCAGCTGAAGCGTGACGGCCGTGAACGGCACGCGCAGCGAGCCCGTGGCCGGTGTGTAGCCGCGAGCGAGCAGCGCGGCCCAGGTCGCGACGACGGCAAGCATGAGGAGCGCGGCGAGAGGCCGAGCCGAGGGGATCGCGTGTTCGGCACCGGTGTCTTTCCGGCCGTTGATCATCCCGAGCGTGATGTTCTCTCGATTCTGCACGGTATGGATCGCGACTCCGAGAAGGTGCGCGACCACGACACCGACCAGAGCGTACGCCGCGATCTCGTGCACCTCTTCCGCGAGCTCTGAACCTGTTGCCCTGAGTACACCGGTTGCCCCGAGAAGGAGCACAAGACCCAGCATCGCGAAGATCGCGTACGCCGAGCCGGGGTTATGCCCGACGTGGCGATGGGGCTTCCCGGAGACCACAGCCAGGAAGTACTTCACGACCGCCGCGGGGCCGAAGAGGAACGAGGCGAAGCGTGCGTGGCGGGATCCGATGATGCCCCAGACGATCCGGAGCAGGACGAGGAGCGCGATGACCAGGCCGACGAGGGAGTGGAGCGGGAAGAGTGCGCTGTGCTCCCCGAGGAGGAGGCTCACGACGGCGCAGAAGATGACCCCCGCGGCGAGGATCCAGTGGGAGATTCGTGTTGGCAGATCCCAGATGAGTGTGGCGTTCATGGCCGGTTCCTTGTGGGGTGCGGCCCGTGCGGCCGTGTCTGCATCCTTATTCGGTCATCGGGCTCGACCGTTCGCCGGGCATCGCCCGCATTCGAACGACATGTACGCGAGGGGAACCCCGGCCTAGGTGAGCGTCGGGTAGGATGCTCGCATGAAGATCTCCGCCGTTGCCGTTGTGTACGCCGTGTGCGGTTTCGCCGCCGCCGAGCCACCCGCGATCCCCCTCGTCACCCACGATCCCTACTTCAGCGTGTGGTCCATGCGCGAACGTTTGACCGACGACTGGCCCCGCCATTGGAACGGCGACACCATGGGCATGAGCGGGCTCGTACGCGTGGACGGGAAGGCGTACCGGTGGTGCGGAACACTCCCGCAGGGGATTCCCGCGGCGGAGCAGGTGAGTGTGGACGTCGGGCTCACCGCGACCACGTATGTGTTTGATGCGGGCCCGGCCCGCGTGACCGTTCAGTTCGATTCGATGATGGGCATGGCGACGAGCCTCTCGCAGGTTTCGGAGAGCATCACCGCGGTCGAGATCGGCGTCGAGTATCCCGCGGGAGGTTCGCACGAAGCCCAGGTGTACCTCGACCTCAGCGGCGAGTGGTGCACGGGGTCGGACTCTGAGTCCGTCGTGTGGTCGACGATGGGAGTCGCCGATCTGAAGGTCGCGACGATGGCCCGCGCGGAGCAACCCGTGCTCGGGCACGCGTGCGACCGCTGCACCATCAACTGGGGCCGCATCCACCTGGCCACCGAGTCCGGCCGCGTCGCGGTTGGTCCCCACGATCGGTCGCGTGGCGCGTTCGCCGAAACCGGAGCCGTCACCGATCGCGGCGACCTTCGGATGCCCCGGGCTGCGAACGACAACTGGCCGGTGATCGCGGCGAGTTCGCCGCTCGAAGCAGGGAAGCCCGTGGTGTTTCTGCTTGGATACGACGAGAGCAGGGCCATCGAGTTCTTCGAGCGGCCTCTTCGTCCCCTGTGGCACGCCACGCACGGGGACGACTTCGGGGCCCGCCTGATCGACGCGATGGAGCGAGCGCGCGAGCGTGGCGCGACGAGCGACGCCGAGGTCGCGTTCGTCGCGGAGGCCGAGCGCGTCGGCGGCGCGGACTACGCGAAGCTCGTGAAGCTCGCGTATCGGCAGGTGCTGGCGGGCCACAAGATCGTCGCGGATTGGGACGGTGCGCCGCTTATGTTCTCCAAGGAGAACACGAGCAACGGCTGCATCGGCACGGTTGACGTGATCTACCCGGCGAGCCCGTTCTTTCTCTACCACAACCCCGAGATGCTGAAGGCGCAGCTGAAGCCGCTGATGGACTACGCCGCGAGCCCGCGCTGGCGCTTCAACTTCGCGCCGCACGACCTGGGCACGTATCCGAAGGCCAATGGGCAGGTCTACGGCGGTGGCGAACGCACCGAAGAGAACCAGATGCCGGTGGAAGAATCCGGCAACATGATCATCATGCTCGCGGCACTCGCGAAGGTCGAGGGCAGCGCGGCGTTCTCGGAGCCCTACCTCGGGGTCATCGGGCGGTGGGCGGAGTACCTGCGCGAGCACGGGCTGGATCCGGAGCATCAGTTGTGCACCGACGACTTCGCGGGTCACCTGGCGCGGAACGCGAACCTTTCGGCGAAGACGTGCGTGGCGCTGGGGGCGTATGCGCAGTTGCTGAAAGCCGCGGGGCGCGAGGACGAGTCGGCGAAGTGGCGCGAGGTGGCGGAACGGTTCGCGGTGAAGTGGCTGGAGCTCGCGGAGGGCGCCGACGCGACGGTGCTGGTGTTCGGGGCGAAGAGCGGAGAAACGTGGAGCCAGAAGTACAACCTGGTGTGGGACCGCGCACTTGGTCTGGGGTTGTTCCCGGCGGAGGTGATGGACCGCGAGGTGCGGTGGTACAAGGGCCGGCTGAATCGGTACGGGCTGCCGCTGGACAGTCGACGGACGTACACGAAGCTGGACTGGACGGTGTGGAGCGCGTGCTTGACGGGGCGGCGGAGCGATTTCGAGGGGCTGATGGGCCCGGTGTACGGATGGATGCAGGCGAGCCCGCCGCCGAGCCGCGTGCCGTTGTCGGACTGGTACGAGACGATGGACGGGAAGACGATGGGGATGCACACGCGGACGGTGGTGGGCGGGGTGTGGATGCCGCTGCTGATGGAGAAGCTGGGGGCCGGGTTGCGGTAAGTACGGTCTTTGCAAGGTCTTGCGTGGCGTGCTAGTATTATGAAATATCCCCCCACTACTTCGGGCGGGCTGTCAACCCGTGGAGCAAACGACATGAACCGATTCGTGATGAAGACCTGCGGCCTGCTGGCGTGCGTGGCCGGTTTGACGGCGATGGAAGCGACCGCGCTGGGGCAGAGCGTGCGGAGCGGGCGCGTGGTTCTGTCGGTGAACGACGCGATGACGTTTGGGGGTCAAAGTGGGTACGCGGTCACGGAGCTGTACACGCCGACCACGAACCTCGCGGGCGAGGTCGGGTTCGGGGGTAGGGCGAGCAACGGGCTGACCGATGTCCGCTTCGTGTGGCGCGAGACCGGCGTGCTGTTCAGTTCGCTGGATGCGCCCTTGGGAACGACCTTCGCCGGGCTCGAGAGTTCCTGCGGACTCGGGTCGGACGGGCGGTTCCTGATCGGACCGAGCATCGACGATGAGATAGCGACCGGACGCGACGCGATCTGGAGCCAGAACGGGCTCGTGATCGCCGAGCGTGATCCGGCCCCGGGCGCGCCGGGGTTGTTCGTGCGGGCGAACTCGGCACCGAGCATGTTCGGCGCGAGCGGCGCGGCGTGGGTGAGCACCACATCGACGACGCCCACGGGCGGGACCTCGGGCCGGCTGTTCTTTCGGATGACCAACGACGTCGGGGCCGTGCCGCAGGTTGTGTTCCGGATCGGCGACGTGGTCTTCCCCGCGCCGGACAACTTCCCGATCAAGTTCGCGTCGCCGACGATCTCCTTCAAGTACGAGATCTCCGACAACGGGCTGCACCACATCCACCATCTGGGCCTCGACACCGGCTCGACATTGAACGACGCGTACATCTACCTCGACGGGATGCCGATCGCGCGGGAAGGAAGCCCCACGGGCAGCCCGTTCGGACAACTCTGGGGGAGCTTCTCGCTTGTGTCGGTGAATGACCTCGGGCAGTATCTCGTGTATGGGCTCGCGGCGGGCAGCGTGAACAGCGACGCCACCCTGAACTTCAACGGCACGGGGATCATCCTCGAGCAGGATCCGTACGCCGGCATCGACCTCGTGACGCCCGCGTTCTGCCAGGGCGTTTCGCTGAACAACAACGGCGCGGCGGCGTTCATCTGGGCATACGGCCCCGACACGGATCCGAACACCACCGGGACGCAGCAGGCCAAGACACTGTTCCTGGCCGAGAACGTCAACGACTTTGCCAACACCGGGCTGGTGGTGCTCACAACCGGTGATCTGCTGGACACCAACGGCGACCTGATCGGCGACGTGCTGGTGAAGGACCTGCGGCCGGACCAGTTGACCAGCCCGGGCCTTGATCTCGCGGAGGACGGCCGGGTGTCGGTGAAGGCCCTCATCGCGGCGCCGAGCGGCGGCAACGAACGCGAGGCGATCATCGTGCTGGACCTCGCGCTCGGATGCCCGGCGGACTGGAACGGCGACGGCGGCGTCGACGGCGACGACGTCATCGCGTTCTTCGGCGAATGGGACGCGAACAACGCGGACTACAACGGCGACGGCGGGACCGACGGCGACGACGTCATCGCGTTCTTCGCCGACTGGGACTCGGGCTGCTGAGCCGATCTGTTACCGATTCGACGCGCGGACGAACTCGCGGATGATCCACGCCGTTTCAGGCCGGTTGTCTGCTTCGAGGATCGCGATCAGGTCCGCCACCACGCGCGCATGACCGACGGTGTTGCGGCGTGCGAGCACCAGTGCGCAAAGTAGGATCTCTTCGCGTTCGCCCGCACGCGCGGGGTCCGTGATGCTGGTCGCGAGGTTGATGAGATCGGCAACGTGTCGGGTTTCACCGAACGCAAGCCGCTCGCTGGCCGCGAGGGCGCGGCGTGCAAGGGGCTCGGCCTCCGCTCCCTGCCCCAGCGCGATGAGGGACTCGGCGTACAGGGTGTGCGTGTAGGTTCCCGCAAGGCTCTCATCGCGCAGCTGCGTGCGCATCCCGGACGCTTCGGCGAGGACCGAAGCGGCGTCGGACCAGCGGGCTTGACGGACCAGCGAAGAGCCGAGGTTGCTGAGTGCCGTCGCGAGCACACGACCCCCGGAGACGCGACGCCTCCGAACCTCGACCGATTCGCGGAACGCGGCCTCCGCCTGCGCGTGGCGGTCGAGCCTCGTGAGGGCGATGCCCAAGGAGTTAAGCGTCGACGCGAGATCAGGGTGATCGTTGGGCAATGACCTGCGGCGCTCGCCCGCAACCCGCTCGATGATCGGCAACGCCAGGTCGGGCCGGTCCGTGTCCAGGTGCGTCTGCGCGAGCGCGAGGAAGGTCGAGAGGGTGCGGGTGTGCGCGGGGCCGTAGATCTGCTGACGGATCTCGGCGGCCCGGGTGAGCGATGCCGCGGCGAGGTCGAACCGCTTGGTGCGGGACTGCACGCGGGCAAGCTGGATGAGGTTGGTGGGGACGAAGGGATCGTCGGGACCGTAGCGAGCGGAGACGAACTCGATGACGTCGAGCAGGATGCGCTCGGCCTCGGCTTCGCGGCCGGTTTCGGCGAGGATGCGCGCGCGGGTTGATTGGGCGACTTGGCGGTAGGAGCCGCGCTCGCCGATCTCGTCGAGGATCGAGATCGCGCGATCGATGGTGGCTTCGGCTTCGGTGAAACGGTCGAGGGAAAGTAGGGTTCCGGCGAGATCGCTGAGCACAGGCACGATCTCGCGGGGCTGCACGTCGGGCCGGCGCTCGGCCGCGGCGAGTTGCTTGCGGAACCACTCGGAAGCGGTCTCGTAGTCGCCTTCGAAGTTGGCGATACTGCCCAGGAGGGAGTAAAGGCGGATCGCCTCGGGAGAGTCGGGGCCGGAGACTTCGAGCCACTGAGAGAGGGACTTCTCCGCGTTCGGGCGCGCCTTGGTGAGCGCACCGAGGCGCAGAAAGCTGGTGCCCAGGCGTTCTCTGACGAACGCGGAGACAGCGGGCTCGTTGCCGAGCTCGCGGTCGACGCGGGCCATGACCTCTTCGAGCATCTCCTCGAGTGTCACGTCGTTGCGGAGGGACTCGCTGCCGGAGGAACCCAGAACATCGGCGAAGAAGCGGACGGCGCGGTCGGCCTTGCGGGCTTCATCGCGAGCGGCGCGTTCGCGGTCCTCGGCGCGAGCCTGGGCCCGCACGGCTCGCACAAGACCGATGGACGTGCCCACCACCCCGCCGACCAGTGCCAGCAGAAGCAGCGACGACACAATGACGACCCCGCGGTTCCGCCGCGCGAACTTGCGGAGCTGATACGTCGCCGAAGCCGGCCGCGCGAGGATCGGCCGGTCGTTCAGGTAGCGGCGGATGTCGGCGGCGAACTCCGCGGCGGAGGGGAATCGGCGGTCGGGATCCTTGTCGAGCGCCTTGAGGATGATGGTCTCGATGTCGCCTTTGAGCTCGGGTGCGAGGCGCGAGGGTGGCGTGGGCTCGACGTCGTTGATCAGGCGCGAGGCGTCGATGATGGATCGCGTGCGGACGTCGTGCGGGAGTGCCGCGGTCAGGAGTTCGTAGAGAATGACACCGAGCGAGTAGATGTCGGAGCGGGTATCGACGACGGTGTGGTCGCCGCGGGACTGCTCGGGGCTCATGTACGCGATCGTGCCGAGGATCTGGCCGATGTCGCTTTTGGCGGTGGTTCCGGCCTGATTGCCGGAAGTCTCGGTGAGGCGGGCGACGCCGAAGTCCAGGACCTTGGGCTGCCAGCGGGCGGCCGCGGAGTGCGCGGTTGTTCCGGCGTCTTCGACGAGGACGTTCTGCGGCTTGAGGTCGCGGTGGATGACCCCGCGCTCGTGGGCGTGCTGAACCGCGTCGCAGACGGAGGCGAAGAGTTCGAGGCGAGCGGCGAGCGAGAGACGCTCATGCGAGGCGTGGAGCAGGAGCGGACGGCCGAGCACGTACTCCATCGCGAGAAACGGGATCTCGCGACCGTCGGGCCCGGGCGCGGCGGAGGCCTCGAAGACCTGGGCGATCCCGGGGTGCTTGAGGCGGCCGAGTGCCGCGGCTTCGTAGCGGAAGCGGCGCTGGAGTTCGCGGGCGGGCATCCAGGAGCGGATGACCTTGATGGCGACGGTGCGACGAGGGTTGTCCTGGATGGCTTTGTAGACAACGCCCATCCCGCCCGCGCCGAGCACGGCCTCGATGTGGTACTTGCCGAGCGTGTGGCCGACGAGGGCGTCTTCTCCGCCGCGGCCAACGCTGGCGACGACGTCGGTGATGTTGCCGGCCGGGCGGCTCATGAACTCGGGCGCATCGTCGATGCAGTTGAGGAGGGACTCGACTTCGCGGCGGGTGCGGGTGTCGTCGCAGGCGTTCGAGAGGAACTGGGCGCGGTGTTCGCTGGGGAGCTCGGAGGCTCGCTCGAAGAGCTCGCGGACGTTGGTCCAGCGGGAGCCTGTCACGCGGAGGAAGCTCCGATGGAGGAAGAGTCGCCCATCTCGCGGAGGAGCCACGCGCGGGCGAAGTTCCAGTCTCGCTTGATGGTGCGGGGAGAGACGCCCATGACCTCAGCGGTCTGTTCGACCGACAGGCCCGCGAAGAAGCGGAGCTGCACGACTTCGACCAGACGGGAATCGACGGTGGCGCCGAGCCGCACGAGGGCGTCATCAAGCGCGAGCAGATCGACGTCTTCGACATCGCGTGCCGCGTCCAGATCGCGACGGGCGGCGTCGCGCCGGACCTGGGCCCCCTTGCGACGGGCGCGTTCGATCAGGATGCGACGCATGGCGAGCGCGGCGGCGGCGAAGAAGTGGTTCCGGTCGCGCCACCCTTCGCCGTGTTCGTGGGCGATGCGGAGGTAGGCCTCGTGAACGAGCGCGGTGGGCTGAAGCGTGAGACCGGCGGGCTCGTTGCTGATCTTGGCCTGCGCGAGGCGGCGGAGTTCCTCGTAGACGAGGGGGAGCATCCGGTCCGCGGGGAGACCCTCGCCTCCGGGGCCGGGTTGGGGATTCTCCTGCGGGAAGCTCCCGCTTTGCGGCCAACTGTCGTTCATCCCCTGCCCTTCGATGGCGCGGGGCGATGGGGGCACGACCCCCCGGGTTCCCGGCCTGTCGGAGAGCATACCACGGGACGCCGGGTTGTTCGAAGAAAGCTGCATGAGGGTGAGCATGACGCTCGGATGTCTGAACGTGCGTGGATCCATGCAAACAGCGAGCGAAACGGCCCCTGGGGGCCATCGCGGCAAGAAAATCCGCCTGGAGTGCAATCGACCGACCCGACGGGGCTATGGGACGAGGTTGCCCAGAGCAATGGCGTCGTCCCACCGGAGGACGGGGTAGGACATCGCCGTGAAGGAGACCTTGTGGGCGAGGAGGGCGTAGGGGGTGGCGTCGGTCCGGTCCACGATGCGAAGGTCGTACTCCCCAGAGGCCTTCATGGGCAGCGAGTCGGTGGGGTGGGGGATGCGCGAGAAGGAGGATTTGAGGCTGAGTTGGAAGACAAAGCCACAGGCAGCCGTAGTCGTGTCGGGAGGGCTGATGGTCGCGTCGAGCGGGGTCGCCGAAAGACCGCAGTCAAACGCCGCGATGCCCTCGCCGAGAAGCACACGACCGGGGCTCACGAGCAAGGGCGCGAGGGCGGGCAGTGCGCGGAGCGGGAGAGGTAGGGGTTCGGGCGCATGGGGGTTGGGCATGTGCGCAGGGGAGGCAGGAGTCGCGCTGGTGAACAGCAGCCCGCCGCCCGAGCCGAACTCCAGCTTTCGGGCGCGGCGGCTGGTGCGAGCCGAAGTATCGAGATCCGATCGCATACGTTGGGTGCCATCGGCGAGGCGGTCGGCATCGGCGGGGGTAAGTTCAACCTCCGAGAGCAGCGCGATCGTGCGGTCACCCTCCGGCCGCGCAACCGCGTAGAGCAATGAGGCGTACTCGCCGACGAAGCGTGAGGAGCGATCGGTCGGCGTCTGCTGTTCGGCGAGGTCGATCGATGCACGAATGAGCAGGACGCGGGAGGGAGACTCGGGCTGTTCGTCGGTCATGGGTGCTCGTGGCTGAGATCAGGATGACTTGTGGACAAACTGCACACGCACGAGGTCCGGCGTGTGGGTGTGGCCGCAGGCCGAAATCGCGAAGGGATGGATGTGAGACTCGTGGATGCCGCGACGCTCGAGCCGCTTGTTGGCGGGGAAGTGGGCGAGGTTCGTGATGAGGAACCACTGTGCGGCGCTGGGGATGTTGGCCTCCCGCTCCGCGCTGTGGTACCACTTGCCCGGGACGAGCTCCTTCGCCTTGTCGAGCGTGAGCATGTCGTCCATGAAGTAGTACACCAGATTGGTAACACCCGCACCGAAGGCGCGACCGTCGCGGTTGTACTCGTCGAATCGGTGGATGTGCTCCAGCCACAGGCCGGGGAGCGAGAGCACCTCTTCGGAACCGTACGAGGACGACAGAAGCGGGTCGGAGCGGTACCCGTCGTGGTTGCCGTGGATGAACCGAGCGTTCAGGTCGGTGAGAAGTCGCAGAATCCCCCGATTCCACGCGTACTCCGTGCGACGCACCCGGAAGGCCTCGGACCACCGCAGTTCCGCGGAGGCGCCTCCGCGGCCGGGCGAGAGCGTGATCTCCTCCACAAGGGGCGCGTGGTGCAGCTTCAGGGCGGCCCAGGACCGGGACGCGGAAGCGGTGGCAGTGAGTGGACCGGAGAACGCCTCGACATTCGAGATGCGGTCATCGAGGAGCCGTTTGGCGCGCGCGATCACGTGTTCGCCGAGCGATTCGAGCTCTGGATCGGAGAGTCCCGACGACATGTGCAGGCGGTTCGAGGTCCATGCCCGGCCGGCTTCGCGGTGGAACTTCTTTCGATCAACGGGCGACCGGTACATCGTGTTGCTGCCGGTCATGTATCGGATCTTCAGGCGATCCTCGTCGGCGGGATCGAACGAGAACCGCTTGCACCCGCGCACGCCCGGTTCCTCGGGAAACCTCCACCCCGCGTCCGAGCGGACCTGGTACTTGTCGAGAACGAAGTACTTGGATCCGGTAAGGATCGCGCCCGCAAAGCCCTCCAGAGGCTTGTCCGTCGTGGGGCAGTCAAAGTACAGGAACTCCCGGCCCATCCAGAGCTCGAAGAGGTCTCCGAGCTGGAACAGCTCGACCTTGGTTCCCTTGTCCTTCAGGTCGCGGAGCGCGCCGAGGAAGTTCAGCATGTCGATCGCGGGAGAGGGCTCCGGCGTTGACTGCGCCGTGGACGCGGAACCCGTGTAGTGGTTGCCCTTGAGGTACGTGCCGATGCCGTACGCCGCCGCGGCAGCCGCCGCGGCACCGCCGCCGGCCGCGGTGAGAATCTTGGTCGCGAGACCAACATCAGCCCCGGCCGCGAGCTGCCCGCGCGCACTCTTCAGCGGCGCGTACCCGGCGGAGGGCTTGTAGAACCACACGCTGCCGGCGCGGATGCGCCGTTCGACGTAGCTCAGTTCGGCGAGGAACTGGTGGCGGTTGAACGTGAACCCGTCGGCCTCGTACACCGCCGAGAAGTCCCCATCGACCAGCAGTCGTTCGATGTGCGACTGGAGCTGCTCCTGGTCGCTCTCGCTCAGCGGGTTCCCCCACAGCCTGCCGGGGGTGTGCTGGAGCGCGATGAGCCTCCACTGCAGCGCGGCGCGGGCCTCGTCATCGGGGTGCAGAAAGCGAACCTGGTTGATCGACGGGTCATCCTTGGTCGCGGGTTCGTCGGCCCATCGTTCGGGGAGGTGCAGGTCCGGGAGCAAGATGCGCAGCACGGTGTCATCGAGCCCCTCGGTGAGCACAGACGCGTGCGCCACCGCGTGCGAGACGAGCTGCACCGCAAACCCGCGCTCCTTGCACAGCATCATGAACTTCCGCGCCGGCGAAGACTGGCCCGGCGCATCGGGCGGCAGCGTGTCGATGTGCTTGTGCAGCGCATCGAGCGTCGACTCGTGGTCGACGTCCGCGTGAAACCGGCACAGCCACACGTCCTGCCCCACGATCATCCCGAAATCGCGGCTCTGGTTCAGGTCCTTGACCGTACGGTCCCGGTAGTACGACCCCCAATACCCGCAGTCGAGCTTGATCAGCTCCCATGGGCTCGGCGCGATGGTGTTGAAGTGCGTCGTGTCGTCCTTCGGGTCGGCGCACACACTGACCTCGGCGGCGAAGCGGTCTGTCCGCTCGTTGAACCCGTCCTTCAACGGCTTCTCGAGCGCCCACCCGTAGTGCTCGCCCGTCGCGTCGATCTTCATCTTGACGTACCCGTCGTCCGTGCCCGTGAGCGGCTTGTACTCGGGGTCCTTGGTCTTCTTGACCCGCAGCTTGTCGTCGATCTCGCAAAGACACACCCGCGCCGGCTTCGGATCCTCGACGCTCGCCCACATGCCCATCGCGCTCTTGATGTCGCCCACGATGTTCATGCGCCGTACGCCTTCTTCAGCGAACCCCAGAGCTTCGGACCATTCACCGCGTCTTCCGCCGCGACTGGTTCACTCCCCAACCGAGGCCCCTTCTCGTCGTCGCGGGTGTCCTTCGCGAACGAACGGATCGCGGCACGGGTACGGGGCGAGATCTCGCCGTCCTGATCTCCCGGTGCGTATCCCAACGCGTGCAGCCTCTGCTGGACCGCCTGAACCGTGACCTTCTTCGGCAGATCCGTCCCCGTCGGCCGAAGGTGGCCGATCACGCAGGCGACGCGGTGCTTCATCACCATGCCGCACCCGCGGTCCTCGTGAAAGGTCAGTACCGCCCGCTGCGCACCGAACGGCAGCGGGATGGTGACCATTCCCTGGCTGTCGATGTCGACGCTCCCGGTGACGTTGGTGTTCATTTGCCCGCAGAGCACGTACGCGCAGGTCTTCGGGGCCGTTGAGTCCTTTGTGATCGCGTTGAAGTCCGACTTCAGCAGCCGCACCCGCAACACGTCGGGCGTCCGCCGGATCCGATACCTGTGGCGAACCTCCGTGGCGGCGTCAACCAGCTTCGGAGGGTCCGTCGGCAGCGCGAGCGGGTCGCTCGGAGCAAGCACATAGGGGTCGCGCTTGGCCTTCAACTCCCGGTTGTCGTCGTGGTCCCAGACCCGCTCCCGCCACTTCCCAATCCCGCGCGCGTGAGCGACGGTGTTCACCCACTCCCCCGCCCGAACTTCATGAACGCCCTCTTCTGCCACTGGCCACACTCCCGCGCCCCCCAAGAATACAAGCGGTTCACCCGCCCGCGGAGCGCAACCCAAATCCCAGAATACCCGATTGGGGCCCGCTGTCCGCATAACCCCCTCGCGACCCCGCTCCACCCATCCCCCCGCCACACTCCGAACCGCCGCCCCCAGATTCCGCAATCCCCCCTTGACACATTCTTCAAATGTGCGAAACTGGCCGATACAGGGGTGGCGCTCGGGTCTTTGGCCCGGGCGTCGCATTCGTCGCGTGCTCGGGAGCGGCCGTACGGCAGGGGGCTTCGGGAAACACCTCAAATCCGGTGTTTCCGTATCCAAGTACCAAACACAGTTGTCCGCTTTGCCGCAACCGTGGCTATTCTGTTTCGAATGGGCCGGTTGCCGGCCCGCTCGGTCCGGTCGGTCGTCAGTCCGCTTTCGTTCACGACATGATTCGTCACGGGAGGCCGCGTACGGGTGGCCCTCCCGATCGATGCTCGGAGGTCCAGACGTGCTCCCACTTCGCTTCGTTTCCATCGGCTCCGCCGCCGCCGCTGTGATGTCCGCGGGGTTGGCGTTCGCACAGCCCGTCCCGACCACCCCCAACGACTTCAAGATGCCCGGGACCCAGCCGAACACCATGTCGGTCCCCCCGGTCACCGCCATGAACTGCGCCAACTGCCACGCCTACTACGCCGAGAGCGTCGAACAGCCCATCGACAACGAGCCCTTCTCCATGTGGTCCGCCAGCATGATGGGCCAGGCCGGCCGCGACCCCGTCTTCTTCGCCGCCCTCTACGTCGCCAACCAGGACGCCGCCTTCGCGGGTGAGTTCTGCCTCCGCTGCCACGCCCCCCAGGGCTGGCTCCAGGGCCGCAGTTCCGACCCCACCGGCGCCACCCTCACGGACGAAGACCGCGAAGGCGTCGCCTGCTCCGTCTGCCACCAGATGGTTGACCCCGTCTACACCCCCGGCCAAAGCCCTGCCATCGACCTGCCCATCCTCCAAGCCCTCGCCTCCGCTGGGCACCTCCCCGTCAACGCCCACTCAGGCCAGATCGTCCTCGACCCCGACGGCGTCCGCCGCGGGCCCTACCAGCTCACCGGCACCCACCCCCATTCGGGTGTGCAGTCCCCCTTCCACCGCCAGAGCGCGATGTGCGGCACCTGCCACGACATCAGCAACCCCGTCTACGCCCGGCAGCCCGACGGCTCCTACGCCGTCACCCCCCTCAACCAAGAAGCCCCCAACCACGACAAGCACGCCCAGTTCCCCATCGAACGCACGTACTCCGAGTGGCTCAACAGCTCCTTCGCTCAGGGACCCATCGACATGGGCACCCGCTACGGCGGGAACAACCCCCTCGTCAGCAGCTGCCAGGACTGCCACATGCCCAAGACCGGCGGGCACGGCTGCGAGCCCAACTTCGGTGCCGAGTATCGCTCCGACCTCCCCCGCCACTACTTTGCCGGTGCCAACACCTGGGTCCTCAAGGCCGTCCGTGACCTCTACCCCGACTGGATCACCTTCCTCTCCGCCGAACGCGTCGACGACGCCATCGCCCGCTCCGAGGCCATGCTCGACGCCGCCTCCGACCTCGACGTGACCTACGCCAACAACCAGGTCTTCGTCCGCATCACCAACCAGACCGGCCACAAACTCCCCACCGGCTACAACGAAGGCCGCCGCATGTGGATCAACGTCCGCTTCTACAACGCCGACGGAAACCTCATCTTCGAGCACGGCGCCTACGACTACGCCACCGGCGTCCTGGATCATGAGTCCACCAAGGTCTACGAAGCCCACGCCGGCCTCGACGCCGCCGCCGCAGCCGCCACCGGCCGCCCAGAAGGCAAGGGCTTCCACTTCGCCCTCAACAACAAGTGGTTCTTCGACAACCGAATCCCCCCCCGCGGCTTCACCAACGCCGCCTTCGAAGCGGCCCTCTGCCCGCCGGTGAACTACTCCTACCCCGACGGCCAGTACTGGGACGACACCACCTTCAACGTGCCCCCCGCCGCGGCATACATCGAAGTCGTCGTCTACCACCAGACGACCTCCAAGGAGTACGTCGAGTTCCTCCGCGACATCTACCCCGGCAACACCGCGGGCATCGACACCTACAACCTCTGGAACCTCTACGGCCGCGAGAAGCTCGCCCTCATGGACTACTACGGCACCGAACTCCCCACGGACCGCTGCCCCGCCGACTACACCCACGACGGCGGCGTCGACGGCGACGACGTCATCGAGTTCTTCGCCCTCTGGGATACCGGACAGATCGGTGCCGACTTCACCGGCGACGGCGGCGTCGACGGCGACGACGTCATCGAGTTCTTCGGCCACTGGGACTCGGGGTGCTAACGCCGAAGCGGCGTAAATGGGCAAAGCGATAAAGCGAAAAGCGATAAATTGAGCCGTGAGCTGGTGCTCACGGCTCTTTTTTCGGCTTTGGTGGCCCGGAAGGCTGGCGGGGTTCGCCGTGTGGGGTGTCACACGGGAGTCTCGAACCATGAAGTCATCGCTTCGCGCCGCCGCGCTTGTGCTTGTCGCCGGTACCGTCACCGCCCATGGGGCGATCCTGCAGTGGGACGCGCTTTTCAGCGGCAACGCCTCCACGGCGAACAACTGGAACCCCAACCAGCGCCCTACCGCGGTGGACGACCTGCGGTTCGACTCCGTGCTCAACAACAACTACACCGTGACGTACGACTCGCTGGTGTCGACCGTGCGTTCGCACCAGTACCTGGGGGACAACGTGACCATCCGGGTGACCAACGCGGCCGGCCACACGATCACGAACTCGATGTCGATCGAGAACGCGTCGGAGGTGCTGTTTGATGTCGGGCGGTTGAACGTGCCGGGCACGACGTCTGTCGGAGCTCTCTCCGCGGCCGCGGGGTCGCTCACGATCGATCAGACGTTGTTCACGGGTGGGGCACTCAATGCCGGCCCGATCGGAGGGGGCGATATCCTCCTCCTGCACGGCGCGCGGGCCGAGGTCGGTGCCGTGACGCTCAACTCAGGCAGCACCCTGCGCGCACAGGACTCATCGCTTCTCCAAGCAACCAGCTTCGGCATCGGAACCACCGGAAACTCGACCGCGAGCGTGGCCGAGTTCATCAACGGTTCGGACGCCACGATCTCGGGTGACATGAACATCGCGACGGGGGCGGGTACGACGGCGTTGGTCAAGGTGATCGATGGCACTCCCTTCGGTGCGCCCGTCGTTCAGATCAACGGGAACCTGCGTGTGGCGGCGAACTCAACAGCCGCCGCCGCGGGGAACGGCACCCTGCTGATCCAGATGCCGGTCCCGGGCCAGTTTCCTTCGGTTTTTAGCGGCAACCTCTTCGTGGGTGATCTCAACGGAGGACAGGGAACCGTTCGCATCGACGGAGGCGACTTCACCTGCGAGGATGCGACCTTCGTGCCGGGGCACTCGTCTCTGGTCGTGAGGGCAGGCTCATTCCGCTCCACCGGTGTGTTCGCGTGGACGGGTTCGTTCACACCCTTCCCCGTCCCTCCCGAGACCACAGGGCATTGTTCGGTCTCGCTCCATGGCACCTCGCTGATCACGGGCAACGTGCACCTCTCGGCGGACTTTGGCGGTAACTTGGATTACGGCGGGACGGGAACCACAGGCCGGATCACCGGCGACGTCGTCCTTGCCGAGCACGCGGGCTCGGTTGGCCGCGTGAGTGTCCATGACGGGGCGGAGACGACATTCGAAGGAACCACGGTGGTGGGGCAGCGCGGCGACGGAGAGCTCTTCGTCGGTAGCGCCAACGCCTTCGTGCAGGATGTCAGCGTCGCCGCCGAGATCGGGAGCGTTGGCGAAGTGAGGGTGCTGAATGGGAACCTCAATGTGGTCACCGGCGGGCTTTGGATTGGCGGTACATCCACGCTGGCGGGCGGCACCGGACGCCTCACGATCAGCCTGTTCGGCGGCGTGAACGTCCCCGGAAACATGCGGGTTCGCGGCGGCGGGACCATTGACATCCAGCCGAACGGCAACCTCAACGTCGGCTCGACACTCCAGACAAGCCCGGGTGCCGAGCTCCTCATCGAGAGCGGGCAAATCCAGGCCCACACCCTGGCCTTCTCCGGTGCCAGCGTTGGCACACTGGACGGCGTCGACCTCACCGGATCGGGGAACATCATCGCCGAGATCAGCGCGACCGGCTCCGGCAACAACATCGTGGCAACCGGCCCTCTCACACTCGGACGCTCAACGATGCTCGTGAGCTACCACGGCATGAACATCGACCTCTCCGTCGGTGCCCACACCGTCACCCTCAGGGGTGTCGACGGCGCCGTTGTCGGCGACACCACCATCGCCGGCGGCACCCTCGCCACGACAGGCACCATCCATGTTCCGCCGGGGAAGACCATCTCCGGCGGCGGCACAATCGACGCGCCCACAATCTCGAACGTGGGCACCATCAACGCCACCACGCCGCAGGGCTTCGTGATCAAGGGGATCGTCACCGCCACAGGTTCCCTGACCGGCACCCTCTTTGACTTCAGCAACTCCGGCGGCTTCACCGGAACGGGCACCATCAACTCCCAGATCCGCGGCAGCGCGGGCAGCGTCATCACCGCAACCGGAAACCTCACGCTCGGCACGGCAACCTCCACGGGCTTCTCCTTCGACGGCACCCTCCGAACCAACGCAAACCAGGTGACGCTCCGCGACACCAGCACCGCCGCGATCGGCAACGTCGAACTCGCGGGAGGGTCCCTCTTCTGCACCGATACTGATCTCTCGAGCGACCTGAACGACGTCGCCAGCGGGTTCGGCACGATCCTCACGACGCCGCGGACGTGGTTCACCGCCGGAGTGATCAGGCCCAATGGCTCCGGCACAGACGCGACCGGACAGCTCGGCGTCGCGGGCAACGTGAACGCGGACAACGTGTTCAACACTTCGGTCTTCGACATGGAGATCGGCGGGACGTCCAACGCGAACATGGACCGCTTGGTGGTGGCGGGGGCGCTGACGATCGACGGGACGCTCCGAGTCCGCTTCGTCCCCGGTTACGTCCCCGCCGGCGGCGAGGTGTACACGATCATCACCGCCAACTCCATCACCGGCAACTTCACGACCCTCGACCCCCCGCCCCGCACCCGCGTCATCGTGAACCCGACGAATGTGCAGGTCGAGGCATTGTGCACGTCGGATCAGAACGCCGACGGCACCGTCGACGGCGACGACGTCATCGACCTCTTCGCCGCCTGGGACCTGGGGCTCCCAGAAGCCGACACCAACGGGGACGGCTCCGTCGATGGCGACGACGTCATCGTCTTCTTCGAGCACTGGGACGCGGGGTGCTGACGCCGAAGCGGCGTGAATGGGCAGAGCGATAAAGCGAAAAGCAATAAAGAAGTGCCGGGTGCGCGAGCGCCCGGCTTTTTCTTTGCGGCCTCGTGGCCCCTGTGGTAACCGGGGAGCGCCGTGTGGTGTGTCACACGGGAGTCTTGAGCCATGAAGTCATCGCTTTTCGCCGCCGGGCTCGTGCTTGTCGCCGGTACCGTCACCGCCCATGGGGCGATCCTGCAATGGGACGCACTGTTCAACGGCAACGCCTCGACGGCGAACAACTGGAACCCCAACCAACGCCCTACCGCGGCTGACGACCTGCGGTTCGACTCCGTGCTCAACAACAACTACACCGTCACGTACGACGCGCTCGTGCCGACCGTGCGGTCGCACCAGTACCTTGGCGACAACGTCACCATCCGGACCACCTTCCCACACTCGATCACCAACACGATGTCGATCGAGAACGGTTCGGAGATCCTCCTCGATGCTTCGGCGCTCCACGTGGGCGGATCGACCACCATCGGTGCGATCTCCGGTCTGGGCGGTCGCCTGACGATCGACCAGTCGCTCTTCACCTCTCAGCAACTCCACCTCGGCGCGATCGGCCCCGGGAATGTCATCGTCGGCAACGCCGGACGCCTGGAAGTTTCCACGGTGACGCTTCGGCGTGGCTCGTCCCTCGCCCTGCAAGACTCGGCGATCGCGGAACTCTCCTCGCTCAGGATCGGCGAAGTTTCAGATCCAAATGCGAGCAGCGTGCTGGTCACCGACGGGGCGGACATGACACTGCTCGGCGGCATCACGATGTCGCCGGTGACGGGCGCGAGTTCACTCCTCCGCGTCCTGGGTGGCACCGCGAACTTCGACGCCCACGTCCTGCTACAGGGGGACCTGCTCATCGCCGCGAATACAACAGCGGCCGCGGCGGGCAACGCCACGCTGCTCATCGAGAGCACGACGGGCACCCCCACTCTCGCGACCGTGACGTGCGACGCGCTCGTGGTCGGCGATTCGCAGGGTGGCCAGGGGAACCTAGCCTTCGTGGGTGGGACGTTGACGTGTAGTTCCGCCCGTTTCGTCGGCGGACACAGCACGCTGGCCATGGACCGCGGGGTACTGCGCTGTACCGGCCCCTTCGCCTGGGAGAGCGGCCCGCTCACGATCGACGGAAGTGCCGGGACGACGGTCGAGCTCCGAGGCACGGCCGATCTGTCCACGGAGGTGTTCGTGGGAACGGATGGGTTCGGTGATCTCAGAGTCACGAACGATGATGGCGAGGCCGCCGTCGCGACCCTCTCGGGCAATCTGATCCTCGGCGACAGGACGACCGGCCAGGGGACAGCCTTCGTTGGGGATGGGGACGAACTTCGGGTGGCGGGGCGGCTCCGCGCCGGCGGTGCGGGCAACGCAAATGTTACAGTCAACGGCCTTGCCACAATCGACGAGCTCGAGATCGCCGCCCTGACCGCCGGTGTCGGCCAACTCAATGTGGGCGGTGGGACCGTCAACACGTTGGCCGGCTTGTATGTGGGTGGAACCGCCACCACCGCGGGCGGTATTGCACAGCTCAACCTCATCGGCAATAGTGTGGTGAACGCGCAAGGGGCCGTACGCATCTGGAACCGCGCTCGGGTCGACGTGGGTATTGGACAGCTCCTCTCCGCGGCACCAATTCAGACGCGCCCGGGTGCAGAGATCGTGATGAACGGAGGAACCATCACCGCTCCAAGCCTCGCGTTCCAAGGAAACACGACCGGCGACGGCGTCGATTTCACCGGATCCGGCACCATCGACGCCGCGATCTCCTCCAGTGGCGTTGGGAACAACATTGATGCCACCGGTCCGCTCACCATGGGAAGATCGGACACCTTCGAGGGCTACGGCGGCGGGAACATCGCACTCTCTGTAGGTCCGCACACGGTGACGCTGCGCGGCGCGACCGCTCCGAAGATCGGTGACACAACGATCGCCGCGGGAACCCTCGTGGCGACGAACGCCCTGTTGCTGCAGACGGGCAGAACCCTCTCCGGCGGCGGCACAATCGATACGCCGTTCATCTCCAACTTGGGCATCATCAACGCGACGACTCCTCAGGGTTTCGTCATCAAGGGCATCGTCGTCGGCGAGGGCACGCTCACCGGCACACTCTTTGACTTCAGCAACACCGGCGGCTTCACGGGAAGCGGCACCATCAACTCGCAGATCCGCGGCACCGCCGGCAGCGTCATCAGTGCCTTCGACAGCCTGACGCTCGGCACCGCTTCGTCCGTTGGGTTCTCTTTCGATGGCACCATCCGCACCAACGCGCATCAGGTGACGCTCCGCGACTCCAGCACTGCGTTCGTCGGCAACATCGAACTCGAGGGCGGCTCGCTCTTCTGCACGGACACCGACCTGGCGAGCGACGTGAACGACGTCACCAGCGGGTTCGGGACGATCGCGACGACGCCGCGGACGTGGATCAACGCGGGGACGATCCGGCCGAGCGGCTCCGGCGCGGACACCACCGGACAGATCAGCACCCTCGGCAACGTGAACATGGAGAACGTCTTCAACACCGCCGTCATTGATCTCGATATCGGCGGCACATCCAACGCGAATATGGACCGCTTCGTCGTCGTCGGCGCACTCACCATCGACGGCACGCTGCGGGTTCGCTTCGTGCCGGGTTACGTCCCCGCTGGAGGCGAGCTCTACACCGTCATCACCGCCAACTCCATCACCGGCAACTTCACCACGCTCGACCTCCCACCCCGCACCCGCGTCATCGTGAACCCGACGAGTGTGCAGGTCGAAGCGCTCTGCCCCTCCGACCAGAACGCCAACGGCACCGTTGACGGCGACGACGTCATCGACCTCTTCGCCGCATGGGACCTGGGCCTCATCGAAGCCGACACCAACGGCGACGGCTCTGTCGACGGCGACGACGTCATCGAGTTCTTCGAGCACTGGGACGCGGGGTGCTAAAGGTAGCAGCGGGCTCCAGATCGCTGCACCTCAGCGGCTTTCCCACCACTGCCCGTATGAGGCGTGCCGAATGAAGACGCGACTGAAAGTCGCGGCGACCCAGCGACAGGAATGCCGCTGCCGCACGCCCCTACACTCGCCGCCATGGAGAAGTCGCTCGGAGTCATCCTCGCTCAGCTCGCAATGGCCGTGGCCGTTGGGATGCTCACCGCGTTCCAGCCCGGCGTGAACCGCAAGTTCGGCGAAGTCTCCGGGGCACCACTCCACGGCGGCGTCATCAGCTTCGCCGTCGGGCTGGCCACCGTCCTCCTCGTCGCCGTCATCCTCCGCGCCTCTCCACCGCCCATCAGCAGGGTCGCCCTCGGACCCGTGTGGATGTGGGTCGGCGGTGTTATCGGTGCCGTCTTCGTGACCGCGGCAATCTACCTCAGCAAACCCATGGGCCAGGGCAACTACATGGCCGCCATGATCGCCGGCCAACTCGTCGCCGGTGTCGTCATCGACCACTTCGGCTTCATGGGCTACGACCGCCACCCGTTCTCGGTCGCTCGCGCCGGTGGCCTCGTGCTCATCGGCCTCGGCGTCGCCCTCCTCCGCTTCAAGTAAGTTCGCGGACCTGCCCCTCCCCCACACAGCCCGCCCACACCGCGCGCCGGCGCGTCAACTCCCCCACTTCCCTTGCCACCACTCAGCCTTCGCGCACATTCACGTGTGAAGGAACTCCTCGCGGCACGCCGCGGGGCGCAGACGGACATGCGGAGAAAGGAGCACGGACGTGACTCGATTGTTCACCCGGGCGCTATGCGCCTCGGCGTGCGGTGGCCTCGCGGCTATCGCCAACGCCCAATCTGTCTACTCGCACGGCTTCGAGGACGGGCTCGCCCCCGGATTCGACGTCTCATCAATCGACGTCACGCCGCTCGGCGGGCGACACTTCCTCGGTCAGTTCGGCAACGACTCGGCAACACTCACACTCTCGGGCCTCACGCCGGGGTTGTACCACATCGACTTCGATTTCTACGGCATCGGCACCTGGGACGGCAACCAAGCGCCGGGACCCGATTGGTTCATCTTGGAGCAGGGTGAGTTGGGCGAACTGCTCCGAACGACGTTCGCGATCGGCAGCGAGGACACCCGAGTCGGAATACAGGCGTACCCGGGCGTGGGTACCGACTCAAACCTCCTTGGCTGGCCCGGCCGCACCAACGCGGTCGAGAACAACACCCTCGGCTACCTCTACGCAGGCATCTACCAACGCGACGCCGTTTGGCGGCTTGGGGCCGACTTCATGGTCGACAGCCCAACGACCCAGCTGGTCTTCCGGGGCGAGGGCCTCCAGTCGCTCCGCGATGAATCCTGGGGGATCGACAACATCGACGTCCGACGCGTCGTCGTGCCCTCTCCGGGAGCTCTTGCACTCGCCGGCGCAGCCGCGGCATTCACCGGCCGCAGACGACGGCCCGCGCCGCGCTAAAAAGCAAACACCCCGGGCGCCGGCCCGGGGTGCTGGTTGATGCACGGATGAACCCCCAGCGCTCGGCCGGGGTCGTTCACGCTCAGCAGCCGCTGTCCCAGTCCTGGAAGAACGCGATCACGTCGTCACCATCGACGCCGCCATCGCCGTTGTAGTCCGCCTCGTTCAGACTGCTGTCCCAATCGCCAAAGAACGCGATCACGTCGTCGCCGTCGACGCCGCCGTCGCCGTTGTAGTCCGCCGGGCAGGTCTCGCAATCGTCCGGAATGCCGTTGTAGTCCGCGTCCACCTGCGTGCCCTGCTCAAGCTCGCGACCGTCGTTCAGCGTGTCGTTGTCGCAGTCCGGCAGACCAGTCTGGCAGATATCCGGCACGCGGTCCGGACGGCCGCGGCTACCACCATCCGCGAGGAACGCCTCGAGGTCCGCGAAGTTCTGCAGCGTGGCCGCGGGGAAGCCGCCACCCGGGTGCGCGATCTCGAGCGTGATGCGACGCCGGATCGTCTCGCGGCTCTTGTTGCGGATGTTGGGGCCGGTGCCGCCGGTGCCGTTGGGAGCATGGCATCCCACGCAGGACGCGTTGAAGAACATGCCGCCGTCGATCCGCACACCGGTCGGACCTCCATCAAAGTCAGCCAGCAGGCCGCTCGTGATGTCGCACGTGTCGGGGATCTGGTTGCTGTTGCAGTCCTGCGCAAAGCCCGAGGAAATGTCGATCGCGTCGTCGATCCCGTTGTTGTTGCAGTCGACGATCGGGATGCGGCGGTAGATCTTGAAGTTGTCCAGCCCACACTCGACGATCGACGCGGTCCCCGCGTCGGTCGCCGTGAAGCGGAGCCGCATGTTCGTCGTAATCGTCACACCCGCGGAGGTCAGTTGCTGCTGCGTGATGGCGTGCGGAGTCCACAGCAATCCGTTGTTCCCCGTGTGCGCGGCCACGCGAATCCAGGGACCCGCCGTGCCGTTGCTCGAGATGTCGACGAAGATCCCGTCCACGTTCTCGGCCGGAACCGTCATGTTGTTGTAGTAGTCGTAGCAGATGATCACATCGCCGCCGGGTCGACCGCCGCCGAGGTTGACGAGGTTGAGCGCCGGCGACGTCAGGATCACACTCCCGCCGTCAACGTCGGTGTTGCCCGCCGCGTTCTGCGTCATGTAGCACTGGCCCGAACCGTCCGAGTCGGACTCCGGGTCGTACGCCCACCCCGGGTCGTTCACCGGAACGCCACGCTGCCACCCGCCGGACGTCGCACCCGATACCGTCGCCGTCCAGCCGAGGTTGGTCTGGAAGTTGTCCGTGAAGACCTGCGTGTCCGCCGGGGTGATGATGCAAGGACACCCGCACGCCGGGGGCACCATCTTGTAGATCGCGCCCGCGATGCTGATGATGTACAACTCGCCGATGTTGTCCTCGCCGAAGGCCACAATGCTGCCCACCGCCAGGTTCGACCAGGTCCGCTGATCGGTCTGCGACGTCCCGTTCCAGCGGAACGACTTCACGTAGTTGCCGCAGTAGTCCGCGAAGAAGAACGTCCCGTTCAGCGACGGAAGACCCGGCCCGCGGTAGACGTATCCACCCGTGATCGAGCACGCGCCTTCGGTTGCGTGGCTCTCCACGCGGATCGGATCGGTGTACGTGCCCAGCAGCGTGCAGTTCGAGTCGACCGGGCCCGCGGCGAAACCCTCGCGGCAGTCCCAGCCGTAGTTGCGGCTGCCGACGGAGTTGATGTTCGAGCCGGTCAGCGCCGGCTGGAAGTTGATCTCCTCCCACGCGTCCTGACCGACGTCAGCAATCCAGAGATCGCCGGTGAGCTTGTCAAAGCTGAACCGCCACGGGTTGCGAAGGCCCATCGCCCAGATGTCGTCGTTCCAGTTCGCGTTCGGGCTCCCCACCGTCGCCGCGGGGTTGTCTACCGCGCGGTAGTTCCCCGCGACGTTGTCCACGTCCAGCCGCAGCATCTTGCCGAGCAGACTCCCCACGTTCTGCGCCAGCTCGTTCGGGTCGTTCGCACTCCCGCCGTCGCCGATGCCCCAGTACAGCTTGCCGTCAGGTCCAAACTCCAGATGCCCGCCGTTGTGGTTCGAGAACGGCTGCGAAACCGTCCGCAGGATCACCGCCGGAGTCGCGGGGTCGTACGCGTTCGACGTCGCGAACGGCGGCAGCGCACGATACCTCGCCAACACCGATGCCCCGGTTCCCGTCGCCGTGTAGCTCACATAGAAGTACCCGTTGGTCGCGAAGTTCGGGTGGAACGCCAAGCCCAGCAGGCCCTGCTCACCGCTCGCCGTCGTCAACCCCAGACCACCGATCCCCGCCGGACCGAGATGGATGAAGTTCCCCCCGACGGTGTTCGTCGCAAGATTGAAAATCCGCACCGCGCCCGTCTGTTCGACAATGAACATCCGCCCGTCGTTGCCCGGCTGCGCCACAAAATCCAACGGCTGCGAAAGCCCCGCCACGATCTGCTGCGCTGAAAAACTCTGCGCCGACGCCGTCCCCGACGCCGCAAACAGGACCGCCGCCGACACCACGCCGCAAGCCGCGGCACGAACGCTCTGGAGCTTCATCACGGATCTCTCTTACTGGGGTTGCACACACACGTCCGGGAACACGAAGGACCGCCGCCCCCTCCTCATCGGCAATCCCGGGAAGCCAAGTGATACGCACCACCGGCCAACCCGATCCCGCCAAGATAGGGCATTCGCCCGAAACCCCCAAGGACCTTCTTATTGCTTCCGGGCAATCGCATCGTCTGTTTGGGCTTTGGTAGGGTTCATCCTTCGCCAAAGCGCAAACATCTGCCACGCGCTCCAGGCATACGCCCCCGCCGCGATGATGAACGGTATCGTGAACGACCCCGTTCGGTCGTACAGGAAGACCCCCAGGAGCTGGAAGATCTTCCCCCGGATCCCCACGAAGGTCGCGTGGATCGCAACGTACTGCGGCACCTTGTCTTGCGACGGCGCAAAGCTCACCGGCCCCAGCATCCACCCCACGCTCGCACCCGTGTGCACCAGCCCGTAGTACACCGACACCCACCACAGGTCGTTCGGACTGTTCACCAGCAGCAGCCCCGCCGGGTACCCCGCTAAGAGCAGGAACGAGAGCCCAGTGGTCCGCGCGGCACCCAGGCGGTCCATCAGGAGCCCCGCCGGGAAGATCAGGCAGACCATCCCGATCAGGTAGGCCACCTGCGTCGACCCCGCGATCTGCTCGTAACCCATGTGCAGCTTGTCGGTTACGAACGCCGGCAACAGCGCGTACGCGATCATCCACCCGACCCCGTACGTCATGTACGCCGCCTCGTACAACGCGAAGTTCCGGTCGGTCCGGAGGACCTCCTTCATGTGCGTCACGGGCTCGACGATCGACGAGAGCTGCAACAGGTCCCCGGTGAGGATCTTCCGGCCCCCGTCGCCGCCCGTGCGCTCGTGCAGGGTCACAAACATCCACATCCCAAGAGCTTGCAGCGCGGCCGCGGCAGGTAAGAAGTACCGGAACGCCTCTGGCGTCCGCTCCAGCCACATCCCGAGGCCGTACGCCACCCCGGCGCTGCAGACCATGCTGAGGGCCCAGATGATGCTGTACATCCGCCCCCGGCGTTCGGCCGGGTAGATGTGCTTGAGCACCTCGCTCGCCGCGGGGTAATACCCTGCCCCACCAGCACTTGCGAGCACGTGCAGGATCATGAACCACCACACGTTGGTGGCCGTCGCCATCAACCCCAGCGGCACCGCCGACACACACCAGAAGACAAACGCGTACTTCCGGAAACTCAGGTGGTTGAACAGGTGGTTCCAGAAGACACTGAGCGTAAAGAGCACCGTGGGCGCGGCGGTCATCACCAGGGTTTGCCAGTTGTTGGCCCCGAACTCCTTCCGCGCCATGACCGCGAGGAGCGCCTGGATCGCCATCGAGGTCGACTGGGTCAGGACCACCCCTGTCAGGTGGGCCGGCATGAACGACAGGCTGCGACGGTCGATCACGAGTCGGACCCCTTGTTCGAGGGGTTCTTCAGGATGAGCGGCTCGACCCGGAAGACCTCCTTGTAGTAGAGCGCGAGGAGGCGGGTCGCCCGGGAGATCGCGGCGGGCTCGGTGGTTCCCACGGCCTGACCACGCGCGAGCAGCCGAAGGAGGTCAACCGTCGTCGCCCGGACCCGCCAGATGGCCCCGCCTTCCCGGTCGAACTTCCCCGACCCTTCGTCCTTCAGGGTTCCACCCAAACGGGGGGAGAAGCCGAAGGTGGGGGCGGGGTCCAGGGTTTCGCCGGATCGGACGTCGGCGTCCAGTTCCGGGCGGTGGCCGGTTTCGTCGAGGACGGCCCAGAGGAGGGTGAGCAAAGCTCGGTCGGCGAGGCGGGGGTCGCGGAGGGAGGAGAGGGAGTTGGCGAGGGCCTCGAAGAGACCGGGGTGTGGGTCGTGGACATCGAGCGCGTGGTACGCGAGGTCGATCATGCCCATGCCGGAGTAGAAGGCATCGAGGTTGAGGCGCATGGTGGGGTAGGTCTCGATGAGATCCCAGGCGGTGAGGAGGGTGAGGCCTTCGGTGGGCTTGGGAGAGAAGGAGATGGCACCTCTCGTAGGTGCTTCAAAACCACCTGAAAACTTGGCCTTTTCGCGCTTGGATCCCTTGGCCACGCCACGGATGAGACCGTGGTCGCGGGAGAAGACGGCGACGGTCTGGGAGGTTTCGCTCCAGTCCCAGGCGCGGAGGCAGATGGCGAGGTCGGATTCGATGGGGAGAGGCTAGGAGCGGAGGCCCCGGGCTCGACGCGAAGTGTAAAACGAAAATGGCCCGGAGCCGAGATGGCTCACGGGCCTTGGAGGGGGCTGGTGATGGAGACATTAAAGCACAGGTGCAGGGGGGAAGTCAAGAGCTGTGTTGTTCAGATGGTTGAAGTAGTTGGTGAATACTGCGAGGGCGTAGGTCGCAACCACTTCACCCATCTGCCCTTGGGAGTAGCCGGCGGCCTGGAAGTCGCGCGCGTCAGAATCTGAAATGAAGCCTCTTTTTTCGTGGAGGGCGAGCGCGAAACGGGAGAGGGCGTTGAGCTTGGGGTCGGTGAGCTTGCCGCGACGGGCTTCGATGGTCTGGGCCTCGGTGAGGCCGGAGCCCTTGCCGATGACGGTGTGGGCGGCGACGCAGTACCCGCAGTTATTGGCCTCACCGACCGCGAGCTGGATGACCTCGCGCTCCTTGGCGGAGAGGGAGGTCCCGTTCAGAGCACCCGACATGGCGAGGTATGTGTCGAGGACGGCGGGGGCCGCGGCCATGGACTGGAAGATGTTGAAGTGCTTGCCCTTCAGGGGGCCTTCAAAGATCTCCTTGGCGCGACCGGTTGCGGTGGCGGGGTCGACGGGCAGGATTCGGGGCATGGACTGTTCTCCTGAGTGATGTGTGGTCCCGGCAGGGGTTAGATGTCGAAAGGGACCCACGGGTTTCAGCAATCTTTCACGGGTGGCGGGGGCAGGCTGGGACTACGCTGCGCGCCGACGATGCGCGTACTTCTCTTTACAGACACGTTGGCGGATGTGAACGGGGTGGCCCGGTTCATTGGTGATGCCGCGACGGAAGCGGATCGTACGGGGCGCGCGTTGACCGTGTTCACGAGCACGCCGGGGAAGGTGCCGGGGCTCACGAACGTGCGGAACTTCCGGCCGGCGGCGTCGATGGCGATGCCGGCGTATCCGCAGCTGAGCCTGGCGGCACCGCCGGTGATGGAGATGCTGCGGGCGGCCCGGAAGTTTTCACCGGACGTGGTCCACGTCTCGACGCCGGGGCCGGTGGGAACAGTGGGCCGGTGGTTTGCGCGGCGGCGGGGGTTGCCACTGGCGGGGGTGTATCACACGGACTTCCCCGAGTACGTGCAGCGGATCATCGGAAAGGAGAGCCTGACGAACGTGTGTTCCGCGACGATGGCGTGGTTCTACCGACCCTTTCGGGCGGTGTTTACGCGGAGCGAGGAGTACGCCTCGGCGGTGCGGGGGCTTGGGATTCCGGAGGAGCGGATTGCGCGGCTGAAGCCGGGGATCGACCTGCGGAAGTTCGGAGCGGACCGACGGGATGCGGGGATCTGGGAGCGGCTGGGGTGCGGCGCGGCGGATGTGCGCATGCTCTACGTCGGCAGGGTGAGTGTGGAGAAGGGGTTGCCGCTGGTGACGGGGGTTTGGGCGGAGGCACGGCGGATGATGGCGGAGCGCGGGGTGCGGGCGGGGTTGGCGGTGGTGGGAGATGGGCCGTATCGAGGGGTGATGGAGCGGGAGTTGGCGGGGAAGGGTGTGGACTTTCTGGGCTTCCGGCATGGCGAGGAGTTGGCGGCGTTGTACGCGTCCGCGGATGTGTTTGTGTTTCCGTCGGCGACGGACACTTTGGGGCAGGTGGTGCTGGAGGCGCAGGCGTCGGGGGTTCCGGTGTTGGTGACGGACGTCGGGGGGCCGCGTGGCGTGGTGAAGGACGGGGAGACGGCAATGGTGCTGCCGGCGACCGATGCGGGCGCATGGCGGGAGGCGATGGTGGCGTTGGGGGTGGATGGGACGCGGCGGGCGCGGATGGGGGAGGCGGCCGGAGCGTGGGGGCGGGGGTTCGGATTCCCGGCGTCGTTCGCGGATTTCTGGGCGGCTCACGAGCGGATTGCGGCGGCTTACCATCGGGCGTGACGGAAGACCCATCAAACAGCGGCTGGAACCCGACGAGTTGGCGTACGAAGGCCCGCGCGCAGGCGGTGGAGTACCCGGATTCGGAGGAGCTTCAGCGCGCGGAGCGGGCCCTCGGGGAGTTGCCGCCGCTGGTGACGTCGTGGGAGATCGAGCACCTGCGGACGTTGCTGGGGTCGGCGGAGGAAGGGAAGCGGTTTGTCCTCCAAGGTGGGGACTGCGCGGAGTCCGTGCAGGACTGCACGTCGACACTGATCGCGAACAAGCTGAAGATCCTGCTCCAGATGTCGCTGGTGCTGGTCCACGGGGGGAAGCTGCCGGTCGTGCGGATCGGTCGGTTCGCCGGGCAGTACGCGAAGCCAAGGTCGAAGACGATGGAGACCCGGGGCGGGGTGACGCTGCCGAGTTACTTTGGGGACCTGGTGAATCGCGACGAGTTCACGCCGGAATCGAGGCGGCCGGATCCGTGGCAGATGGTGCGTGGGTACAAGCACGCGGCGTTGACCCTGAACTTCATCCGGTCGCTCGTGGACGGTGGGTTCGCCGATCTGCATCATCCGGAGTACTGGGACTTGTCGTTCGTGAAGCGTGAATCGCTGAGCGCGGCGGTGCGGGCCGAGTACGAGCGGATGACGACGAACCTGGCGGATGGGCTGCGGTTCATGGAGGCGCTGGGTGAGCGGACGGTGGATGATCTGACCCGTGTGGAGTTTTTCACGAGTCACGAGGGGTTGCACCTGAACTACGAGGAGGCGCAGACGAGGCGCGTGCCGCGGCGTGAGGGGTGGTACAACCTGACGACGCACATGCCGTGGATCGGGGAGCGGACGAGGGCGATCGACGGGGCGCACATCGAGTATTTCCGCGGGATCCGCAACCCGGTGGGCGTGAAGCTGGGGCCGGGTTCGACGGTGGCGGATGTGCTGGCGTTGGCGCGTGCGCTCAATCCGAAGAAGGAGGCAGGGAAGCTGGTGTTCATCACGCGGCTGGGGGCGGGGAAGGCACCGGTGGTGCTGGGGCCGTTGATTGAAGGGATGAAAGCCGCGGGAGAGCGTGCGCTGTGGATGTGCGATCCGATGCACGGGAACAGCACGACGACGAGCACGGGGATCAAGACGCGGAACTTCGACGCGATCCTGCAGGAGTTGCAGGAGACGTACGACGTGCATCGGGCGACGGGTGTGCCGATGGGTGGCGTGCACTTCGAGTTGACGGGTGAGGACGTGACGGAGTGCGTGGGCGGGGCGTCTGGCGTGACGGAGGCGGATCTCAACACGAACTACGCGACGCGCTGCGACCCACGGCTGAACTACCAGCAGGCGCTCGAGATGGCCTTCTTGCTCGCGGGCCGGATGCGGCGCTAGCGAGCGCGGCGGCGGTCGCGGCGATCGCGTGCATGGCGAGGTTCGCGGCGTGCAGGGTGACCAGCAGGAAGCTGGAGGCGAGGACCCAGGTCCAACCACCCAGGAGTGTGGTGGTGGAGAGGACGAGGTAGAGCGCGGGCGCGGAGATGAGGAGCGCGGCGATCGCCGAGGCGTGGGCGGGGCCAGGGCGGATGCCGAGCGCCCGGGTGCAGCGGTAGACGCTGGTGGGGGTGAAGATCGAGAAGAAGAGCACGATGGCCGCGGTGCAGGCGTGGGAGTGCCAGGCGGTTTGGGGTTGAGGGCTGAGCGCGGCGGAGGCGAGGAGCACGGCGGCGGGGGCGAAGACGAGGGCGGTGGCGAGGAGGGCCCTGGGGTCAACACCGGCGCGGGCGAGGGATTGGAGCGGATGGAAGGGCATCGCAGAGGCAATGCGTGATTTTGGGGGTAAGAGGGCAGAGGGGGAGGTGAGGGGAGAGAGGGGGTGGAAGGCACCCCTGGTCGGGTGGTCGCTGGGGCACGGGGGGTCTGGGCGGGGTGTCGAGAAATTCGGAGCAGCGCGCAAGATCGTGACCACCGCCGCGAAGGGGGGGTAGCACGTGATCCACCGCACACTGTGGCTGGACGCGTTGCGCGAGGGACGACCAATGAATCTTGCGAATGGTGTGGGAGGCTTGGCAGGCTTGACGCCGCGGGGCATTCTTGGGTGGGCGGCAGCAGCGTGGATGGGTTGTGGAGCGACGCCCGCACTCGGGCAGAACCTCCTGCTCAATGAGAGCTTTGAGAACCCCGCGTTCACCGGTTCTCACAGGCAGTACTGGGCTCCCTCGCTGGGAGTTCCGCATTGGACGGTTTCCGGATCCGGCAACATCGTGATTCATCGCGCACCGGACGCTGGGATCGACACCGGGAACTCGACCTTCAACTTCGCACACCACGGCGACAACTACTTGGACCTGAGCGGCACCGGCAGTCAAGCGACCATTTCCCAGTCGTTTGCCACCGGAATCGGGCAAACGTACGAGTTGTCGTTCTGGATCGGAGCGTCGAACGGGCAGTTGCCGGCGGCGACGATCGGGGTTCGGCTCGATGGAGCGAACAACTTGCTCAACACGGCCCTGACGCCAACCGCCCCTGGTGTAAACATCGCCTGGACCCTCCAGGCGTTCACCTTTGTCGCCGACTCCCCGACGACGACCCTGAGTTTTCAGGGACTTTCAAGGTACGACGACAACGCGAGCTACGTCGATAGCTGCTCGGTCGTTCTGGTCCCGGCTCCCGGTGCTGCGTGCCTGATCGGCCTTGCGGCGTTGGTCGGAGTTCGTCGGCGGCGGTGACGGGCTCTGGTGGCGCTTGAGCGATGAGTGGGCGTTGCGCGTCGAGCAGTCGCGTTGGTCGCTCTCGTCGCGGAGCGGTGGGGGTTGATGGCACGTTTGATAAGGAGAACAAGAGATGAGACACAGCACAGTGCTGGCGATGGCGGTGGCGGCGAACTCGCTCGTGACGATGGCGACGTTCGGGCAGGGAATCGTGGTCCTGTCGGGGAGTGTCGAGAGCGCCGGGGCGGTGTACCGTCGTCCGGTCGTGCCGGTGGGGAACTCGGGGACGATGCCCGAGACGCAGGGCAACGATTTCATGTACCACGACGCGCGACCCTTCCAAGCCGGTGGGTTCAGCGGCCTCGGCGTGGCCCATCTGGGCGCGACCTTCTCGCCCTCGGGTCCGCTGGGCATCGGGCGCGAGTTCAGCAGCGTGGAGCTGCACGCGTGCACGTCGGCGGAGATCTTCTCCTCGAGCGTTGCTCCGAGTGGGCCGAATCGATCGGAAGAGGCGTACGGCAGAGCGATGGGGATGTTCCAGTTCAGTCTCTCGAGCCCGACGGGTTGGGCGTGGAGCGGCGTGGCCCAGGGCAACACCTTCAACACCGGTGCCTATCACAGTGTGACGGCGTCGTTCGGGCTTCGCGACGTGAACACGCTGGCGTCGTACGTGAACCTGACCGGCACATCGACCAACGGTGTGGGTGACTTCTTCGTCCCGTTCTCGTTCGGGGGGATTCTGCCGGCGGGAACGTACGAGCTCACGTGGTCGCATCAGTCGATCCAGACCGGAGGGATTACGACGTTCGGCAACTTCCCGACCGCGGCGGGAGGGGCACCCCTGGTCTCCTGCATCCCCAGCGTGTTCTCGCTGGTGCCCTCGCCGGGTGCGTTGGGACTGCTCGGTGTCGCGGGGGTGCTCGGGGCGCGGCGGCGACGGTAATGGGAAGCTGCGATGCGACGGCTCACGACCAGACGCACGGGTTCGCACCAAAAGAGAGGCCCCGGGCGAGATGCCCGGGGCTTGGGGTCCACGGTTTCCAGAGCGTGGGATGAGGCTTAGCGGCGACGGCGGCCGGCGGCGATACCACCCAGGCCCAGGAGCGCGAGCGCGCCGGGGGTGGGGACCGCGCTGGCACGGATCATCCAGTTACCGAGGCCGACGATGTCGAACGCGCCACCGGTACCGAAGCCGATGGAGTTGGGGTTGAAGGATGTCCCGCCGCCCGCCCAGCTACGGGCCGCGATGGGTGCGGTCTGGTCGACCGCGATGGGGAAGCTGCGCGCGGGGTGTGCGAGATCAACGCCGACGAAGAAGCTGGCGCCGGGGATTGCGATGCTCGGGACCGCGAGTGACTGGAAGGTGTTGTTCGCGACGTTGAGCGGGTCGATGGTGCTGCTGCCGGAGAAGAGCAGGACCGCGTTCGGACCGGAGGGGTTGGTGCCCGAGCCCACATTGGCCCAGACGTGGTAGTTGAACGGGAGGCCGATGAGCGGAGGTGCCGCATTGGGGAAGGCCGGGGAGCCCCAGGCGACCTCGACGGAGGTGATCACGTTGTCGCCGCCCGAAACGGCGAAGAAGTTGATGCCCGCGATCGTGCCGCCGCCGGACAAGCCAACCGAGTTCTCCGCGGTGCCGTCGTCGAGCGAGTACGTGGAACGCTCGCTGAAACCCACGCCACCCGTGCTGCTGGGGCCGGCGGTGACGAGCTGGGCCGAAGCGACCGAGGCAAGACCAGCAAGCGCGACGATACCGAAAGCGATCTTCATTTCTCTCTCCGTGGTGAACATGGCGACGCAGCCCCGCACGATCCCAGTGTCGGCGGCTCCGTCTGTCTCTCACCAAGACCCTACCGCACACGGGACGAGTTGCCACACGACCTCGCGCTTGATCAACCGCCACCCTGAGCTTCGCTCCGCCTTTGCGGGCTGGTTCGCGGATACGCCCGGTACTGAAGCCGCAAGCGTGTGATACTGGGACGTCGCGTCCGTACCTCGGGTCGTCGCTCTGTGCGCTCGCGGCGGGAGAAGATGGCCGGTTTCCACCGCCGAAGCGTTCACGGATCCGCCCTTTCCCCGGCCCCGCATTCCGGGCACGCGGCGGTTCTCAGACCTTCACGCGGGTTTCCGCAGGTCGCGCAGAGGTTGTTGGAGGAAGCTCGTTTCGGGCGGGACCGCCGCGCGTAACCGCGCGAGAAGATGGCCCCGGGCACACGGGCGGGTCCGGCGGCAGCCGAGCGACTGTAACAGGAGGGTAAGTCGCGGGGGAGCGTGACTGGAAGGGACCCGGTGCGCGTCGTTATGGTGGTGTGATCCGAGAACGGTCACAACGAGGAGACCCGTGATGCTTGCATGGACCATGGCGCTGTGTGCGGGGATGCTGGTGGGTGGGGACGGAGCGGAACCGCCGGCGGTGCGGACCTGGCCGGTGCACATCGTCGACGGAGGGTCTCACCCGGCCGGACAACCGCCGATGGTGGTGGTCGGTTCGCTGTTCACGGGGAGCCACTGCTACCGGGAGGACGATGCGGGTCGCGTGCACCTGACGCCCGCGGATCAGATCGTGATGCCGGCACGTCTCGTCTCCAACAAGTACAGCGCGGTGATGGACGAGTACCTGTTGGGGAACGTGAAGCCGCGGCAGGGGTGCAACGAAGAAGAGACCTGCGTCTTTCTGAAGAGCCCGCCGCTGAACGCGTACGACGAGTTCACGGTGGACGATGTAGAGCAGCGGGGCAACACGTTCACCGTGCGGGTGTCGCACTGGACGACGGATCAGAAGGTGGAATGGGGCCCGGGTCCGCACCACGAGGGACAGATGCTGCGGCTGGGTTGGCTGGAGGCGGGGGAGTATGTGCTGAAGGTGGAGTGCCGCGATATGCGGGCGGAGATGCGAGGCTCACGACCGGGGCTGTACGAGGAGGCGGGGGTTGGGCGTGGGGAAGTGGCGTTCAGCGTTGCGAAGAGCGACGCGTGGCAGTTTCACAACTGGGACCAGAGCGTGACGCCAGCGCAGATTCGCGAGCTCAAGAAAGAGGAAGGTGCGCAGCGGGAAGGGAAGCTGCGGCAGTTGCTGTACTACGCGCGGCGGGATGCCGCGGCACCGATGGAGGGCGCGACGCTGACGATTGCGCCGGCTCTCGATTGGCGGAAGTACGGGCAGAAGGCGGAGATGCTCTGGGGAAGCGTTGAGGGCGCTGCGCCGGCGGACGCGACCCTGGTGGCGCGATTCACGACGCCGAAGGATGCGCCGCTGGGCGTGTACGACTGGAACGAGGTAACGGGGATCGAGTGGGACGGGGATGAAGTGACGATCCACGCGGCCGCGTGGCGAAAGGCGTACATCTACGGGAATGAGAAGGCGAAGCGGTACACGGAGTTCGCGGTGCCTCTGGAGACGCGCGGGATGAGCGGCACGCCGGAGGAGTGGCTGGCGCGGGTGAAGGTGCGCGTGGTGTGGCACGAGGGGATCGACAATCCCCGGAACGCGGTCGAAGAGGTGCGGCGCTAAACGCGGAGCTCAGAGGAGCTGATCGAGCGCGGTGGTGAGGCGGGCGATCTCGTCGGGGGTGTTGTAGTGGGCGAGGCTGATGCGGAGGACGCCGTCATCGGGGTCCATGCCGAGCGCCTCGACGAGGCGTCTGCTGTAAAAGTGACCGTGTTTGACGCCGAGGTTTCGGGCGCAGAGCTCGCGAGCGAGTGAAGCAGAGCGGGATTCTCCACGGACGCGGCAGGAGACGGTGGCGACACGGGAAGGCGTCATCGAGGCGGCGCCGAAGAGCGCGATGCGCGGGTGGTTCGAAAGGAAGCGCAGCAGCGGCGCGCAGACTTCGGCCTCGATGCGCTCGATGGTGTCGAACGCGCAGAGCATCGCGGCACGGTCGTCGAGGGACGAGGGAGCATCGGCCACGAAGCGGAGGTACGCGGGCAGCGCGGCGATCGCGGCCGCGGATTCGTGCGAGAAGCCGCCGAGCTCGAACTTGGAGGGGAGCTTGGTGCGAGGGATGAAGGGATGGTTCGGACCGTGGAGGGGAGCGAAAGCCTCGCGTGAACCGTAGATCGCGGCGGCATGGGGACCGAAGACCTTGTAGGTGGAGTAGACGTACCAATCGTGGGCGTGCGCGGCAACGTCGGGGAGGCGGTGCGGGGCACAGGCGACGCCATCGACGACGGTGCGGGCCCCGACCGCGTGGGCGGCGCGCGTGATGGCGGGGGCGTCGTAGATCTCACCGATGATGTTGGAGACTTCGGGGAAGACCACGAGGAGCGTCCGGTCATCGAGGAGCGGGGCGAGCGAATCGAGGGTGAGGGCGGCCTGTGGGGTGCCGGAGGGGTCGACGGTGAGGACGGGGTGCCAAGGCGTAATCTCGAAGCCGCGGGCGGCGAGACGGAGCCACGGCTGGATATTGGCTTCGTGGCCGATGGTGGAGACGACGATGCGGTTGCGGTGTCGAGGGAGGTCACCCGCGGCAAGGGCGTCGGCGTGGGCGTTCGCGATGAGGTGCAGAAGGGATGTGGAGGAGGAGCCGAGGATGACGTGCCCGGTGGAGTGGGCGTTGAGGAAGGTTGCGGCGGCGTGGTGGGCGGCGGCGATGTTGGCTTCGGCGTGGGTGGAGGCGGGGTAGAAGCCACCGAGCTGGCCGAAGGCGTGCGTGAGGGAGTGGGTAAGGGCGTTGATGGCGTCGACGGGCAACTGCGAGCCGCCGGCGTTGTCCAAGAAGGCAAAGGGAGCGACGAGCGCGGGGAAACGGGAGCGGATTTCGGTGGTGTTGGGCATGGCTGTGATTGCGGGCGGTGAGATGATCAGGGGGTAATGAACTGAATCCCGTGCTCGCCCGCGATCTGCACGATGCGGGCCATGTCGGGCGGGCCGGGCTTGGCGAACTCGAGGGCGCAGCGGGAGTAAAAGGTCTCAAAGCCCGCCGGGGAGATGTGGACGAGCATGCGGAGCGGCGTGTCGCCGACGTTCTTGTAGGTGTGGACGGTGCCCTTTGGAACGTAGATGGTGGTCCCGATGGTGACGGGGTTCCACGCGCCGGCGGCGAAGAACTCGGCGCGACCCTCGAGAACGATGAACCATTCGTCCTCGTTGACGTGGACGTGCGGAGGAGGACCGCCGCCGGGAGGAGACACGACGTTGAAGAGCGTGTACTTGCCGGCGGTTTCGGTCGCACCGAGGCGGATGCGCACCTCGTCACCGAACGCGAGGATGACGCGCTCGCGCTCGGGGGGCATGATGCAGACGGTGTCTTGTGGAGCGGCGGTCATGGGGAGACTGTTCCGACGGATATGGGGAAACGGGACACGGCTTCAGGAATGATCGGTGCCTTCCCTGAGTCGCATCGCGAGCTCGGCGCGGGCGACGCGCCATTCGCGGTTGATGGTGCGCTCCGAGGAGTCGAGCACGATGGCGACCTGTTGGATGGACATCGCGGCGAAGTAGCGGAGCTCGACGATCTTGGCGAGGCGCGGAGCTTCGCGTTCGAGGGCCTGGAGCGCCTCGTCGAGGGCGAGGATATCGATGTCGCTGGCGCGATCCGCGCTGTCGACGGGCTCGATGAACGTGAGGGCCTGGACTTCGCCGCTGCCGCGCTTCTGGGTGTTGCGAGAACGGGCGTGGTTGACGAGAATCTGCCGCATCGCCATGGCAGCAACGGCGAGGAAGTGCTCGCGACCGTCCCAGGACTTTCGTTCGCCGCCCACCATCTTGATGTACGCCTCGTTGACCAGCGCGGTGGGTTGGAGCGTGTGGGAGGCGCGTTCACGGCGAAGCATGGATGCGGCGATGGCGCGAAGGTCCTCGTAGACGAGGGGGAGGAGCTTCTCCGCGGCCTGGGGAGCCCCGGAGCGAACGCCTTCGACGAGGCTGATGACTTCTTCGTGGCGGCTTTCCATCGAAGCAAAGGATACCTCACCCGTGCGGCCGGCGATGGGCGCTGTGGGGCGGTTGTTTGGGGTAAAGGAGGGTTCTCGGTCGGTACGGGGGTCTGGGCCACGATTTTCGATTCTGCGTGTCGTTCCGGGCGGGTGATTCGTGCTGGCTGTGCGGAGCCCCGAGTCGGAGCTCCCCAGCACCCGGAGATCAGCACCATGAATCGTCTTGCCACTCGAAACACCGTCTGCGCCCTCGCGATCCTTGCCGGGTTGGCCACATCGGCCTACTCCCAGGGCGTTACGTCGTCATTTACCTATCAGGGTGAACTCAAGGAAGCGAACGTGCCCGTTGATGGGACCGTCGACCTGCAGTTCAGCCTGTGGACGGCAGCGGCCGGCGGGTCGCAGGTCGGGTCGGTGCAGACCGTCCTCAACGCCACGATCGCGAACGGTCAGTTCAACGCGAATCTCAACACCAGCAACGAGTTTGGTGCCGTTCCCTTCGACGGGCAGAAGCGCTGGCTGCAGATCGCGGTGCGCTCGGCGAGCACCAACGGCGCCTTCGTCACGCTGCTCCCGCGCCAGGAGCTGGTGAGCACTCCCTACGCCGGGTACGCGTTGAACGCCGCGACGCTCGGCGGCCAGAACGCCGCGTTCTTCACCAACGCGGCCAACCTGACCGGCGTGATGTCGGACGCACGGCTGTCGAACAACGTCTCGCTCCGCGGCGCGAACCAGGCGTTCACCGGATCGAACACCTTCACCGGATCGAACACCTTCAACGGCGCGAACGTCTTCAACAACACGGGCAACACGTTCTTCGGTAACGGTGCCGGGATCACCGCCCTGAACGCCTCGAACATCAGCAGCGGCACGCTGGCCGACGCGCGGCTTTCGACGAACATCCCGCTGCTCAACGGAATCAACACCTTCAGCGGCTCCAACGCCTTCCTCGCCACCACGCTCTTCAACAACACCGTCGGCATCGGCGTCGCGAACAACAGCGCGTTCCGGCTCCAGCTCGCGGGCGGTACCGGCGTTTGGCGCGGCGGCATCGCCGCGGGCGGCACGACGCGGGCGACGGTGTTGGGCGAACTGAACGGGCTCTCGGTTCTCGGGGCGCACAACGGGCTGTTGACCGCATGGGCCCCGCTGACGCTCAACCCGACCGGCGAGGCGCTGGGCATCGGTACCGGCACGACGGCGCCCGTGGCACCGGTGCACATCTCGAACGCCGCGCACTTCCCGTTGCTCGTGGAGAGCAACAGCACGGCGGGCACGTGGTTCAACCTTCGCAACTCGTCGGTGGGCGGCACGTACTGGCACATGATCTCGACGGGCTCGGGCAACGGCGGTGGCGCGGGCAGGTTGCTCTTCGGCACGGGGCCCAGCCACAGCGCCACCAACGGTGAGGTCCTCTCGCTCTCGTCGACCGGTCAGGTCGGCGTCGGCACGATCACCCCCGCGGCGACCTTCCAGGTGTTCAACGGCACCGACGCGTCCCTCACGGGCGGCGGCCACATGATCTCGGGCGATACCGCCGGTCTGAACATCGTCATGGACAACAACGAGATCATCGCGAGGAACAACGGCGGTGGCGCTCCGCTGTATCTGAACCAGGGCAGCGGCAACGTCATCGTCCCGGTGCTCGAGATCACCGGCGGCAGCGACGTCGCGGAACCCTACGACGTCGCGGCGGTGGCGGGCGTCGAGCCGATCCCGGGGATGGTCGTGGCGATCGACCCCGAGAACGTCGGCAAGATGCGCGTGGTGAACGGCGCGTACGACCGCACCGTGGCCGGCATCATCAGCGGCGCGAACGGCATCAAGCCCGGCATCACGCTCACGCAGACCGGGACGATCGCCGACGGCGACATGCCCGTCGCGAGCATCGGCCGCGTGTGGTGCTGGTGCGACGCCGACCAGGGCGGGCCCATCGGCGCGGGCGACATGCTCACGACCTCGAACACGCCGGGCCACGCGATGAAGGTGAACGACCAGGCTCGCTCGCAGGGCGCAATCCTCGGCAAGGCCATGTCGCCGCTCAAGTCCGGCAAGGGCCTGGTGCTCGTGCTCGTCAGCCTGCAGTAATCAGATACCAACGACCCCCGCGGAGAAATCCGCGGGCGTCGATTCGTGACACTCGAAAGGAAAGGTCCCACCATGAAGAAGATCTCTGCCATCGCTCTCCTCCTCGTCGTCGCCGGAACCACCCTCGCCGCCGGAGAGGCCGTCGTGAAGCCGGGCCAGAACCTCACCAACGACCAGGCCGCGAGCCTGAAGGGCGAGGACGCGTTGAACGTGACGCAGCTGCAGGCGCACGACATGCTGAACTGGGACAACCCGCGCGTCGCGGCAAGGGCGGACGTGTCGCAGATCGTCGATGCGCCGCGCACGATCGACAAGCGCAACTTCCGCAAGATGAACCTGAAGGACGCGGTGCCGGGCCGGGTGGCCGTCGCGTTCAGGCCGGGCACGACGCTGGCAGAGCAGGCCGCGGTGCACGCGAAGCTCGGCATGACCGAGAAATGGCGGGCCCGGGTCGTCGCGAACCTCTGCCGGGTCGAGCGCGACGGCGCGGATCTGGCTGCGGTGGTGAACGCGTATCTGGACGAGCCCAGCGTGATGTTCGCTCACCCCATCAACAAGGCTTACGCCGACATCGTGCCCAACGACAGCAGCTACTCGAGCCAGTGGTCGATGGCGGCGAGCAACGGCGGCTGCGCGGCGGAACTGGCGTGGGAGGAGTTCCGTGGCTCGCCCGCGGCCACGATCGCCGTGGTGGACAGCGGCGTCTCGATCACGCACGTGGATCTGCAGCAGAACGTGTGGACCAACCCGGGCGAGGTGCTCAACGGGCTCGACGACGATGGCAACGGGTATGTCGACGATCTGCAGGGGTGGGATTTCGTCGACAACAACAACAACCCGGCCGGCTGCCTCGATCACGGCACGCACGTCGCGGGGACCATCGGCGCGCGTGGAAACAACGGGCTCGGTGTCGCGGGCGTGAACTGGACGGCGAGCATCATGGCGCTCCGCTGCGATTACGATTGCGACGGCACCTTCTGGGGCGATCAGTACGACGGCCTCGACTACGCGATCGACAACGGTGCGCGGGTCTCGAACCACAGTTACGGGGGCGAGGGCCAAGACCCGACGTGGACCAGCATCGCCGTTGCCGGGCAGGCGTTCGGTCATATCGCGGTCTGCTCCGCGGGCAACGACTCGACCAACATCGATGCCACGCCATACGCCCCCGCCGGCTCCTCGGCTTCAAACGTGCTCTCGGTTGGTTCGCTCGACGAGGGCGGCAGCGTCAGCGACTTCAGCAACTACGGCGCAACGCAGGTGGACCTCTTCGCGCCCGGCGGCGGCATCTACAGCACGGTGAACACGACCGGGTACGAGAACAAGAGTGGCACCTCGATGGCCGCGCCGCACGTCGCCGGCGCGGTTGGGCTCGTGCTCGCCAAGCGTCCGAACCTGACCTGGCAGCAGGCCAAGGACCTCATCCTGAACAGCACCACGCCAAGCACCGCGCTTGCGGGCAAGTGCGTCACGGGCGGCCGGCTCAACGTGCACCGCGCCCTGGGCGTCTGGGCCCAGGGGGCGCCCGGCGGCACAAGCACGGGCGGACGCATGAACCCGATTTACAACTTCTTCCCCGCGTGGAACTACACGCCCTCCGGCGGCGTGCTCAACATGGTGACCGGCGTCTACAGCCGCGGGCCCGCGACGGTGCTGAACCGTCCCATGACGCTGCGTGCAGAAGCCACCGCTGGGTCAGTGGTGATCGGGCAGTAACCCGGCGCTCCGGGACTCGGGGTGCCGTAGGATGAACAGCACATCCTTCTCACCTCAACACAGGAGTCTCGACATGGCATCATCCGGCAAACAGGGCGGCCAGCGGAAAAACACCACGAGCGCGGGCGGCGAAAAGAAGCGTTCGCCCACCAGCAGCCCGCACTCGGGGAGCAGAGTCGAACCCTCGCACGTCGCACGCCAGCAGCGTTCGGCGCGGACCAAGAAGAGCTGACCGCCCCGGGATCGACGACCACCGCAACGGACTCAACGCCGTCTGCGTGAACCCGCCAGGATCCCCGCGAACGAACGCGAGACGCCACCAGCCGGGGCCCGGACCCCGCTGGTGACGACAAAAGGCCTCGAGCCCCGCGGCGATCGCTCACGCAGGTCACTGAGGTCGCCCGGCAGAACGGGCCACACGCACGAAGTGGCCTGACCATCGCGCCCACGATGCAGCAGCGAGGCTCACGAGCAGACTCGCCCCGCCCCCATCACGCCGCCGCCCGCGCCGGACGAACGCAGTCGATCAGCTGCTCGCGGTTGATCGGCTTCGTCGCGTAACGGTCACAGCCCGCGTCGAGGCACTTGCGGGCATCGTCGCTCATGGCGTGCGCGGTCAATGCAATGATCGGGAGCTCCCAGCCCCTCTCACGCAGCGTCCGCGCCAGCGTGTACCCATCCATCTCGGGCATCTGCATGTCCGTCAGCATCACGTCGCACGGCCGGGGTGATTGCAGCGGGCCGTCGGCTGTGCCGTCCGTGGTCAGCGCTTCCAACGCTCGCCGCCCGTTCTCGAACAGGCGAACCTGCGCACCCGCCTTCCCGAGATGAAACGCGATCAGCCGCTGGTTGTCGGGCCCATCCTCCGCAACGAAGACCCGCACACCATCGAGTGGACGCGAGTCGTTCCGCGCGACCGCGGGCGCCGCGTCGAGCGCGCCGCCTGCCGCCACAACGGGACCGGCACCGACCGTGGCCGATCCCGCCACAGGCAGCACGCGAACGGTCAGCACGAACTCGCTCCCCCGTCCCGGTTCGCTCGTCACCTTGATGTCGCCGCCGAGCTGCTGCGCGAGGTTCTTGCTGATCGTCAGACCAAGCCCCGTCCCGCCGAACCGACGCGTCATGCTGGTATCCGCCTGCGTAAACGCCGCGAACAGCCGGCCGATCTGCTCCGGCGTCATGCCGACACCCGTGTCCCTCACGCTGACCCGCAGCATCTCCCCGTCCATCGCCGCCGACACCCTCACCTCGCCCGCGTCCGTGAACTTCACCGCGTTTCCGACGAGGTTCACCAGGATCTGCCGCAGCCGCAACGGATCAGTGATCACCGTCTCGGGGAACTCCGACGCCAGCTCGCACCGTAAAGCGATCGACTTGTGCGCCGCGGGCACCTGCATGAGCGCGTCGACCTCCGCCAGCAGCCGGGCCAGCCGTGTCGGGATCGATTCGATCTCCATCCGACCCGCCTCAATCTTCGACAGATCGAGGATGTCGTTGATCACCGCCAGCAGGTGCTCGCCGTTCCGCCGGATCGTGCCGATGTGCGCACGGCAGACATCCGCGTCCGCCCCCGAGTCCAACAGAAGATCCGCGTACCCCAGGATCGCCGTCATCGGCGTGCGGATCTCGTGGCTCATGTTCGCCAGGAAGTCGCTCTTGGCCCGCGTCGCCGCGTTCGCTCGACGCGCTTCCCGCAGCTGCGCCACACACATGAACGCCACCACGAACAACGTCGCGCACAGCAGCACGGCCAGCGTCACAAACGACGCCCGGCTGTCCGCCCGCACCCGCGCGGCGATCGCCTCCGTCTCCGCGCCATCCCGGCGCGCCAAGTTCACCACACGGTCGATCGCCTCCCGGTGGCGCCGGTAGCACTCGCCCAGCGCCCCACGCGCCAGCTCGAGCGCGAGCCCCGCATCCTCGCCCTCAACCGCCGGGATGAACCTCTCGTTGACCTCCCGAAAGAACTCCTTCGCATGCTCCGCCGAGTCGCCCACCAAGTACTCCCGCTTGTCCCCCGCGGGCAACTCCCGCTTCCACCGCGCGAGTGACTTGTGGTACTGCTCCTCCAGCAGCCTCAGATGCGACACCCGCTCCACCGGCACTTGGCCGATGTCCGTCGCCAGCTCCAGCACCGTCGCATACGCCTCCACCACATACGCCGGCGGAGGCAGAATGTCCGCAACCAGGTCCTTGTCCGCGATGATCTTCGCGTACAGCGGACCGCCCACCTCCACCGTCCTCACCGCGACCCACGCGCGAACCCCCGCCACCACCAGCGTCGTCAAAAAGACGCCAATCAGCGCCAGGTACACCCTCGCCGATATGTGCGGTCCTCCACGGGCCATGAACTCTCCGGGCGCAGGGCGTCTCTCGCGGCAAAAGGCCGCGAGCGTCCCAAACTTCATCGGCCCAGTCCGCACGGGCCTTCACGCGCGCGCCAGCACGACCCCTTGATTTCCCTGTTCACGGGCGAGAAAACGGCGCACATCTCCAAAACGCACCGTCCCCCCCACCCCGACCACCAAGGCAGACCGGCCCGCAGGGCACATCCCCCTCCCAGGGTTTACCTTGCAGCAGTCGCCGGCCGGTTCCCCTACACTGCCCACATGGCATCCATCTGCTTCTACTTCCAGGTCCATCAGCCGCACCGTCTCCGTCGGTACTCGGTGTTCGATGCCGACCCCTTCTACTTCGACGACGCAAAGAATGGCGAGATCTGCCGCAAGGTCGCCGACAAGTGCTACCGGCCCACCACCCGCCTCATCCTCGACCTCGTCAAGAAGCACAAGGGCAACTTCCGCGTCAGCTACGCCATCACCGGGTGCGTCCTCGACCAGATGGAGGCGTACTGCCCCGACGTCATCGACACCTACCGCGAACTCGCCGCGACCGGCTGCTGCGAGTTCGTCGGCGAGACCTACTACCACTCCCTCTCGGGCCTCTACAACCGCGAAGAGTTCACCGAGCAGGTCGAGATGCACACCCGCAAGATCCAGAACCTCTTCGGGCAAACCCCGACCGTCTTCCGCAACACCGAGCTCATCTACAGCAACGACCTCGCCTGGTACGTCTCGCAGATGAAGGACGCCACCGGCAACCCGCGCTTCTACGGCATGATCACCGAAGGCACCGACTTCCACCTCGGCTACCGCTCCCCCACGTTCGTCTACCAGCCCCCCGGCAAGCCCATCGGCCGCGACGGCCGCCCCTTCGGAACACTCCTCAAGAACTACCGCCTCTCGGACGACATCGCCTTCCGCTTCTCCAACCGCGGCTGGGCCGAGTGGCCCCTCACCGCCGAGAAGTTCGCCAAGTGGGCCAACCTCGTCAACGGCAACGGCTACCTCTGCAACCTCTTCATGGACTACGAAACCTTCGGCGAGCACCAGTGGGCCGACACCGGCATCTTCGAGTTCCTCGCCGCCCTCCCCCAGCAGTGGTTCGACGTCAGCCCCGGACAAAACCACTTCGTGACGCCCTCCATGGCCCTCAAGGAGTTCAACCCCGTCGGCGAGTACGACGTCCACAACTACATCTCCTGGGCCGACACCGAACGCGACCTCACCGCCTGGCGCGGCAACGCCATGCAGCACAACGCCCTCGAGGAAACCTACCGCCTCGGCATCGACATCCGCAAGGCCTGGGACCGCGCCACCGCCTCCGGCACCGACCAGGACCGCACCGAAGTCGGCCACCTCCTCAACGACTGGCGCAAGCTCACCACCAGCGATCACTTCTACTACATGTGCACCAAGTACTTCGCCGACGGCGACGTCCACAAGTACTTCAACCCCTACGACTCCCCCTACGACAGCTACATCAACTTCATGAACGTCCTCGACAACCTCCGAACCCGCATGGTCGGTCGCGCAGGAACTTGATCCGATAATCAACCCGCAACCGGAAATCACACGCCGGTAGCCGTCTGTTAGGAACTCGCCTCCCCCAAACCTCCCCCGCTTGTGTATACTGATCCGACCCTCTCGTGGTCCGTGTGGTGGTGCCCAACCGTGCGAAAAGCGTTCTCACTCATCGAAGTCATCGTCAGCATCGCGATCGTCGCGGCACTGCTGTCGCTGCTCCTGCCGGCGCTCGTTCGCGCCCGCGATGCGGGTTACCGCACGGTGTGCGCTCAGAACCTCCGCCAGACCTACATCGCCTGGGACTCCTACCTCTCTGAAAACAAGGAGATGTACCCCGGCTTCGGCCCCCAGCCCGAGTGGTACTACGGCGGTGTCGAGTTCGAAGAAGGTGGCGTCCCCGTCCTCGCCGCGACCCGCCCCATCAACCGCTACATGGTCCAGAACCTCGAGCGCGAAAGCTCCGAGATGGCCGAGATCTTCCACTGCCCCGCCGATCGTGGCGTCTTCCGCCGCGGCGGCTCAGTCCGGGGCGAGTTCGGTACCAGCGTTCTCCCAGGCGGTTCGTGCTACCGCGAGTTCGGCAACAGCTACCGCGCAAACGGCCTGCTCATGAACTCGACCCTCGCCGGCATCGACCGCCAGTCCCGGCCGCTCTTCGACCACGAGATCAAGGTCGACCGCAGCCGACTCCTCCTCACCGGCGACACCGCCTGGTTCTACGCAACCGCCCAGGCGGGTTCCGAAGCCGCCACCCTCGATGCCAGTTGGCACCGCCAGCAGGACGGCGGTAACGTCCTCGCGGCAGACGGCTCCGTCCGATTCCTTCTGTTCACCGGCGGCGAGGCCGGACAGATGACCCTCAATCCCCGCCCGTAACCTGACCACTCACCTCAGGACGCCCCGCCACCCACGCGAGCAAGTATCCCCTCGCGCACGCTCTTCGCGTCCGCACGCCCTCCCGCCAGCTTCATCACCTCGCCCACCAGCCTCCCCGCGGCCTGCACCTTCCCCGCGCGAATGTCCTCCACCGCCTTGGGATTCGCCGCCAACACCTGATCAATCCACGCGAGCATCGCCGTGTCGTCGCGTTCGATCAGCAGCCCCGCACGCTGCGCCGCGGGCTTCGCGTCATCGAACGTCCACGCGCCCGGATCCCCACGCAGCGCAACCAGCAGCGGCTCAACCGCCTGGTTGCTCACCAGACCCTGCTCTCGCAACGCGGCAACACCCGCGCACAGCGGCGCAGAAAGCCCCAGCGCCGACGGCGTCACGCCGTGCTCGTTCGCCATCTTCATCATGGCGCCAAGGAAGAGATTCGCCGCGATCTTCCCCGCCCGAGCATCCTCGATCCCACCGCCGACAAGCCCCCCGATGATCCCCTCGTAGAAGTCGCACTCCGTCGGATCGTCGATCAGCGCAGCGGCCTCCTTGATGGGAAGCAAGTACCGCACCACATACCGCCGCAGCCGCTCCAGCGGCGACTCCGGAGCCCGAGCCTCCAGCTCCGCGAGCCACGCCGAGTCCACGACCACCGGAAGAAGATCGGGATCGGGAAAGTACCGGTAATCGTGGGCATCTTCCTTCTCGCGCTGCACGAACGTGACGTTGCGGTGATCGTCCCAGCCGCGAGTGGTCTTGGCCCCCGGTCCCATGACCTTCTTGTCCTCCAGCCAGCGACGTGGCTGCTCCGCGAGTTCGAACTCGATCGCGCCGCGCAGCGACTTGAACGAGTTCAGGTTCTTCACCTCCACGATCGGGGTCCGCACCTTCGATCCGTCCTCCAGCGTGAGCTCGCAGTTGATGTTGGGCTCAAACCGCATGTGCCCCCTCTGCATCACACCCTCGGTGGCCCGCAGAAACAGGCAGAGCGATCGGAGACACTTGGCAAAGAGCACCACGTCCTCGGCGTTCGTGAAGTCCGGGTGGGTGACGATCTCCAGAAGCGGAGTCCCCGCCCGGTTGTAGTCGACGATCGAGTGGTCGATCGCATGCCCCCCCGGCGACTCGTGCAGCAGTTTCCCCGCGTCCTCCTCAAGGTGCGCCCGTTGCACCCGAATCCGCCTCGTTGGCCCGGACAAATCGGGGAATCCCGCGGCATCGGTCGCCGGAAGATCAAAGTACCCCTCGCCGCACAGCGGCAGATCGTACTGGGAGATCTGGTATGCCTTGGGCATGTCGGGATAGAAATAGTTCTTCCGATCCCACTTGCTGAACGGGGCGATCGCGCAGTTGAGCGCTCGCCCCACCATGATCGACAGCTCGACCGCGCGCCGATTCATGACGGGCAGGGCCCCGGGCAACGCGAGAACCGTCGCGTCGATCAGCGTGTTCGGCGCTGGTTCGTCCGTCATCATCGACGAGTGCGCAGGGTTCATCACCCGCGTGAACATCTTCGTGCGCGTCGCCAGTTCGACGTGGATCTCAAGACCGACAATGAGGCCGACAGAGCGGATCATGCTCCGAGGATAGGAGACCTCCGCCGCCGTTCAGCACCCCGCGTCCCACCGAGTGAAGAAGAGAATGACGTCGTCCCCGTCAACCCCCCCACTGCCGTCCACGTCCGCCGATGCAAGGTTCGCATCCCAGTCCGCGAAGAACGCGATGACGTCATCTCCGTCAACTCCGCCGCTCAGGTCGTAGTCGGAGAGGCAGGGATCGCACTCGTCCGGTACGCCGTTGGCGTCCACATCAACCGAGGCTCCGGAGGCGATGTCGCACGAATCCGGCCGCAGATTCCCGTTGCAGTCCACCGCAGCACCCTGCGTGATCGCCGCCCAGTCCTCGATCCCGTCCGCATCGCAATCCAGCACGGACAGCGGCTGGCACACGTCCGGAATCGCATCACCATTGTGGTCCGCAGCCCCGGACACAAACAACGACACATCGTCGATCGAGTGCTCCCCGAGGCTCGCGTTCGTCCACGCACCAAACCCGAAAAGACGGGGCACAACCCGCCACCGGGGCACCACCGTCCGAGGCAGCACCGCGATCTCCGTGCCCAGCGCGTTCGCCATCCACACCGCAACACCCTCCGCCGTCGCGCTCACACGCACCCTGTGCGGCTGGCCGTCGGCGATCTCGAAGGGAATGTCCGCGTCAACAATCTCGGCGCTATCAAGCATCAGCACCACGCGGTCCTGCTGCCCGTCCTCGCGGGGCTCGATGCCAACCACCAAGGCGCCGTAACCCGGACCAGTGCCGCCGAAGTTCGTGAACTGCGAGTACGTCGCTTCCATGGCCGTGAAGCACATGCCATCGCCGGGATTGGGGCCCGAAACCGTCACATCGAAAGCCGCCTCGAAACCATGGACAGCCTCCGCAGACACCGGGAGAACCGCGGATCCAGTCTCGAACGCGTTCGGTGCTGTGAGCCGGACACGCCCGTCGATCCAAACGCCGCCCCCATTCAGCGCAAACGCCCCCGCGTCCGCGCCGAAGTTGAACGTCCGCACAGTCCCGGCCTCGCACTCGTCCGCGAGCTGGTTCGCGTTGCAGTCCCTGCTCAGACCGAGAAGAATCTGGCACTCATCCGGAACTCCGTCCCCGTCGCAATCCTGACTCGCACCCCCCGCGATGTCATCGAGATCCGGCACACCGTTGCCGTTGCAGTCAAAGACCTCGGGGTAAATCGCGGCGGTCGCCGTCGTCGACAACCCCGCCGCATCCGTCACCGTCAACCGGAACTCCCAGTGGAACGTCTCACCCGAGTGCCCCGCGCCATCGAGAACGATGTCCGGCGCGCACTCCACAATCGTCGGCTCAGGGTGCGAGTGCGTGTTGTGACGAATCTGGGCCTGCCAACGGCAGGAGAGGTCTCCCCCCGCGTGCTCCGCGTCGATCACGCTCGCCCGCAGCGGAACTGTGAACGTCCCATCGGGAAAGCTCGCCCCGTCCACCGGGCTCGTGATGCTCACCTGCGGAGGCGTGTTGTTCCCGCTCACCAGCAGCCGCCTCGTCGCGACATTGCCCACCGCGTCCGTCACAGAGAGCGTGACGTCAAACCGCCGCGGCCCCGCGCCGCCTGTAAACGTGTGCGTTGGATTCGGCAGCGACGACGTCGCCCCATCGCCGAAATCCCACAGATACGTCAGCGCACCGTTCTCCGGATCACTCGAACCCGCGCTGCTGAACGACACCGTCAGCGGGAGCGCGCCAAACGACACCTCCGGCGCCGCAACCGCGACCGGTGGCGCATCCAGCCCGTAGCTGATCCGGCGCAGCACCGAATCACCCTCGTTCGTGAACGCGAGGTAGTACAGCGACTGGTCGAACGGGTTGTACTCAACATCCACGATCGCACCGAGATTCGTCGCGAACGCACGCACCTCTGTCGCCTGGTCGTTCGAGTCAAACACGAACTGGTGAATCCACCCGCCCACAAAGTCCGCGTGGTAGTAGCCATTCGCGTACGCCCCGGGAAACGCCGCGCCCGTGTACCACGCGCCTCCCGTCGACGACGTCCCACCGGGAACAAACCCCGTGCCCGCCACCGGCGCCCCCGGCGCTCCAACGTTGATCGCCGCCGCCAGATTCCCCGCATAGCCACCGCACCGGAACGGCATCCCACGCCCCCACTCAATCGCCGGGCGCGCGTGCTCGAACAGAAACAACGAACCCGGGAGCTGCACCGATGCGTTGCACGGGTTCGGCCACGAAGGCGACACGAGCACGTCCTGAACGATCAGGTTCCGAAACGGAACATACGCGCCGCACGCCCCACCCGCGAGCGGGTTCGGCGCGAGCAGATTCGCCGTGCTCGCGAGCTGAAAGTTCGTGTTCGGCACAAGGCCCTCAAACAGCGGCCAGCCGAAGTTCAACCCGCCCACCGGTGCCACATTCAGCTCCTCGAACGTGAGCCACCCCACATCGCCGATGTACAGCGTGCCGGGATCGCCAACGCCCGGGCTCGATGCCCCAGTCCCAGGCCGGATGGTCATCCGAAACGGGTTGCGATTCCCCAGCGCCCACACCCGCGACCGCGGATCTCGCGGATGCGCCGCATCATAAAACGGGTTGCTCGGCAACCCATCGCCCGTCTCCGGATCGATCCGCAGGATCTTCCCGCTGTGCGACTCCACCATCTGGGCCCGCAACGCGCCGACATCCTCGAAACCCGCGAGGATCCCGTCGGCGAGCGCGGTGTTGCTGCTCCCCGTCCGGGGTCCACCCATGTCAACATCCTCATAACTCGCGCCGTCACCCGTCGCGAGCAGCAGCGTGCCGTCCTCGCCAAACACCATCGACCCGAGCGAGTGCGACTGATGCGTGATCGGAACACCCGTCCCCGCCGTCTCCCCGATCAACACCGCGCGACTCCCCGCCACAACCGTGTGGTAGTCGTCCGTCGCATCCAGCGTGTACCGCGTCACCCGCCCGATCGAGTCCCGCACAAAATCGTTCGCCGCGTCGTTGTACTGCGGCGTCCCGAAATACGCGAGATGGTGGTAGTCCACGATGTACGAGAGATAGACCCGCCCGTTGTTCACAAAGTCCGGATCCAGCGCCAGCCCGAGCAAACCGAAATCGCGCCAGTTCCGCACTTCCTCGCTGATGTCAATCACCGGATGATCGTGCGTCTCCCCCTCGTGGATCATCCACACCCGCCCGCCCTTCTCCCACACAAACGCCCGCCCATCCTCCGCAAACACCACCCCGACCGCCTGGTCCCATCCACCCCGCACAAGTGAATCAACAAACCCCGGAGGAACATTCTGCGCAGCGGCAACACCACCCACACAGGCAACCAGCAACGCGCAGCGATTGATCATCCGCCGACTCCTCGAACTCCACAGAGGTCCTTACAGTACAGAAGCATCGGCCAGAACGGAAGAAGGATTCGCCTCACGTCCTAGAATCCAACGGGAATCGAGGGGTTTCTCACACCCCACCAAGGATCAACGTTGCCAACGCCGCGTGATGTATGCATTTCGTGCGGGTACGACCTCGAGAACCTCGAGAACGCCGGCACCTGCCCCGAATGCGCCACGCCCGTCGCACTCTCCCGCACCCCGCCCACCCTCGCCTCTCAACCCGCGAGCATCCTGCAACGCTGGCTCCACGGCGTCCGCCTCCGCGCCCTCTCCCTCCTCTTCTTCATCGCACTCCTCCTCGAAGCCGGCCTCGGCGACCGCCGCGAATCCACCATCCGAGATCCGCAGGGCCTCCTCTGGTTCCTCGCGCTCCTCGTCCTCGCCGCGCCCGCCACCCTCGGCGGCTGGATTCTGCTCGCCTCCAGCGAACGCCTCCACCTCGCCGCAGACCGCCCACGCACGCTCTCCGCCTGCCGCGTCCTTCTCACCCTCGAATCACTCATCGTCCCGCTGCTCGCCCTCGCGGAGTTCATCCGTGGCACCACCCGCTTCGAGCTCGGCTGGCTCGCCGCGGCGATCATCGTCTACCTCACCAGCATCGCCGTCGCCATCGCCACCTCGCCCCTCGCCAAGCTCTGCCAACCCGAGGGCGTCGCCGTCGCGCTCCGCTGGTGCTGGCTCTCCGCCGCGGCACTCCTGCTCTACATCGGCTCCATCATCGTGCTCGCCAAGACCAGCTTCGCCGGCTTCTTCAACGGCATGGAGTGGTTGATGCTCCTCGTCTTCTACCTCCTCGGCATGGTTCACCTCCCCACCCGGGCCTGGGCGTGGATCGGTCTCCAGCAGAACCTCCGCGCCGCCCTCGCCGCCAGCAAGGGAGCGAGCCCATGATCGCCCGGCGCCACTCGCACACGTGCATCGGCTGCGGCTACTCCCTCGAGTACGCCGAGATCACCGATCGCTGCCCCGAATGCGGCGCACCCGTCGTCCGCTCCATCAGCAGCTCCGGCCTCGCCGAGCTCCCCATCCCCGCGCTCCGCGCATGGCAGTTGGGCATCTGGCTCCGCGCCTGCTCGTTCTGGGCCCTCATCGGGATCATCGTCGACGCCGCCAACCCCACGCTCGCGGGCTCCACCATCGACAAGCTGCTCCTGCCCGCCCTCACCCTCCTCGGCCTCGCCGGCTCCTGCGGCGGCGCACTGCTCACCATGCACCGCTCGCCCCTGGACTTCAACCGACGCTGGTGCTTCTGGCGAAAGGTCACCCGCGTATGCGTCGCCACCGAGGGCGCTGCGTTCCTCTTCGCGTTCAGCATGTTCCTCGCCAACAACCGAACCACCTACTGGCCCTGGATCCCCGTCGGCGTCATGCTCTGCATCTGCGGTTCCGTGATCCCACGCGTCGAGATGTTCATCACCTTCATGAGCGGCGACCGCAAAGCCGGCTACGCGCTCGCGGCAGTCGCCATCGGCACCATCCCCACCGCGTTGGTCGGAGCCCTCATCGTCGCCTCATCCTCCCCAATGATCGTCGCCGAACTGGGTGGCCTCTGGTTGCTCATGATCGGCACGTTCCTGCTGCTCTCTATCGCTCACCCCGTCGTCCGCCTCTTCGCGTTCGCGAGACTCCAGGACCTCCTCGGCGAAGCCGCCCGAGAAGCTCAGAAGCTCAACACCCGATGACCGACCCATCCCCCATCCCGCCAACCACACCGGCCCCAGCCCCGGATGCCACCTGCATCTCCTGCGGCTACCCCATCGACAAGCTCGCGCCCAACGGAGTCTGCCCCGAGTGCGGCACTCCCCTCAGCGCATCACGCCGCGCGGTCCACCTCCGCGACAGTTCGCTCGACTACCTCCAGACCCTCCGGCGCGGCGTCATCCTGCAGATCGCCGCCGTCATCGCGCTCATCGCCGCGGGCCCCGCCCAGGAGCTGATCTCCAACAGCGCGTTCAGCCGAGGCATGTCGATCGTCGAGCTCATCCTCACGCTCGCCGGCGTGTACGGCGTCTGGCTCCTCGCATCGCCCGATCCTGCCCGCGAACTCGATCACGTCTTCACGAAGCTCACGCGTCGCGCACGCGCCTGGGCCATCACCGACGGCTGCTCGCAAACCGCCGCGACACTCCTGCTGTTCTTCGTCACCGGACCCGCCGCCGAACTCGGGGCCGAGGTGCTCGCCCTCTCGGCCTACGGCTCCATGCTCGCGGTCGCGATGGTCGTCGCCAACCTCGGCACCCGCGCCAACGACGCCGTCCTCACCGGGCACGCCCGCGCGCTGTACAAGGTTGGCGTCATCATGCTAGTCTTCCACGCCGCCATCATCGGCATCGAAGGGATCGGCCTGCTCTCCACCGCCGTCGCGGGCGTCATGTACCTGCTGATCACGCTGCCGGGTTTTGGGGTGCTCGTGGTCGCGATCATCATGATGGTGCGCTACATCGCTGCGACGGTCCGCATCCTCAAGACTCTGACCGCCGCGATCGAGCACGCCCGTAACCGCGAGCAGTTCTGACCTGCGACGTCGGTCGTTTCGGGCGGAGCGATCGGTACGCCGCGCAGGGCCGGTCGGTCCTATGATCCTCCAAAGGAGGCGCATCATGTCCACCGACCTGATCATCCTCTGTGCCCGCTTCGTACACGAAGAGAACGGCACCCCGCTCGCGGAGCCCAATCTGCGGGTTCGCTTCTACGACGCCGACGCCGTCGCCGACGACTTCCTCGGGGAGTCCGCGCTCGACGCCACCGGAACCGCGAGGGCCGTGATCTCCCCCGAGCGCTTCCGCTCCGGCCTCAAGGGGCCTGTGGGCGAGGCCTTCGGCGAGCTGGAGCCGGACATCTTCTGCGAAGTCCTCGAGGATGGCCGCGTCATCTTCCGCAGCGAGGTCCTCTGGGACACGGAGCCCACGCCGCGCGAGCCTGTGCCCGGGATCCACCGGACGATCGACATCGGCACGATCCGCTTCATCCGCGGCGGCGGCCTCGGCGATGAGGACCCCATGCCGATCCCGTTCCCCTTTGGCACGCCGGTGTAACACCGCGCGTTCGCCATCGCGCCGAAGGTCGTGCACAGTCCCGGTGTGTTCTACTCGCGCCACCACGCCCCGCACTCAGCACCCGCCATCCCACGCCCCGAAGAACGCGATCACGTCGTCGCCGTCTACGCCGCCGCTGCCATCGACGTCTGCGGCGCTCAGGCCCGCGTCCCAGTCGGCGCAGAAGGCGATGACGTCATCACCATCCACGCCCCCCGAGCAGTCGTAGTCGCCCACGCACAGAATCAACCACGCGGGGTTGCTCACCGTTTCGCCGCAGCTCCCGACGACACCGCACCGGAACGCGCCGTGCGCAGTCCGGGCCACATCGCGCACCAGAAGGGTCGCCGTTCCGCTGCCCTCTACTACTCCTACTCCGTCCATCACCCCGTCGTTCACGTCGGCCCACACGCCAGGCTCCCCCTCGCGCTGCCAGCGGTACGCGAGCGTTCCGTCGCCCGCGGCGACTACGCCGAACTCCGCAGTCGCCCCCACACACCCCACAACATCCACCGGCTGAACCGTCACGCCGGGCGCCGCGCACGCACGCCGCACCGTGATGTTGTCCGCGAGGAAGATCACCCCATAGTCCTGACACCGCGGCGGCCGTGAATCGTAATGCACCACCGCGCGATCGAAAGGCTCCACCGAGTCGATCGCCAACGTGTGCGACGGGTACGTCCCCGGCGTGGGACACGTCGTCGTCGCCGTCCCCACCTGCACGCCATCGCGATACACCGTCACCCGCATCGTCGCCGAATCATCGCAGCCGATCTCCTGCGGTGAGTACAGAATCGAGAACCGCGTCAGCAGCGCGCTGAAGTCCGCGATAAGGTCCGCGCCGAAGACGCTGTTCGGATACAGAATCAGCCCCGAAAACCCCGGTGGATTGATCCCCACCGTGCCCGCCGGCTGAATCGAGAACCCCCCGCCCGTCGCGCTCAACCCCATACCCAAGCCGTCAACCCCCACCGCAACCGGCAACGACGTATGCACCGGCGCATTATCGAGGTTAAACGTCACCCACCCCGGTGCCGAGTCAAAGTACGCCGTCACATACACGCCCGCCATCACCGTGATCGGGTGCACGGCCTCCGTCGCTCCGTCCGACCACCCCGTGAACACAAACCCATCGTGAGGCGTCGCCGTCAGCGTCGCAACCGTCCCCTCGTTGTACCTCCCGCCACCCGTCACCACTCCCCCGTACGACGGCAGCCCCGCCGTGACCACATCAAACGCCGGCACAAAGTTCGCCACCAGCGTCCGACTCGCCGCCGCCGCGAACGCGTACGGATTCGCCGTGCTCACCACCACGCCCCCCTCCGTCCATCTCGCAAACCCGTACCCCGCCGCCGGATTCGCCGTCAGCGTCGCCGTGCTGTTCACCGGATACGCGCCCGCACCCGTCACCACCCCCGCGTTCAACGGCGCCGCGCTCGCGCTGATCGTCACCGTCGGATCGCCCGACGTATACAGCGAGAACACGCAGTCGCCCGTGATGTTCTGGTACTGCGCATACACCCTGCGGAAGTGCGCGTTGTTCCCGCCGCTCCCCCGAACCATGCTCCAGTCCGGCGGCCAGGACGTTTGCGGAGCGATCCCCTGGTGCGCGATGATCTGCACCCAGTAGATCGTCCCGGGCGCGGCCTGGAAGGGCACCGGAAGCGTGAAGTGGTAGTCGTACACAGGCACGCCGTTCGAAAGCCCGGCGCCCGTCTCGCCCGCGTTGTCACCGGCGTAGTACCGCACCAACCGACCCCCGGCCTGCAGGTCGGGCTGGACGAGGTTGGGGGTGTTTCGGTAGATCGCGATCGTGAAGTCCGACGCCGGCGCGTGCGGGAATCCCAACGCCTCGCTGCCGTAGGCGCCGCGCCAGCGAATCTCCGTGATCGCCGCGCCCGCCGGAATCATGAAGTTGTCCCACACCCACTCGTCGCTGTCGAGACCGTCCGGCGGAAACCACGCCGACTTGTACAACCCGCCCGAAGCGTGCGGCGTCTGCGCATACACCTGCACCACCGCCGACGCCCGTGCGCCGCACAGCAGCACAACACCCGCCACCAACCACCCGATCAGCCAACCCAGATTCATCTCACGCTTCATGGTGCACCCACCTGTTCAATCACCCGCGTTCGGTCGCAGCAGCACCACCAACATACGACGTCTGTGTGTTTGCGTCATCCTTCGTGACAACATAATCTGTATATAAGCAAGGCATCCCCGCGCCCATCTGCCGGGGTTCCCACCATCCCCCGCCGCGTCTGCCGGGCAAACCCCTTTTCGCCCCCGCCTGGCGCATAAGTGAACGGCATCCCGGACTTCAACCCGTGTTGATCTTGTTCAGCAGCCCGTATCCCACGCCCCGAAGAACGCGATCACGTCGTCACCGTCTACGCCGCCGCTGCCATCGACGTCTGCGGCGCTCAGGCCCGCGTCCCAGTCGGCGAAGAAAGCGATCACGTCATCACCATCCACGCCGCCGGAGCAGTCGAAGTCGCCCAGACACACGCGCAGTTCCACCGCGTTGCTCTGCGCCACCCCGCACCCCGTCGCCACCTGCATCGTGTACAACCCCACGTTCAGCGGATTCACGTTCTGAATCGTCAGCGTCGTCGTCGTCGAGCCGATCACGATCGATCCGTCAAACTGCGGCCCGTCCACCAGCATGCTCTCGCCCGCGAACACCCAGCCCACGACCGCCGGACCCTGCCCGTTGTGCTCGCCCTCGATCACCACCGTCCCGCCCTCGCACGCCATCACGCTCTCCGGCGCCGTCGCGCTCAGCAGCGTCCCCGTCGTGATCGCAATGTTGTCCACCATCAACCCGACCGGCGATTTCGATTCCATCCCGAAGTAACTCAGCGGCCGCGTCAACACCACCGGCACCCGAGCCAGCACCGCGTTCATCGCACGCCCACCCACCGTCGATGTCGCCGGATCAAACTCCAACTCCACGTGCAGATACGACCCGTTGAACGCCCCCACCGGCGACGCCGACCCAGACGCGATCACATCATTCCCGTTCGCGCGGATCGTCCACTCCCCGTTGTCGTTCACCGTCATCCACAGCGCGCCGTCGTGCTCGAAGTTCTGAAACAGCACCGCCGAACTCGTGAACCCAAACTCGAGCATCCCCCCAAACGTCACAAAGTCGATCGACAGCCGAAAGGCCGCCGCCGGCGCAGCAAACGGCGTCACCGCCACCGCATCCGGCCACCCCCACGCCGTCCCCCACTCCGGATCCTCCGGATTCACCTCGAGCGGATTGCCCTGCCCCGCCAACGCAAACTGCCAGTACGACCCGTTCCCCTCCGCCCCAATCCACATCGAACCCACTTGCGGCCAGTAGTTCAGCAGCGGATCTTCCAACTGCACGTCCCGCAGCCGCTCGTTCCCCCCGTGCGGCCGCTCGCCGTACATGAAGTTCTCACGCAAAAGAACCTCGCACTGCCCGTAGCTCTGCGACGCCAGACACGCCGCGGCAATCATCACGATCGATTTCATCGCATCTCCCCTTCGTTCGCTCAGCACCCCGAGTCCCAGTGCTCGAAGAACAGAATGACATCGTCCCCGTCCACGCCCCCATCACCCGTCACATCGGCCGCCACATCACCCGCATCCCAGCCCCCGAAGAACGCGATCACATCATCCCCATCCACCGCGCCATCGCCCGTGAAGTCTGCCACGCAAGCGTCCGCGATCACGAACCACTCCGGCAACCGCACAACCCACGCGTGGTACTCCGCATCGCCCGGCGCTTCGGACACCCGCTCGGACGCCGCGATCGTGCGACCGTCGCGAGAGATCACCACCGTCCCAGCCAGGTGCGAGTACGGCGCAACCACCTGCCCCGCGCTCAGCAGATCGGCCTGCACGCGGTACACCTCGCCATCCTTCCACACCACCGAGTCGGCCCCCGCACGCCCCGCGATGAACCGCCCATCGGCGCTCACCGAACTCGCCATCGCGTACGGCGACGAGTGATTCGGCAGCAGCGTGAAGCCCTCCGCCTCCGTCCATCGAAACCCAGCGGAAATCAACCCCATCCCCTCCGCAGTCCCCACAATCACCGAGCCATCCGCCGAAACCCCCGTCGCCCACGTCCGCACATAGCCCGCCGGCACACCAAGCGACTCAACCTGCCCATCCACCCACCGCACCGCCACCTGGTCAAACGGATACCCAAACCCGCTCCACCCAACGATCACCCCGCCATCCCCGTTCACACCCACCGCGTGCGCATTCGGTCCCGCCCCGTACACCGGCAGCATCTCCGCCACCGCCGTCCCAATCCAACGCACCGGCCGACCACCGCCCCCGTACCCGTTCACCGTCCCCACCACAACCTGCCCATCGTCCGACACACCAGTCACGTTCGGATACGTCATCCCCGCCGCCAGCGGCAGCACCTCATCCGCCCCGCCATTCACCCGCCGAAACACAACCGGATTCACCCCCTGTTGGCCGGGGTTGATCCCCAGCACCCCCACCACCACGCTCCCGTCCGCCGAAACCCCGTACGCCCCCGACGACGTCCCCGACGACGGTGTGTTCGCCAGCGCCTCCGTCCCCGCCCCCTGCGTCCACACCCACGCCCGCCGGAAGTACGGCGAGTTGCTCGGGTAGTAGTTGTTGACCCCGTACACCACGCCACCCGGCGCAACGCACGACACCGTCATCACTTCTTGCCCACGCCCACCCAGCGACCCGATGTACCCGAACTCAAGCCCCTGCCCCCACGCACCAGAAACCGCCGCACCCGCGGCAACAGCACCTGCAATCATCACAACAACAGCGGATCGACGCATGGGGCAACTCCAGATGCCACCCGCAGGCTCCCAGAGCCCGGCGTGTGGCACTCACCCATGCGATTGATTCACGATCACACTGTCACGAATTCCGGCCCGAAGTGCCCGACGTCCGATCACACGCCAGGCCCGCCACTCCACGACGCCCGGACCTCAGCACCCGCTATCCCACGCCCCAAAGAACGCAATCACATCGTCACCATCCACGCCCCCGCTCTCATCCACGTCCGCGCCGCTCAACCCCGCGTCCCAGTCCGCGAAGAACGCGATCACGTCGTCACCGTCCACGCCGCCCGAGCAGTCGTAGTCGCCCATGCACAGCGTGATCGAGCCCACGCTCGACGTCGTCGTCCCGCACGTGTTCGTGATGATGCACCGATAGTCCGTCTCGACGAACGCGTTCATCGTGAGCCCCGCACGCGCTCCAACCGTGAGGAACCGCGTCTGGGCACCCTCGATGAACGTGCGGGAGAGATCTCCGTCGCTCAGGTTGGTCCATGTGCCCGAACCCGCGGGGAACTCGGCCTGCCACTGGAAGGTGGCCGGGTTGGAGCCCAACCAACCCACGCTCAGCGTCGTTTCTCCGCGCGGGCACACGAACGCATCCGCCGGCGGGATCACTTCGTTTGGCAACACGCCTGGCACCAGGGCCGCCACCTGTGTCGTCGCCGTGCCGCACCCGTTCGTGATCACGCAGTCGTACGCCGCGAGGTCCTGAATGCGCGGATTTGAGAGCGTTAGTGTTGCCGTGAAAGCACCGAGCACGGTCGAGCCCCAGCCCGTTGCGCCGGAGACCATGGGCGTCCCGTTCCTACGCCACCGGTACGTCGTCCCCGCCGGCTCGGCGACCTCCACGCTGAACTGAACCTGCGTGGAGTTCACGCACGCCACGCCCTGCTCCGGCTGACGCACCACGCGTGGATGTCCGGGCAAGTCATACACCTCCACGCCGTTCATCGCGGTCATCGCGAACAGCGCGCCGTCGAGCCCCACGCCACACCCCGGCACAATCGTGTCCGCGGTCCGCAGAATCTGCGGCAGCAGCACCGGAGAATCAGGGTCCGCCCAGTCGATGATCTGTGCGTCGTAGAACCCAGGCCGCGACACGACGACCAGGGAGTCCACGAGCGAGAGGTAGCCCATCACACCGGGATCGAGCGCACCGCGGCTCTGCGGATTCGCGGGGTTTGTGATGTCGACCGCGTCGATTCGGCCGGTCGAGCACGAGACGAACAGAAGGTCATCCCGAAGAACCATGTCGCGAATCCCACCCGCGGGCGGGGGCCAACTGCCCACCTGCACCGGCACGTTCGGATCGGCGAGATCGAAGAAGAGGATTCCGGAATCGGTCTGCACGATTGCGGTCTGTTCGCGAAGCATGACGGCATCGGGATCATCCGTCAGTTGCACGCGACTCCGCCTGCTGATCGACGACGGATCGCCCACGCGGTACACATCCAGCGCGTCGTACGTCGCAACGCACGCGAGCGTCCCCTCCACATCGAGGGCGTAGCCATAGTCCCGCAGCTCATCTTCGCCCACAAGCACAGGGGCCGCGGGATCGCTCAGGTCGTACTGGCGAAACTGCGAGCCTTCGATGACGAAGAGCGATTCACCGTCGATGGCGGCGCCCCCGATAGGGCCGATGAAATCTTCGACCGGAGAGCCGACCCGGGCCGGCGCGGCCGGATTCGTCGCGTCGTACACCACGAACTCGTAGTCTGCGACGCTGACCACATGATCTCCACTCCGGAGGGTCGCCACCGAGCCAACCGGACCCACCGACGTCAAGCCCGCGAGCGTGAGCCCCGCAGTCGCGTCGCTCGTCAACCCACGCATCTGCCCATATCCGGCCACAAAGACCCCGCCCGCCGGGTTGGCTGAGATGGACGCCGTCCGCGCCATCGGCGGTGTGGGGACCAAGGTCGGATTCGCGGGGTTCGCCAGGTTGTACGCGACAAGGCTCCCCAACTCGCCGCGGCAGTACAGCATGTTGACGCCCTGCGACTGACCGAAGTCCAGGGTCATGCCGAGAGAACCGTCCGTGACAGAACGGGTCGATTGCAGTGTCGGGCTTGCTGGGGCGGAGATATCGAAGATCTGCAAGGACTTATCGAATATGGTGTCCTCGACCGCGAGCACGAGCAAGCCGGGTCGGGTCGCCATGGCAACCGGCGGCCGGAAGAGCAGGATGGTGTTGACGACCGTGGGCCCCGATGAGTTGGTGCAGTTCACCGTGACCAGTTCTCCGGTGAACGGGCTTGTCTGAGTCGCCACCAGAGCTCGCTGGTTCCTCACACCCACGAATCTCGCACCGCCGAGCGGAGTTGTGGACAACCAACCGGGGGACGTTGGATTCGTGACGTCGTGCAGCCGCAGATCGCCGTTCCACGCGATGTACAGCACGCCGTCGGACACTGTCAGATCGTTGGCCGTGCCGCCGCCGAGGGAGTAGGCCTGGACGGGGGCTGACTCGTTGGTGACATCGATGATTTCAACGCCTCGCTCCCCCAAGGCGACGTACACGTAGTCGCCCGCGCGTTCGACGTCGCGGGGCCTTCCATCGAGGATGTACCGGGACACCTCGACGAGGGCCGCGGGGTTCGTGCAGTCGTAGATCGTCAGCATGTTGCCGGTTGCGGTGTGCAGCCGGGTTGACGTGGCGTGCATCGCTTGCGGAGTGCCGCCGTCGTGCCAGAGGACAGACGTTCCGCACTGCCCGTATGCCGCGGAGACTGCTGCCGCCGCAAGAACCAATGTCGCCACCATCACTCGTGCGCATGCCATGATCTGTTCCTTCCATGAGACAACTGGGACAGCGTACCACTGTGTCCCGCCAATCCAAACGCAAAAAAGGGGGCGAGGCTCACGCGGGCGGGAGTTATTGGACAGGGGATGGGTGGGGGGGGGAAGTGGCGGAGTGGCGGAGTGGCAAAGTGGGCGGCTGCGCGTTGTTGTTCGGGCGGCCGCGGCGAGATGTGGGGTTAGTGAGGCGGGGAGGGGGGTTGGGTGGGGGCTTCGTCTGAGATCTGGGATTTGAGATTTGAGATTTCGGAGGGAGACTCGGTCTCCTCTGAGATCTGAGATTTGAGATTTGAAATTTCAGAAGGGCAGGAGGGGGCGTCGGAGGTCTGGGAGTTCGGATCTGATGTTTCAGATTTCAGATTTGAGATTTCAGACGGAGACTCGGTCTCCTCTGAGATCTGAGATTTCAGATTTGAAGTTTCAGAGGGGGACTCGGTCTCCTCTGAGATCTGAGATTTCAGATTTGAAACTTCAGAGTTCAGATTGGGGAGTTCAGCGATTGCGCGTGCGGCTTCGGCCGCTGCCGCTTCGGCTGCTGCGGCGGCCTGGGCTGCTGTTGCTGCGGCTGCGACTCGTTCGCTTTCGAGTTCGTAGGAGGATTTCGCCGGCGGGATGTAGCCCTCGGGGACTTTGGGGAGTTGGTCGCGGAGTTTCTCGGGGAGGTCGTCGGGGATTCGCGCGCCGGATGCCAGGCGGCGGATGATTTCTTGGTTGGCTTGTTCGCGCATCTCGGCGAGGCGCTTGGGCGGAATCAGGTGCTCTGCGAAGATCTCGGGCATGGTCAGCATCAGCTTGCGGTTGTCAGCTCTGAAGCCTTCGAGGAGTTCGCAGAGTTCCTTGTCGATCGGGAGTCCACCGGGCAGTGTGTAGCGAGGATCGACGGGCATTTCGGCGGGGTCGTTTGAGCCGCCGGGGAAGAAGATTCGGCGCTTGGGGACGGGGGTTTCCTCCAACTCCGCGGGGAGCTGCGTGGTGAAGATGGTGTTGGGTTTGTCGAGGCGCGGGTCGCGCTTGGTG
>VYLF01000027.1_pt1 | contig 111321 bp, 98 predicted proteins | sample 5114371 | NCBI WGS metagenome assembly VYLF01 (sample SAMN12291773, study PRJNA351875) | freshwater metagenome | isolation source: freshwater lake | place: USA: Michigan, Kent Lake | collected 2013-08-15 | reverse complement strand
AAGCTCCTCACGATCCTCAACGCTCTGGTCCGCGACGACGCACTCTGGGGCGACAAGAAGCGTCCGAATCTGCCCCGTTCAACTTGACAACGAACACAGTCGCTTCGCCACTTCCCCCGCCGCCACGGGCGGCGCCGTGGGGTTGCTACGGTTGGGCATGGCACGATTGGTCAATGGGATTGGCGTCGGGCACTACGGGAAGCGTGACGGCTTTGCGCGCCGGGATATATGCCCGCGGTGCGGTGCTGTGGCAACATTGACCTCGTACTCCGCGACGCGGTACATCGTGGGGCTTTGGTTGCCCCTGGTGCCGATCGGAGCAGTGCGGGTCTCGGATGAGTGCTCGCGGTGCGGAGGCGGAGTAGTAGTGTCGCTCAAGCAGCACGATGCCGCGATCCGCGGAGCGCTGGTGAAGGCGAGATCGGCGTACGCGGAGTCCGGGAGCGCGGCAGATGCAGTCAATGTCTTGAGCGTGGTGGTGTCGGCCCCAGAGATCGGACACCTGGTCGCGTTTGCGGATGAAGTCTGGGACGACCCACACGCGCCGGCGGAGGTCGTGGTAAACGTCGCAACGGCGCTCGAGGCACGCGGCCGAAACGAGGATGCGGAGGCGTTTTTCCGCAGGGCAGTCGAGATGGAAGCCGGAGCGGTGGCGGAGGACGGCCTTGCCCAGCTGCTGATCCGAACCGGGCGTGCGGCCGATGCATGGGAAAAGGTGCATGAGATTCTGGACGCCCAGGATCTGGAACGGCGGGGCGTGGTGTCGCTCGCGATCCGCGCGTTTCAAGGAGTAGGGAATCACGATGCCGCGCTGGAGCTGCTTGACGCGGCAGATGCGCGGGGCGTGGAATGGCGGAGGGCGCTGGACACAGCAAAGCTCCGAGCAATCTCAGAAGCAGACGCGGGACGCGGGCGTGGCTCAGGGGCGGACCTGCTGGACCTCGGCGCGCCGGTGGCGGTGAGCTTCGGAGGGTCGCGCGGGATGGCCCGGTACGTGGGGCCCGCGGTGGCGGTGCTGGCAATCGGGGCGTGGGCGGGAGCGTCAGCGTGGATCGGGGCGAATCGGCGGGTCTACCTGGTGAACGGGTTGGCGGATTCGTACGCCGTGGAGGTGAACGGAAGGAAGCACGCGCTGCCGCCGTACTCAGCAGTTGCGGTGCGAGTGAGCGAGGGTGAAGTGCGAATCGGCGGAAGCGACAACACCGCGGTCGCGGACGGCCAGAGCTGCACAATCACGACCGGCTTCTGGGGAAGGCCGTTTACATCACCCACGTTCGTGATCAACCCGGACGGCTGCGCCGTGTTGGTGGTTGAGGACGTTGTGTACGGCGATGGAAGTCTCGGCGCAGAGCACGCGGCAACCAAGGTCTTCTCACCCCGCCTCTTTCACACGTTCGGCGGTATCGAGGATCGGTTCACCGAACCGCCGGCGACGGTACAGGTCTCGTCGTCAACATCCTCCGCGGTGCACCGGGATGCGCTCTCGATCAGGCGGCTCACGGAGTGGTACGGAGATGTGGTGGCGTCAATAGGCGAAGAACGGGCGAACGCCATCGCGGCAACGGTGTTCAGATCATGGCCACGAGATACGGAGTTGCTCCGGATGTGCGGAGCGGTGATGCATCCGCAGGAGTACCTGGGAATGCTGACCGGGTTGCTGGGGGAACGACCGCTGTTGGTGGATGTCCACCGGGAGTGGCAACTGGCGATGCAAGCGGCGGACCCGATGCAGGACCTGGAGGCGCGGTACAGGCAACTGGCCGCGGAGCTGCCAGGGGATGCGGGGGCGGAGTACTTGCTGGCGGGTGTGTGCGCATCTGGCGCCGAAGCACGCTCGCTCCTGGAATCCGCAGGAGGCAAGAAGGGCGCGGCCCCGCTCGCGGTGTTGGGTCTGGCACGCTCGTACGCGTCGAGGGGCGAGTGGGAGAAGGCGCTCGAGCGGGCAGAGTCGATCCGGGGAACATCGCCCTGGCCGATCTGGGAGGAGGCCGAGTCAGTAAGCCTGGCCTCGCTCGTCGCGCTGAAGCGGTACAGCGAGGCGCTGTCGCTACGAAGGCACGCGGCGGGCGTTGGGGGAATGTCGGACTCGGTGGCGGCAGAGCACGTGGTGCTCATGGTGCTGGACGGCAGGACCGAGGAGGCCGAGGCGTTCGCAACAGGAGCGGTCGAAGGCTGGGTCGCGGCCGGCGCGAACCGGGAAGTCGCAGCGCGGGAAGCAAAGGCACTGCAGGCGCACGTGGCGCTCGCGAAGGGGGACATGGAGCAGTTCGCTGCGCACGCGGAGGGCACGGAGGTACCCGCGATCGCCATGAAGCTGGCGATCGAGCGCGGGGAGTGGACCCGGGCGCTGGCGGCGGCGGAGGCGTACGACATCCACGACGAGTACGCGGGCCACGCGGCGTTGTACATCGCGGCAACCCGTGCGAAGGAGGGGGAGGTGTCGATGGACTGCTTCGAGTGGCTGCTCAGGCGCCTGGGCGCAGGGACAAGGGACGAACGACGGCTGCGCGACTGGCTGACGGGAACGCCATGCGGGGAGGCCGAGCTCCGGGAGTTCTCCCCGGATCACGAGCGCGGGGCGTTGCTCCTGGCGGTGCTGGGAACGCGGCACGAGGGCCTGCGCGAGGCGTGCGTGGCGAGGGGAAGGCCGATGCTCTGGGATCCGTGCTTTCCTGGGAACGTGGCCCGCGAGGTGCTGGGGGAATGAGGGCCGGCGTGGTGCTTCCGGGCGGGTTTGCCCCTAAGGTTGGGGCATGAGTTTTTCGACCGAAGAACCGGGGCAGACGCCGTTCACTGTTGCGGGCCGCAGCTTTCGCAGCCGCCTGCTGGTAGGCACGGGCAAGTACAAGACGTACGACCTCATGCGCGACTCGCTGGCGGCGAGCGGGTGCGAGGTTGTAACCGTTGCCGTTCGCCGGGAGCGGCTGTACAACGAGCAGGGGAAGAGCCTGCTTGAGTTCGTCGACACCAAGCGGTACACGATTCTGCCGAACACGGCCGGGTGCTTCTCGGTGGAGGACGCGGTGCGGGTGTCGCTGCTGGGGCGGGAGTTGCTGGAGCAACTGGGGAACCCGGGGGCGGACTGGGTAAAGCTGGAGGTCCTGGGGGACAAGAAGACGCTGCTGCCGGATCCGCAGGGGACTGTGGAGGCGACGCGGATTCTGGTGCGCGAGGGGCTGAAGGTGTTGGCGTACACGAGCGACGATCCGATCGCTGCGCTGCGGATCAAGGAGGCCGGCGCGTCGAGCGTGATGCCGGCGGGGAGCCCGATCGGATCGGGGCAGGGGGTGCTCAATCGGAACAACATTCTGCTGTGCCTGGAGCTGCTGAAGCAGGGGGATCCGGGGTACCCGGTGATCGTGGACGCGGGTGTGGGGAGCGCGAGCGACGTGGCGCAGGCGATGGAGCTTGGGGCGGATGCGGTTTTGCTGAACACGGCGGTGGCGCACGCGCGGGAGCCGGTGATGATGGCGCACGCGATGCGGCACGCGTGCGTGGCGGGGCGGCAGTCGTATCTGGCGGGGCGGATTCCGAAGAAGCTGTACGCGACGGCGAGCAGCCCGTGGGAGGGGACGATTTCGTACATTCCGGGTGAGTGAGTCGGGGGGCGTGAGGCAGGACGAACTATGGGTGCACCGGTGAGGAACACGCAGTCTGGGGCTGAGAGCGCGGGGACGCTGCGCGCGGTGGGAGTGCTGGCGCTGGTCGTGGCGGTGGCGGCGTGCGCGTTCATGGTGCTGCACCACTTCGGGGCGATGCAGATGCCGGGGTGCGGGGTGGGGAGTCCGTGCGATGCCGCGGCGAAGAGCGTGTGGGGTAAGGTGCCGGGGATTGGGTTGCCGACGAGCTTTGTGGGGTTTGCGTACTTCTTTGCGATGCTGGTGGCGTGGCCGATGACGCGTGGGCGGACGTCGCCGGGGATGCGGGCGTTCATTTTGTTGGGGGCGTTGGCATCGGTCGGGTTTGTGGGGGTGGCGATCGCGGAGAAGCTGCCGTGCGTGTACTGCTTTGTGACGCACGCGGCGAACGTGGTGTTTGTGGTGATGGCGGAGTTGTCGCGGCGTGGGCGTGATCCGATCAAGGGGTGGCAGCCGCTGCTGGCGTTGGCGGTGTTCATGATTTCGTCTGGCACGCTGGCTGCGGCGAACGCGGGCGCGAAGGAGTCGGCGAAGAAGAAGGCGGATGCGGCGCTGAAGGAGTCGATCACGAAGATGACGGAGGGAGAGGGGAAAAAGGAAGAGACGACGGGGCAGAAGCCGGAAGACAAGACGGGGGATGGTGTGGGGGTGCAGGCGGGGGCGGGGACGGAGACGGGTGCTGGTGTTGGGGCTGAGGTGAAGGGGGTTGAGGAACGGAATCCGTTGGCGGGGCGGTATCGGATGGGGCCGGAGCAGGCGGCGGTTCGGGTGGTGATGTGGGTTGGGTATCAGTGCGAGGATTGCCGGCGGCTGGAGGATGAGCTTGAGGCGCTGCGTGCGGACAGCGGGTTGTCGCTGTCGGTGGTGATCAAGCACTTTCCGCTGAACACGGACTGCAACGCGAACGCGCCGGGGCGGCATCACGGGAACGCGTGCTGGGCGGCGCGTGCCGCGGAGGCGGCGGGGATTCTGGGGGGCGAGTCGGCGTTTTGGGCGATGCACGATTGGTTGTTCAAGCAGCGGGGGGATTTCTCGAATGCGCAGATGAATGCGCAGGCGACGGCGATGGGGTTCAATCCGCGGGACATGGCGGCGTTGATCAACTCGCCGCAGACGCTGGAGCCGGTCTCGCGGGACGTTGAGGACGCGATGAAGCTGGGGATTTACCAGACGCCGTTCGTGTTCATCAATGGTGTGGAGTTGAAGGGGTGGAACGCGGCGCAGGCGTTGACGCGGGCGGTGCGGGCGGTTGCGGCTTCGGCACCGGCGGCGACGGGGAGTGACAGTGCGCCGGATGCGGCGGCGAAGTTTGTGGCGGATTGGAGGGCGATGCCGACGGTTGCGCCGCCGCGGAACTTTGGGGCGTTGGGTGCTGGCGCGGCGGAGGCGGATGTCGAGGTGTTTGTGTGGGGGGATTACTCGGAGCCTGGGACGGCGGAAGTCGACGGGATGTTCCGGATGTTCCTGACGCCGCAGAAGCCGAGCGTGCGGTACACGTTCCTGCAGTTTCCGGTGGACAAGGCGTGCAACTCGAGTATCCAGATCACGAAGTTTGCGATGTCGTGTCGCGCGGCGAAGGCGGTGAAGGCGGCGGAGATTCTGGCGGGGCCTGAGGGGTTCTGGAAGATGCACGAGCGGCTGATGATGAATCAGAACAACGTGACGGACCTGCTGCTGGAGGGGATGGCGATGGAGCTTGGGATTGCGCCGAAGGATTTGTTTGAGGCGATGGAGTTGCCGGATGCGCAGCAGATGATCAACACGGAGGCGGCGGAGGGGATGAAGCTTGGGCTGACGTCGATTCCGTTTGTGTTGGTGAACGGGAAGCAGTTGACGCGGTGGAAGGCGGGGTACGAGAACGTGATACCGCGGATCATCAACGCCGCGGCGGAAGACCGCGCGGCGGGGAAGTGAGAGCCATGTCGAATCCAGGGACATCGATCACGATGGCGGCGCTGGTTGCGGCGACGCGTGCGCTGCGGGAGTTGACGGAGAACGCGGGAGCCGTGGCGGGGGTTGAGCGGACGATTGATGAGCTGGCCTCGTGCTTTGCGCGGGGGAACAAGGTGCTGATCTGCGGGAACGGGGGCTCGCTGTGCGACGCGACGCACTTTGCGGAGGAGTTGACGGGGCGGTTTCGGAAGGACAGGCCGGCGCTCGCGGCGATCGCGATCTCGGATCCGGGGCACATCACGTGCGCGGCGAACGACTTCGGGTTTGACCGGGTGTTTTCGCGTGGGGTGGAGGCGCTCGGGCGGCCGGGGGACGTGTTGATCGCGTTGTCGACGAGCGGGAAGTCGGCGAATGTGCGGCTGGCGTTGGAAGCGGCGCGGGCGCGTGGGATGTTCACGGTCGCGTTGCTGGGGCGGGACGGTGGCGAGTGCGCGGGGTTGGCGGATCTGGCGATCGTGGTGCCGGGATCGACGAGCGACCGGATCCAGGAGCTGCACATGGTGATCCTGCACACGCTGGTGGAGGGTGTGGAGTCGCGGCTGGGGTACGCGTGATCAGTTGACCTTGGTGAGGCGGGCGTACTCGAGGATGAGGGTCTTGCGGCCGACGTCGCGGAACTGAACTTCCGCGCGAGTTTGTGCGCCGCTCATGATGGACTTGATCTCGCCGATACCGAACTGCGGGTGACGGACGCGGCAACCGACGGGGAACTCGGCGGCCATGGGGGAGGCGGCCTTTCGCGCGGGGCGGTCTTCGGGGGCGGACTGGTCCATTTCGTCCCACTCGGTGGTGGACTCGAGGCCGCCGCCCTTGTCGTGGATGTTCATGTACTCGGTGGGCATTTCTGCGAGGAACCGGCTGGGGATGGTTCGCTCGGAGAGGCCGCGGATGGCGCGGTACTTCGCGGCGGAGACGTGGAGGCGTCGCATGGCGCGGGTGATGCCGACGAAGCAGAGGCGGCGTTCTTCTTCGAGTTCGGACTCGCTTTCGCGGGCGCGTGAGTGCGGGAGGGTGCCCTCTTCCATACCGATCATGGCGACAGCGCCGAACTCGAGGCCTTTGGCGGCGTGGAGCGTCATGAGGGTGACGCTGCCCTGCGCGGGGTCGACGGTATCGGCGTCGGCCATGAGGGTGACGGACTCGAGGTACGCGCGGAGCATGGCGAGGAGGGGAGGAGTTTCGCTGAGGACACCGGCGGAAGCGAGATCGACGCCGGGGAAGGCGGCGGGGTCGCTGTCGGGGTCGTACTCGAGCTCGAACTCGCGGGCGGAGGAGACGAGTTCGGCGAGGTTGTCGAGGCGTTCTTCGTCGGCTTCGCTCTTGCTGGTGTGGGCCTGATGGCGGTACATGGCTTCGAGGCCGGACTCTTTGAGGACGCGGTTGACGAGGTCGGCGAGGGAGCCGGAGATTTCGGAGCCGAGGAAGGTGCCGTTGCCGGTCCAGGAGTCGAGCATGGCGACGAAGCGTTGGATGGAGGCGGCGGAGCGTGCGGTGACGCCGTCGATGGAGGAGACGTTGCGCATGCCTTCGAGGAGGGTTTCGCTCTGGAGGCGGGCCCATTCTTCGACCTTGTCGACGGAGGTGTCGCCGATGCCGCGGGTGGGGACGTTTGCGATGCGGGAGAGGGAGACGTCGTCGGCGGGGTTTGCGACGACCTTGAGGTAGGCGAGGGCGTTCTTGATTTCTTCGCGGTCGTAGAAGGCGGTGCCGCGTGCGATGGTGTAGGGGATGGCTTCGGAGCGGAGGGTTTCTTCGAGCACGCGGCTGAGGGCGTTGGTGCGGTAGAAGACGGCCATTTCGCGCCAGGGTTCACCGGCGGAGCGGGCGTCGCCGAGGTGGCGGGCCTTGAGCCACTGGGCGACGATGTGGGCTTCGTGGCGTTCGTCGCGGCAGAGGACGGCGTCGACGGGGTCGCCGCCTTGTTTGCGGGTGAAGAGGGGCTTGATCTTGCGTTTCTTGTTGTTCTTGATGAGAGTGTCGGCGACGGCGAGGATGGAGGAGGTGGAGCGGAAGTTTTCGCCGAGGAGGATGACCTTGGCGCCGGCGTAGTGCTCTTCGAAGTCGAGGATGTTGGAGATATCGGCGCCGCGCCAGCCGTAGATGGACTGGTCGGGATCACCGACGACGCAGATGTTTGGGCCGCGCTTGACGCCGGCGTCGTTGGCTTCGCCTTCGCCTGCGATGAGGGAGGCGATCTCGAACTGGGCCTGGTTGGTGTCCTGGTATTCGTCGATGAGGAGGTACTTCCAGCGGCGCTGGCATTCTTCGCGGAAGACGGCGCTCTCGCGGAGGCCCTTGGCGGTGAGGAGGAGGAGGTCGTCGAAGTCGACGGCGTTTGCGCCGCGGAGGGCTTTGGCGTAGGAGGCGTAGATCTTCGCGATGGTCTTGGAGGCGAAGTCGTAGGTTGTCGCGGCGAACTGCTCGGGGCCCTGGAGCTTGTTCTTGGCGTTGCTGATGACGCCGAGGACGTTGCGGGGCTGGAAGTTGGTTGTGGAGAGTTGGAGGCTCTCGATGACCTTTTTGCAGAGGGCGGTTTGTTCGGAGGTGTCGTAGATGGTGAAGTCGGGCTTCAGGCCGGCGCAGTCGGCGTACTTGCGGAGGAGGCGGGAGCAGAGCGAGTGGAAGGTGGTGACGGTGAGGCCGCGGGCCTGGCGGGAGTCTGCGCCGCCGAGGAGGTGGAGGACGCGTTCGCGCATTTCACCGGCGGCTTTGTTGGTGAAGGTGAGGGCGAGCACGGACCAGGGCACGATGCCGCAGCCGATGAGGTAGGCGATGCGGCGGGTGATGACGCGGGTCTTGCCGGAGCCGGCGGCGGCGACGATGAGGAGTGGGCCTTCGGTGTGGCGGACGGCCTCGGCCTGGGGCTCGGTGAGATCAGCGAAGAGGGGATCGAGGGTGGGGTCTTCCATGGCTGCACCGAGGGTAGTCGCGGGTCACTTGGTTCGGAGATCGTCGGGGATGGGAAGGAGGGCGTCTTGGGTCAGGTGGTCGGGGAGGTCCTGGACGCGGACGGAGCCTTCGAGGGAGAAACGACCGACGCGGGTTCTTCGGAGGGCGGTGAGCATTCCGCCGCAGGAGAGCGCGGCACCGATGTCGCGGGCGAGGCTGCGGATGTAGACGCCCTTGCCGGAGACGACGCGGACTCGGACGCGGGGCCACTCGAAGGAGGCGATTTCGATGGAGGCGATCTCGACTTCGCGGGCGGCGAGCTCGACGGTGCCGCCTTCGCGGGCGATCTGGTAGGCGCGACGGCCGCCGATGTTGAGCGCCGAGAACATGGGCGGGACCTGCATGACGCGGCCGGTGAATCGGGGGAGGACGGCGAGGATGTCGTCGCGCGAGGGGATCTTGTTGACGACTACAGGTTCGACGACGCCTTCGGCGTCGTCGGTGTTGGAGCGGTGGGCGAGATCGATCTCGGCTTCGTAGACCTTTTCGCCGGCCATGATGGCGTTGCACAGGGGCGTGGCTTTGCCGGTGAGGACGACGAGGACGCCGGTGGCCATGGGGTCGAGCGTGCCGCCGTGGCCGACCTTGACACCCTTAGGGGCGCCGCCGCGGCGGAGCTTGCCGCGAACGATGGCGCAGACGTCCATGGAGGTGAAGCCACCGGACTTGTCGATGATGAGGATGCCGGTGGGTTGGGGGGAGGGGGTGTTGGCGGGGGGATTGGAGGGGGAGATGGGGGGGGAGTTGGGGGTCACTTGGAATCACTCCCCTCGAGGAACTCTCCGACGACGAGGTCGACGCGTTTGCCGTTGGAGTAGTTGAGACCGGAGACCTCGGCGATGATGGCGAAGCGGGGCCAGTATGGGGCTCGCTCGCGGTCGAGGACGACGAGGGCGCGGTCGTGGGTTTCGAGCCAGGCGCGGAGCTTCCATTCGTCGACGCGGCGGGAGCGGCCGTGGGTCTCGAAGATGAGGCTGTCCTCGTGGAAGGCGACGGCGGCGATGGGGCGGGTGTTTGTGGGATCGGCGGCCTTCATCGCGGCGGCGAGTCTGGTGCTGATGCGCATGTCGGGCCAGTGGCCGGCGGCCCACGCGGCGGTGGTGGTGCCGATGATGAAGGCGAGGATGGAGGCGAGTTGGAGGGGGACGTACTCGCGTTTCATGACGCGCTTGATGCAGTAGGGGACGAAGATGGCGGCGAACAGTGCGCCGAAGCCGAGCAGGCCGACGGCGTTGGCACGGTCGCCGGAGCGACCGATCGCCCACGCGGCGACGCCGAAGGTGGCGAGGAGGAAGAGCCCGACACCGAGGGCGAAGGTGTAGATGAGGGCCCGGAGCCAGCGGCGGTTGAGGCGGCGTTCGAGTTTCGCGGCGAAGACCATGCGGGCGGCGAGGAGGGCGAGGAAGGGGTAGAGCGGGAGTGTGTAGTGCGGGAGCTTGGTGCCGGTGAACTCGAAGACGATCCAGGAGGGGACGATGATGGCGAGGAGGAACGCGCGGGTGCGGTGCGACCAGCGGAGGTTGCGGATGCGGTTCCAGCCGGTGCCGGTGGTGGCGAGGCCGGTGCGTACGGCGCGCACGACGGAGGGGCCGAGCATGAGGCAGGCGGGGAACATCGCGACGAACACGAGGGCGGTGTGGTATCCGGCGGGGCCCCAGTGGCCCTCCATGGCGGAGCCGGCGCGACCGCCGGTTTCACGCCAGACGCCTCGGAGGTACTCGGCGAGATCGATCTCGCGGGAGAGCAGGAGGACCCAGGCACCGATGGGAGCGAGCACGAGGGCGAGGCCGACGAGGGGGCGCAGACGGGCGATGAGCGGCCAGCCGCCACCGAGGGCGGCGAGGACGAGGGCGCCGAGGGAGACCACCATGAGCGGAACGGGGCCCTTGGTGAGGACACCGAGGGAGACTGCGCCCCACATCAGCAGGATCCACTTCCACTCTGCGGGGCGTGACCACCGCATGGCCTCGACGACGCGCCACATGCCGTAGACGGCGAGTGTGCAGAAGAAGAGCATGACCATGTCGGCGCGACCTTGTCGGGCTTCCCAGAACATGACGGGGGAGCATGCGAGAAGGACGGCGCCGAGGAGTGCGGCGGGGGGCGCGAAGAGGCGTCGGCCGAGGCGGAGTGTGACGAGGGCGGTGCCGATGGCGGCGAGGAGGCTGGGGAGGCGGTACATCCAGACCGCGTCGTTGCCGGAGTATTCGCGGCCGAGGATCCTGCCGGTGCAGACGGACGCGGAGGCGGCCTGGAGCCAGTAGATGAGGGGGGGCTTTTGAAGGCGGGGGCGGTCTTGGACGCGCGGGACGATCCAGTCGTGCCAGGAGTCGGCTTCGAGCATCTGGCGGCTGGCTTGAACGAAGCGGGATTCGTCGCGGTCGACGGCGGGGATGGTGAAGAAGCCGGGGAGGTAGAGGAGGAGGCAGAGGAGGACGAGGAGCCATTCGGGGCGAGAGCCTTGGGTCAGGGCGCGACCGATTCTCGGCAGGACAGCCAGCCGCGCGATACGCTCCAGCGGATTCCAATCAGATTGACCCGGGTTCTCATCGATGCCGATACCTCCGCAGACGTCAAGCCCCGACTATAACGCCCTTGGCGGTGGGAGGCCGCTGGCCTGGGGTCGCTTCCTGGTGATGATTCTGGCCGGGATGGCTTTCGCGGGGGTGGCCCTGCCGGCGGATCCGCATGTTGCGGGCGTGGCGGCGAACCTGCAGCCGGGGGCGAAGTGGGCGATTGGTGGGGATCTGAAGCGGGAGTTGGAGTTTGCCCAGCAGTTTGGGGCGGTGACGAGCGTGGTGATCGCGTGGGTTGCGATTTTGCTGCTGGACGCGGGGAAGCGGCGGTATCTGGCGGCGTTTCTGGCCGCGACGGTTGCGAATGTGGTTGTGTGCAACGGGATGAAGATGCTGCTGGGGCGGCCGCGGCCGAAGCTGATGGCACCGTTCGAGTTGACGCCGCCGTGGCAGACGCATCCGGTGACGGACGCGGGTGTGGTGGTTGCGCGGCATGGATGGGAGACGTCGCAGCTTTGGTCGTTTCCGAGCAGCCACACGGCGGCGGCGGTGGTGCTGGCGGTGTTCTTGATGCGGATGTATCCGCGGCTGCAACCGTTGGTGGTTTCGCTGGCGGTGGTGGTGGCGATCGCGCGAGTTGTGTTGTTTGCGCACTATCCGTCGGATGTGATTGGCGGGGCGACGGTGGGGTGGGCCGTCGCGACGCTGGCGACGACGCCGTGGGCGTTGACGCGGCTGTGTCCGCGGGCGTGGCGGTAGGAAGCGGGGGCTTGTGCGTTACGCGTCGGGGATCGGAACGGTCCGTTGAGAACCTGGGACGCGCGACGCGGTTGGACGAATCAACCCAGCCCGGAGGTTGCGGGAGGCTGACGCGAACGCGTGTGGAGGGTGGAGCGAACTTAGGGGTCCGAGGGCCTGAGGAGCGACAGCAGCGCTCGACGGTCGGCGGCGGTTGCGGGGGAACCGTCGGCGTCGATGTCGGGGAACCGGGCGGTGCCGGCCTCGAGGGCGTAGAGGTCTTCGATGTTGGTGAACCCGTCGCCGTTGGCATCGCCCGCGCGGACGATCTCGATCCAGTTGAGATTGAAGTCGCGACCGGCCGAGGCACTCGAGTTCGTGATGCGGAGAACGGTGCGTCCGGCGGGAAGATCGACGAGCACTCGCTGCGTGCGGTAGGTCTGCCAGGAGGCGGTGGTCTGCACGAAGGTGGAGGGAGCGAGATCGGCGCCGTTGGCGGAGACACGGAAGGCGCATCCGGCGGTCTGGGTGGCGACGCGGATCCGCAGCTCGTAGCGACCGGCGCGCGGCGCATCGACGGAGTACTCGATCCACTCGTTGGGGCGGAACCAGCCGACGTTGTGGCCGCCTTCGGAGCAGACTTCGATGTCCACACCTTCCTGCAGGCGGTACTGACCACCGATGTTGGCCCCCTCGGTGTCGAAGTAGGCGAAGGTCGCGCCACCGACGTCGTAGTTCTCCGCTTCGATCCTTGCGGGAATGACGGGGGCTGTCGCGGCGTAGTGGGCCTGCGGGGGGCGCTGGGAGACACGGACGTAGTCGATCCAGAACGTGGCCGGGAGAGGAGTCGAGGCGTTGGGCGAGCCGGGCCAGTTGCCACCGACGGCGAGGTTCAGGAGGAAATGGAAGGGCCGATCGAACGGGGCGCGGTCGTTGGCGGGCGCGGCGGAGCTGAACCATGTCGCGCTGGAGACCTGGAAGAACTGTGTGCCGTCGATGTACCAGCGGATCTCGTCGGGCTCCCACTCCATGGCGTAGACGTGGTACGCGGCGTCCCAGTCGCCGGGCGTGCTGCCCCCGGTGGCGACGTTGTTGGGCCACGGGTTGCCGTGGTGGATGGTGCCGTGGGCGGCGTCGGCGGCGTTGACGGTTTCGAGGATGTCGATCTCGCCGCTGGAGGCCCAGCCGCCGTAGGTGTTGGTGCTGGGGAGCATCCAGAATGCGGGCCAGAGGCCTTGGCCGGCGGGGACTTTCATGCGTGCTTCCATGCGCCCGTAGAGGAAGTCACGACGGTTCAATGAGCGGATGCGGGCGGAGGTGTAGGCGAACCCGTTGAAGGATTCGGCGCGGGCGGTGATGCGAAGGGTGCCCTGCCAGACGAGGAGGTTCTGGGTCCGACCGGTGTAGTACTGAAGCTCGTTGTTTCCCCAGCCGGGAACGCCGTACTCGGCACCATTGCCGGTCATGACTTCCCAGTTTGCGGGATCAAGTTGTGTCCCGTTGAACTCGTCGGCCCAGAGGGGCACCCACGCCTGTTGCGCGGATACGCACGCGACGGGGATCAGCGAGGTGGCGAGGACAAGCGGGAGGATGGGGCGGAGGATTGGCATGAGATTGACGAGGTTACCACTACTTTCCTTCGGTCGCCGGCTCACCCCGGATGACACGCTTTGGCGAGCGGTCGGAGTTAAAGACACCCCAGTGCTTTTCGACCTCATCGGGGCTGGAGCCGCCCTTCCACTTTTCATCGAAGGCTTCGAAGTAGAAGTACGGCAGGCGACGCTGGGTGGCCCAGTCGCGGAGGGCTCGGTAGAAGAGTTCTTGCTCGCCTTCGCCTGGGGTGCCGACGATTCCGATGGCCTGGTAGCCCTCGGTACCTCGCTTGGTGGCCCAACCGATCTCGGTGACGACAACGGGGATCCCGGGGTAGCGTTTCTCGATTTCGGCGAGGCGGTCGCGGGTCCAATCGAGGGCGTCGGGGAGTTGCTGCTTGTTCCACATGGCGTAGAGGTGCGCGGCGATGAAGTCGCACTCGGCGGCGACCGGCGCACTGTCATCGCTGGTCCAGAATGCGAAATCGTCGCATGTGGTGACGGGTTGCTTGGTTGCCTGACGGACCTCCTTGATCGCGGCGACGAGGCGGTCGCGTGAGGAGCGATGGGAGGACCACGTAACCTGGGTTTCGTTGCCGACGCCGAGGGCGAGCACGACGTCCGGGTACTCATTGGCGAGACGGATGGCCTCGGCGATCTCGGCGGCGTTGTTGGCGACGGCGTCGGGGAGGTCTTCGCGTTTGCCGTCGGTTTCGCGGTACTCGGGGGCGATCCAGGCCCCCACCATCACGCGGAGGGGGAGTTTCTCGGCGCGGACGAGGCGGCAGATGATGCCGGCGCTGCCTTGAGAGGCGTAGACGCGGATCATGGGCCAGTGGCGGGACATGATGCGGAGATCTTCGAGGATCTCCGATTCTGAAGGGTCCTTCACCCCTGGCGACTGACCGTCGCGGTGTGGGCCGTAGCAGACACCGGCGCCGAGCCAATGGCCATTGGAGGAGACGTCGAAGGCGCGGCGGTCGATGGGGGCGTCAGAAGGGGAAGGCGTGGGGCGCGTCGATGCGCCCCACGCGCAGAGCAGCGTAAGGAAGAGAACCCCGATGGAAGAGGTTGCGGTCATGTGGAACTCCGAAAGCCGCGATGTCCGTTCGCGGGGTGCGTGTCCGATCGGGGCGGGATGTCGCGGGGCCGATTAGCGGCGGCGGCGACCGGCGAGGGCGAGGCCACCGACGAGGAGGAGGCCGGCGCTGGGGGCGGGGGTGACGACGACATCGTCGAACCAGGCAGCGCCACCCGCGAACTCGGGCTGGAGGAAGAGGAGGAATGCACCGACGGAGGCGGTGCCCGCGGGGGCGACGCCGACGGCGGGGGTGTTGTCGAGCCAGGTGTCGCGCGGGGAAGCGGCGTCGAGGATGCGGGTTTCGGCGAAACCGATTTCGGTGTTGCCGGCGTTGAAGAAGGCGATCTTCATGACGGCCCAGTTGCCGCCGGACATGGCGTCGCCGGACGCGTTGTAGGAGAAGCAGTCGATGGACCAGATCTGGCCTTCGGCGGCGGCGAAGCTCTGGAACGCGCCGGTGACGTTGAAGCCACCGCTGAAGTTGCCGAACATCTTGGCAACGCGGTCGCCACCGTGGGCCGGGAAGAGGCTGGCGGCGGAGGACTCGGTGTAGGCGTTACCGAAGGATGTCCAGCCGCTGTAGCCGGACTCGAAGCCGGGGTTGGTGAGTAGATTGGCGTTGGCGGCGCTGACAGCACCGGCGACGGCGAGGAGGGACGTCAGGAACATGGACTTACGCATAGCTCTCTCCGAGAAAGAAAGTGACTTGGGGTGGCACCGCCGCGCGGGGCCTGGGCCCTTTGATCTCTGCCGAACATGGTACTGAAACCGGATACTTCCGCAACTGTTTCATGGACTGTTTCGGGGATTTTTCTGAAGGGGTCTGCGGGGGGGTGGGGGCCGTTTTTGGACGTAGAATCGGACCCTTGCCAAGAATCGGTGAAACATCTGCTTGCGTGGAGAGGGGTCTCTTGGTAGCATTCCGGGGGCGGGACTGGATCTGTTTCAGTCCCTGCGAAACCGAGTGGGAAGACGAGGTGCGGCCGTGTCATCGGTGCGAGTCATTGCCCGGGAGTTGGATGTATCGCCCGCGACCGTGTCGCGAGTGCTGAACAACCACCCTGACGTGGACGAGCAGACCCGAGCGCGGGTGATGGAACGGATCAACGCCCACGGGTACTTCCCGAAGGTGGGCCCGCGGCTGGCGAACGTGGTGGCGCTCGCGTACCCGGAAGACCCGGTTCGCACGGAGTACGGGTCGTTCGAATCGTCCCTGTTGACGGGGATCATGCGTGGCCTGGGTGAGCAGCACTTTGACCTCAAGCTGATCAGCATCCGTCGCGACAAGGACCCCAAGGAGACGTACTCGCAGTTCTTCATGCGGAAGGGCGTGCGGGGCGTGGTTCTGCGGTGCTTCCGGCATACGCGGCAGACGATTTCGGAGATCGCGGCGGAGCGGTTTCCGGCGGTCGTGGTTTCCGAGCACTTTGACGACCCGAACGTGAACTCGATCCGGGCGGAGTCCTACTCGGCGAGCCGTCGCGCGGTGGAGCACCTGATTTCCCTCGGGCACAGGCGGATTGCCCTCGCGGTCCACAACATCTCGGACAGCGACCACGGGGACCGGCGTCGCGCGTACGACGACGCGTTGCACTGCGCGGGGATTCCCCTGGATCCTTCGCTCATCTTCGAGTTATCGGCGTCGCTGTCGTCGGGCGAGCAGGTGCTGGACGCGTTGCTGCACTCTGTGCCTCGGGCGACGGCGGTGTTTGCGACGAACCCGATGACGAGCCTTGGGATCATGCGGCGGGCGCAGGAGCGAGAACTGGTGATCCCTCGCGATCTTTCGGTGGTAGGGATGGACGACAGCGACATCCGGATGCACGTCTGGCCGCGGCTGACGGCGGTGTGTCAGGACGCGACGATGCTGGGGTATGAGGCGGCGGCGTGGCTGTGCCACAGGCTGTCGCGCAAGGGCGGGAAGGTGGAGGCGTTCAGGCGAACGCTGCCGACGGTTTTCGAGGTGAACGGGACGACGGCGGCACCGCTCATGGCGGCGAGGGTCGAAGAAGATTCGGAGGGGGAGCGTCCGAATCGGGGAAAGAAGCGAAGTGAATGAACGCTCGGCGGAATCGTCCGCCGAACGGTGTGCGTTGGGATATCTGTGAACGGGAATCGAGGACTCAAGGAGTATCAGATGCGTGCGACAACTCTGACGATGATGTGTGGGCTGGCGATGACGGCGACGCTTGCGAGCGGGCAGCTGACGAACCCGAGCTTCGAAATTCCCGGTTCAACGACCGTGTTCGACGGCTGGACGACGTTTGAGAACGCGGTTCCGGAGTTCTCGCTGGCTCGGACCGGCGCGGTGTCGCTGAAGGTCTACGGGAACGGGAACGGCGCGTACAACGCGGCGGGCGCGCGTCAGGACCGGCCGGTTGTGGCGGGACAGGCGTACGAAGCAACGGCGTGGTCCTACCACGCCTCGACCGACCCGATGCAGGGCTCGAACTTCTCGGTGGTGAACATCGAGTGGCTGAACTCTTCGGGTGACCCGATTTCCTTCGTGAGCGGCGCGGCGACGGATGCCGCGGATCCGACGGACACGTGGAGTCTGGGCACTGTTTCGGGAATCGCCCCGATCGGCGCGGTGACGGCTCGCGTGGTGGTGCTCCACCTCCAGGGCCCGGAGTTGCTGCCGGGGGCGGTGTTTTTCGATGACGTGACGTTCGCCCAGACGACGATCACGGGTCTGCAGAATCCGGGGTTCGAGAACGACTTCCAGGGCTGGACCCCGTTCAGCAACGCGTTCATTGACCCCGAGTTCGCACGCACCGGCACCAAGTCGGCCAAGATGTTCGGCTGTTTCTGCTCGCCGTTCAACGCGACGGGCTGCTTCCAGAGCTTCCCGGCGCAACCCGGGCAGAACTGGGAGGGCAAAGTGTGGGTGGCGACTCGGTCGGGAGATCGGATCTCCGGTGGAAACTTCGCGGTCTTGAACATCGAGTTCCGCGACGCCGGGAACAACCTGATCAGCTTTGCTTCGGCCCCCGCCGCCGATGCGAACACGACGCCGGACGTCTGGTCGCAGGTGGTTGTGTCGGGTGTGGCTCCGGCAGGGACGGTGACCGCCCGCCTGGTTCCGCTCCACATTCAGCCCGAGTTCGCGGGTGGTGCGGTGTGGTGGGACGACGCGGAGTTTGCCCAGGTCGAGGCCCCGGGTTGCGCGGCGGACTGGAACAACGACGGCGGCATCGATGGCGATGACGTGATCCAGTTCTTCGCGGAGTGGGACGCGAACGACGCGGACTACAACGGCGACGGCGGGACGGATGGCGACGACGTCATCGCGTTCTTTGCCGACTGGGATACCCAGTGCACCTAAGCGGTTTGCACGCGGCAGGTTGACGGGAAAGTCTCGCACAAGATGGCAACACTGCTCCTTCAAGACCTTGCAAAGATCTACCCGAATGGCACACAGGCCGTCGGGGGTGTCACACTGGACATCCCCGACGGCTGTTTTTGTGCGTTGCTCGGGCCGTCGGGGTGCGGGAAGTCGACGCTGCTGCGGATGATCGCGGGGATTGAGTCCGTGACCTCGGGTCGGATCGTGCTGGCCGACAAGGACATCACGAACATGCACCCGAAAGACCGGGACATGGCGATGGTGTTCCAGAGTTACGCCCTCTACCCGCACCTCACGGTGGAGGAGAACATCGCGTTTCCGCTCACGATGCGGAAGGTCGAGAAGACCGAGAAGGCTCGCCGGGTGGCGGCTGCCGCGGAGCAGCTGCAGTTGGGCGGTTTGGTGTCGCGACGTCCGGCGGAGCTTTCGGGCGGACAGCGGCAGCGGGTGGCGGTTGCGCGGGCGATCGTGCGGCAGCCGAAGGTGTTTCTGTTCGACGAGCCGTTGTCGAATCTCGATGCGAAGCTGCGGACGAGCACCCGGGCGGAGCTCAAGCAACTGCACCAGCGGTTGCGGGTCACGACGGTGTACGTGACGCACGATCAGGAAGAGGCGATGGCGCTGGGGGATCTGGTTGTGGTGATGGCGAAGGGCCGGGTGCAGCAGGCGGCGGCGCCGCTGGACCTGTTTGAGGCTCCGGCGAACAGGTTCGTCGCGGGTTTCATCGGGACGCCGTCGATGAACTTCTTCGAGGCCACTATCGACGCCTCGGGAACGGTGGAGAGCGGGCTCGGGGTTTCGTTGCACGCGGCGGGAACGGCCCCGCGAACGACGCGAGCGATTTCTCTCGGTATTCGCCCCTCGGCCTTCCGACTCGTCGCCGCGGGTGAAGCCGGGACTGTTGGCGCCGAGATCGAAGCGGTGGAACCTCTCGGGGAGAGCATGGATCTTTCGTTGAGGATTGGAGCGAGCAGAGCGGTCGCGCGGATACCAGCCCGACGAGGACTGGCGACGGGCGACCGGATCCGGCTCGCGGTAGACGTTTCAGGCGTGCACCTCTTCGAGGCACGGGGGGAAGAGGAGCGGATTGCGTGCGAACTGACCCACATTCACGGAAAGCAGGAGTGCCTCGCATGAGAACGACACAAAGCGGACGGAAGGCGTTCACGTTGATCGAACTGCTCGTGGTCATCGCCATCATCGCGTTGCTGATCGGCATCCTGCTGCCCGCGCTGGGCCAGGCCCGCGAATCGGGTCGCAACGTGAAGTGCCAGGCGCACATGCGTGGGATCACCCAGTCGCTGCTGGTGTACTCGAACGATTACAAGAGCCAGTTCCCGCCGGTGCTGCACGACATCCCTGATCCGGAAACCAACCGGTTCAGCATGCAGTGGTACGACGAGAACCGGATCGGGCGGTACCTGCCGCAGGTTGACTTCACCAACATTGATCCGGGGAACAGCCGCAGCAACACCGTGGGCGGCGGCGTGATGGTGTGCCCGAACCACCCGGCCGGTGGTCGCTCCTACACGATGAACTTCTGGGCGTCGTCGGGTGGAAGCTGGCAGAACGATCCCTCCGGTCGTCCGCGTGTTTACAAGCCCGGCTCGAATCCGTTTGACCCGAGCGAAGCGCAGCGCGGCAAGCCCTTCGACGCCACCGTGGACAACGGTTCGTTCACCCTGCTGCTTACCGAAGCGTGGGGGCTCTGGCCGTCGGAGAACACCCCGGAAGTGACCTGGTTCTCCATCGGTTCGGCGGGCTTCGCGGGCGCACCGGCCCAGCGGTTCGGCGCGGGTTTCGGGATCACCACGCCTGGCGCGTTCTCCGGCCCGTGGCTCAACGCGGCCCCGGAGATGGCTGGCGTCACAACGCCTCTCGAGATGCGCAGCTTCGTGCCGTTCTACCGCCATCCCAAGCAGAAGGGCCGCTCCATCGAGCGGAAGGGTGGCGTGAACATGGCCATGGTTGACGGTCACGTTCAGCAGTACAAGTTCGGAGACCTCGTGGACGGAACCAACCAGAGCACGCGCAAGGTCGTCTGGTCGCAGAAGGACTTCGAGCTCCAGAACTGAGCATGGCGTGAGCAAGGACCAGGCTCAAACCCCTCCCGCGCGATCGCTCGCCGTCCGCATCATCGGCGCGATCGCGGCGGTTTCCAGCATCGTCGTCCTCGCGCTTGGTTCGCCCCGTCGCGAGGGGGTGACGATGTGGACCTTCGCGCGACTGCACCATGAACTCTACGTTCCCGCGGTCGCCGATTGGAATCGGGAGCACGAAACGAAGGTGACGTGCTCCGTGCTGGGCGTGCAGGCCATCGAGCAGCGCATGCTCTCCTCGTTCCTCTCTCGCACGCCCAGCGCCGAGTTGCTGGAGGTCGAGCGTCGCATCGCGGCGCGAGCGTTCGCGGGGCCACCGGAATCGATCGGGTTCCTGGATCTCACCGACAGACTCAGAGAAGAGGGTCTGCTCGACAAGATCAACGGCCCGTCGTTCACGCCGTGGACATCGCGAGGACGGATCTACGGCCTCCCCCACGATGTTCACCCCGTGATGCTGGGGTACCGCGCGGACATCGTCGAAGCGGCTGGCATCGATGTCTCCACCATCGAAACGTGGGACGACTTCATCCGCGTGCTGCGGCCGCTGATGCTGAATCCCGACGGATCGAAGCGAACAGACCGCTACCTTCTGAACATGTGGGAAACCCACATGGACTCGCTGGAGGCCCTCGTGCTTCAGGCGGGGGGCGGCGCCGTCAACGAATCCGGTCTGCCGATGCTCGACAACCCGGTCAACGCGCGCGTCCTCGCACATGCGGTCGCGTGGGGGCACGGCGCCGATCGGATCGCGGCCGATGCTCCGTACTTCAGCGCATCGGGCAACCAGTTGCTCCTCGATGGGTTCGTGATCGCTTCGTTCGTGCCCGACTGGATGTGCAATCTCTGGCGGAAGGAGATCCCGCAGCTCGCGGGGAAGGTCAAGCTCATGCCGCTGCCCGCGTGGGAGCCCGGCGGCCGGAGAACGAGCGTCTGGGGCGGCACCATGCTGGGCATCTCCAAGGATGCACCCAACCACGACGCACTCTGGGCCTTCGCCAAGCACCTCTACCTCTCGCCCGAGCTGTCCCGGAAGCTCTTCCTTGAAGGCGACATCATCAGCCCCGTCCGCGAGTTCTGGAATGATCCGGTCTACGACCAGCCGGATCCCTTCTTCAGCGGGCAGCCGCGAGGCCGTCTCTTTGTGTCCCTGGCCGATGATCTGCCGCCCAGGTACAACTCACCGTTCGGCGGGATGGCGGTGGAACGGCTGCGGGCGGTGGCCAGCGAGCTCGCCCGCATTGCCGATCGCCGGCCCGGGTGCACGGCCGCGGATCTTGAGCCAGATGCGATCAGGTTGCTTGGAGAGGCCCAAGAAGAAGTGATGAGGCACGCGCGTCGGAACAAGTTCTTCGTGCCCGAGGGGGAGACCCCATGACCCGGAGCCCCGGTCAGACGCGATGGGCCCCGTGGGTGCTGCTCGCCCCATTCCTCGTGGTGTTCGGCGTGTTCACGCTGTACCCGGCTGTGTCTTCGCTGTGGCTCTCTACGCGCCAGACCTTCGGCCCCGGCGTGTCGACGGGCGTCGGGCTGTCCAACTTTCGAATGCTGGCGGAAGACCCCGCGTTCTGGACGGCGCTTCGGAACACGGTCGTCTTCACGCTGGGGAGCGTGTTGATCCAGCTTCCGCTTTCGCTTGCACTGGCCCTTCTGCTCAACCGGCCCGACATCCGTGCGAGGGCGTTCTTTCGGGTCGTGCTCTTCAGCCCGGTCCTTGTGGGTGTTGTGTTCGTTGCGATGATGTTCTCCGTGCTCTTTGAGAAGCGCACCGGGCTGGTCAACCAGCTCCTGCACTCGAGCGTCGGCTGGAATCTCGATTTCCCGTGGCTGGAAACGTACGTGATGCCGGCCCTGATCATCGCGACACTCTGGCAGTACGTCGGCTTCAACATGGTCTACTTCCTTGCCGCGCTCCAGAACGTGCCGAAGGAGCTGCAGGAGGCGGCCGTGATGGACAACGCGGACGCGTGGAATCGCTTCAAGCACGTCACCCTGCCCGCGATCCGGCCCGTCGGCACGTTCGTGGTGCTGCTCTCGATCATCGGCAGCTTCCAGATCTTCGAGCTGCCCTACATCCTGCTCAACGGCACCGGCGGCCCGGAGAACCGCGGCCTGACGCTGGTCATGTACCTGTACCAGACCGGGTTCCAGACCGGTGATCTTGGCTTTGCCTCGGCGATCGGCTGGGTCATGGCGATCATCCTGGGGGCCTGCGCCGCCGGGCAACGACTGCTCGGAAAGTCTGGGGAACCCGCGTGAACACGCTCGACCGCCCCATCTCGCGCGTCCTCTCGCACGCGGCGCTCTGCGTCGCGGCGTTCTTCGTGCTCCTGCCTTTTGTGTGGCTGCTCTGCGCCGGGCTCAAGAACGCCGAGGACTTCTTTACGTCGTCGTTTCTGCCCCGGGGCGAGGGCTTCCTTGGTGTGGCGTGGGAGCGGATCACGCTGGGCAACTTCGCGAAGCTGTTCAAGACCGCTGGTTTCGCGCGGGCGGTCGTGGCCTCGCTCTTTCTCGCATCGGTGACGTCGCTGGGGGCAACGCTGGTGTGCGCGATGAGCGGGTACGCGCTCGCACGCCTGGACTTCTCAGGCCGGCGGGTCGTGACGTGGGTGGTGCTGGGCGCGATGATCATCCCCCCACCGCTGCTTATCGCACCCGGCTTCCAGGTGCTGTTCGAGCTCTCGCTCCTGGACAGCTTCGCGGGCCTGATCATCCCGGCACTCGCTCCCGCATTCGGAGTCTACCTGTTTCGTCAGTCGGTCATTTCAGGGGTCCCCCGGGAGCTCATCGACGCGGCCCGGAGCGACGGGTGCGGCGAGTTGCGGACGTTCTTTACGATTGTGTTGCCTCTCGTGCGCCCGATGACTTCGGCGTTTCTGCTGATTACCTTTCTCGGCGTGTGGAACAACTACCTCACCCCGCAGGTCGTGATGCAGTCCGAGGGCAAGTTCCCGCTCTCGGTGATGATCGCGCAACTCAAGAACGTGTACTACCAGGACTACGGCCTGCTGATGGCGGGCACCCTGGTCTCGATCTTCCCCGTGGCCGGGCTCTTCCTGTTTCTGCAGCGTGACTTTGTGGCCGGTCTGACCTCCGGCGCGGTCAAAGGATGACCAATGAAGAAGGCTGAATCAACAACCCAGTTCCCCGCCGGCTTCCTCTGGGGGGCGTCCTCTTCCTCGTACCAGATCGAAGGCGGCTCGGGCCCTTCGCTCCGCGGCGAGAGTGTGTGGGACGCGTTCTGCCGCAAGCCGGGCGCGGTGCACGGCGGCCATACCGGAGCCGTCGCCTGCGATCACTTTGCGCAGATGGAGTCGGACGTCCGCCTGATGCAGGCGATGGGTCTGAAGGCGTACCGGCTCTCGATCGCGTGGCCCCGAGTCATGCCCGACGGCGACGGCGCGGTGAACTCCCAGGGTCTTGATTTCTACGACCGGCTCGTCGATGTCCTCCTCCAGCACCGCATCGATCCCTGGGTCACTCTTTTCCACTGGGACTATCCCCTTGCGCTCTACCGCAAGGGTGGATGGCTCAACCGCGACAGCGCTCGCTGGTTCGCCGAGTACACCGGCCATGTCGTTCGCCGAATCTCGGACCGCGTTTCGAACTGGATGACGATCAACGAGCCGCAGGTCTTCCTCCAGCTGGGCCACGGCGACGGCACGCACGCGCCCGGCGTGAAGCTCCCGCTCTCGGAGCAGTTGCTCGCGGCCCACAATGTGCTGCGCGCTCACGGCATGGCCGTCGCGGCGATCCGCACGCACGCGAAGACACCCGCCACGATCGGCTGGGCACCCGTCGGTCACGTGCAGTTCCCGGCCAACAACGCACCGGGCACGATTGCCGCCGCTCGTGCCGCGACGTTCTCGATCACCAAGCGAGACCTCTGGAACAACACGTGGTTCGCGGACCCGGTGTGCCTAGGCCACTACCCGGAAGACGGGCTGCGCGAGTACGGCTCGGACGTCCCCCGCTTCCCCGATTCGGACATGAAGACGATCTGCCAGCCGATCGACTTCTACGGCGTGAACATTTACACCGGCACCCCCGTTGTGGAACGCGACGGCCTCGCCGTCCCGGTCGATCCCGTCCCCGGTGCCGCGCGCACCGCGTTCAACTGGACCATCGAACCGCAGTCGCTGCACTGGGGCCCCCGGTTCCTGCATGAGCGCTACGGACTGCCCGTCTACATCACCGAGAACGGCATGTCCTCGCACGACTGGCCCGATGAACAGGGCCGCGTTCTCGACACGGCCCGCGTCGACTACACCCGCCGTTACCTCCGCGCCCTGCACGGCGCCATCGAAGCCGGCGCGGACATCCGCGGCTACTTCCACTGGTCGATCCTCGACAACTTCGAGTGGGCGGAGGGGTACAAGGAACGCTTCGGCCTCATCTACGTCGACTTCGCGACCCTTAAGCGGACGCCGAAGCTCTCGGCACACTGGTACAAAGGCGTGATCGCCTCCAACGGCCTGGCCCTGGACCACCCGACAGGGTTGGACCTGGACCTCCCGTTGACAGGCGGCATCGAGCCTCAGCCGATTCCGACGCCGGACCGCCGGACGACGGTCGGGTAGGCTCCAAGCCCGTGAGGGCTCAGGGGTTGCCCCGTCAGCACTGGAAGAAGTTAATGCCAAATCCCCTACCGTCCAGCAATGAGCGGGCGGTATGCTGCGTTGACTATCGGATCAACGTTCGTCTGGATCCCTCGTCGCCGGAGTCACCGCATGACCGCAAGTGCTGCCCGACCAGTCTCACGCCGTGGGTTGCTCTCGACGCTGGTATCGTTCGGAGCTGCCGCGGGCGCGGCGACCGCTGCGATGGCGGGCCCGCCGAAGCGGAGGCGGGTGGACGCCGACCCGAGCGGCCTGCTGATGCGGCTCGTGGCCCGGACGAACTTTGGGGTGACCGAGGTTGAGCTGGCACGCGCGGAGAGCCTGGGATACGAGGGCTACCTCGAGTATCAGCTGAACTTCGATGCGATCAGCGATTCGGCGATCGAGGACCGCATCGCGACGAGCATTCCCTTCCTGGCGCAGAACCCAGTCGCGTACTACACGCAGAACAACGGGGTTCTCCAGAACCAGCTCACCGAGGCGACGATCCTGCGTGCGGTGTACAGCCAGCGTGGTCTGTTCCAGAGGATGGTCGAGTTCTGGACGGACCACTTCAACATCGACGCTCGGATCGGCCCTCTGGGGATTCTGAAGGTCAACGACGACCGCAACGTGATCCGCGCGCACGCGATGGGCAACTTCCGTGACCTGCTCATCGCCTCCGCCCACAGCCCCGCGATGTTGTCGTACCTCGACAACGACATCTCGACCGCCCTGTCACCCAACGAGAACTACGCCCGAGAGATCATGGAACTGCACACGATGGGTGCAGACGGTGGGTATACCCAGACCGACGTCGAGGAGGTCGCGAAGTGCTTCACCGGCTGGGGGCGATACGCCCTGAACGCGGCCGCCGGCGCGAACGCCGGGTTGTTCCGCTACACGCCCAACAGCCACCGCGCGGGCACGAAGACCATCTTCGCCGGCACCCCCCAGCAGCTGAACATACCGGCCCGCAACATCATCGACGGGCAGCAAGACGCGGACGACGTCATCAACGCCCTCGTCGCCCACCCGAGCACCGCCCGCTACATCGCCAAGAAACTCACGCAGTGGTTCCTCGGCGAGACCGCCCCGCAGCAGACCATCGACGAGGTTGCGGCCGAGTACACGCGAACGAACGGCGACATCCGTTCGATGATCCGCGTCGCTCTCCATCCGGCCAACCTCGCGACCTCCCCGCTGAAGTACAAGCGCCCCTTCCATATGTACGTTTCCGCGCTCCGTGCCCTGCCCACAACCATCACCACAACGTCGACCCTCCGCAGCACCCTCGCCGAGGCCGGGCATCAGCCCTTCACCTGGGGCCCGCCGGACGGGTTCCCCGACTTCATGGCGTACTGGACGGGCCTTGTGATCTCGCGATGGAACTTCGGCGCACGCCTCCTGCTCCTCAACGGCGCAAACCCAGGCATCAACGGCGTCAGCATCAACGTACCCGCCTTCTTCGCCGGACTCACCGGCGCCTCCGCGATGGTCGAGAAGATCAACCGCACCATGTTCGGCGGCGAAATGGCCTCTCACGAGTACCTCCGCCTGACCACCTACCTCGGACTCAACCCCACGAACTCCACCAGCCAGCGTGAAACCATCGGCCTGGCGATCGGGGCACCCTCGTTCCAGTGGTACTAAACAGTCAACGAAGGGAATCACCGTGAACCAACCCCACGACCCGTCCGCCTGCAACGAGTACAACCAACTCGCCCTCTCGCGCCGCCGGTTTCTCGAAGCCTCCGGCCTCCTCGCAGCAGCAGCCGCAGCACCGGCGTGGCTCCCCCGCGTCACCTACGCCAAGGACTTCCGCTCCTCCCAGCGAGACGTTGCCATCGCCGTCTTCCTCCGCGGTGCGAGCGACGGCCTCTCCATGTGCGTGCCCTGGCAGGAGGCCGCGTACTACGCCGCCCGCCCAGTCACCAACGTCCCCCGCCCGGACTCCGCGGACCCCAACCGCGGCACCGACCTCGACGGTTTCTTCGCGTTCCCGCCCGCCATGGTGCCCCTCCTCGAGGCCTTCACCAACGGCAACCTCGCCGTCGTTCACGCCACCGGATCCACCAACCCCTCGCGCTCCCACTTCGAAGCGCAGCGCTACATGGAAGTCGGCAAGCCCGGCGACAACTTCCTCGCCACGGGCTGGCTCTCCCGCCATCTCGCAACCGTCGCCCCCGCTGTCCCCAACTCCCTCCTTCGAGGGGTGGGGTTGGCCACCGGCCTGCCCATCTCCCTCCTGGGCGCTCCCTCCACCCTCCCGATCCCGGATCTTCTCAACTTCGGCCTCGCCGGAAGTGTCACTTCCGCGCCCGGCCGACTCGACGCACTGAGCGACATGTACGCAGATACCCAGGAGCCGCTCTACTCCGCCGCGGAAACCACCCTCGCCACAATCAACCTTCTCGACGCCATCGACTTCGGGGGCTATGTCCCCGCCGGCGGCGCCGTCTATCCCAACTCCAACTTTGGCCGCTCGATGAAATCCGTCGCGGCACTCATCAAGGCGCAGGTCGGTGTCGAAGCTGTCGCCATCGACGTGGGCGGCTGGGACACCCACGCCAACCAGGGCACCGTCGGCGGCACCATGGCCAACCTCATGGCCGACGTCGCCAATACCCTCCGCGCGTTCCACCTCGACATGTTCTCCCCGAACGCGCCGTCCACCGTCACCATCGTCCACTCCGAGTTCGGCCGAAGGCTCGGCGAGAACGGCACATCAGGAACTGACCACGGCCACGGCAACTGCATGCTTGTCCTCGGCAACGCCGTCAACGGCGGCCGTGTCGTCCGCAACTGGCCCGGCCTCGCGCCCCAGAACCTGTTCGAAGGCCGTGACCTCGCCGTCACCATCGACTACCGCGATGTCCTCGCTGAGATCGTCTCCAACCGCCTCGGAAACCAGAACCTCGACGCCGTCTTCCCCGGCTACACCCCCATCGACCGCGGCATCCTCCTCTAACCCGCCTGCCACTGGAACACCCATGAACACCAGCACACTCCGGGTCGGCACACTCTTCTGCTTCACGCTCGCCACTGGCGCTCACGCCCAGGAGCTCTACGTGAACGCGGGAGGTACCCCTTCCAACCCCGCGATCGGCACCGGTGCATTGTCGAGGAACGGAACAATCGCCCCCGCCAACACCGAGTGGAGCGAACTCGCCTCCGAGTTCGGCGCCAGCAACATGCTCGCGGGTCTCGCGGCACACTCGCTCCTGGCAGACGAGGAGTACAGGCTCTCGGACGACTTCATCGTCCCGCCCGGCGACGGCTGGCTCATCACGGGTCTTCGCTTCTTCGCCTACGAGCCCGAAGCGACGCACGCAACCTCTCCAGTTGCCGCGATCAGCCTGCGAATCTGGGACGGCCCGCCCGGCACCACCGGCGCGAACATTGTCTTCGGCGAAGGCGCGAGCACGCTCCAAGCAACCTCTACCGCCACCCCCTTCCTCCGCATCTTCAGTTCCGACACCCTTCCGGCTCCCATGACCCCGGGCTCCGCTCGCCCTGTCTGGCAGCTCGATGCCGCGACCACCATCCGGCTCAATCCCGGCACGTACTGGCTCGATTGGGGCTACGTGCTCTCCACCCCCGCGTGCACGGCCTTCTCCCCCACCGCCACAATCCCGGGCACCCGTGAACTCGACGGCTCAAACGCGATGCAGCTCGACCCCGATCTCGGTTGGATCACCCCGGCCGACCCCGGTCGCCCCGCCGGTGCGTCAGACAGCCTTCTCGAGTTGCCCTTTGTCCTCCTCGGCGTCCCCGCGTGCCCCGCCGATGTCGACAACTCCGGCGGTGTCGACGGCGATGACGTGATCATCTTCTTCGCCCTCTGGGATCAGAATCTCATGGACTTCAATGGCGACGGTGGCACCGACGGCGACGACATCATCGCCTTCTTCGCCCGTTGGGACTCCGGCTGCTGATCTACCGGCGGCGACGCCACGGCGCCGCAATCAGCGTCCCGATCGCGAGAAGCGTCACCGACCCCGGCGCGGGAACGATCACCTCGATGATGCTCGCCATCCCGCTCGCCGTCCCGTCCGCGTTCGGAAACCCGTGCGGCGAGCAGTAGTACCAGTACACCCCAGCGTTGGTGAAGGTGTGCTCGAACGTGTCACCCGCTGAAAACAGCGGGCTCTGCCACTCCTCCAACTGCCCCGGCACCGAGACCACATCGTGGAAGTCGTTCAGCCACACCCACCGCACCGTGTCCCCCACGAAGATCTGCGCCGACTCCACCTCGCCGACCTCCGGCCGATGGATGCTGTACGCGAAGTCGTACACGTACACGTCCACGATCGCCCCACTCGCGATCGCCGAACAAGCGCCCGCCACCAGCGCGGCAACGACATGATGCCTACCCATGAACACTCCCTGACCACACCCCACCCAAACCTACACCACCGTTTCCAACTTGCCACTCCACACCATGAGGATGCTGTGAATTCGCCCCCGATCCCGGCGGGTCACCGTTTCCGCCGGAGTCAGCCACTGGTATCCCCCGCCTCCTCCCGAAATAGCACCCCAACCAGATACCTTCCAACGCCGCCGCGCACCCGCTCGCATGCGTAGCATTGCCTCCATGCCGCGGCCCGAGCCGCTCAACAACGGCCAACCGGCACGTCGCCGGCCCGTCGCGGCGACGCCGATGTGAGGAACGCAACGGAATGACACGCGACGAGATCTACGCGAAGGTGAAGGACGTCCTGGTCGATGCACTCGCCGCCGACGAGGACGACGTCTCCTCCGAGTCCCGCCTCACCAAGGACCTCGGCGCCGAGTCCATCGACTTCCTCGACATCGTCTTCAAGCTCGAGCAGGCCTTCGGCATCAAGATCTCCCAGGGCGAGCTCTTCCCCGAAGGCGTCACCCAGGACCCCAAGTACGTCCAGGGCGGAAAGCTCACCCCCGAAGGGATCGCCGCGCTCAAGGCCCGACTCCCCCACGTCGACTTCACCGCCTTCGAGAAGGACCCGCAGCTCACCAAGGTCGCTGAGGTCTTCACGGTCGACACCCTCGTCCGGTTCGTCGAGAAGAAGCTCGCCAAGTAACCCGCCATGCGTTGGATGTGGATCGACAGAATCGTCGAACTCGTCCCGCGGACGCGCCTGGTCGCCGTCAAGAACGTCTCCATGGCCGAAGAGCAGCTCCACCAGCACTTCGCGGCCTCCGGCACACTCCCCGCGCTTCCCCTCATGCCCGCCTGCTTCATCGTTGAGGGCATGGCCCAGTCCGCCGGCATCCTCGTGGGCCACGCCGAGGACTTCCGCGAGAAGGTGATCCTCGCCAAGGTCAGCCGCTGCGAACTCGAACTCGACGTTCCGCCCGGGTTCACCATCCGGCACACCGCGACGATTCAACAGATGGACACCGCCGGCGCTTCCACGCTCGGCACCGTCGAGCTTCTCGACCCGGCCCACCCCGAACTCCCGCCACGCTTGGTCGGCAACATCGACCTCATGTTCAGTCACATCGACCGCAACATGGCCGGCATGGAGTTCCCCGAGCACAACTTCGTGTTCAGCGAGAGCTTCGTCACGCTCCTTCGCATGAGCGGAGTCCGCTGATCACTCCGTGATCGATCCGGCGATCTCCCTTGCCAGCGCGTCGTTGTCGCTCGCACGCCCATCCAGCGGAATCACCGCCAGAATGCGCAGCGTTGCGTCGGTCACCACCACCACCGCCGCGGAATCGGGCACGAAGCGCCCGATCACCTCCGGCCCGACGCTTGTCCAGACGTGCGCCGCGCCTGGATCACCGGCACGCAGCGGCGTGATCACCTCCGCCCACTTCGCCTCGCGCTGCTTGAGCGCATCGGGCCGAAAGTCATCGACCCCCACCACACCCACGGGCACAAGAATGAGGTGCGGGAGCTGACGAGCATCCACCGCGCTCTGACGCCGCAGTTGCTGCCCCGCCCGGTACGCGCTCACAAATCCGCCCGCCGCATCCGCCACCGACGCAGGCTTCCCCGCGTCGTAGACCACCATCGCGAATAACTGCCTGCTCCCAGGGTGCGATGCCTCCGCCGCCTTGAGCACCGCCTCGTGATCCCACCCCTCCATCGCGCCCGTCATGAACCCCAACCCCGGCATCACCGTGCCCGCGGGGATCTGGCTCTGCTCCGCCTTCAGCAGCGCGAGCGATGCGACCGCTTCACGACCGGCGACGAACTCGGCCCACTCCGGCACCGGCTCCTTGTCGATCTCCCGCGAGATAATCCGCATCTCCCCAACCGGCCCCTCTTCCGTCGCCACCCGCGCCGTGAAGTCGACCACCCGGTTGCTCTCATCCACCCGCATCTCGACCGAAGGCCGATCATCCACCAACGCCCCCACCGCCGTCGTCGCAAGCCCATCCGGTCCCACGCTCACCCGCTCCAACACCAGACCCTCAAACCACGACCCCAGCGGCTGAAGCTCCGACAACGCCGCGCCCCCACTCTCCCCACCGCCCACAAGCCACGCGATCTGCGGCAGCGGGATCCGCGGCACCACATCGAACAACGGCCCAAGCCCAGACCCGCCCTCACGCATCAGCACTGTCTTGCGGTTGTGCCGGTGAATCACCGCGGCACGCCCCGGCTCGATCAACACATCAAAGGGCCCAAGCCGCACCCACGTCCGCGATCCGCCCTCGGTCGCCACCGTCCGCGTCACGACCTGCGCCGAGGTCGGATCACCGCCCGGCGGAATCACCGTGATCGTGTGCTGCTCGTGAACCAGTGTGTCTCTGTACGCCGCGCGAACCCCGTCCATCCAGACCGCCGGATCGATCCCTTGTGGCTCCGGCTGCTGCGCGGATACAGCCCCGCCCATCAGGAACGAAAGAAACCCTGCCGCGAGAAAGCGAGTGTTCATGCCGTTCCCATTGTACGTACGAGCGCGGCGTGCGCTTCCGCAACCGTGCCCGCGCCCGGAATCACCGCCGCCGGCATGACCTCTACGAGCGGTCCGAGCACGAACATCCGCTCTTTCATCCGCGGATGCGGCACTTCCAGGTCCTGCTCCCGGATGACCTGATCGCCGTACAGAAGCAGGTCCAAATCAAGCGTGCGGGGCCCCCACCGCTGCTCACGCGTCCGATCCCGACCGAACTCGCGCTCGATTCCGTGCAATGCCGCCAGCAACTCACCCGCAGGCAACTGCGTTTCCACTGCCGCGGCAGCGTTCAGGAACTCTCCCTGCGCGATCGGCCCAACCGGCGCGGTGTTGTGGAACGAAGAACTGCCCAACAGTCGCGTCGCGCGAATCCGACCGATGGCGGCCAGCGCCCCGACAAGCGTCGCGCGGCGATCACCGAGATTGGACCCGAGGGCGATGGCGGCGATGGTGGGCATGGGAGATCAAAGGGTACCCGAAGAAGCGGCACAAACGGGCGCAGCCTGCACCCACGTGTTTGACGCCGAGCGTGCGTTCGGGTTCCCACCGCAAACCCGGTCGAGGGGGACGGTTGGGGGCGGCAGACGCGCAGGTTCGCACGAATGGGCCGATCACGCCGGTGCACAAGGGCCGTCACCGTGGAGTCGGGGTCATGAAGCATCCGACGCAAAGAACATGCGTCGCGGAGAGCACGCAGCCCGCTGGCACGGAAAGCGTTTCGAACTCCGTGGGATGAAGCAGCGGCTCACGTCGCCCTGGGGAACTCAGCACAATCAGTTCCCACGACAACCCGAAGCGGGTTGTCGTGGCACCGGAGGCTCATCATTCTCGCTTTTCGCTTTCTTACGTCTGCAACACGCCCGTCTTAAACGCCTGCCCGTAGTCCCAGCCCTGATTCGCGGACTCCAATGCCGCGATCAACTCCGCCCGCGTGTTGTGCGGTTCGATGATTCGGTCGAGCCAGCCTCTTGCCGCGGCGTGGCGGATGTCGGCTTGTTCGGTGTAGCCCGCATGAATCGCGGCGTAGATCTGCTTGTGCGTCTCGGGGTCGATGGTCTCGCCCTTGCGCTTGCGGGAGGCTTCTTCGATGGTTGTCAGAACACCCGTGGCCTGGTTCGCGCCCATGACGGCGCACTTGGCGCTCGGCCACGCGAAGGCGAGGAACTGGTCGAAGGCGCGGCCGCACATGGCGTAGTTGCCGGCGCCGTAGCTGCCACCGGTGATCACGACGATCTTGGGCACCACGCAGTTGCTCATGGCGTTGACCATCTTCGCGCCCGCGCGGATGATGCCGCCTTGCTCGGAGTCGCGGCCGACCATGAAGCCGGTGGTATCGTGCAGGAAGATGATGGGGATCTTCCGCTGGTTGCAGTCCATGATGAAGCGTGCCGACTTGTCCGCGCTGTCGTCGTAGATCACGCCCGGCATCTGCACGGACTTGGTCGGGCCGGTCTTGCCGCCGGCCATCGTGCGTTGGACGAGCTTCTTCTGATTGGCCACGATTCCGCAGGGAAATCCGCCGATTTTCGCGTAGCCGCACACGATCGACTGACCGTACTCGGCCTTGTACTCGTCCCAGTCGGGCGCCAGACTCTCAAGGCCCTCGGCGTTCTTCTCGGCGCGAGCATCAACGAGGCACGCGATGATCGCTTCGACGTCGTACTGCGCACCGGGCTTGGTCGTGAACGCCTCGTACACGTCGTGATCCGACCGAACGCTCGTGGTCGCGCGACGCGTCGCCGCGGTGAAGCCGCCGTACTTGCCGAGGAGATCGCGGAGGCGGGTGATGCAGCTCTGATCGTCCTTCTCGCGGAAATCGATCGTACCGCTGACTTCGGCGTGCATCTGTGCGCCGCCGAGCTCCTCGTCCGTCACGTCCTGCCCGATCGCGGCCTTCACCAGCGCGGGGCCCGCAAGGTACAGGCCCGAGCCCTCGGTCATAAGGAGCGTGTCGCAGAGGACGGGGAGGTACCCGCCGCCGGCGACGCAGAAGCCCATAATCGCCGCGATCTGGGGGATTCCCATGGCGGAGATGACGGCGTTGTTCCGGAAAATGCGGCCGAAGTCGTCGGTGTCGGGGAAGACGTCCTCCTGCAGCGGAAGAAAGACGCCCGCGCTGTCGACGAGGTAGAGGAGCGGAAGTCGCGCCATCATCGCGATCTGCTGGGCCCGGATGATCTTCTTGCAGGTCATCGGGAAGAACGCCCCGGCCTTCACCGTCGCGTCGTTCGCGATGATCATGCAGCGTCGGCCGTTCACGCAACCGATGCCCGTCACCACACCCGCCGCGGGAGCCCCACCGTGCTCCTTGTACATCTCGTACGCCGACCACAGGCCATACTCCTGCAGCGTCGTGCCCTTGTCGATCAGCAGCGCGATCCGCTCCCGCGCGGTCAATCGCCCCTTCTCGTGCTGCCGCTCGATCGCCTTCACCCCACCGCCGAGCCTGATCGCGGCCTCAGCCGCCATGTACTCCCGCGTCAGCTCCGCGAGGGTCGGGGTGCCGGCCGGGGCATTGGAGGGGGTGTGGGTGGGGGTGCTCGTGGGGGTCGGGGTGCTCATGCGGGTCAAGGGTAGGACCACCGGCGGGGGTCTTGGCCCGCGGCTATCCTCCGGCGGTCCATTTCCAGCCCCGGAGCCCACATGCCTGACCCCTCCTACCAGTTCCAGCCCCTCAGCGAAGACCACCTCGACGCCCTCCGTTCCTGCGTCGGATTCTGCTGCGAACTCAGCGCCGATATCGGCATCGAGCCCGAGGAAGGCGAAGACACCCCGGAGATCGCCGACCACATCATCCGCTGGTGGCACGCCCAGCCCGAGGCCGACCGCCCCGACGCCGAAACCCTTGAGAACGCGATCGGCGCCGCCCTCGGTGAGTACCTCCGCTTCGCCTACCGGCTCAAGTGGGCAGTCCTCAAGGACGAACAGGACGAGGCCATCGTCCTCACCACCGAAGAACCCGAAGGCGCCTTGGTCGTCAGCCCCTTCGACGCCATCCACGACTACCTCCCCGAGGGCGCAGAAGGCTTCGTCGTTGACATGGTCGCCAACCTCTACGAATCCGATGAAATGAAGCCCCTCGAACGCGCCGAAGACGACGAAGTCGAGTCGCTCTTCCCAGACGAGGACGAGGCCGAGTAAGCCCCAGCTTCCTCTTCCGTTCCGTCCCCCACTACGTCGTCGTGATGTCCCGTCGCGAGAAGACCACGCCCGCCGTGACCCACAGCGTCGCGCACACGCCCGAGAGAATCGCCAGATCCTTCACCTGCCACTCGCCGGTTTTGATCACCGCGAACGGCTTGTAGTAGTGCAGAAGGCTCAGCGGTGCCGCGTGCTTCGCGGGCTCCCAGAGCGGCTCCAGGAAGTTCACCATCAGCGTCCCGATGGTCACCACCAGCACGCCCATCACCGCCCGCATCCGTCGATCAACGCCCGCGGCAATCGCGAGCGCGGCGCACCCCACCGCGCCGTACACCAGTCCGAGATTGACCAGGTTCATCGCCAGCCGCCCGAAATCCGGGAGCTGATCCGGCGTCACGAACCGCGTTCCCACATAGCACCCCAGAAACGCCAACCCGAGCACCAATGCGGCGGTCATCAACCACGCCGCGGTCTCGCTGCGAAACAGCTTCCACCGCGAGACAGGCATCGCGAGCAGCACATCGACCGTCCCTCGCTCGATCTCACCCGCGGGGATCCGCGTACACACCAGAATCGCGTGCGCGAACAGCAGGATGATCAGCACGGGGTGGATCCACACCATCGAGAACGCAACTTCGGCGATTCCCGCATCCGATGTGTCGACCCCGAACAACGCATTCCGCAACTGCCGAACCTGCGGCGGAATGAACCCGCGCCGCATGAACCGCGCCTGCACCTGGGGCAGCGCGTACGAAAGCAACCCCACCACCGTCCCCGTGAACACGCCAAAGCCGAGCGAGACCGGGATCAACTCCCGCAACGATCGACGCACCAAGCCCAGATTCACGATCACGATTCGCCTCCCACGCCCTCGTCCGTGTAGTAGCGACGGAACAGCGACTCAAGATCAGGCCTCGCCACCCGGAAGTCCACCACCGGCTTGCCCGCGGCAAACGCCAGCAACTCCCGCATGTCCCCCGTGAAGCGCCCCTCCCACTTCCGCGCCGTTTGATGATCCAGCTTGAGCCCCGCGGGAACCGCCGCGCCCGCCGCCTCACGCCCCGCCGCGTCGTCCGCCCACTCGATCGCCACCTCGTGCCCCGCGGTTCGCTGCAGTTCAACCAGCGTGCTGTCCGCAACGATCCGTCCCGACCGCACGATCGCCACGCGGTCGCACAGGTTCTCCACCTCGCCCAGCGTGTGACTCGAGAAAAACACCGTGTGCCCCGCGCTCACCATGCGCCGCAGCATCCCCCGCACCCGCTCCTGCATCAGCGGATCGAGCGCCGTCGTCGGTTCATCCAAAATCAGCACCCGCGGCTCGTGCGCGAGCGCGAGGATCAGCCCAAGCTTCTGCCGCATCCCGCGCGACATCGCCCGCACTTTCACCGAGAGGTCCAGCTCCAGCTCCTCCGCGAGCTTCTTCCCGTTCGCACGCATGTCGATCCCGCGGATCTGCCCAAACAGTTTGAGAGCACTGTTCCCCGAGAGCCAGTTCCAGAGCCGAAGGTCCCCCGGGATCGCGCCGACCCCCGCCTTCACCAGGTGACTCTGCTTCCAGCAATCAAGGCCAAACACCCGCGCCGATCCCGAAGTCGCCTTCATGAAGCCGAGCAACACCCGGATCGTCGTCGTCTTGCCAGCACCGTTCGGCCCCAAAAATCCGTACAGAGCCCCCTCCCCGATCGTGAGGCTGACTTCGTCGATGCCGCGGCGAGTGCCGTACCGGCGAGTAAGGTTGTCGATCTCGATCACTGCCATGGCCGGAGAGGGTAGGTATGCTGGAGCAATGAGCGATTTCATCCGGCACGCGGCGATGGTCTTCATGGGAGCGGGAACGGGAGGCGTCGCCAGGTTCGCCGTGGGCGAGGCTCTCCGCGAGTGGATGCCCCGAGCAACGGCCGCCTTCCCTTGGCCGACACTTCTGATCAACGTCAGCGGCTGCCTCGCGATCGGCTTGCTCGCCCCAGTGCTCAAGGACGATGCCAAAGCCCTGGTCATCGTGGGCATACTCGGGGGCTACACGACGTTCTCCGCGTTCGGCAGGGAGACGCTGGAACTGTGGACCACGGGTCGCTCCGGGGCCGCGTTCGCCTACGTCGCGGCAAGCGTAACCCTCGGCCTTGCCGCCACCGCACTGGGCTCGTGGTGGAGCACTCCGCGCCTCGGCGCGTGATCGCCACACGTCAGACGCGCGTTCCCTCGAGCACCGATTGCCAGAAGTACCCGTTCACGAAGGCGGAGTAGAGCAGGAACGCGAGCGACCGCTGCTCCTTGGGGATGGAAAACCACATCGATCCGAAGACAATCGGGGAAACAAGCAACGGCCGGAGCCAATGCCACCAGCCGCCATCCAGGGGCGGCTGACCCGCGTCCAGGTTTGACATCACGGTTCTCGCGATCATCCCACCGACCAGCACCACGAGCGCGCCGCCGGCTTCGAGGATCCCCGGCAACTGGGCCTTGATCTGTTTCCAGTAGAACCAAACCGCGACCCCAGCGCCGATCGCCGTCACCAACGAGAAGACCGTCAGGACGATCTCGCCCGGCCCCCGGGCCGCGAGGCTCTTCGTATCGAGCGTCGTTGAAACGAAACGAAGGACGACTCCCAACCCGCAGACCACAACCACCACCCAAGCAAGCTTGGAGCGCACGCCACACCTCCTCTGTCCGCACGCGGCGCACACACGCGGCTCACTCTGGTACGCGTGGACTCACCGAAGGTTCCGCAAGCCGGGACCGGACACACAGATCCCCCTCGTTCCTGGCGGAAGAGTTGACAGAAAGCACTACCGCATCGCGGCGTCGAGCACGGTATCGCGCCGTTCGACAAAGTCCTTGAGTGACTGTTCAACCAGCACATCTGCCGCGACGCCGCGGCCGACTTGGAAGGTCTGCACGCCCTCCGGCGAGGGGAAGTGGTCGAGTTGGACACGATTCCACATGTTGGGAATGCGGACGACGATCTTGCTGTTGGGCAGCTTCGTGAAGAAGAGTTGCCCGCAGGTAGGACCTTCGGCGCTCCCTCCGGTAGGCGACCCGACGAGGCGGACATCTGCCGCGTCCTTGAGCTTTGCGATCAGCATCGTGCTGCCGCTTGCGTTCACGGGTCCTGTGAGGACGGTCACAGCGCCCTTGAAAACCAGCGGCGAAGGCTGCTGCTCCGTGCGTTCGAGAGGTGAAAGCGCGGCGTTCTCCTCGAAGAAGCCATCAGCCTGCTTGACGAAGTTCTCCATCGGTGGTTCGAAGAGTTCCTTGGGATCACCCCACGATTGGATGTACTTCGGCAGATCGCCATAACGAACCGCCTTGAGCAGCAGCCCCTTGTTCCAGATGAACGGCTTGTCAAGCACATAGCGGCAGAGTTCGAGGGTTGCGTCCGATGATCCCCCACCATTCTCACGAAGATCGATGATGAGCTTTGAGGCCTTCGCCTGCGCGATCGCGGAGAAGATCGGGTCGTAGATCGACGCGGGCGGCACCGGGTTGCGGTAGTTCACAAACGTGTCAATGCGGAGATACGCGGTATCCTCGTCGAGCATCTTCCACGTCGTGGACTTGTGGAACTCCGCCCGATACGGCTCGCTCGACCACTCCAGCCCGTTCCACTGCTTCATCGTGATCGGATTCATCGTAATCGATTGGGTCTCGGCTCGCGCTGAGACGCCAGATTCCGCAGCACTCCAAGGTCGCACATCAAGCCGCCAGGAGCTCGGAAATCCGAAGAAGAACGGGTAGAAGTGGTCGAAGTCGCATCCCAGAAGATCACTGTCGGCCTCGAGCTTCGCGTCCTTGACCTCATCAGTGAACCCGTCAACCGAGATCGCGGGCCTGAGGGCGGCGAACAGGGACGTGACGGGAGTGCCGTTGATCGCGATGATCTCGTCGCCGCGGCGGAGGACCGCCTGCGCGGGATCGCACGACGCCACGTACATCCGGCCGCCGATGATCTTCATGCGGAAGGGGAGAAAGGTGGGCTGCTGCTGGCGATACTTCTCGATCGACTCCGGCACCTCGGCTTTGGTGTGGTCGCAGCGAATCTTGGCCACCATGAGTGAGACCTCGCGGTAGAGGTCGGCATCTGTGGCAATGCTGGGCACACGCGACTCGAGGATCGCGAACGCGGCGTCGAGATCCTGCTTGCCTGAGTAGCGGTATAGACCTGGGTGGATCAACTCAAGCGCACGCCGCAGAAGGGCTATGTCCTCAGCGATCTGTTCGGCATTGAGGGTCTGCCAAGGAACCGCGGCGATCGGTGCCGCTTGCGAAGAGGCGGCCGACGGGTCGGGCTGGGCCTCTGACGCCAAGGGCACGCCTGACACCGCAGTTTGCGCGAGGAAGGTGAGCGCACAAACGCTCACAAGCCATCTTCGCGGCATCATGTAGCGGAAACAACCGCGGGGTTGCTGGTGCATTTGTGTACATCCCTGAAGGTGATTCTGACTCACTCCGAGATCAACGGCACATCATACGGAGCCCATTGCGAGAAGGGTGCGTAAACCGGCGGGCAGGGAGCCGGCCACGATCGTGCGCCACGTGGTTCTGGGTGTTTTCGCATCTCACGGTGCACCGCGGTTGTCCAGCAGCAGTTGCCGGTGCGTTCGGCCGATCGCCGCGGGGAGTGCCACGACCTGCAGCAGACCGAAGCACAGATCTGGGACGGCTATCGCGATGGCCAGGGAGCCGAGCTCGGCGACACCGCGCGAGAGGAGCAGCGCCGAAGCGCACAGTCTGGCGAGGCCTTCGTAGTACACGATCGAACCGCGAGAGACCAGATCTCGTGATGCGAGCACAAGCAGTGCTCCGGTGATAAGCAGCACACCGCAGAGGATCAGTGTCCAGAACATGCCGGGGTTGCGGACGCCGAGCAGATCGCGGGTCGCAGGCGTCAGTATCTGGCAGGCGGCGAACACACAGAGACAAAGCACGATGTTCCAACATCCGCTGACGAGGACGGTGTGTCGCATGGCGATAGTACGACGGGAGCTGACCGGACCCAGTTCCCGTCGGCACAACTCATCGAACGAGCCATCGCCCTCGCCCGACGGGACCGACGTAGCCCAGGGCCGTGAACCGCCCGTTGAAGCTCTCGAGCATCTCGATGTAATCGAGACCCGCCACGCGTGCTTCCTCGCAGTCCTGAGCCTCCTGTCGTTCGCCATGCCCAGCTCTGCAGCCGCGTGGTCCCCGTCCGCGGCGGACGTCCAGTTCACCCGCCTCGCTCTCCCCCACCCACCACTCCCCCCCCCAAAGCACAACGCCCCTCCGGGATCGGAGGGGCGTCGGGGATGAGCATTCGGATCGCTGTCGGTCTTACTCCACCGGCTCGAGCTCACGCTCGCGGTGCTGCATCTGAGCCTTCAGACGCAGGAGAATCGACGAGTGCATCTGGCTGACGCGGCTCTCGGAGAGGTCCAGCGTCGAACCGATTTCCTTCATCGTCATGCCCTCGTAGTAGTAGAGGACGACGATCAGGCGTTCGGCGCGGGAAAGGCCCTTGGTGAGGAGATCCTTGAGGTCGCGACGCTGAACATCGATGATCGGATTGCTCTGCGACTCGTCGCGGATCACGTCGATCTCGCGGACATCGCGGTTGCCGTCCGACGGGAAACACCGCTGCGTCAGGCTCCGCGTTGAAACCGCGTCGCCGTCACGCTTGAGCTTCTCAAAGTCGTCCCCCTCGACGTTCAGAATGCCCGAGATCTCGTCGTCCGTCGCCGGACGCCCGGTGCGTTTCTGAATCTCCTGACGAGCCTGCTCGATCTTCGTCGTCCGCGAGCGAACCAGCCGCGGCACCCAGTCCATTGAACGCAGTTCGTCGAGGATCGCGCCGCGGATACGCGTCGCGCAGTACGTCTCAAACTTCACCTTCCGCTCGAGATCAAACGCGTCGATCGCGTCCTTGAGCCCGAAGACGCCAGCCGACATCAGGTCTTCGAGATCGACCTCGTCGGGCAGACGGGTGTAGATGCGCTCGGCGTTGTAACGAACGAGGTGGAGGAACTTCTCCATCAGGTAGTTCCGGAGCTCCTCGGTGCGAGCCTCCTGGTACTCCTTCCACACGTCGTTGATCGGGAGTGCATCCCACTTCGTGCGCTTTCTCGAAGCCTCGGCGTGCCGAGCGCCAAAGCGAGCATTCGCACGAAGTCCACCACGCATCGTTTTCATTGAGGCCATCGGTCGACTCCTTGACCATCTCCGGGCGTGCCCACCAAACTCCCGCACGCCGCCACAGCTCAAACTGCCAGACGCTCATCCTTGAGCATTGACGGGGGCAGTATACAGATGCAAACCCACCCCGCGTCAACACCCCCATCGAAACTACGACGTTCTTTCCACCGGCGTAACACCGCCAGCCGCTGGCGGTTGAGAACCGGTGGATAACTCAGGAATCGGATTCGCCGCGCGGTAGCCGTCCAGGTGCGCCGTCACGGCCTTCGCCGCGATCGACCCAACCACCGTGCCCACCACGTGGCAGAACAACATGCAGAAGATGGCGCGAAGCAGAACCCCGGAAGCAGGATTGCCCGCGCTCAGACCGGCGACCACCGCGACCGTGAAGCCGGTCAGCGAGAACGCCGTTGCGATCACCTTTGGGGTGGTATCCACTCTCTGTTCAACTCCCGCGGAGGACTCCCCGCACGCATGACGTCCCCCGCCCTCGGTCTATCGGCGCAGAAATGAAGCCACTTTCCCAGATCACGCGATTTCTGTGCTCGTCGGGCGCAAGAACGGCTCAAATTGTGTTATCGGGCATCAGCCCCGGCCAAGGATGCGGGCCCAGAACCCGCTCGGACGCCCGGACTTGGGGATGAGCCCGACCTGCAGCCGGTCCCTCAATCCGCATGCCAACGCCCGCATGTCCTTGCTCGCCCCCGACCCCGGATACGACAGCACAAACGGTGACCGCTCCCGAACCGCCCGGCTCACCGCCTCATCCCGCCTCACCGACCCCACGTGGTCCGGCCGCATCCCCAAAAACCGCTCCGCCACCCCCGCGATCCGCTCGTGCGTCGCGATGCCCTCTCGAACACTCGTCACCTGATTCACCACCAGCGCCGTCTTCGCCCCCCGACGCTGCAGCGGCCGTGTCGCTTTCACCATCGCATAGGCGTCGGCAATCGACGTCGGCTCCGGGGTTGCGACCACCAGCGCCAAGTCCGCCGCGGCAACGAACGAGAGCACCGAAGCCCCAATCCCTGCGCCCGTGTCGATCAGCACGATATCGCTGTCCGATTCCAGGTCGATCAACTGCGCGACGAGCGACTCCCGCTGCGCGGCCGTGAGTTCTGCGATCCGGGGGAGCCCCACTGCTCCCGGGATCAGTCGGACCCCGGCCGGACCCGCGACCGCGAGTTGGCGGAGGCCGCGGCGCTCGCCCGGCCGCCCCTCGATCGCGCTCTCGAGGCGCGTGGTTGGGGTGATGCCACAGAGGAGGTCGGCGTTGGCCAGCCCGAGATCGGCGTCGAGCACGGTCACCCGGGCCCCGAGCTGAGAGAGGGCGATCGCGAGGTTGACCGCGATGTTCGTTTTGCCCACCCCACCCTTGCCGGAGGTGATGGTGACCACGGGGCAGCGGCGGCGGGCGGCGGGTTCGGCCTTGGCGGCGTCACCGGTCGAGATCGGGGCGGCGTCGCGCCACTCGCGGACCAGCTCTCGGAGCTTGGTTGCCTGGTCGTGAGACACGTTAAGTGCTTGAGCAACAACAGCTTCCTGCGTCATCACGGGTGGCGGCGGGGAGACCATGGTCATCGGGAAAGCACCCCTTCGAGGACCAAGGTAGCCAGCCGGCGGGCGTCCGCGATCTCGAAGTCGTCGGGGACCTCTTGGCCGGTGGTGATGTGGCTGATCGGCAGCCCCGCGGCGTGGGCGATCGAGACGAGGGAGCCAAAGCCGACAGCTTCGTCCAGCTTCGTGACGATCATCCGATCCGGGGAGGCGGGCTTGAACCGTTCGATGGTGCTCAAGGTGACCGCCTCGGCCATGGCGGCCGAGACCACCAGGTGGGTCTCATGGGGAGCGCCCGCGGCGATGAACTGGCGCAGCTCGTCCAACCGGGAAGCGTCGTGCTGGGACCGGCCGGCGGTATCTACAAGGATGACATCGAACCCGGCGAACGACTCCGCGGCGGAGGCCAGGTCCTGGGGGGTCATGGCGACCTTGACCGGGAGCCCGATGATGTTGGCGTAGGTTCGCAGCTGATCGACTGCCGCGATGCGGTAGGTGTCGGCGGTGATCATCGCGACGCGCCGGTTCATGCGGAGCTTGTAGGTGGCGGCGAGCTTGGCGATGGTGGTGGTCTTGCCGACGCCGGTGGGACCGACGAACGCGATGGTGAGGGGGCGGCCGTCGGGCTGGGTCGTGAGCTTGGGGACTCCCCCTACTACGGGGAGCATGCCACTCAGCACGCGGAGCGCGGCATCGCGCAGAGTGGGGGCCGAGTGGAGATCGGCGGCGGAGGCGTCTTCGCGGATCTTGGCGATGCAGCGTTCGGCGAACTCGGGGGCCATGCCGCCTTTTTGGAGCAGCATGTAGAGTTCCATCAGCGGCTCGGGGAGGCCGCCGAGGGAGAGGAGGCCAGACTGGGCGTTGCCCGAGGGGCCGGCGGGGCGACTTGCCTGTAAGAGCTGGCCTACCAAGGACTTGATCGAAGCGATCTCGGCCTTGAGGTCCTCGGTCGCGGCACTGGTGGCGGGGGCAACAGGAACGGGGGTGTGCGGGAGACGGGGCCGAGCGGCCGGGGTCGGGGGGAGAGGGGAGTAGGTTTGGGGTGACGGCTGCGGAAGGGGCGCGGGTGCGGCGGGCCTGGGGGCGCGAACCTGAGGTTCGGGGGCGCGTGGGGCGGGCGGCGCGATGGGCCGGGGGGAGGGCGCGTGGATGGAGTCGAAGCGGGCTGGGGTGAAGTCGGAGGCGGGCGCGGGGTCGCGCGGCTTGAGGCGCGGACCGGCGACGTCGGTGCTGTCGGACGCGGTGATCTCGACCATTTGGCGCCCGCCGACACCGAGCACGCCGCCGACTTTGTAGGTGCGGGCGTGGAGGATGACAGCATCCTTCCCGAGGTCTTTCTTAACCTCCACGAGCGCCTCGGCCATTGTGGGCGCGCGGTAGGTCTTGAGATTCATGCTCGCCATCCTGGCTCCTTCATCCCCGTCTCCGACGGGGAACGACTGACCAAGCGCGAAACACAGCGCCGAACGAATGACGGATCATAACGGGTCCGAACGAGTTTCGCTAGGCCGCGGCACCGGCGGTTTCGCGCTTGGTGGACTCGGCTGGTGGCGGGGCGACCAGCGCGAGGGATTCGACTTCGATTCCGGTGGTGATTTCGTTGTACCCAAGTACAGCGACGGTGGGGAGATGGGGGTCGAGGATCTGCTTGACCACGGCGCGAACCTGGGGCGAGGCGATGACGACGGGGTGGTAGCCGAGTGTGGTGACCTGCTTGAGGGCGGTGAGCACCTGGCCGGCGACGCGGGAGGCGACGCGGGCGGGCATGTTGACGGTGGTGCCTGCGGGGCCGCGGTCGATGTAGGCGGAGATGAGTTCTTCGAGGGCGGGGTCGAGGGTGACGCAGGCCAGCTTGAGGCCGTTGTCGGAGGGGGCGGCGTACTGGTTGCAGATGGTGCGGCGGAGGGCGTTGCGGACGTACTCGGTGAGGACTTCGAGGTCCTTGGACTTGGGGCCCCATTCGGCGAGGGTTTCGAGGATGGACTCGAGGTCGCGGATGGGGACGCGTTCGCGGAGGAGGTTCTGAAGGATCTTCTGGAGTTCGATTGGCTTGACGATGGGGCCGAGCGTTTCCTCGACGATCTTGGGGGCCTTGAGTTTGAGTTGCTCTGTGAGGTTGTTGACTTCGTCGCGGGTGAGCAGTTCGTCGGCGTGGCGGCGGACGAGTTCGGTGAGGTGGGTCGCGAGGACGCTGCTGGGGTCGACGACGGTGTAGTTAAGGGTTTCGGCGCGGGTCTTGAGGGACGGGTCGATCCACCATGCGGCGAGACCGAAGGCGGGCTCGCGGGTGGGTTCGCCGTCGACGGGGCCGGAGGCGATGCCGGAGTCCATGGCGAGCATCATGCCGGGGCGGGTCTGACCGGTGGCGATGGGGTTGCCGCGGATCTTGATGCGGTACTCATCGCTGCCGAGTTGGAGGTTGTCGCGGATTCGGACGGAGGGCATGACGAAGCCGATTTCGGCGGCGAGCTGGCGGCGGACGGCGGTGATTCGTTCGAGGAGGTCGCCGCCCTGGGACGTGTCGACGAGGCTGACGAGTCCGTAGCCGACTTCGAGTTCGAGGGTGTCGACCTTGAGGAGCGACTCGACGGCGGGAGGGTCGGGGATCTTCTGGACGGAGGCCTCGGCGATGGTGGCTTGCTGCTTGTTGTCGCGTGCGCGGTTCATGCCCCAGGCCAGGGTGCCGAGGGCGGCAGCGGCGGTGAGGAGCGGGATGGAGGGGAGTGGCGTGAGGGCGAGGAGGGCGAGGAAGACGGCGGTGATGACGAGGCCGCGGGGCTGGCTGGAGACCTGGTCGGCGAGTTCGGTGCCGAGCTGTTCCTTGCTGCCGGAGCGGGTGACGATGAGTGCGGAGGCGATAGAGATGACGAAGGAGGGGATCTGGCTGGCGAGACCGTCACCGATGGTGAGCTTGGTGAAGACTTCGGCGGTGGGACCGGCCTCCCAGCCGCGTTCGATCATGCCGACGGCGAAGCCACCGAGGATGTTGATGAAGGTGATGATGATGCCGGCGATGGCGTCGCCACGCACGAACTTGCTGGCACCGTCCATCGCACCGAAGAAGTCTGCTTCCTGACCGACGCGTTCGCGGCGGCGGCGGGCTTCTTTTTCATCGATGATACCGGCGTTGAGATCGGAGTCGATGGCCATCTGCTTACCGGGCATGGCATCGAGGGTGAAGCGTGCGGCGACTTCTGAGATGCGGGTTGCACCCTTGGTGATGACGACGAACTGAACGACGTTGAGGATGAGGAAGATGACGATACCGACGAACAAGGAGCTTCCGGCGACGAAGTTGCCGAAGGCCATGATGACGTGGCCGGCGATGCCCATAGCTTCTTCGGCTGTGGCGGCGTCGGCGGAGAGGATGAGGCGGGTGGAGGCGACGTTGAGGACGAGCCGGAAGAGGGTGGTGGCGAGAAGGAGGGAGGGGAAGACGCTGAAGTCGAGCGGGTGGTCCATGTAGATCGTGGTCATCAGGATGATGATCGCGAGGGCGATGTTGAGGGCGATCAGGACGTCCATGATCGCGGGCGGGAGCGGGACGAGCAGGACGGCCATCATCAGGATGAACCCGATGGGCACGATGTAGCCGCGGTACTTGCTGAGTGTGTGCATCCACGAGGGAAGCAGACCGGGCGGGGAGTTGAGTGCGGGCTGGCTCATGAGGGATCAGTGTTCAGGCGGCCTGGGCCTCGAGGCGGTAGACGTATGCGAGGATTTCGGCGACGGCCTCGTAGAACTCGGGGGAGATCTCCTGACCGACGTCGACGTTTGCGTACAGGGCTCGCGTGAGGGGTGGTTTTTCGACGATGGGGACGCCGTGGGAGATGGCGACCTGGCGGATGCGCATGGCCATGTGGTCGACACCTTTGGCGGCGACACGGGGTGCTCGCATGGTTTCGGGGTCGTACTCGATGGCGACGGAGTAGTGCGTGGGGTTGGTGAGGACGACCTTGGACTGTGGGACTGCGGAGTTGATCCGCTGGACGGCGAGGTCTCGCATCATGCGCATGCGGCGGGCGCGGATCTGGGGATCACCGTCCATGCTGCGGCGTTCCTCCTTGACTTCTTCCTTGGTCATCTTGAGATCTCTCGTGAGCTGCCACTTGTGGTAGATGAAGTCGATGATCCCGATGGTGATGAGGAGGACGAGAAGTCGGGTGGCGAGCTCCGCGAGCATGGAGCCGATCTCGACGAGCGATCCGGCCGCGGTGAGCTTGGGAAGTTCGACGATGCGAGGGCCGGCGGAGCCGATGTAGGACCAGGCGGTGAGGAGGACGGCAACGAGCTTGAGGATGCTGACGCCGGACTTCGCGGCGCCACGGACGCCGAGGAGGCGTTTGAGCCCCTGGATGGGGTTCAGGCGGTCGAGCTTCGGTGTGAGGGGTTCGACCGTCCACAGGCCGCCGGTCTGAATGACGTGGGCGAGAATGCCCACGATGAACATGCCGCCGAAGACGGGCGCGGCTGCGATTACGGTTTCGAAAAGAACAGAGCGGAGGAGGGGGCCCACGGTGCCGACATCGATGGCCTCGTGACCGGATTCGAGCGATCGTTCGAGAACGACTCGGAAGGCGCGGACCACGCCGCTGCCGAGGGTGGCGAGAAGAATGAGGGCGGCGGTGAGGTCGAGTGCACCGACGAGATCCTGGCTCTTGGCCACCTGCCCGCGTGAGCGGGCTTGCTCGCGTTTGCGCGAGGTCGGGAGTTCGGACTTGTCGCCCATGTCTTCTGCCATAGTTCCTCGATCAGTGACCGACCGTGCGTACCCAGCCGACGGCGAACTCGACGGCGTCGTGGATTTCCTCGGAAGATGCCTCGTTGGCGGCGTACGCGGAGAAGAAGAGCATGCTGATGCCGGCGACCGCCTTCGCGGCGAATCCGACGGACATGATGTTGATCTGCGGCATGGTCTTTCCGATGGCACCGAACGTGACGCTGAGGAGCAGCACGATGGCGGTGATCGGGCTCGAGATACGGAGTGCAAGCTCGACCCCGGAGGCGACGAGCCCGAGCACGGCGTCGACCGGCGTGTGACGGAGTCCGAATGCGCCGACGGGGACATTCTGGAAGGAGGCCATGAGCGAGCCAACGACCTGCTCGAGGCCGCCGGATGAGAAGAAGATCGCGAGGCCGCCGAAGTAGAGCAACTGGCCGAGGATGTCGGCGTCTTCGTCGGCGGCGGGGTTGTACACGCGGCCGATCGAGACGCCCATCTGGTGACCGGCGAGCGCGCCGGAGGCTTCGAGCGCGAGGAGCGGGATCGCGACGATTGTCCCGAGGATGAACCCGATCGCGGCTTCTGACACGACGAGCGGCAGGAGGCCGAAGAGGTCGGTTGAGCGCGGGGCGAAGGATGTGGCAGGGCCGAGTGCCGGGAAGATGGCCACCGCAAGCATGAGCGTGAGGAGGATCTTGTGGCGTGGCACAAGGGCCGTGCTGGCGAGCATCGGAGTGGTGATGAAAACCCCCGCGATGCGAATGACGACCAGCAGGAAGGGCACGGCCTTCTCTGACAGGTACTGCATTGCATCGACGCTGGCGGGCATCGCAGCTCCGGGGCGAACGGGGTCAGGCGAGTCGGAAGAGTTCGGCGGCGTACTCGACGAGCCGCAGGAGGATCCAGGGGATCAGCAGGATGGCGACGATGAGCATGGCCGCGATCTTGGGGATCATGCTGACCGTCTGATCCTGGATGGACGTGATGCTCTGAAAGAGGCTGATGAGCAGACCGACCAGCATGCCGGCGAGCACGATGGGCGCGACGATCTTCATGGCGATGAGGATCGCCTCCCGGACAAGTTCAACCGCGCCGTCGTCGTAGACCACGAGAACCTCCAACTATCCGAGGAAGCCAGGGGGCGAAGCCGACAGGAGTGACACGGCCGCGACGCCGGGCGCCACGCTATCCATAAGGCTTCCGACGATGAGGGCCCAGCCGTCAACGAGGACGAAGAGCAGGAGCTTGAACGGGAGGCTGATCAGCACGGGGGGGAGCATCATCATGCCCATGGCGATGAGCATGGTGCTGATGACCATGTCGATCACGAGGAAGGGGAGGTAGACGCGGAAGCCCATGAGGAAGGCGGTCTTGAGCTCGCTGAGCATGAACGCGGGGACGAGGCTCACCATGTCGACGTCGGCGCGGGTGAGCTTGGTGGGGTCGGAGATGTCGATGCCTCTGCGTTCCATGACCATGTACAGGCTGGACCAGTTGCCGGTGGCTTCGATCTGGTTGAACATGAAGTCCCGCATCGGCTGCTTGGCCTTGGTCCAGAGTTCGTCGTAGGTGGTGATCTGCCCGGCCCGGTAGGGCGCGATGGCCTCGTTGTTGATGCGGTCGAGTGTCGGGGCCATGACGAGCATGGTCATGAACATGGCGAGCGCGGTGATGACTTGCGGGGGCGGGATCGACTGCGCACCCAACGCCTGCTTCAGCAGACCGAGCACAATGATGATCCGCGTGAAGCAGGTCATCATCAGCATGATGGAGGGCGCAAGGGAGACGACCGTGAGCACGACGAGGATGTTCACGACGGTCGAGAGGCCGCTGCGGTCGGGGATCTCGTCGGCCGTGCGGCGTGGGCCGATCATCGACTGCGCCTGGCCGCTACCGCCGAGGATGTCACCGGCGCCGGCGAGGATCTCGATCGGATTGATGGAGTCGGCAGCGGACATGGAACCGGGCGATGACATACTTGCCGCGGCGGGCGAACCGGGCGCGGGTGGCCCGTAGACGACCTGCGCGTGCGATGCGAAGCCGATGAAGAGTGAGCAAAGGACCGCGAAAAGGCGGGTGAACGGCATCACGCGGCACCCCCTGAGATGCGAGAGAGGCGTTGGCGGAGCGACGAGACGCCGGGGAGATCGACGGCCGGCTGCACGACGGTCGCGGTGCGACGGTCGCTTTCACGGAGGATCTTCTCGAAGGTCTTGGCCTTTGAGGCTTCCTCATCGTCGCGCGTCTTGATGAGGATGGAGGCGACTTCTTCGGGATCGGTGATCTCGCAGAGGGTCTGCATCCCGACGCCACCCGTTCGCGTTGATGACTGGGAGATGAGCAGGACGCGACGGTCGACCTTGAGGAGCACGAGGGTCGACCCGCGGGAAACGGGGTATCTGCCGAGGACGGAGAGGACGCCGGAGGGCGCGCGTCCGCCGGCTCCCATGGCGCCCATGAGTCCCCCACTCTTCGCGGAGGCGACACGAAAGGCGTAGCCGCAGGCGGCGATCATCATGAGCACGCCGGCGAGAGGGAGGATCATGCCTCCGATGACGCCCCGGCCTGAAGGCTTGGCGGCGGAGGGTGAGCCGTCATCGTGGACGAGTGGAGCGGGTCCGAGCGGGCGGTTCTCCTGAGCGGCGGCGACCTCGAGCGAGAGCAGGCTCGCGAGCACGGCGACCGACAGGATGATGGACGTTCGCTTCATATGGCCATCCTGGCCCGAGTTCGCGGCGACTCCGTCGCCGGTTGACGTGATCAGCCAGCGGCGGCTTCCTGGGAGTGAGCGATGATCTCGTTGATGCGGACGCAGAAGTTGTCGTTGAGGACGAGCACTTCGCCGCGGGCGACGTGTCGGTCGTTGACGAAGATGTCGACGGGGTCACCGGCGAGTTTGTCGAGTTCGACGACAGCGCCCTCGGAGAGCTTGAGGACGTCTTCGACGAGCATGCGGGTGCGGCCGAGTTCGATCTTGACGTTGAGGTTGACGTCGGCGAGGAGTTCGATGGCACGGGTGGCCTGAGGGTCGTTGCCGTACTCGAACTTGGGCATCGCGAAGGGGGTCGCGCCCGCGGGCATCTGCGGCTGGGTTTGTTGGGGAGGCTCGGGATCGGCAGCGCTGCTGGCGAGATCACCGAGGCTGGCGATGGCATCGGTGGCGGCCTTGAGGGCCTGCGCTGCCATGTCGTTCGGGTCGGGCGCTGCGGGCGAGGGCTGAGAGTCTTCGGCCATCCGTGGCCTCCTTGAAAGCGTGACGGCCCCATCCAAGGGCTGTCGCCACGAGAGGGAATCTCGCGGTTTCGCTGGTATCGGCAGGCGCGCGCGGGGGGGCACAGAAATGGTGCGCAAGAGCGGTCGATAGTCCGAGAATCATGCGCGGGGCCGGCGCGGGCACCGGCAGAACCTGCGCATCAGTCAGCTGGGAAGCCCTTGCACTTGGGGATGACGACGCGTTCGAAGCGTTCGTGGCCTTCGGCATCCTTGCCGAGGGCGTGGGAGATGTAGGCGGAGACCTGGCGTTTGATGGTCTCGAGGCCTGGTTCCTTGAGGTTGGAGTGCTGGGCGCGGCGGAAGATCATGGAGATTTCCTCCTTGATCTCGGCCTGCCGGGACTCGAGCTGGGCGGTGACGAACTCTTCGTGCTTGGCCTTGACCTTCAGATAGATCTCGACATCCCAGAGCCAGACGCGTCCGGTCTGGAGGTTCTGGAACTTCTCCTCCATGAGGGGGAGTTCAACGGAGGCTTCGGTGTCGTGGCCGTCGGCGCCTTCGAGGTGAACGTCGGTAGCTTCGGCGGGTTTGGGGCCGGTGGAGCTCATGACGAAGTAGACGGCAGCGGCTTCGGCGATCATGAGACCGGCGACGATGCCGATGGTCTTGACGGGGGACTTCTTCGCGGGCGCGTCGGCGCCGGCGTCACCTTCGGCGGGGGCTGGTTTCTCGGGCTTGTCGTGCTTGTCGGACATCGTGCTTCCCCAGGCCAGCGCGGGGCGCGCGGCATGTATAGAGAATCGACTCCAGGGCGTGCCTTGGGGAGTCTGGTGTGGGGGAAGGGCGAGCAGCGGGGCCGGATGGGCCGGGCGTGCGGGCGCGCGGGGGTGAAGCCGCGGTTATGCGACCTTCTTGGCGGGAGGCGCGGCGACCGGGACGGGTGCGGGCCGGACCGTGATCTTCGGCGTGGAGGAGTTGTCGCTGGCGGTGGCGGCGCCGGGTCGGGGGACGAGCGCGAACTGGGTGGCGACAAAGCCGACCATGGTGGCGCAGTAGAGACCGACGGCGTAGAACCAGTGGAAGCCGGAGACCTCGACCTTCTGGAGCATGAACCCGAGGGCGATGGCACCGCCAGCGGCGGCGAAGAGCGCGGCGACGCTGCGGGTGCGTTCGGAGATGCGGGAGATCCAAGAGGTATCGGGGCCCAGTGCGCTGAGGCCACCGAGAACGACGGCGACGATGGATGCGCAGAGGAGGCAGACGATGGCGAGGGCGGCGACGGGCGCGGCTTCGCCGAGCGCAATCCAACCCAGGAGCACGCCGGATTCGGTTGTTTCCACGGTAGAGTCCTCACAGACCGCGCGGCACGCGCAGCCGGACTCTGCATCGACGCCGACGGGGGCCGGGTTGAGCGGCGTCGGCGGAATTCCGTGGGGAGGGGGTGATCAGCGACCGAGGACGAGCAACTGCTGCATGAGTTCGTCTGTCGTTCGGATGACGCGGGAGTTGGCGGAGTAGCCGGTGGACGACTGAATGAGCTTGATGAACTCGTCACCGAGTTCGACGTTGGCGAGCTCGAGGGCTCCGCCGACGATGGTGCCGGCGCCGAGGGTGCCGGGGGTGGTGACGACGGCGGTGCCGCTGTTTGCGCCGGGCCTGAAGAGGTTGTCGCCTTCGTCGACGAGGCCTTCGTTGTTGGTGAAGGTGGCGAGCGCGACCTGGCCGATCGTGCGGGTGAGGCCGTTGGTGAAGCTGCCGGTGATGGTGCCGTCGGCGCCGACGGAGAAGGCGGAGAGCGTTCCGAGGGGTGCACCGTCACGGAAGGTCGCGGAGATCTGCGAGCGATCGTCGGCGAGTGACGTGGTGACGGTCTGCTGGTCTTCGAAGCGGAGGGTGAAGGTCATGGGGGTGCTGACACCGGCGTTGTCGCGGTCGATGGAGACCGTGACGGGCGTGGTGTCGAGGAGGCGACCGTCGGTGTCGAAGCTGAGGGTGCCGGTGGTGACCTGGATGGCGGCGTCGCTGTCGTCGGCGGATTCGATGTAGTAGCGCCACGTGGTGCTGGTGGAGGAGCGGGAGTCGAGGACGAAGGACGCGTCGACTTCGACGGTGGCACCGAGGGAGTCGTACGCGATGAAGGTGGTTCGGACGGCTTCCCCGTCGGCATCTGCGGCCTTCGCGGCGACGAAGGGCGTGCGGACGAGGCTGCCGGAGGCGTCGAGTACGCGGAGATCGGTGGTGTCGAGCGAGATGTCGTTGACGGTGCCGGTGTTGCCGACGATGCTGAGGATACCGGTGGTGGCGTCGACGGTGACACCGGGGGTTGCGCCGTCGGGATTCGCGCCGACGGTAGTGGCGATGCCGAGGGCCTCGTTGAGGAAGGTCATGAGGTCTTGAAGCGTGGTGGTGGCGTCGATGGGGAGAGATGCGGTGGGAACGTTCTTGCTTCCCTTCTCGGCGTTTCGAATCTGGATGGACTGACCGGCGGTGAAGAGGGGCGTGTCGGAACCCGGGAGGCCGGGGTCTTCGATCTCGGTGAGGAGGCTGGTGGACTCGATGACGTTTCCGACGCCCGGGGGCACGGTCGCTGTGGAGATCGTGCGGAAACCCGCGGTGGTGGAACCACCGAGCGTGGTGAGCGAGCCCTGGGAGGGGAGCGTTCCGTCGGCCTTGAGGTTGCCGGACATGGTGACGTTTTCGGTCGCGCTGGCGAGCGGCAGACCGCCGAGGGGAATGTTGACCTGCACGAGCGCGCCGGGGACGACATTGAAATCGGCGTCGACGCCGTATCCCATCAGGTTGTCGCCGTTGATGGTGGTGAGGTCCTGCGTGGCGTTCTGGCGGAAGGCTCCGGCGCGGGTGTAGCGAGTTTCGTTGCCCTGCTGCACGACGAAGAAGCCGTCACCCTCGATCGCGAGATCGCGGGCGTCGCCGGTGGAGGTGAGGCCGCCGGTGTTGAAGTTGCGCTGCGTTCCGGCGACGTTGACGCCGAAGCCGATCTGGTGGGGGTTGGTACCGCCGGTGGTGTCGCCCGGGGGCGTGCCGTTCGAGACGGTGCGCGAGTAGATGCTCGAGAACATCAGGCGGGCGGACTTGAACGCGGTGGTGTTGATGTTGGCGATGTTGTTGCCGACGACATCGATGTTGCGGGCGTTCGCGTTGAGGCCGGAGAGCGCGGAGTAGAGCGCGGTGGTGGAGGGCATGGGTCGGTGCTCCGATGCGCGGCGGTGTGCCGCGGGTCAGTTCTGGGCTTGCGCGAGCGCGGCGAGAGTCTCGGGGGTGAGTCCGAGCACGCCGCGATCGGGGACCGGCACGGTCGAGGCGGAGGGTCGAGCTTCTTTGGAGTCTGATGGGATAGAGATGACGGCGTCGAGCTCGGTGACGACGCCGCCGGCGGAGAGATCGACTTCGCCGAGAACGGTGCGGGAGGTCACGTCGAGGCGGAGGGTTTTGCCATCGATGAAGACGACGGCCTGGGTTGCGCCCTGGCTCTCGGCGAGATCAGCGGCCTTGCTGAGGCGTTCGAGTTGGTCGTCGGAGAGGGTGACGCCGGAGCCGCTGGCGACGGTGACGTTGAGCCCACTCTCGATCCCGCCGGCGCGGGCCTTCGAAAGAAGTTCGGCGAAGCCGAGGCGGTCGAGGCTTGTTCCCTTGGAGATCCGGGATTCGACGCCGGGGGGAAGGACACCTGAACCCAGCGACTTCAGGAGGTCGAGGCCGGATGCAGCTTTCACGCCGCGTCCTCCGCCTCGGTGATGTTGTCGATCTGGGCGAAGTCGAGGGTGGAACCGTCTTCGAGGCGGAGCACGGCGCCGGAGGAGGTTCGAGAGACACCAACGACCGTGCCGGCGATGCGACCGATGGAGTCGCTGACACCGCTCACGCTCTTGCCCATGAGACCCGCGGCGGAGGCGAACTCGTCGGAAGAGACGAGTTTGCCGAGGCGGTCACCCAGGTCCATGTCGGACTGGATGCTGCGGATGTTGGCGATCTGTTGGACGAGCTGGTTGGTGTCGTTGGGCGCGAGGGGGTCCTGGCGACCGAGTTCGCTGAGGATGATCTTGGTGAAGTCCGCGGAGGTCATGGCGCTGTAGCCATTGCCCTGCTGCGTGGAGTTCAGCGTGTTGTCCAGTGCGTCGACTGCCATGCGTCACCAGCCCTTCGGGGTCTACACCGTTGCGTCGATACGGACCTGCGCGAGACCGGATTGATCTCGTTCGATCCACATTCCCGCGGGCTCCGCCGCTCCGGCCGCACTCCACGGCTCCGCCGTGGTCCCGTCAGTCTCTCTCTCTCGGTCCTGGCGTCGGCCATCCTGGCCGTCGTGTGAACCGCCCGAGTCGCCGTGACGGTCGGCATTCGGGAGTTGATCGTCGAGCTGTGCATCGTGCCGGGACTCCGCCGCGAGCACGACTTCGAGCTTGGACACGCCGATGCCGCGGGCTTCGAGGGCGCCGCGGAGGTGGTCCAAACCCTCGTTCAGCAACTCGCGTGCCGCTGGGGTTGCGGCTTCGATCCGGGCTTCGATCTGGTCGTTCTGCATGGCGAGGTCGATGCGAACGGGGCCGAGGCCTTCGGGGCGGAGTCGCATCGTGACTTCCGTGCGCCCTTCGCGCACGCCTTGCACGATGACACGCGCGGCCTGCGCCGCGGTGGCAATCTCGGCCTTCATGATCTGGGGCTGGCCGGACTTGGAACCGATTCGGTTCATAACTTCGCGGAAGCCACCGGTGGCGGTCGCTGCGCCGGATCCTGAGGAAGCGGGTTGAGCGGTCGCCGGGGTTGCCTGCGCGGTGCGGCTTGCCGGTGACGCGGGCCCGGCGACGGACGCAACCCGCGGCCCTGCTTGCGTGTTGCCGGAGGAGGGTTGTGCTGTGGTCTTGGGGGCGGCAGCGCCATCGGCCGCGGCGGCCTGAGCGGAGTGAGGATCCGGCGATGCGGCGGGCGTGCGTGAATCTGCGGCGGAAGCGTCGGATGAGCCGGAGTTCGACGCGGAGTTTGACTTCGGTGCGGCGGGGTCCGCGGGTGACTCGGCGCGGGCTTCGCGGCGCGTGCGGGGCGCGGCATCGGACGATGCGGGGCCTTCGTCGCTGGTGTCGGAGGGTGAAGCGGAGCGTGCGAGTTCCTGCGTGGCTTGCTCGGCGAGCGAGTAGTCGTCGTTGAGTCGCTGGGTGTGTTCGTCGACGACCGAGTCGGCGAGGTGGGCGGGCTCACCGATGATGGGATCGGTGGCAGTGGTTGAATCGGGCTCGGCGTCTGCGGCGGAGCGCTCGGACCGAGGCGTGGGCTGCTGGTCGGAGGCGGGTGACGCGGGGTCTTTGCGCCGATCGGCAAGAAGCGACGCGAAACCAGGAGAATCCTGCGCGGAGTTCGCTGGGAGTACGAGGAAGGTCTCGAACGGGAGTAGTTGGTTTGGAGCGATCTGCATCAAGGGGCACCCTGCGCGACCGCGGCGAATGTGCCGCGGACGCGGAGGGCTTCGAGCAACTCGGCTGCCAGTTTGGGATCTTCCTTGATGATTTCGTTGAGGATGGCGGTGCGGATCTTGTCGTCCATGGCGTCGATGTAGGCGAGAACCTGCTGGGTTCCGGGGCGTGAGGAGGGGGAGGAAGGTGAGGCGGTGGAGGGTTCGGGGCCGGTGGAGGGGGCTTGCGGGTTGGCGGAGGGCGGGGCAGCGACGGGTGCCATGGAGATGCCGGGGACCTGGACGGGTTGAATGCCGGCACCGTCGAGCATTTGCATGAGGACGGACTTGGCTTCCTTAGGCTCGAGCTTGGAGAGCACGGTGAGGGTTTTCTGGAACTGCTCGCTACCGACGGTGGCGAGGTTCTGTTGAATCTGATCGGCGTGGGCCTTCTGGGCGTCGCGGAGTTGCTTCCAGTCGGAGTCGAGCTTCGCACGCTCGCTGGAGAGGCTTGCGCGGAGGTCCTGGACTTCGCGCTTGAGGCGTTCGGCACGCTGGCGGTCGAGTTCCGTGGCCTCGAGGCGGGCCTCGAGCTGTTCGGCGGCGGTGAGTGGGGCCTGATTCTCTTTGCGGGCGGTTTCTTCTTCGGCTTTCTTCTGTTCGAGGGAGGCAAGTTCCGCGGCGGACGCGGCCTTCTCGTCGGTGATAGTGATCGTGAGAAGCTCGCGGATGCGGCGGGCGCGGTCGTTGTCGAGACGATCGGACTTCACGAGCCACGCGCCGAGCGCAACCAGGGCGATGAGATTGGCGAGCGCGGCAACGCTGAGCGCGGTCCAGAGTGCCTTCATGATTCAGTCTCCCGTCGGGCTGCGCCCATGACCATGATTTCATCGAGCGCGGCGGCTTCGGCGTGCTTCTGTTCCCACCCCCACTCTTCGAGCCGGCGCTCGCGGAGGCGTTCGACGGCCTTGCGGCGGGTGGTGGCTTTCAGGAGTTCGCGTCGGGCGATCTCGACACGTTGGTGCACACCGGCGAGGCGGAGGGTGGCCTGCTGGGCGCGTGCAACCGCGTGGAGGGCGGCGTTCGCTTGGAGGCGGACTGATCGCAGGTGGACAGGGGCACCGGGGGCGAGGCGTTCTCGCATCTCTTCACGTTCGGTGGAGATGGCGCGTTGGTGGCCGCGGATTTCGTCTTCGATGGCGGCTCGCTCCCTCTCGATCGCGCCGAGGGCGAGCTGGCGCGCGCGTTCTTCGGCGAGTCTTGCTCGCAGCACCGCTTCCAGTCTGAAGATGAACTTCGCCATGGCCCTGACTCAGCGTCCCTTCGTCTTGTTGAGTTTTGCGACGTAGTCCTTGCTCTCTTTGACCAGCGCGAGGAGCATCTTCCTGGCGTCGGTGAACGCGGTGGAATCACCCTTGCCCTGGCGGAGCAACTCGGAGAGCGAGCGGTTGTACTCGATCGCCGCGTCGGAATCCGGGTTGGAGCCCTTCGCGTATGCACCGATCTGAACGAGATCCTCGACCTCGCGGTAGAGCGCGAGGAGGCGGCACGCCCATCGGCGGGCCTCCTGGTGCTCCGGGTCGGTGACGTCGTCCGCGACACGGCTCACAGAGTCGAGGACGTCGACCGCGGGGAAGTGCCCGCGCTGCGCGAGCTTTCGTGAGAGGATCAGGTGCCCGTCGAGGATACCTCTCGCGGCGTCCGCGACGGGTTCGGTCATGTCATCGCCATCGACAAGGATCGTGTAAAGACCCGTCACCGCGCCTCCCTTGGCGGTGCCGGGGCGGGCCGAGATCGAGCCCGCACGCTCGAGCAGCAGCGCCATCGACGTGAACACGCTGGGTGTGTAGCCCTTCGTGGTCGGCGGTTCGCCCGCGGCGAGGCCGATCTGACGCTGGGCGTGCGCGAAGCGCGTGATCGAGTCCATCATCAGCAAGACCGAGCGTCCCTGCTCCCGGAAGAACTCCGCAACGGTGCACGCGAGCTTCGCCGCGCGCACGCGGAGCAGCGGTGATTCGTCGCCCGTCGCGACCACGACCACGCTGCGGCGGAGGCCTTCCTCGCCGAGGCTGTGTTCGATGAAGTCCTTCACTTCGCGACCACGTTCGCCGATCAGCGCGACAACGTTGACATCCGCGTCGCTGCGCCGGGCCATGGTGCCCAGGAGAGTGGACTTGCCGACACCCGGGCCCGCGAAGACTCCCATGCGCTGCCCGCGGCCGAGGGTCGTCATCAGGTCGACTGCGCGGACTCCCGTGTGCAGGGGCGACACGATTCGCGTGCGGTCCATGGCATTCAGCGGTGCAGGGTTGAGCGGGCGACGCACGATCTCGCCCACCGGGCCGCGGCCGTCGACCGGACGTCCGAGGCCATCGATCACGCGCCCGAGCAGGCGGGTGCCGACCGCGCCGCTCTGGGTCACTTCCTCTCCCACGACGGCGTCGCCCTCGCGTACGCCCTCGGTCTGACCCAGGAGCATCACGATCGCGCGGCCGTCACCGAACCCAACGACCTCGCCCAGCAGGGGAGAACGCACCACGCCCGGGTCGTGCTCGAATCGAACCAGACTTCCGACGGGAAGCGGGAGGCTCTCGACGTGAACGCTCAGCCCGCGAACCGCGGAGACAACACCGACGACTCGCATCGGCTGCACGTCACGCAGTCTCTCGCGAACGACGTCGACGATCACGCCTGCGGCCCGCCTTCCGTTTCAGGTCCCAGGGGCATGATCGCCGCGGCGATCCGGTCGAGCTGAGTCCGCACGGTCGCGTCAATCCAGCCGCCGCCGGAGGACCGCACGCGGCACGAGCCTCGCTCCACGCTCGCGTCCTTCTCGAGCACCACGTGCGTCGAATCGCCGACGAGATCGGACATGCGCGGGAGCGCTTCTCTCACCACCGCCTCGTCCTCGGGGTTCACGCGGATCGACAGTCTGCCGCAGTTCATCGCCAGTCGCACCGCCGCCGCGACCTGCTCGACGACCAGACTCGGATCCGCCGACACGGCCCGCTTGACGACGCGGGAGGCGATCTCCATGGCGAGGCGGACCACCTCGTTCGCGGCCTCCTGCTCGAGTTCGGCGCGGATCGCCCGGAAGCCGTTCAGGCCCTCTGTCCAGCCCGCGTCGAGCGCCTGGATCTTGGCGCGAGCCTCAGCCAGCGCCGCGGCATGGCCCTCCTTGCGTCCCTGGGCGTGGCCGGCCGCGCGACCCTCTTCCGCGCCCTTCACGCGGCCTTCTTCGCGAGCGCCCGCGAGGATCTTCTCTCGCTCGGCCTTCGCGGCGAGGATGATCCGCTCCGCCTCGGCCTGTGCCGCGAGCTTAACGCGACGGCCCTGTTCGGCGAGGTCACCGAGGTCGAGAACGATGGCGTCCTTGACGTACGCCTGCGCCGCGGTGTGCCGAATGACCGCCATCCTCTTCCCTTCTCAGAATCCCGATCAGACCAGGAGTTCGCCCTCGCCGCCACGACCTTCGATGACAACGTCGCCGCTCTCCTCGAGCCGGCGCACGATATCGACGACGCGCTGCTGCGCGGCCTCGACGTCGCTGACCTTGACGGGTCCCATGTACTGCATGTCCTCGCCGATGAGTGCGGCCGCACGCTCCGACATGTTGCCGAAGATCTTCTTCTTGAGTTCTTCGGAAGCGGTCTTGAGCGCGAGGGCGAGCTCGCTGTTGTCGACCTCCTTGAGGACGGCCTGGATTCCCTTGTCGTTGACCATCCGGATGTCCTCGAAGACGAACATCAGCCGGCGGATCTGCTCGACCAGGTCGGGGTCCTCGGCTTCGAGCCCCTCAAGGATCGCCTTCTCCGTCGAGCGGTCGGCGAGGTTGAGGATCTCGGCGACCGTGGGGACGCCGCCGGCCTTCTCCATGTTCTGCATGAGCATGCTGGAGAGGCGGCTCTCGAGTCCACGCTCGACCTCGCGGATGACCTCGGGGTTGGTCTGCTCCATGTTCGCGACCCGCTTGATCACCTCGAGCTGCTTCTGCATCGGAAGCCCGCCGAGGATCTCGCTCGCCTTGTGATGCTGAAGGTGGCAGAGGATCAGCGCGATCGTCTGCGGGTGTTCGTCCTGGATGAACGTCATCAGGTTCTCGCTCTCGGCCCGCTGCAGGAACGAGAACGGCGTCTTCTGCACCTGCGTCTGGATCTGGCCGAGCATGCGCTCCGCGGCCTTCGGATCGAGCGAGTTCTGGAGAATCTGCTTCGCGTAGTCGAGGTTGCCCTCGTTCATCGCGTGGCTGGCGACCGTGATCGAGTAGAACTCCTCCACCACCGCGCGGTGCAGCTCCGGGGGAACTCGCCCGAGCGCCGCCAGTTCACGTGTCACTTCCTCGACCGCCTCCGCCGGCAGGCTCTTGAGCACCGACGATGCACTCTCCGGCCCGACGGCCAGCAGCAGCACCGCGGCCTTGGTGATCCCGTCGATCTGCGTGGCGTCACTCGGCAGTTTCTCGTTCGGCTTCCGCGCCATCGATCACTCCTCCACTTCGATCCAGCGGTTCAGCAGACGTGCGGCCATCGAGGGGTTCTCCTTGATCAGCGAGCCGATCTGCTCCAGCATCTGCTGGCTCTGCAGCTGACCGTCGTCGACCTCGATGCCCGACAACGCGTCCTGCGCCGCTTCCGCCTCGCCGATGACATCCGACGACGACTCGAGCGCGGGCGGCAGCCCCACGAGTTCCTCAGCCGTCGGCATCTCGGTCTTGCGACCCGCCTTCTTGACCATCACGATCATCATGCCCATCGCCGCGACGCCCAGCACGCCCAGCACCAGTTTGTCGATCATGCCGCCCCCCAACGCCAGAATCCCACCCCCACCACCGGTCCCCCCGCCGCCCAACACCCCGCCGCTCGCCGCCGTCACCGGCATGTCGCCCGGGATCATCGAAACGCTAATCATCTCCTCGGCCAGCGCCTTCATCGCCGCGGCCGTCACGTTCTGGCCGCTTTGCACCATCAACGCCCTCAGCTGAGGAACCAGACTATCCACAATCATCGGTTTGATTGAGGCGATGAACTTCTGATCCACCTCGGCATCGGTGGGTCCTGCCGGAGCGGTACCGGTGTTAGGGGCTGCGCCCGCCGCGCTCTTCACGAGGCTGGCCACATAACCACGGGGGACGTTCACGCTGACCGCCACAAGCGTGGGATAGCCCTTTGGGTCGGTAACCGTTTCGGTCTTCTGCCCGACGTGCACATCGTTCTTGACGGTCGATTCTTCGGAGCTTTCGTTGGTTCCGCTCCCACCACCCTGCACGGTGACGTCGGCGGTCTGGTTCGCGGTCACGCCCGGCGTCCCCGCGGAGGAGGACTCGCTGGTCGACGAGATCGTCTTCGTCCGTTCCTTCTCGAGAGACACGGTGCCCTGCTTCTCGGGTGAGAACGCGATCACCTGGCTTTGCGACCGCTTCACATCCACCTGTGCCGTCACGGCGATCACGACGCCGGGGATGTACGACAGCAGATCCTGGAACTTGTCGCGCACGTTGGTTTCGACGCGCGACGCGTGCTCGAGATAGGTCGTCGCGAGTTGGTCGCTGTCGCTCGTGGGACGGTGCTGCCGGCCCTGCGACGCGTCGATCACGCGGATGTTGCTCAACTCAAGCCCCGACACCGAACCGGCCACGACACCGGCGACCGCGTTCACCATCCCCTGGTTCATCGGCGACCCGTCGCGCGTCCGCACTGTGATCGCCGCGGTAGGCACCTTGGTCTTCGGGCCGAATCCCGCCTGCTGCGGCAGGTCGATGAGCACCTGCGCGGTCTTGATGTTCTGCATCAGCATCAGGCACTTGTTCAACTCGTTCTGCAGCGCGACCTGGTAGAGCTTGTCGTTCTGCTGACGCGAGTTTGTCCAGCTCTGCCGCTGGAGGATGTTCTCAAAGAGCAGGGCCTTCTCACCCGGGGCCACAAACCCGTCCTCAAGGAGTGCCGCGCGGGCCTGCACCTCATCCTCGGCGTTCACGACCAGCTTGCCACCCTCGGGGTACGACGCGATCCCCACCATCCGCAGCTTGGACGCCGCGCGTTCAAAGTCCGCCGGCACAAGCGTGGGCACCGGCGCAACCCGCGACGCGGTCCCCGCGTACTGGGAAACGAGGAACAGCGTCATCACCAGAATGACGCTGAGCGAGCCGATCAGCAGTTTTTGGGTCGCGTTGAGCCCCGAGAGCTGCTTCGCGATGTTGGCGACGATGCGCCTGAGCTGTTCCATCGAGCCGGCCTCCATGCCCTGTCAGCCGCGCACTCCTTGCGCGATATCGGGTGACGCCATTGCGCGTCGCGCCGATCCGATCTGTTTCGGCTGCATGTGGTCGCTGGCTTGAATGGCAATAGCGCGATGGTCCGAGAACTGGCCGGACGGCGGGTCAGACCCTCATCTGCTTCACCTCGTCGTACGCCTCCATGACCCGGTTCCGGAGGGCCTGGAGCATCCGGAAGGCGTCGTCGGCCTTGCGGGTCGCGTCGATGACACGTTCAACGTCGGTCCGTTGTCCGGTGAGCACATCTTCGACCGCGCGGGTCGCTTCCTGCTGCGCGCGATTGACTTCATCAAGGTTCTGCGCGAGCAGCTCCTTGAAACTCGGGCCAGTCCCCTGGCCACCTTCCTGTTGCCTGGAGAGATCAGGGCGAACGGGGAAGTTCCCGCCTGCGCCGCCGATGAGTCCAAGTGGATCCGCCATTGCCAATCTCCAAGGGCGCGGCACACCGGTGCCAAACCGCCCGCATCATACCTCAGCCAAGCAAACGCAGTGCCTGCTGGATCATCACCTTGGTCGCCTCTGCCGCGACCGCGTTGGCTTCGTACGCCCGGGTCGCCTGGATTGCGTTGACCTGCTCCAGCACGGGGTTTACGTTCGATTCCTGCACGTATCCCGAGTTCGGACCAGACTTGAGGGCCCGCGGGTCACCCGGGTCCCATCGCAAGTTGAAGGGGGTGGGGTCGTCCTCGATTCGCGCAACATGCACGCCGTACTTGCGCCCCTCGGCGGTACTTGCGCTCGCGTCTCCGGGTTCAAAGAACACCATCTTCGCCCGGTACGGAGTCCCGTCGGCGTTGACCGAGTGCCGGTTGGCGACGTTCGCGGAGATTGCGCTCAGCCGCGTGCGTTGGGCGATCATGCCGCTGGTGGAGATATCGAGCAACCCGTACACGTCGACCTCCTGTCACTCAAGCACGTTGGGCAATCGCGGCCCGGAGCAGCTCACCCTGCTGCCGGAGCACGTCGGTCGCGAATCGAAACTGCAGGCCGTTTTCCGCGAGGTTCTGCATCAACCGCTCCATGTCGCGGTTGTTGCGATCGTGGTAGAGGATCCCCTGGCCGTCCGTCCGTGGGTTCAGGGTCGAGAATCCGCGCGGGCCCTTCACAAGTTCCCTGGTCTCCGGCATTTCGAACACCCCGACGTCGCTCCCCTGTGCGGACTCGCGGCGGCGGTCCACCGCCTCCCGCAGGGCCATCTGGAACCCCGGCACGGAGACGTCCCGCTGCTGGTAGTTCGGGGTCTGCATGTTCGCGATGTTGTTGACGATCAGCCGATGCCGGCCCGCGGCGAAGCTCTGCGCTTCCGTCAGCGCTGGCCTGGCCCCGAAGTTCATCAGATCACGAATGAGCATCGAGGATCCCCTCGCGAAGGGTGTGCCACTTGGCTGCCGAGTCCGGGGGGCCGGTTCACAGTGTCTCGGCGACCAGCTTCATCTCTTTCCACTTCTTGAGCTTCAGGCCCAGAGTCCGTACCCCGATGCCCAGGGCGGTCGCGGTCCGTTGGCGGTGGCCCTTGAAGCGTTCAAGGGTGCGCACAATGGTCTCGCGCTCGATCTCCTCGAGCGTCTTGTTCGGGTCGATGGGCAACTCCTGGGGCGTCGGCTTCGGCTCGATGATCTGCGTCGGGGCGAGCATCGGCGTGGCCCGGATCTTGAGCCACGGCTCGAGCAGATCACGCGGGATCGGGGCGCCCGAAGACCCGGACAACACCACCGCCCGCTCGCAGATGTTCTGCAACTCGCGGACGTTGCCGGGCCAGTGGTACTCCGTCAGGAGCGACAACGCCTCCGGGGAGAACACGAGCTGAGGGCGGCCGTCGCGGGAGCAGATCTCGCGAACGAAATGCTGCGCGAGGTCGCCGATGTCGTCTCGACGCTCGCGGAGCGGCGGGAGGTGCATGGGGAGCACGTTCAGGCGGAAGTAGAGGTCCTGGCGGAAGTTGCCCTTCTCGACCTCGGAGGGCAGGTCTCTGTTGCTGGTGGCGACCACGCGGACATCGATGCCGATCGAGGTGCTGGAACCAACTCGCTCGAAGGACCGTTCCTGAAGCACGCGGAGCAGTTTGGCCTGGATCTTCGGTGAGACCTCGGAAACCTCGTCGAGCAGCAGTGTTCCGCCGTCGGCGAGTTCGAAACGCCCCTTGCGGGTGCGATCGGCGCCAGTGAACGCCCCACGCTCGTGGCCGAAGAGTTCGCTCTCGAGCAGCGACTCGGACAGCGCCGCGCAGTTCACGGCGAGGAAGGGACCACCCCGGCGCGAACTCATCTCATGGATCGCGCGCGAAACGACTTCCTTGCCCGAGCCCGACTCGCCGCTGACGAGCACAGTGCCGTGAGAGCCAGCGACCGCCGCGAGCTGCGAGCGAACGCGTTCGAGCGCGGCGCTGCGACCGATGAGGCGATCGCCGCCCTTGCGGTCCGGCACAGCGGTCTCGGTCTTCGCGGCCCGAAGAACCGCGTTCTCCCGCACGAGCCGCCGGTGCTCCGCGGCACGCTTGACGCAGATGATGAGTTCATCGCCCTCGAACGGCTTCGTGAGGTAGTCGAACGCCCCGAGTTTCATCGCCTTCACGGCTGTCTCGATGGTGCCGAACGCGGTCATGAGGATGACCGGAAGCTCGTCGTCGAGCTGCCGGACCTTCTCGAGCAACTCGATGCCGGTCATGTTCGGCATCCGCATATCGGTCACGATCGCGTCGGGCCGGCGAATGGCGACCTGCGCAAGCGCGGCCTCCCCGTCCGGCGCGGAAGCGACCTCGAATCCCGCACGCTCCAGCGTCACGACCACGCCATCCCGCATCATGTCCTTGTCATCAACAACGAGCACCATCGCCATCACTGGATCTCCGGGTTGGCCGCGCTGTGTGCCGCGGTGGACGGTTCAATCGGTCGCACGCTCGCAACCTCAACAATCTCGGGGAACACGATCTCCGCAACCGCGCCCCGCGCATCTTCGCGATTCCGTAACGTCACCCGTCCGCCGTGCGCGTCGGCGATCCGGTGAACAATCGAAAGGCCAAGACCGGTGCCCGCGGCACGGGTCGTAAAGAACGGGTTGAAGAGCCGTTGCACCGCGTCCGCGGGGATCCCCGTTCCCGTATCCACAACACGCAAAGCGGAGACAGCGGACTCGGCGCCCTGGGCCCCCACCATCCGTCGGCGCTCGAACTCGAACACCAGCCGGTGCCCGCCACCACCGACCTGCGCCATCGATTCGAACGCATTTCGCACGATGTTCGTCAGCGCCTGAACGGCCAGGTGTGGATCCACCGTCGCGCCGGCATCCTCGAGGGCCTCGACACCCTCCACGGCCACCCGCTCCCACCCCGGCACGCCATCGTGGCGACAGGCCTCGAGCGCCCGCTCGACGAGAGACGCCACACAGACCCGCTCGGGCCGCAGGCGGAACTCCTTCGAGAACGTCAGCACATCGCCCACGATCTGATCCAGGTTCTTCGCGGCCTCGCCGATCTTGATCGCCAGCTCGCGCTGACGCGGCAGCTCGCTCAGGTCCTGATCCAGCAATCTCGCGTAAAGCCGGATGCCCCCGACCGGGTTGCGCACCTCGTGGGCGATCCCCGCCGCCATCTCGCCCAGTGCCGCGAGCCTCCTCGATCGCTCGAGGGCCGCGTTGGCCTCGCTGAGTTCACGGTTGAGACGGGCCACTTCGCCGCGGAGCGATTCGTGCGACGCCTGCAGTTTGGCGGTCACGGAGTTGAACGAGTCCATGAGCGCGGCGAGGTCTTCGGCCGTCAACCTCGCCACCTTGGCGGGGAGTTCTGTGGTTGGGTCCGTGGTCATGGTCACGCCTCGCGGTCCTGGAGTGTGGGGGCCGCGGGGCCACCGACGCCGTATGCACCGTGAGCACGACTCGACGCCGCCAGCGTCCGCAGTTCCGCCGCGAGTTGATCCTTGATCACGCCGAGCCTGGCGATCTCGCTCCGGTCCTCCGCGGCGATACAACCCGCATCCTCGGAGATCGCCCGCATGCGCTCCCGCTGTGCGACCGACGCGACGGAGGCGAGCTTCACGACCCGGGCTTCGGCGTCTGCGAGTTGGGCGATCAAACGCTCGCGGCGATCCATGACGTCGGCGAGCACCCCCGCGTCGCCGCCGGCGACAGCCTCGAGTTGCTGAGCGAGCAACGACCTCAGGTCGGCGAGCAACCGCTCCTCCGTGCCGAGGCATTCGTCAAGCTGCTGTGCGTCTGTTCGAGTCCGTGTTCCGTGGGTCATCCTGACCTCCGCACGCCTTCCCCGGCGCGGCAACTCCGCCTTCGGTCATCCTCCTCCGCCGGTGCTCGCCAGAGCCCCGAGTTTCACCTGTGAATCCAGCCACCGCTCCCAGTCCTTCCGCGACATCGGCAGCGTCGGATCGTCCCAGACGCTCTCCGGCAGTGACTCGTAGAACCGCTTGGCCCGCGCGTTGGCCGTCTGTGCGCGGTCGAGCTGTCCCTGTGCCACCAGTGAGTTCACGATCTGCATCATCGCCACGAGCGCCGCCGGATCACGGGGATACCGCTCTTTGGCGCCGTCGTAGTAGCGGATGGCCGCGTCATAGTCCTTCAGGTCGAAGGCGCAGTCTCCCATGTAGAACGCGGAGTTCCGCTCGTACAACTCCTCGAGCGCCGTCTTGTGCTCAAGGCCAGCGAGCGTCGTCTCTACTTCCTCGTACACGGCCAGGGCCTTGCGAAGCCGATCGAGCCGCTTCTGCTCGAGGTCCCGCCGCTCACCCTCCGGACGGTCCTCACCGGCCAGGTCTTTCGCGATCGAACCGGCCGAGAGGCGGTAGCTATCCCCGAGTTTGTAGCGTGCGGCGTGAACCCGATCCGCGATGCCGTCCTTCTCCGCCCGCTGCAGGTATTCCTCGAATCGCTCGACGGACCGCTCGTACTGGCCGGTGCGGTAGTAGTACTCGCCGAGCTGAAGGAGTGCACCACGGAACGTGTCGGTGCGCGTGCCGCCCACAGCGCCCGATACGACACCGGTCAGCAGCCGCTCCGCGTCTTCGTCGTTCTTGTCGTCGCCGTCGAGAAGATAGGTCTGGGCGAGCGGCACGATCGCGGCATCGGCCCACGACCCTGTGCCGTCTACCTCGCGCCCCTCGATCAGAGCCTGATAGGACTTGGCCGCCAGTTCGAGATCGCCCCGGGCCTGGAACGCCTGCGCGAGCCTGAACCGTGCTTCCGCGTTCCGCAGATCGGACGGGAAGTCGAGCGCGAACTGCTGGAACGCGGTCACCGAGGCATCCAGGTCACCCGCGCGGTCGAACGCGTCCGCCGCCGCCCAGAGCGACTGGCCGTACGCGGCGTTGTCCGTCTGGACCACCTTCGCCGAGTGCCTGCGGTAGTACTCGCCCGCCGAAACAAAGTGCGTCCTGGCCTCGCGCTGGGTCGCCGGGTCCACGTTGGCGAGCGTGATCGCGCTCGAACCCGCCGCCTCGACCAGCACGCGCTCGGCCATCCGCTTGTGGACTTCCGCGAGCGCCACACACACGTCGGCGCCGGCACCCTCCCCCCCACTCACCTTCTCCGCGAGTTCGCCGAAGCGAAGGGCGTTGTCGAACGCCTCCTGCTCGAACTGCTCGCGATACCGACCGAGCAGGCTCGCCACGATCTCGCCGACCCCGGTCTCCCCCATCTCGCTCCCGGAGGACACGATCCCCAGCAGCCGCTCGTAACTCACGAACGCGTCCTCGAGAAGCTCCGGCCGCTCGAGCGAGAATCTCGCGTTCAGTTCCGCCAGACCGAGCAGGGCCCCTGCCAACTGCGGGCTGTAGCTGAATCGCTCCACGATCGACGCGTACCGGTCCTTCGCCGCCTGCACGCCATCCTCGCCCTGATCCCGCTCGATGCCCGCACGCAGCACTTCGACCGACGCCATCAACGGGTGCTCTTCGCCCAGAAGCCCCGCCGCAACTTCCAGCTGCGCGAGCGCGTGCTCACCGTCGTTCACCGAGACGTACGCCCTCGCCAGCGCGACGTGCACCTCGCCGCGAACCTCTTCGTTGCCGGATGACTGATCGAGGCCAACCAGCGCGCGAACGGCTTTCGTGATCGCGTCCTCCGCGTAGCCCTGGCGGACGAGCAGCGTCGTCTGACGCGCGATCGTCCAGAGCTTCACGTCATCGGAGATCCCGCGTTCCGCGAGCAGCGCGTTGAGCAGGTCGAGCGCCCTCGACTCGTTGCGCCGCTTGCCACCGATACTCTCTTCGATGATCCGCTGGATGATCTCCGTACGCTGCGACTTCATCTCATCCGACAGCGACTGCACGTACGCCAGCGACTCGTCGATCTCTTCCTCATCGAGGTGCGCGTTCGCGAGGAACCACCGATCCATCTCCTCGAGCGTCGCGTTCACCTTCTTGGCTTCTTCGTACTCACGGATCACGTTCCGGTTGTTCTCCGGACGGTTGATCCCCAGTTCCTTCTGCCCCTTGTAGAGCGACCTCGCGCGGATCAGATGAAAATCGCGACGCTGCTCCGGGCTCGCCGCCTTCGCCAGCTTCGGCAACACCTTCGTGTTGAGAATCTCGATCGCCTCTCCGTACCGCCCGTCCTTCTCCAACGACTCTGCAACCGTCAGGTCCCCGCCAACCTCGGGCTTCGGCGCGTGCTTCACCGCGTACACCAGCCCCGAAACCAGCAACCCACCGGCCAGCACCAACACCGGAACCTGCCACAGGTCCTTCCACCTCGGCGCACCGACAGCCCCGACCGCTTGCGCGGGGGCTCCGCCCTCTCCGCCGGGATTGGCTTGCGACTCAGTCAACTGTTCCTTCCATCGACGTCTCGACCCGCGCGGCTTTCGCGCATCCTCGCGAACTCAGCCAACTTGTTATCGGGCGACTCGCGCAGACGACTTCACAAGTGCGCAAGAATATCCGAACGCACCGTACATCATGCGAACAATCAGGCCTCGTCGTCGCTCTCGGCCTCGTCTTCGTCCGGAAGGACCACCACAGTGCCCGCGAGCTGGTCCGGACGGCCCCGCCCCTCGGAGTCCAGCGCCCCGAGGATCGCCAACGGGAAGGCGACCCACTTCAGGGTGTTTCGGAGGAGAATCCGGCCGAAGGATGCCGCGCGAGGGATCGGCTGACCGGACGCGTCGGTGGTGACGTGGATCACCCGCAGCCCCAGGAGCAACTTACCCGGGGTGCGGCCACCGACCGATTCTCCCGTTACCCCGAGCACGAAACAGCAGACCAGCGCGCCGGTCAGGAGATCAAAGAAGGTCAACCGGTCGGGGTCCATCGCACCCATGTCATCGCCGAGGGCACGGAAGACAAAGTGCGAGATCGCGAGCGAGAGCCCGATGTCGAGCGACGCGGCCATCATCCGACGCATCGTCCCCGGGAGCGAGAACCCGTACGGAAGATGGAACGCTCGCTTGTCTTCGGGCCTCAGCACGAACGCCAGCGTCGAGGCCGTGACCACGATCAGCACGAACACAAGGAACCGGTACTCGCTCCGCGACACCGGCCCACCGAGCTTCAACTCGCCCTCGTACACCACGAGCCCCTGGTCGAGGTCCAGCTCCCATCCGATCCTGGCGAACGAGCCGCTCGCATCATCGGCGGTCCACGCCACAAAGACGTGATCGACGTCGTCGAGGACGAGGGTCGCGGCACGCCTCGGGGCCCGCTCGATCTGCTTCCACTCAGCGTCCTCCGCCAACCGGCGGACGCCCAGGCCGTTCTTCGCGTCCCACGCGACGAGCCACATCGCGTCGCCGGTGTCGAGCACCTTGTCGATCTCGCGACCATCGAGGCGTGGAAGCGGGATGTCGTCGCAGGTCCATGCGAGCGGAAGATCGCCCCGTGGCGAATCCCACGGCGTTGAAACGGCGTCCTCACGCGCGGCCTGGGAATCTCGCGACGGCCACTGGAGCACCACGGTCCAGCGGCTCCAGCCACTGCTCCCGCGAATCAGGAGCCGTGCCGAGTGGACGGCCTGATGAACATCGACAGCGATCGCCTCGCTCAACTGCGAAGCGAGACCTTTCGGCGTGAGGATGCGCCGCCACTCATCGTCCGCGAGCAGCCACACGGTCGCATCGGCGCTGTCGCGGAGTATGGCGAGGGGGCCGCGTTCGCTCGCGCCGAAGCCCAACAACTCTCCCTCGCCCGGAAGAACACCGACGAGTTCGATCCCGCCAGCGGGGAGCGTCGTCCATGATCCGGCCCGATCCCGCACCGCGCGAACCCGATAGACCCGCCGGCCGCCTTCTGCACCCGGCGTGTCCGCGCCGAACACGAGGTAGAGCGCGTCTTCGACGGCCGCGAGCGCAATCGGGAGCGACTCCAGCGGCATGGCGAATCGCGCCTGACCGGGGACCGAAAGCCCACGCGGCCGGCTCGCGATCTCGATTTCGTCCGGGGCCTTCCGCGGCGTCACGTGCATGAGCGCCCACGGCGAGACGGAGTCCGTCTGCGTCACAAACCAGCCGTGCGACGCACAGGATTCGCCCGCGACGCTGCTCGCCGCGGGCAGCGGATCAACGCCCGCCCACGCGCGACCGATGGCGACCAGCAACGAGAGCAACACCGCCAACGTCTTGAGGTTCACGGCTTCTTCTCACCCGCGGCGGCACCGCGCGGCACCCACTCGTCAAGGTTCTCGAGAGGGTCGATCCCGTACCGCTCGACGAGCGTCTCGAAGTCGAAGTTCACGTCCTTCTGTCGCTCCGCCGGGTTCTCTGTGCCGGAGAGCCGGATCGTCATCCGGGTGCGCTGCGCCGGGATCTCGACCTCAAACACACTCGCGGCCCGGGGCTTCGCGATGGTGTTGCCGCGGACGGGGACGACGACGTATCGCGAGAGATCCGCCGCAACAGCGAGGTCGCCGAACTCGTCGACGAGTTCGATGCGGGCGGGCTCAAACGTCACGGGGTCGAGCTCGAGTCGCTTGACGCCACGAAAGGCGGGTAGAACCACGCGAACGCGGGCGCCGTCGTCGGTCCAGGAAACTTTCGCCGGCGCGGTCGGATCCAGCGGCACGATGCCGAGCAGTTCCGCGAGGTCCGCGGGCTGCACCGGGACGCCAAAGCGTTCCACGACTTCGCGGCGGGCTTTCGCGTGCGTGCCGTACCAGCCTCTGTTCTGTTCGGCGACATCGAACCACCAGAAGCGCTCGTCGTTCGATCCCATCACGAACAACGTGGAGCCGACCTTGTCGATCCGCAGATTCATCGAGCACGGCCGACGAAACTGCATGTACCCCTCGATCTGATCCGACCGCATCTCCCCGTTCTCGTCCGGGCGCGTCACCGCGAGATCGGCCTGCGCCGCAACGCGGTCGAGCTTCGCGACGCGAGCGTTGTACCGGGCGGAGATCTCACGATATCCGGGAGTCTGCGTGCGTTTGCGGATTGGCTGGGCCGAGGTGTCCTCGCCTCCCCCACCGCCCAAGGTGGCGCAGCCTGCCACCAAGGCCGTGAGCACCGCGATCCCGAAGAGTCGCGACACGCGGGCGAGACTCATGCGGTCCCCTTCGCCGCGGCGGCATCGGATGCACCGTCCACAGGCACGATCTGACCGAGTTGCTCCATCGCATCGGAGATCATCTGCTCGTCCAGCCCGGGGTCGACGACATCGATCGGGGCCTGCTCGAGGGACGCACCCTTGGGCAGCACCTTCATCCCGGCCGCGGTCGCGGCGAGGCACCTGAGCGCACGACGCCTGACCAGGAGAAGCGCGAGCAGATACCGGAAGCAGAGTTGCTTCGGCTCCGTGGCGGCGCCCAGCTCCTCGAAGAGTTCGAGCAACTCCGGGTCGCTGAGCAGTTGCTGCTTCTTGGTCTCGCCGGGCTGGTACTGCGTGCGCCAGAGCCCAAAGAGCCGCAGCGGCTCGGCGGGCCGTGCACCCTTGTCCCACGCCTGGGCGCAGAAATCCAGCCGTTCGAAGGCCTGGTTGCCCTCGCGCTCGCAGAGGGTCGCGACGATCGTCTCGCCGGTCTGGAACTCCCGACCGCTCGCGGCGCAGGTGCCGGGCGAACGAGAAACGCTGTAGCTGGATGCTGCGAATGCCATCGTGCCAGTGTAGGTGGAACCCGCGCCGACCGGTTCAACACCCAATGCGGAATGTCCGCTGGGGCGTGCCCCCCTCACCGACGTCGAACCGCATGGTCTTCCCGCACTTGCCGCAGCGCGCGAGGTAGAAGTCCCCCCCCACCGCCCGGAATACCAGTTGGTAGAGCCCCGCGCACTCGAACCAAACCTGGATCGACGGCCGGCCTCGAGGGTCCGGGGCCGGGGGCTGCTTCCCTTCGATGATGTCGATTCCGCCTGAGGCCATGACAGTTCATCGGCAGGGAACGGTTTCGGATTGCAGCGGCACCCAAACCAAACATAACCCTATCCGATTCTCGCACTCTTGGTCGTGTGGAAGCCCGATCGGGGGCGACGTAGAGTCCATTCTCGCCTTTGTACCACCGGCGAGCCGATTCACTGTGAGGTCCGGTGGTGGCGGACTCTGAAGGAACCTTGTTCCCGACCATGTTGGCTGCGCCACTCACCGTCCTCGCCGATCCACCTCCGCCCCCCACCGCCATCGGTCTCATCGCCGGCGGCGGGCGGCTGCCGATCGTGATCGCCCAGTCGCTCCGCGAGGCGGGCCACGCGGTGCACGGGCTGGGCCTGGCGAATCAGTTTGAACCCGAACTCCCCCCCCTGTGCGACTCCTTCCGGGAAGTTGGCGTGCTGCGGATCGGGAGTTGGGGCCGGATCCTGAGCAAGCTCGGGGTGCGGCACGCGATCATGGTTGGCAAGGTGGACAAAGCGAAGCTGATGCACGACCCGCTGCGGGTCCTGAAGAACGTGCCGGATCTGAGGACGATCATCAGCTGGTACAAGCACCTCAGGCAGGACAAGCGTTCTGCCGCGGTGCTCACGGTGGTCGCCAACGAACTTGACAAGTGCGGAGTGACACTCTTGGACTCCACCGCCCCGATCCCGCAGGAGCTGGCCTCCGACGGGGTGATGACCAAACGCCAACCGACCGCCGCGCAGCGGGCGGATATCGAGTTCGCATGGCCGCTTCTGGCCCAGACGCTCCGGCTGGACATCGGCCAGGCGATCGCGGTGCGAGAGCGCGACGTGATCGCGGTCGAGGCGGTTGAAGGCACGGACCGGATGATCGAGCGTTCGGGTCAGCTCTGCCGCAGCAAGGGGTGGACGCTGTGCAAGGGCGCACGGGCGGGCCACGACCGGCGTGCAGACGTGCCGACCGTCGGCATCAACACGATCAAGAACCTGCACCAGTGCGGCGCGGGGTGCCTCGCGCTCGCAGCGGGCGATGTGATCATGCTCGACAAGCGGAAGATGATCGAGCTGGCCGATGAGCTCGGCGTTTCGATCGTGGGCGTGCCCGCGGCGCACAGCGCCGGGCTTCTGTGAGCGAGAGCCCGTACGTCGGGAGGGGTGGACTGAAGTTGCGGCACGCGCTCGACGCGTTCGGGATCGACGTCACGGGGTTCGTGTGCGTGGACCTGGGCTGCTCGACCGGTGGCTTCACCGACTGTCTTCTCCAGGCCGGGGCCTCAAAGGTGTACGCGGTGGACACGGCGTACGGCGAACTCGCGTGGAAGCTCCGCAAGGACCCGCGCGTGGTGGTATGCGAGCGGAGCAACGGCCTGCACCTTGCCCCGCGCGAGAGTCTGGATCTCGCGGTCGCGGACATGGGGTGGACCCCGCAGCGGCTGCTGATTCCCGCCGCGCGGAAATGGCTCAAGCCCTCGGGCAACATCGTGACGTTGGTCAAGCCGCACTACGAGCTCCGCGATCGGGACAAGGGTGCCCTGCCCCGGGGCGGGATCCTGGATCCCGCCGAGGCCGAGCGGATCACGAACGACGTGATCGCCCAGATGCCGACGTGGGGCGTCGAAGTGCGCGGCGTGACTCGGTCCCCGATCCTCGGCGGGGAGCACAAGGGCAAGGGCACCGGCAACGTCGAGTGGCTGGTGTGGGCGGTTCTGGCCGCAGCTAGTGAACCCGTCCGCGACGCCCGAGCTGCATCGTCCTGATCGCCGCCTCGCGAATGTCCGCCGCACTGGTGTCGAACATGAGACCGGTCGCGGGACCGAGGAGGATGGGCCTTGAGCTGGCGAGCATTTCGAGGATCTGCTTGCGCGAGACCAACTCGTTGAACGTGCGGGACTCGCCGGAGACCGGATCGGCGACGGTGAGCGGGTTACCGTTGCCATCCCCCTCGAGGAAGCCGGAGATCTCGGACATCTCGCCCGCGCGACGGGGAGCGATGTGCACGAAGCCTGCTCCGATGCCGCCGGCCGCACCGACCGAGTCGGTCCCGGTTTCACGGTGGTGGCACCCATTGCAGGAGATCATGGCCATGTTCGCGCGGCGGAGAGGGTCTGCGTTGGGCGCATCCCACACGAAGCCGGGCGGGAGTTCCGAGGCGGCGGCGCGGAAGGGGACTCCTTCGTAGGTCAGCGGCACGGACAATCCGGCTTCCTCGCTGGTGTTGATGAACGAGGCAAGGAGGTCGGTGCCGTTGAACGCGTTGGCGGGAGTGCCCTTGGCGTCGGCGGGGACAAGCCCGTCGTTGCCGAGCGAGAACTCGCGGAACTGCCAGGTGTCCGCGAGAGCGGCCTCGCCGGTGCGCAGTTGCTTGAGGGTCGTGAGGTCATCGGTGATCTCACGAAGGGCATTGTTGAACCCGTCGCCGAAGTTCCGTTCGCCCAAAGCGTGCCACCGCGTGGCCCAACTGGAAACGTCAAAGAACGACTCACCGGCCTGCTGGTACTCGAAGATCACGGTGAAGGGGAGGGGCTCGCCGGCGGCATCGATCGCGCCAAAGACGAATCGCCCCTCGCCGGCTCCATCAACCGGACCACCGTACGGGTTGGTGGCGGCGAGGTCGGTGCGGTTGACGATCGCGAGAAGCCGGAAGGGCGCGTCGTCCCAGCGAACATCCCAGAGTTCGTCGGGGATGCCCTGCTGGCCGCTGCGGGCCTTCCACTGCTCGATGATGCGGTCGCGGATCGCCGGGCGAGCGGCGATGGTCTGACCGTTGACGGTCTGGTCGGTTTCCCAGGTCAGCAGCCACCGCTTGAGCCCCGCCTGCGCATCGGCGTCGTTGGCGAAGAGCCCCCGGAACCTGCGGCCAAACGTCCACGCGCCATCGGACTCGGTCGCGTGGCGTGATTCGACCACGGAGAGGTCACGGATCATCAGTTCCTTGTCGATGACCGCCTCGCGGATCGGATCTGGATCCGGGGGAACGGGCATGAGGTCCTTGAGCGCCAGCTTGCCGAGTGACACGCGGTAGCTGCGTGTCCCGTCGGTCACCGTCACAACCCCGCTCAGCTTCGAACGCGAGTCCCAGTCCGCAGGCCCACCCGAGATTGCAATCGAGTTACCGGCGGGCGCGGCGAGGGTCACCCCGCCCGCCTGCACGCCCTCGGTGGTGATGAAAGGAACGGCGAGCGTTCCTTCGGAGATCGGATCGGCATTGAACGCGGGCTGCCAGAGTTCACGGTTGCGCCCCACCGCGCGGGTGATGACGACGCTCTCCACGCGCAGACGCGAAACACTCTGGCCCCGCTTGGTCGGCGCGAGGCTCACGGCGCCCGAAACGGCGGCGGACTGATCGAAGATCGCGAGTGCGGCGGTGTCGAAGATAAACGGACGGCGCACGAGCTTCACCGTCAGAGCGATGTTCTGCCGACCGATCTTGAACGTCTTGGTCGTCGCCGACGAGTCCTTCAGCTGACGGACGGGGCCTCGCCACTGGCCGTTGACGGATTGCTGTCCCAATGCCGCGACGGGCGCAAGCGTGAGGGCAGCAAGAGCGACGAGCAAGGCGGCACGATTCATGGAGTATCTCCGGCGGACGGTTGGTCACCCCTGACCACTGAAAGGTATCGGCGGATGGCGGGGACCACAAGAGAATCCGCCGGCAAAGGGGGGCAGAACTTCCGGGAAATCCGGGTGTCTTATCGCATCGGCGGTGTCCAAAGCAAAAGGAGCCCGCCATGATGGCGGGCTCCTGGAGTTTGAACGGAATGAGAGTCGGCTCAGGCCTGGGAAACGCCGGCCTTCTGCTCTTCAACAAGCACGGCCTTGCGGCTGAGCTTGATGCGGCCCTGATCGTCGATGTTGATCACCTTCACACGGACGGTGTCGCCGATCTTCACGACCTCGGAGACGCTCTTGACGTAGCCCTCGGCGAGTTCGGAGATGTGGCACATGCCGTCCGTACCGGGAGCCAGTTCGATGAACGCGCCGAAGTCCTTGGTGCTGACGACGCGGCCGTTGAACACGGTGCCGACCTTGATCTCGGAGCACATGGCCTCGATCTCGGCCTGGGCCGAGGCGATCGTGGCGGCGTTGCTGCCGGCGAGCTGTACGGTGCCGTCGTCTTCGACGTCGATCGTGACGCCGTACTTGTCCTGAAGGCCGCGGATCATCTTGCCACCGGGTCCGATCAGCTTGCCGATCTTCTCGGGGTCGATCTTGAGGGTGATGAGGCGCGGGGCGAGCGGGCTGATCTCGGAGCGGGGCGCCGCGATGACCTTCTCCATGATCTCGATGATCTCGAGACGGCCCTGCTTGGCCTGCTCGAAGATGCGTTCGATCTGCTCGAGGTTGAGACCACGGGTCTTGAGGTCAAGCTGGATACCGGTGATGCCGTCGCGGGTACCGGAGACCTTGAAGTCCATGTCACCGAAGAAGTCCTCTTCACCGATGATGTCGGTGACGAAGAGCTCGTTCTGGTCGTTGTCGTCCGCGAAGCGGCCGACGCTGATGCCGGCGCAGGTCGCGCGGATGGGGACGCCCGCGTCCATCATCGCGAGGCAGCCGCCGCAGACGCTGGCCATCGAGGAGGAACCGTTGCTCTCCGTGATGTCGCTGACAACGCGGATCGTGTACGGGAAGTCCTCGGGGCTGGGGAGGATCGCGAGAAGGCTGCGCTCGGCGAGGGCGCCGTGGCCGATCTCACGACGACCGGGGGCCATGATGCGCTTGGCTTCGCCCGTCGAGAACGGGGGGAAGTTGTAGTGCAGCGTGAACTTCTTGCTGTACTCGGGGATGAGGCCGTCGATGATCTGCTCGTCCTTGCCGGTGCCGAGGGTCACGGAGCAGATGCTCTGCGTCTCGCCGCGCTGGAACAGAGCGGAGCCGTGCGTGCGGGCGAGCAGGCCGGTGGCGCCCGTGATGGGGCGAAGCTGGCGAGGGCCGCGGCCGTCGGCGCGGATCTGCTGCTGGACGATGAGGCGGCGGGTGACCTTCTCCTCGAGACGCTTGAAGGCTTCCTTCGCCATCGAGCGGTTCTTGACGCTGGCGGAGTAGGTGTCGTAGGTGCCAGAGCCGTTGAGGGCGAAGTGGGTGTCGAGGAACTCCTTGCGGAGCTTGTCCACGGCCTCGCCGCGAGCGGCCTTGCCGGGGATCTGACGCGCGGCGGTCATCTGCTTCTCGCAGGCAGCGCGGGTCTTCTCGACGATCTCGGGGGTCGGCAGGTGGAGCTGACCGACGACCTTGGGCTTGCCGGCCTTGTCGACGAGCTGCTGGATCAGGGCGAGCACGTCCTTGATGTGCTCGTAACCGAAAGCAAGGGCCCCGTGGACGCCCTTCTCATCGACCTCGGCGGCGCCGACTTCGATCATGTTGATGCCGTCCTTGTGGCCGGCGACAACCAGGTCGAGGTCGGAGTAGTCCATCTGCGAAACCGTGGGGTTCAGCACGTACCGGGGGCCGTCGTCCGTATGGATGCGACCAACGCGAACCGTGGCGGTCGGCCCCTCGTAGGGGACGTCGCTCAGCGCGAGCGCGGCAGCGGCAGCGGTACCCGCGAGGACATCGCTGTCGTTCTCGCCGTCGTGGCTGAGAACGAAGACCTGAACCTGGACTTCATCGAGGAACCCGTCGGGGAAGAGCGGCCGCATGGGGCGGTCGATCATCCGCATCGTGAGGATTTCCTTCTCGCTGGGCGGACCTTCGCGCTTCTTGAAGCCACCGGGGAACTTGCCCGCTGCGGCGGTCTTCTCGCGGTAGTCGACCGTGAGGGGGAAGAAGTCGATGCCGTCGCGCGGGGCCGCGCGGACGACCGTCGCGAGGACCGTCGTCGAGGCGTAGGTCGCCATGACGGCGGCGCTGCACAGCTTCGCGATCACGCCGGTCTCGAGGATCAGCGTGCGACCGCCGATCTCACGCTCCACGCGGACGAGCTTCTCGAATGGGGGAGGAAGTTCTGCCATAGGTTCTTTCCGTTTCCTTGGGGGCGTCCGCGATGCTTCGACGAATCACGCGGTGTGTTCGTCGGACCGAGAGCGGATCCGCCCGTGCGAGTTGTTCTGGTCGCGCCTTCCGAAGGACCGTGCCGGCGAATGGCAGAAGACAAGAGGCAGCCGCACTGCGCCTTGTCCACTGCCTTCCGCGCGGCCTCCCGCGGCGGTTCACGACCGCCAAAACGAAAGCGGCCCGCGGCGTTTTCATGCCGCGGGCCGATGGATTACTTGCGGAGGCCCAGCTTCGCGATCAGCCCCTGGTACCGCTCCGGCGCCGTCCGCGCCAGGTACTTCAGGAGCTTGTTGCGACGACCGACCATCATCACCAGCCCGCGCCGGCTGTGGAAGTCCTTGTCGTGATCGCCCATGTGCTCGGCGACCGCGTTGATCTTCGCCGTCAACATGGCGACCTGAACCTCGGGCGAGCCCGTGTCGGTACCATGGACGCGGTGGGTGGTGACGACTTGCTTACGCTGCTCTGCAGAAATGGCCATTCGTTCGCATCCGATTCAAAAGAGGACTTTGGTTACCTTGGGAGGGAGGATAGGCGAGGGGTGGTACGGAATCTAGCTCCCCACGACCCCAAACACCTGTCTTACCACCCGTGGCAGTTCACGCCCTGTCCCACCCGGCAAGTACAAACACCGGCCCCGCCTCCGCATCCCGCTGGACAACCCTCCGGCCAGTAGATTCATTGGGTACACGGCGTCGCCCCCGGGGGTTCGCCTACTCCCCCGAACTGCCGCCCTTGGCCGCGATGTCCGCTTAAGAGCAACGCTCTACAGGCCACGCCGCCCGGGTCTTGACGGCTACCGTTTGCCCCATGCCAAGCCTCGCCCCCCGTGTTGTCAACCTCCGCCCCTCCGTCACCGTGGCGTTCATGAACCGAGCCAAGGCCATGAAGGCTCAGGGTCTGGACGTCCTGAGCTTCGCGGCGGGCGAACCAGACTTTGACACCCCCCAGCCGATCAAGGACACTGCGATCAAGGCCCTGCTGGCGGGGCAGACCAAGTACATGCCCACGCTCGGCGATACCGAGACCCGGGCGACGATCGCCCGCAAGTTTGCGTCCGAGAACGGGATTCCCGGGATCACTGCGGACCACATCACGATCGGCTCGGGCGGAAAGCACTCCCTCTATGTGGCCTGCCACGTGCTCTTCGACCACCCCAAGCCCGGCGAAGCGCCCCAGGAATGCGTCCTCCCGGTCCCGGCCTGGGTGAGCTACGCGCCGTTGGTTGAACTCGCGGGCGGGAAGGTTGTTGAAGTTCCGACGACCGTGGAGACGGGGTTCAAGGCGACGGCGGCACAGATCAAGGCGGCGATCACCCCGCGAACACGCATGCTGGTGCTGAACTCGCCGAGCAATCCGTGCGGAACGATGTACACGCCGGACGAGCTGCGGGCGATCGGGCGGGTGGTGGCGGAAGCGGTGGCGACGATCGCACCCGAGATGGTGATTCTGTCGGACGAGTTGTACGAGAAGATCACCTTTGGAGGGATCCCCCACTTCTCGATCGGGAGCATGCCGGAGGTCGCGGAGCGGACCATCACGCTCAACGGCCTTTCGAAGGCGTACGGGATGACGGGCTGGCGGGTCGGGTATACGGGCATGCCGGGGGAGTTCGGGCTGAAGTTCACGAACGCCATGGCGACGCTGCAGGGCCAGATCTCCACCAACATCACGTCGTTCGTGTATCCCGCGATCCGCACCGCGCTGACGGATTGTGGTCCACAGGTTGAGATGATGCGGCAGGCCTTCGCGAAGCGTGCCCAGGTGATCAACGCGAGACTGTCGAAGCTGCCGGGCGTGAAGTCATCTCCCGCGACCGGAGCGTTCTACGCGTTTCCGGACGTATCCGCACACTTCGGCAAGACGACCAAGGGCGGAAAGCCGGTCCGCAACGCGATGGACTTCTGCGAGGCGCTGCTTGCGGAGCACTTGGTTGCGTTTGTGCCGGGCGACGATTTCGGCGGCTGCGGGCCCAACCACGTCCGCATCTCGTTCGCGTGCAGCGAGGAGCAGATCAACCGGGGAATGGACCGGTTTGGCGAGTTCCTCGAGGGCCTGCGATAACGGCAAAGGTGGGGTCGCGCCGCCTGCACCGCCAGCGCGGATCACGCGCCCGATGCGGGATGAACGGCTCGGTCCGGGCCCATAACCGGCGTGTTGCGTCCGGGCAACGTCGTACATGAAGTGGACGACGGTCATGCTCGATGTTCGGGGCATGAACCCCACGGACGGCAACATCCCAGGGAACGCCGCGCGAGGGTCGCCCTCCCCGGCGCACCGTCCGACGACGCCCGAGGCGACGTACGTCCAAGTGGACCGCGTCGCGTCGCTGGTCACGCGGCTTACGGAGTTGCTCGAAGGCTCGATGCGGTGCGTCGATGCCGCCAAGACGAACATCGAGACGACGATCGCGGTGACGGGGCATGCCGCGGCGAGCGAAGCGTGCAGGCAACTGGTGGTCGCCGGGGATCAACTGGACAAGATGTCGGAACTGGTACACGCGGCGATGCAGTCGCCGAGCCAGCCGTTGGGGAGCCCGAATCTCTCGCGGTGCCGCCCCGTGCTGCTGGGCGAAGCGGTTTCGCACGCGATGGACGTGGTGCGGCCGTTGGCGACGCGGCACTCGGTGCAGATCACGTTCGACATCAGCGATGATGCCGCGCTCTCGCCTGCGGGCGGGCTGTACACGGTGGTGCTGAACGCGTTGCAGAATGCGGTGGAGGCGGTGGGCCGTCGCGGCGGCGGTGGCACCGTGCAGGTCCGGATCGCGGCGATCGCGGTGCCCAGTGCGCTGAGCTACGGCAAGGATGGCCGCACGTGGTACGAGATCACGGTGACGGACGACGGGATCGGTCCTCCGAGCGTCTCCGAACTCTCGCGCGTGTTCGACATGGGGTTCACCACCAAGCCGGGTGCTTCGGGGATCGGGCTGGCCGTCGCCCGGAGCGTGGTGCAGAGCATGGGAGGCTCGATCGAACTCCTGCCCGCGGACACGGGCCAGCGTGCCGGCCGTCAGGGCGCTGTTCTTCGCGTGCGATTCCCGTCTCCCCAGAGGCACTGATCATCCATGTCCATCCGAATCGGACCAACTTCAACCGGTGAGCGGCTGATGGTGTGCGATGCCGACGCGATGTCTCGCGACGCGATCGTCGCGTGCACCGCGGGTCGCGGGTACTCGGCGAGCGGTGCCGCGACGCTTGAGGAGGCGCTGGGCGCTATCGATCAGGCGGACGAGGAGCGGCCGTACGACGTGCTAATTCTCGATACCTCGGCGGCGAGCGAAGAGGATGTGGAGCGACTGTTCGCTGAGATCGAACCGGAGCGGCGCGGAGTGTCGCTGGTGCTGATGACGTCGTACGGCTCGGTCGAGGCGGCGGTGAGTTTGTTGCGGCGCGGGGCGGCGGATTACCTCGTGAAGCCGATTATCGATGACGAGTTGGAGCAGAGCCTGGGCCGTGCGCTCGCGCAGCGCCGGCTGCTCTCCGACAATGCGCGGCTGCGGCGGTCGCTCTCGCGCCGGGACGCGATGGAGACGATCGTCGGATCGGACCCGCGGATGCTGCGGGTGTACGAGTTGATCGGCGCGGTGGCGGCGAGCAAGTCGACGGTGCTCATGACCGGCGAGAGCGGTACGGGCAAGAGCCTGATCGCCCACGAGATTCACCACCAGAGTGTGCGGCGTGAAAAGCCGTTCGTCGAGATCTCCTGCGGGAGCATCCCCGAGACACTGCTGGAGAGCGAGTTGTTCGGCCACGTGAAGGGGGCATTCACGGGTGCTCATGCCGACAAGGTGGGCCGGTTCCTCGCGGCGAACGGGGGAACGCTCTTCCTGGATGAGATCAACTCCGCATCGGCCGCGATGCAGCTCAAGCTGCTGCGTGTGCTCCAGGAGCGGCGGTTTGAGCCCGTCGGATCATCTCAGACGATCGAGGTGGATGTTCGAGTGATCCTCGCGACGAACCAGCCGCTCGAGGCACTGGTCGCGAGCGGGCAGTTTCGGCAGGACCTCTACTACCGGATCAACGTGGTGAACATCACCCTGCCGCCGCTCCGCGAGCGCGCCGGCGACATTCCCCTCCTGGCGCGCAAGTTCCTCGAGAAGCACGCGACGGAGATGGGACGGCAACTGATCGGTTTCTCGGCCGAAGCGATGGCCCAGCTGGTGGCGTACCCCTACCCGGGCAACGTGCGTGAGCTCTCGAACGTGGTGGAGCGTGCGGCGGTCCTGGCCAAGCGGCCCACGATCACGGTCGAGGACCTCCCCCCCCACCTGACCGGCACCCTGACCCGGCCCGAGGCACCGAAGACCCCGGTGCCCGCGGATGCCGCCTGGGTTCCGATGCCCCTGGAACAGGCGCTGCTGGAGCCGGAACGGCGGATTATCGTGCGGGCGCTGGACGCGAACGGGTGGAATCGGCAGAAGACGGCGGACCAACTGGGGATCAACCGGGCAACGCTGTATAAGAAGATGCGTTCCCACGGTCTGCTGGAGGACCGGCGGTTGGCGGGTTGATGGCGGGAGAGATTGCCCCGGGGGCGGGAGCGGCGTACATTTCTTCCCCGCTCGGAGAGACAACCGGGCGGAATCGGGCGAGTGCCGGAGTGGCCAATCGGGGCAGACTGTAAATCTGCTGGTTAACACCTTCGGGGGTTCGAATCCCTCCTCGCCCATTCAAGACCTTCGCCGGGTGGCGTTGGCGTGAACTTTGGACCCCGCGTTTGCGGGGTCCGTTCGTTTTTGGGGGACGGGGTACGGCGGCTTAGCGGGAGAGCAGCGCGCGAACCCGTTCACCGAGTGTGAACTGGGTGAGGTCCTTGAGCTCGCCGGAGTCGAGGAACATGCCGCCGCAGACGGTGCACTGCTCGAACTCGATGTGGGACTGCTTGCGGTCGACCATCGTGACCATCAAGGCCTTGTCGCGCGGGCAGTAGCGGAGCATCTGCACACCCGCGCCGTCGCGTTTGCCGCCGGTGTCCGCTTTGGCGAGTTTGGCGGCGCCCTGTTTCATGCCTTCTTCGAGCTCTTTGTAGTCGAGCCAGACACCACCGCAGTCGCCGCAGCGATCGAGGGTTATCGTGCCGGCTTTGACCTTCGTCATCTGGGCGTGGCAATGGGGGCATGCCAGGTCGAAGGCGGCGTCGTGGTTGCTCAACAAAGGCTTCATAGGACTCTCCCGTGCTCGTGGTTGTATCGGTTTGTTACCGCCCTGGGGTGTAGGACTTGTCCGGGTGGGGCGGGGCTTTGGGAACATCGACGGGTTCGGCCGCGATCTTCTGCTTGAGGTAGTCGAGGGCGGCCTCCAGCTGACCGTCGCGACCTTCGAAGGTCTGCTTGGGGGTGTTATCGATCACGATGTCCGGGTCGACGCCGTGACCCTCGATGAGCCAGATGCCATCGGGGCCGTAGACGCCGATCTCGGAAGCCGTGGCGATACCTCCGTCGACAAGGAAGTTGCTCGACGAGAGCCAGATTTCGCCGCCCCAGGTCCGAGTGCCGATGACCTTGCCGATACCCAGTCGCCTGATGCCTTCCGCGAAGGCTTCGCCATCGGAGGCCGTCCGTTCGTCGCAAAGGACGACGACGTGGCCTCGGAAGGCGTACTGCATGTTCCAGTAAGGCTCGCCGACGCGGGGCTGCCAGTAGAACCAGGACTTGCGGAGGAGTCGGGAGAGGATCCAGCTGTCGATGTTGCCGCCGCGGTTGTGGCGGACGTCGATGATGAGGCCCTTGCGGTTGAAGACGGGGTAGAAGCCCCGGGTGAACTCGGCCATGTTCTCCGAGCCCATCGCGCGGAGGTGGACGTACCCGACGTCGGGGTTGGCGGCCTCGACGCGCATGCGGCGGGTGTGCTGCCACTCGTGGTAGCGGAGGTCGGCTTCGTCGTCGGCCGAGATGGGGGTGACGATGGCCTCGCGTTCGGGGGTGCCGTCCTGGGGTTTGATGGAGATCAGCACCTGGCGGCCGATCTGGTTACGGAGGATCACGGAGGGGTCGGGGACGGAGAGGGCGGGGCGGTTGTTGATGGTGGTGATGACATCACCGACCTTGGCATCAACGCCGGGCTTGGCGAGCGGGGACGCGCGGCCGGGCTCGTCGGGATCGGTGATGTAGATCCGCTCGATACGGAACCCGCCGGCCTGCTCGTCGCGAACGAGCACGCCTCCGAGCATTCCGGGGCGGATGTTGTCGTCGCCGGAGCGGAGGTCGCCCCCGCGAACGAAGTGATGCAGAGCGGAGAGTTCGCCGACCATCTGCGAGATGAGGTCGCTGAGTTCGGCGCGGGTGGCAACGCGATCGACGAGGGGCTCGTAGCGAACGAGCATCGCCTTCCAGTCCACGCCGTGCATGCCCCGGTCGTAGAAGTAGTCGCGCATGAGGCGCCAAGATTCCCGGAACATTTGACGCCACTCTTCGCGGGGCGTGAGGGAGAACGCCCAAGCCGAGAGATCAATCTTGGCCTTGTCAAGACTGGCGGGGGCGGATGCGCCGGCATCGATGATGAACATGCTGTCGCGTTTGCGGGCGAGGAGGGTCTTGCCGTCCGCCGCGAGTTCGTAGGTCCCGCAGTCGGGCACGAGGGTCTTGACTTCGGGGTCCTTGCCGGTGATCTCGAGCACGGAGATCTCTGATTTGCCGGACTTGCGTGAGACCCAGAAGAGTCGCTTCTCGGTGACGCTAAGGGATTCGTAGTTGCCGGGGCCGACGGGGACTTCGAAGAGCCGGGCGGCAAGGCCTTCGGCGATGATCTCGGTCGCGGGTTTCTTGGGAGCATCCGCGGGCTTCTCGTCCTTCGCGTCGCTCGCCGGCTTTTTCTCGTCCTTGTCGTCCTTCTTGTCCTTCTCGGAGACCTGAAGTTCATCCTTCGGGGTGAAGGGGAAACGAAGGCCGGGGCGGAGGGCAAGGGCGTAGAGCTTGGAACGGTTGCTGAAGTATGGCTCGGGGGCGAGGGGTCCCCAGGGAGAACTCACCTCGGAGTCGAGGTGGCGATCGGAGATGAAGTAGAGCCAGTTTCCATCCGGCGAGAAGGCGGGGGAGCCGCTCATGTACCGGTCGGTGGTGGCGTTGAGCGAGGTGCCCGTCGATGTGTCGTAGAGCTTGATGTACGCGTTGAGGTTGTCGGCGTGGTTGACGTAGGCAATCCAGCGGCTGTCCGCGGACCACACGACGCCGGACATGTTCTCGTACGGGTTGAAGTCGATCTTCTTCTGCTCCTTCGTCTCGACGTTGAGCAGCCAGAGTTCCTGGTCCTTGTCGTGGTGGGCGATCCACTTGCCATCGGGAGACGGGACGCCTTCCCAGCGGAGGACCTTGCCGTCGGAGGTGAGCTGGGCTCTCGCATCGCCCTTGAGTGGAAGGGTCCAGAGTTCAACTTCGCCGCTTTCATCGGAGAGCGCGAGGATTGACTTGCCGTCGGGCATGAACCTCGCGTCGCGGTACCGCACGCCGCCGGAACGGGTGAGTTCGCGGAAGCGTCCCTGCTCGCGGGGCGCCACGAAGACCTGCCCGCGTGCGGTGAGCACGAGGCTCTGGCCGTCGGGCGCGAGGTGGGCCGCCGTGAGGTACTCCATGGGCTTGGTGACCCAGTTTTCCCGCGTCTGGTCGTAGTCGGAGTCGAGCGTGATGGACAGGGGTGTTTCAGCGCCGGTTGCGATGTCAAACAGGTGGATGTCGGCGCCGAGCTGGAAGACGATGCGACCGTTGGAGAGCGAGGCACCCTTCACATCGAGCCAATCGTGCTGCGTGTGCTGCTTGAGATCGTTGCCGGAACCGGACATGGACCAGATTTCCATGGTGCCGTCGCGATCGGTGGTGAAGTACACCCGGTCGTTCCACCACATCGGGTTGGCGCTGGTGCCGGGGAAGTCCTTCGTGAGCGGGGTTGCCTCGGCGGCGCCGTCGGTGAGCCGCCAGAGCTGCTGGGCGGTCCCGCCCTTGTACCGCTTGGTGTGGCTTCCCTGGAACTGGAGTCGGGTGAAGAAGAGGTTCTTGCCCTCGTTGTCCCAGACACCATCGCTGGCCTGGGCGAGGGGCACGAGCTCGCGCGTCCCCCTCCCGGGGTCGTTCAGGGTCAGCTGCCACGACGGGAGCGTGCTGAACCGCTCGGTGGAGGCGATGATCCGATCACCCCTCCACCCGATGACGTTCGTCCTTCGGGCATCCCACGTGACCCGCTTGGGGAGGCCCCCGTGGGTCGGCATCACGTACACCTCGGGAGGGCCTTCGTAGGTGCCGACGAAGGCGACCCAATCGCCATCTGGGCTCAGTTCCGGTGTCGACTCGTCGCCCGGATGGGTCGTGAGCCGCGTCGCGACTCCCCCCGTGGCCGGGACCTTCCAGAGATCTCCCTCGGCAACGAACACGATCAAGTCGTTGTGAATCGTCGGCTGGCGGTAGTATCCCCGAGGCACCTGGCCCGAGGCGACAGAACCCGCGACGGCGAACAACAGAACTGCCATCCACTTCTTCATGCCCCCATGGTACTGCAGGCCTGCATGGGGCGTCATCCCCCCGCCTCAACAAATCGCCCCTCGCCGGAACGGGGTCGCATGGCCCGGTACGATGCCTCCTCAAAGGAGACCTCATGAACATTCTGGTAACTGGGGGCGCGGGATACATCGGGTCGCACACCGTCAAGCGGCTCCTGGAGGCCGGCCACCACGTTGTCGCCCTCGACAACCTCTATCGCGGGCATCTCGCCGCGCTCGCGGCAGTGCGCCAGATCGCACCGAGCAGGCTCACGGTGGTACACGGTGACATTTCCGACCACGCGACGGTGAACGGAGCGCTCCGGAAGCACGGCATCGACACGGTGATGCACTTTGCCGCGCTCGCGTACGTGGGCGAATCGGTTGACGACCCGCTCAAGTACTACCGCTGCAACGTCCTGGGCCTCGTCGCGCTGCTGGAAGCCCTGGACAACTCCGGGGTCGAGCGCCTCGTTTTCTCGTCCAGTTGCTCGACATACGGCCAACCCCCGGAACACCTGATCCCGGTCCCCGAGTCGTGCCCGCAGAACCCCATGAGCCCGTACGGCCGCACGAAGCTCCACGGCGAGCACATCCTGCTGGACTACGCCGAGTCCCGTCGGCGACAGGGCCGGCCGATCTCGCTCTCGTTCCTCCGGTACTTCAACGTCTGCGGCTGCGATCCCTCCGGGCTGGTGGGCGAAGATCATGAACCAGAGACCCACCTGATCCCCGTCATCCTTCAGAATGCACTCGGCAAGCGTGACTCATTCTCCCTTTTCGGGACCGACTACCCGACGCCCGACGGAACGTGCGTGCGCGACTACGTGCACGTGACCGACCTCGCCGATGCGCACATCCTCGCGATGGAGAAGGGAACCCCCGGCATCGACGCCGCGTTCAACGTCGGTATCGGAAAGGGCTACTCCGTTCGACAGATCATCGAATCCGTGCGGCGGGTGACCGGCGCCAAGCTCACCTTCACCGAGCAACCCCGGCGCGCGGGCGACGTCCCTCGCGTCTTCGCCGACCCCACCCGCATCCGTCGTGAACTCGGGTGGGAAGCGAAGATCACCGACCTCGACGAGATCGTCGCCACCGCGTGGAGCTGGTTCTCCAAGCACCCCAACGGATACAGAGCATGAGATTCCTCTCCGTCCAGGGCCTCGCGGCGGTGCTGCTCTTCGCGCCGGCGGCCTTGGCACAGCCGGCCACTCCGCTTCCCGAGGATCCGCCGGCCGTCAGCGAGTCTCTGTTCGCATCCTTCCCCGTCCCACGACTCGACATCGTCGCCGGGCCGATGGTCTGGCCCGCACGCATCGGCTTCGCCGACGATGCCCGCGCCCGAGGCGTGATCATCGACTACGAGCCGCCCTACGAACGGCCCGCGCCGGTGCAACTCTCGACGGATCTGGCCCCCAGGCCGCCCAGCGGGTTTCGCGGCGTCGAGAAACTCCTCTCACTCGCCGGCGAGGAGCGCGAAACGCTCGTCCTCGCAGAGGGTGTCAAGGCCTGCGTCGTCCCGGTTCAGCTCATACGACCCGGAGACACGGAAACCAAGCCATTCAAAGCCGCGATGACGTTTCAGTTCGTCAGCGCGAGTTCGGTCGGCGAGATGGAAGGCACGGCTCTCGTCGCCGCGCAGCGAACAACGTTCTCTTTGCTCGACCCGTTCGGCGGCGGGGCTGCTCGCGGCACGGCGCTGGTCATGCCGGGGCTGCTGGGAACGCCACCGGGCACCGTGGACGCGCTCGTCCGCATGCTCCGCGATCAGGGGTGGGCGGTGCTGCGGATGTGGGCTCAACCCTCACGATTTACCCAGACTGTTTCCTTTGATATCGATCTCTCCGCCGACGCGGCCGCCGGGGCCAGGACGATCTCCGGCGAGTTGACCGATCGGCTCGCCGAATGCGCCTACGCGGTGCAGGGAGCCTTCGACCATGTCGAGAAGGCCCGTCCCGAACTCGCTTCTCTCCCGCGGGTCGCCGTCGGATTCAGCGGCGGCGCACTGACCATGCCGACCGTTGTCGCCCGCGAGCCCGACCGCTACGCCGCGGTCGTGATGGTCGGCGGCGGCGCTGATGCGTTTCTCCTCACGCTCAAGACCTCCTATTCGTTCGTCGGTGGCCCCAAGTACGCGTTCACGGGAGGCGAGCCGACGAACGACTCGATCCTGCGGATCGATGAGGAGTACCTCCGCATCACCCCGCTGGATCCGTACCACTGCGCCCGATTGCTCCGCGGCAAGCCAATGCTGATGATCTGCGGAAACGCGGACACGGCCGTAGCCTCCCCGCTCGGCAATCTGCTCTGGCAACAGGCGGGCGAACCGACCCGTGTCATCCGCGAGAGTGGACACGAGGCGCTCTTCTTTTCGCTCGCGTCCGAGTTTCCTCGGATCAGGGACTTCCTCGCCGACGCGACGGGCGGTGCTTCGAAATGATGCGCATCGTCGTGAGCCCCTACCACCTCACCACCCGCGAGGCCCCTGCGCTCGCGGCGTTACTCCTCGCCGACGAGGTAGTAACTCTTCTGCCCATGGGCGACGCCGGCGGAAAGGCCGTCGCGCGCGATGTCGCGGACCGTTCGGCGTCGTACCGCGAACTGGTACGGAGTTGGGCGTGGACGGAGGAACTCTGGCACTCCGGTCTGCTCCGAGGCGGTGTGGACGACAAGACCGCCGTACCCGATGTTCGCAACGCCGCCTGCGAGATCACCGACGACGAGTGGCTCTCGTCGCTGCGTCCTCTGATGCACGACCGGCTGTTCGAAGATGAACGGGCATACCTCAACGCGCTCGCCGCGGACATACTCAAGGGCGGCCCGGATCCCGGGATCACCGTGCCCGTCGCCGCGGGGCTCGACCGATTCGGGGCAAGGCACGGCGCCTTCGTTTCGCGATCTCATCCTGTCTCGCTCGCGCAGAGGGCCGAGTTCGGCCTGCTCGAGGATCGGGTCTCGATCATCGTGCCCGTGCTCCTCCAGGCGGACGCCGAGCGTTTGTCGATCGCCCGGGAGGTACTCCGCGCACCATTGGGTCATCTTCGTGCCGCGCTGGAACGCTGCGAAGCAGCACGCGGCGGCGCATCGGGCATTCGCGCGGACGACCTCCAGGCCGCGGCGGCGGCGTACTCGTTGGCATTTGGGAACTCCTCCGCTCAGCTTGCCAAGGGAAGTGAGCAGGATGAAGTTCGCATGGTCGTCGGCGATGTCGCGCTCACGTGCGGCACACTACCCGCCGACGCCGTGCTGCGTTCGAGCCTGCGTGCCCTGACCGCCGTGTCTCGGACACGGTCGTCGTCCGCCACCGACGAAAAGACGGCGGGCCTGGTTCGCAGCCCCGGGAAGCCCGTCTCGATTCTGTGTTTCAAGGTGCTGGGCGCGAGCAACAACCGGGAGAAACGATGACACCGCGATCGAACCGCCTGGCCGGGTCGAGCAGCCCCTACCTGCTCCAGCACGCGCACAACCCCGTGAACTGGTACCCCTGGGGCGAGGAGGCTTTCGCCGAGGCACGCAGGCGCAACGTCCCGATCTTCGTCTCTATCGGCTACGCGACCTGCTACTGGTGCCACGTCATGGAGCGGGAGAGCTTCGAGAGCCCACAGATCGCCGCGATGATGAACGACCTGTACGTCTGCGTAAAGGTCGACCGCGAGGAGCGGCCCGAGATCGACGACGTGTACATGGCGGCCACGGTGATGATGACCGGCCAGGGCGGATGGCCGATGAGCGTCTTTGTCGAGCCTCGGGCACTGAAGCCGTTCTGGTGCGGCACGTACTTCCCGGCGCAACCGATGCCCGGGATGGGAAATCGTCCGACCTTCCCGCACATCCTCGAGGCTCTGCACCAGGCCTGGTCTACGCAGCGAGAGGAAGTCCTCGAGCAGGCCGACACCCTCGCCGGTGCCGTAGCCGCGGAACTCGGTACACCTCGCCCCCTCCGCCCGCTTTCGCTCGACACGGTCGTTGAGGCCAGCAACGCGTTGCTCCGGATCTTCGACCGCTCTCGCGGCGGTTTCGGTGACGCTCCGAAGTTTCCACAACCCGTCTATCTCGAGTTGCTTCTCGATGTTCGCGAGGCCGCCGGGGACGATTCGACCGCGGATGCCACGGGAGAAGCGGTTCGCCGCACGCTGAACGCGATGATGATCGGTGGTCTGCACGACCAGATCGGCGGCGGCTTCCACCGCTACTGCGTCGACGGCGGCTGGACAGTCCCCCACTTCGAGAAGATGCTGTACGACAACGCGCAGCTCGCCTCACTCTACGCGCGGGCCGCGCATCACTTCGGTGACGCGTGGTTCGAGCGCACCGCCCGACGCACCATCGCCTTTGTTGAACGCGAGCTCTCGCTGCCCAACGGAATGTTCACGAGCGCACTGGACGCTGAAGTCGATGGACGCGAGGGGCTCAACTACCTGTGGCACCCGGAGGAGCTGGCCGCGACGCTCAGCGCGGACGACGCCGCGTGGATCACGAAGGTCTACGGGCTCGATGGATCCCCGAACTTCAGGGACCCCCACCACCCCCACCATCCGCCCGCCTTCGTCCCACGACTTCACGATCGCCCCGAGCGGATCGCCCGCGAACTCGAAACCGGCGAGGAAGAGTTCACCTCGCGTCTCGACCGCATCAACTCGCTGCTGCTCGCCGCGCGCCAGGCCCGCAAACAGCCCCGGCTCGACGATAAATCGATCACGTCATGGAACGCCATGATGATCGCAGCGCTGGCATCCTCTGGCGAGTGGCTCTCCGACCCCGCACTCATCGAGCGGGCGGCAAGGGCCGCAGACTCCCTGGTCGCGGTCGCTTGGTCCGGCGACCGCCTCGCCCGCACCGTCCGCGACGGCCGCGTGGGGATCGATCGGGGCACGCTCGAGGACTACGCGGCGTTGATGGGAGCCGCCGCGACGCTCGCCCGGGCCCAGCCTTCACGAAAGCCGCACTGGATCGGCCTCGCGAACGGGCTGCTCAAGTGCATCCGTGAGAAGTTCATGGACTCGGCCGCGGGGATCTTCGACGTCGAGAGCGGTCGCTCCGATCTGTTCCTCCGCAACCGGTCTGTGCACGATGGCGCAGTCCCGAGCGGTTGCTCTGTGCTGCTCCACGCGCTGCTGGACCTCGAAGCGGTCTCGGGCGATTCCTCCTGTGGCGAAGACGCGGTACGCATCTTGAGCAGCGTCAGCGGCCACGTCGGCCCCACCCCGCTCGGCAGTACCCACGCGCTGCGTGCCCTCCTTCGGATCATCCGCGCCGGCGGCGAACGCGCGGCGGGATTCTCGGCCACCACGCCGCGCCCCATCGCGACCACCCGGCCGGGAGCTTCAGAACTGGTGCAGGTCTTCGCATCCGATGATCACGTTGCCATCGGAGCCGATACCCCCGCACAGCTCACGCTGCGGGTCAAGATCGCAGACGGGTGGCACATCGCCGCGTCGGATGCTGAGGGGCTCACCCCCCTGCGCGTGCACATCGCACACGGCACCGGCGTCGCGGCATACGCCGACTACCCAGCGGGCACCGCCTACGGCTCACCCCACGCGGGCCTTACCTCCGTCCTTCGCGGCGAGTTTGATCTTCCGGTTGCGCTCGAACTCCACGGCGACTGGAGCGGCTCCCCGGTGCTCGCCATCACCTACCAGGCATGTACCGATACGGAATGCCTGGGCCCAACGTCTCTCGAGCTTGATATCTCCATCGATCGCGCGTGAGGTACGCCATGCGGGTTCTTGTTCTCCTCGGGCTCATGGTTCTGCTTGGCGGCTGCCGCAGCCAGCCGGATGTCTCCCTTCCCATGGCCGAGTCCGTCTGCCGCACCCGCGGCGAGCCCGCTGCGTTCGCGCACGAACACCGTTTCCAGTTCATACTGACGGAGGTGATCGACGGCCGACGAGTGGACCACGTCTACCGCGCCGATGCCGAGTACTTCTACCCGGCAAGCACCATCAAGCTCATCGGTGCCGTCGCGGCACTTCAGACGATGGAACCGCTCGGGGCGAGCATCGATGCACCCATCGGCTGGGGCGATGTGGATCGGCCGGGCGAATCGCTGCTCGCGTCGGACGGCTCCGTACCGGTCCTGCGGCGCGAGCTCGAACGCATGCTCATCGTCAGCGACAACGACGCATTCAACATGTGCTTCGATCTCGCGGGCCAACGCGAACTGAACGAGACGATGTGGGACGCCGGACTCAGCTCCGTGAAGATCGAACACCGCCTGAGCCGGGTCGTTTCCGCCGCGAACCGCACCGCCGCCGCGCCCATGCGACTCGAAACCGCGAGCGGGTCGGTCCTGCTCCCGCGGAGAGCGGGGATCGGCGAGATCCCGCCACCCGCGATTCCCGGCCTGTCCATCGGCTCGGGGTTCATGCGCGGCGGCACGCTCGTTCGTGAGCCGATGCGATTCGACCGCCACAATCGGATCTCCCTCCGCGACCTGCACGAACTCACGATCGCGATCAACCGGCCCGACCTCGCCCGCATCCGGCTGCCGATATCGGCATCGCATCGCGAGCTTCTGGCGGAGTTCATGTCGAAACTCGCGCCTGTCCCCGAAGAGTACAAGCCGTTTTTTCCGGGCGTATGCCGGGTACTCCAGCCATCGCGCGTGCGCGTCGCGAGCAAGATCGGTCTCGCCTACGGCTTCCTCACCGATACGGCCTGCATCACAGACCTCGCCTCAGGCCGCGAGTTCTTCTTGACGGCGACCATCTACGTCAACAGCGACGGCGTCCTGAACGACGACGCGTACGACTACGACGCGGTCGGGTTTCCCGTTCTCGCAGATCTGGCCGAGGCCGCGACACGCCGGGTCTTCGCAGACCCGGCCGACGGGGTCACTTCGCCCGGATCGCCTCGAGAGACTTCTTCGGATTGATCACCCGGCGGGACTGATCACCGTCCAGCGGATCACCGCCCGCACGAATGGCCTCGATCACTTCGGCAACGGTCAACTTCGGATTGATCGACCACAGCTTCGCGGCAAGGTTCGCCACCTGCGGCGCGGCCATCGACGTACCGCTGAACTTCATGAGCTTGCCACCGGGGACATAGCTCTCCACCTCGAAGCCGCTCGCGTACAGACCGACACCGGCGCCGAAGCTGGTGAAGCCGGTCTTGTTGCCCGACTGATCCACAGCCCCAACCGTGACGAGGTTCGGGAGCTTGATGCCCGATGGAATCAACTCCGCAAACTCCACGTTGTCGTCGCTGTTTCCCGCGGCGGCCACGAACAGAATCTCCGGCGCAGACCGCATCGCCGCCTCGAGCGCGTTCTTCTGGATCCCGAAGATCTCGCGGGCCATCGCCGCCCGCTCTTCGGGGGTCTTGCCGACGCCCTTGGCCTCCAGCGCGGACTCGACATTCGCGCGGCTCTCGCCCCACGACATGTTGACGACGCGAACCCCTGCCTTCTTCATGTAGTCGACGCAGGCCTGAGCCGCGGCCGCCTCGTTGCGGGACCGTTCAACGCTCGGCGCGTGCTGCGGGATCGACCGGTAGTCGAACGTGATCCGGATCGGGAGCAGACGAACCTGCGCGTTCCCCTTCGCCGCGATACCCGCGACATGGGTCCCGTGCGAGTAGTTCCCGTACAGGTTCAGGTCTTCAAGGAACGTGTTGACCTCGTCGGGCTTGAGCGCCCGCATGTGCTTCTGCAGGGCATCGGCCTCCGGGCTCGCGATGCTGGACTGAAGATCCCCAAGACCCTTGGTGTACCCCTGGACGATTTCCAGAGGGTTCTTCATGTCGCCCAGCGGGTGCAGAAGTTCCGGAACGGCCTTCGCGTCAAGGTCCCACGCGATCCCGTGCACATCGTCCACAAACCCGTTGCCGTCGTTGTCCTTGCCATCGACCTTCTCGCCCGCGTTCACCCACAGGCGGTCCTTGAAGATCTCGACGTCCGTGCCCGAATCCCACACGCACGCCACGACCGGGGAACCCTCACCCGCTGCGACCACTGCTTCGCGGTCCGGCCAGATGTCCTTCTTCGCGACCGCGTTCGCCTCGATCAGCCCGCCGTACACCTCACCGATCGTGGGCATCAGTGGCAGCACAACATCGACCGTGAACCGGGTCTGCACGATCCCCCTCGCCACGTCCTGGCTCACTTCCCCCTTGGCCTGTTCAACGATGGGGTCCAACTGCGACTTGATCTGCCCGACGATGAGCTCCATCGTGATGAACTGAGCCTGCCCCCGAGCCCCCTTCACCTCGTCGCCGACCTTGTCCCACGGCAGCGAAGAGACCTTGCGCTTCAAGGCCTCCGCGAAGAACTTCGTTCGCTCTTCCCCCGTCCGGCCCGACTTGATCGAGGCGGCATACGCCCGCAGCACCGCGCCGCTCATCAGCTTCTTCGATTCCTTCCCCTCCAGCTCCCGCACCTTGTCCGCGTGCTTCATCGCCCCATCGATGTCCCCCTTGAGCATCGCCGCGGCCTGCAGCACGCGGTGATAATCCTGCAGCGTCGTGGGATCCTGAATGTCGTACTTCGCGAGATCGGCCTCGCAATCCGCCGCGACCTTCGCGAGCAACTCCTTGAACGGCGCATCCGCCGTGAGCAACTCCGAGGGCTTCGCGCTCAGTGTGTACATGTGCCGGGGCAGATCGTCCGCGGTCTTGACCGCGATTCTCTGCTCCTGACCCATCGCCACTCCCACCGGCAGGCCGGCGAAGAGAAGGAAACTGGCGATCGCGACGACGGTGGTGTTGCGGGTGTTCATGGCGATTCCGGCACAAGTCAAAGAAGTGCGCCCAACGCGGGCGCAGGAACAGGATGCGCACGCCGGCAGAATCCGGCACGCGGGTCAAACTGTACGCACCCGAATCAGCAGCCCCCGGCGTCCCAGAGCCCGAAGAAGACGATCACGTCGTCCCCATCGATCCCGCCGCTCTCATCGGCATCCGCGCACTCCGCTCCCGCGTCCCACTCCCCGAAGAACGCGATCACGTCGTCCCCGTCGATACCCCCGCTGTTGTCGTAGTCCGCGGGGCACCCCTGGATCTGCCACGCGCACGCCGGCGGCGGCAGTTCGGGGAAGAGGATCCCGGCCGCGTTCGAGCCACCGAGCGCTCCGACCTCGGCCGGGGTCATCGCCCGATCCAGGAACAGGTAGTTCGCGAGGTACACGCTCTCGCTCCGACCACCCTCAAGATCGCTGAACATCGAGAACGTCGTGTTGATCGGAGCGGGGTTCGATGGATTCGGCGAAACCCGCCACGGGTTGGGGAACTGCCCCCACGCCGCCCAGTCCGCTCCAGCTACCGCAGTCCCGTCCCCGTAGGTCGGTGCCGATGGATCGCAGTAGTTGTACAGCCAGTCGCCCGCCGTCGAGCCGACCGGTGTTCCGTTCACGTAGAACGTCGCGGTGTTGAGCCGGGGATGGTCGTTCACGACCGCGATTCGCAGCCACGTGTTCGGCTGAATCTGCGGCGCGGCCACGTACTGCTCGGGAATCACCCCGTACCCGATCGTCGGGCCCCGGGACGGATCGCGACGGATCATGAGGTCCGCCGCGGAATCGTTGTTGTCACTGTCTTCGAGCAACGCAACGGGGTACTCCGCCGCCCATGCCGCGGTCGGGATGTACACGTCCCACACCATCGTCCACTGCCCGATCGTGTCGCCCGGGAAAACGGGCTTGGTGAACGGCGCGACCACCAGACCGACGCCTCGCCGCAGATCGGGGTTGGTGTTCGACAGGTTGCGCGCGGGGCTCGTGCGGTACACCGTGTCCTCGACGCCCCCGGGCCCCGGAATACCAAAGCTCGTCGTGGTCCCGAACGCGGACTGGGCCGCCGTCACGCCCGTCGGTGCCGCCGGATTCGGCGTGTTCTCGTTGCCGATTCCACCAAGAACCGTGCCGAACGCCGGATCATCGAGGTACCGCAGTTTGCCGGGGCTACCCGAGACCGGCGTGAAACCGCCGTTGAAGTGCCACTCCGAAGCCTGCTGGGGCGACGGGTTCCACACGGTCACGTTCGTCGTCCCCGCGTTGATGCGCAGTGTGCCCGCGAGCGAGCCGAGCGGGATCGTGATGTTCGTGATCTCGAAGAACGCGGTCCCGGTCGCCGTCACACGCACAACCAACGTCACGCCCACCGTGAGGCCGGCAAAGGTGCCGTCGAACCGCTGCGAGTAGATGTTCGTCGGGATCGTGCCCTCCGGGTTCCGCACCCAGCCCCGCGTCAACTTCGACGCCCCGGGCCTCAGCGTGTCCAACATCTGCGCGATCGTGCTCCCCGATGGGATGATCGACCCGATAATCCCGGTCGTCGTCACCGTTCCCTGAATGTCGTACGAGTAGCCGCTCGCCGGATTCACGAACTGCGCGGGACCCGCGGGCGATGGGTTCGCGCTGCTGTTGCGGCTTTGGTTCGGGAAGCACGGCCCAAAGAGCTGGCACCGCAACTCCATACCGGTGCTGTTGATCGTGGCCGATGTCTGCGCCATCGCCGACCCCGCCCCAACCACACCGGCCAGCACTGCAACCGCTCGCGACGCATGCTTCTTCATAGGTCTCTCCTCGTTTCCAAAGGGTACCACGCGCCTCTTGCCCTGAAAAGCCCATTCCCCACCTTGACACGCCCCTTACACTGCCCCCATGAAGCTGCCCGCCCCCATCCTGATCCTCGCCATCCTCGCCACGCTCTGCTCCCGCGCACTCGCCATCATCGGCGCTTCGCCGGTCCCCCAGAACGAAACCCGCTTCGACGCCGTCGCCGCCTTCACCCTCGACCAGTGGCGCAACCTCAACGTCCCCACCGGCAACGCAGTCCTCATCGCCGCCGACCGCGTCATCCTTCCCCGCCACCTCATCAACTCCACCTTCACCCAGCCCAACTCCGCCGACGGAACCCCCGGCGCATACGTCGTCCGCTTCCGCGCCAATCCCGACGGCTCCCGGGGCAGCATGAGCAACCCCTCCTCCTTCTACCACGTCCGCATCACTCGGTGGATCACCCCGCACCGCCGCACCTCCGCCGACGACCTCGTCATCGGTGTTCTCGAAACGCCGGTCACCCACATCACCCCCATGCCGATCGAATGGCGGCCCGCCACGGTGCGGGGCCGGATCGCGGCCAACCTGCTCTCCTGGGGCCCCGATGAGCAGAACATCAAGGGCCAACTCCGTGTCGGCGGTATCTCCATCAGCAGCATGAGCGCCGGCAGCTTCTCGTGGCAGACCGGCGCTTACGGCGTCCTCAACGACTCCGGCGCCGCCGCCGTCCGCGTCGATCGCGCCGGCCGCACCACGCTCCTGGGGTTCATGACCACGCCCCGCGCCGGCATCAGCTTCCGCCGTTGGCGTTCCGCGGACATCTTCTACCGCTGACGCGCCCCGAGCGCCTCGAGGTTCTTCCTCGCCGCCTCAAAATCGGGCTTCTGCCGCAGAGCCTCCATGAAGCACTCCCTCGCCTTCGCGAGATCCCCCGCCTTGGCAAGCACACCCCCCAGCATGTTCCACACCGCCGGCTGATTCGGCTGCACACGCACCGAATCCCCATACGCCCGGGCCGATGCCGCGAGATCCCCGAGCTGCTCGCACGCGAACGCGTACTTGTTGATCTCGTTCACCGTCGGGTTCGCACGCAACAACGTCGCGTAGTTCTCCCGCGCAGTCTTGAACTCCCCAGCCTGAAACGCCGCATCCGCCAGCGCAAGCCGCAACTCGCTCGCCTCGGGCGCGAGCACCACCGCCAAACGCAGCGGCGCGATCGCCCCCGCGTAGTTGCCCCCCGCCATCATCATCCGCGCCGCCTCGCGCGCCGCGATCAGCCGCGTCTGCTCGTCCAATCCCGTCAGCATCCGGTCCGCGTCCGCCTCCCGCCCCGCCGCCCAGTACAACTGCCCCAGCACCGCCCGTGTACGCTCGCGATCCGGGTAGTTCTTATGCGCGCGCTCAAGCCACGGCACCGCGCGCTGCGGGGCACCAAGCGCCAGAAACACCTCCGCCATCCCCTCGCACTTGAACGGACGCCCCACCGCACCCAGCGCCCGCCACATCCCCTTCGGCGGAGCATCCTCCGCCTCTTCCGCCGGGGGGTGGCGCCAGCCCCAGACCTTCGTCAAGTCCAGCCGCAGCGACCGGATCAACTCCGCGTGCTCCGGGATGTCCCGCACAAAGGCCACCGTTCTCGCGTCCACGTGAACCAGCGCCCAGTCCGGACGCGCCAACAAGTACGCCGCGAGCGCCTCGTTGTCGTGCACCGGCACCACAGCCGTGTTGAACCCCCACTTCTTCTCGACCGCCGGCCACGTCTGCGGCCCAAGCTCCGCCATCATCCCTATGTGATCGGGGCCGTAGACCTCCAGCCGCCCATCCGCGAACACCTTGTACGGCTTCCCATCCTCACCACGACTCGCCCACGCGATGTACCCACCGTCTCGAATCGTGTTGAACACCGGCCCCTTCGGCTTCGCCGTGTTCATGAACTCCACCGCCTCCGCCGCCGTGTTCCACCACACCACCCCAACCCCCGTCTCGCGCGGTGCACCAATCGACACCGACATCCGATCCGTCGCCACATACCACGCGAGCCCCACGCTCCCGATCCCCGCGGCAGCGTACACCGGCACCGTCATCCTCCGCACCCACTTCGCCCACCCGCCCCCTTCAACCCACGCCTCCTCAAAGTTCTTCATCGCGGTCCACGTGCCCAGAACCGCCACCAGCGCCGCGTTCCGCTGCGCCTTCGCCGCCAGATACGCCATCGCAACCAGCACCAGCAAACGCCCCACGCTCAACCGCTTCCCCCTCGCCACAAACGACAACGCCGCCAGCACCAGGACGCCCACCGCCGCATACAAGTCCGGGGTCCACCGCGACAACGGCATCGAGAGCGGACTCGCCATCTCCCCGATCGACCGCGACACCACATGCCCTTCCTGAATCTGCGTGAACAACAGAATCGGGAACGTCGCCCCACGCAGCCCGTACGGATTCGCCAGGCACGCCAGCGTCACCGCCGCCGCAAACCCCACGATCCGCCAATCCACCCCACCACCCCGCCTCTTGAGCAGCACCCGCTCCGCGTTCTCCCCCACCGCAAAGATCCACGCCAGCACCGGGCCCATCACAAACAACGTGTGCGCATTCGACCACAACACCTGCAGCACGACCAATGCCGCGAGCGCCCCGGTCTTCCGCTGTTCCCGGTCGAGACACACCACGAAGACCGCGCTCAACGCATACGTGAACAACTCCGGCCGCACAACCCACCGCGACAACCCCGCCGCGATCCCCACCCCCAGCGCCAGCAGCACCATCGGGCTCAGCGCCGCACGCCGCACGCCCCAAACCATCACCCCCCACGCAACCCCCATCAGCACAACCTGCATCCCGATCAGCGCACCCGCCCCACCCACCGACCACAGCACGTGCATCAAAACACAGAAAACCCACCTCACCTCGATCCACTCGTTCCCCGCAGCCGAATACGACAGCACATCGTTCAACGGAAACGTCCGCTGCTCCACGAAGTACCGCCCCGCGGCCATCTGCCACCAGGTATCCACCCCCCAGATCTTCTGGATGCTCGCCGCCAAAAAGAGCGCCGCCACAGCGCCCGCCGCCAACCACGCGCACACCCGCTCAGCTCGTCCGCCTCGCTCGTCCTTGCTCATGCCCCGAGTGTACCGGCCCCCCACCCGCCCATCTTCGCCACCTGCCGCCGTGCCGCAACCACCAGCATCGCCGCCCCCGCCGCGATCATGACCACACTCAGCCACTGCCCCCTGCTCAGCCCGGCGATCCGCTGCACCACCAGGTCCGCGTCCGGCAGCCTCCAAAACTCAGTGGCAATCCGCCCCACCCCGTACACCACCAGGAACCACCCCCCGATCACACCCGGCTTCCTCGGACGCTTCCAGATGAACCAGAGCACCGTCCCCAGCACAATCCCCTCCGCGAAGCACTGGTAAAGCTGCGACGGATGCCGCGACGAGATCAGCGGCGTCAACCCCTCCACGATCTCCGCCTTGCGCGCCGCCGGCCCATGGTGGATCAGATCGAGCAACCGCGAGTAGGCCTGTTCAAACGGCAACCCCGGCGCGTGCGTGTCGCACACCGCGAGCAGCGAAGTCGCCTGCTCGTTCGTCAGCTTCGGCGCATGCCCCTCCAGCACTTCCTGCGGATACTGCACGCTCCACCACGGCCCCTTCGTCCCCGGCGGAGCAACGACCCGCCCCAGCAACTCCCCGTTGATGAAGTTCGCCAAGCGACCAAGCGCCAAACCCGGCGTGCACGTCATCGCACACAGATCAAACAGGTGCAGAATCCCCGGCCTTGCGCCGCTCTCGGTCTTCCGAGTCGCGATAAACACGCACGCGATCGCCACCCCCACCATCCCCCCGTGACTCGCCATCCCCCCGCGATTGAGCATCAGCACGCCCCAGAACGGGAAGCTCTTCGTGAATGTCACAAACAGATCAGGCGAGTAAATCAGAACATACCCCAGCCGCCCGCCCGCGATCACCCCCACCACCAGCCACGTCAACGCATCCATCAGAAACACCGGCGACAGCGGCGTCATCCGCTTCAGCGAAAGCCACCGCAGCCACAAGTACGCGCACACAAACCCCAGAATGTAGCTCAAGCCATACCAGCGGATCCCAAAGTCCCCGCTGATCCGCAGCAACACCGGGTCAAACGTGTGAAACCATGCCAGCATCCCTGCCTCCGTACACGCTCAGCGAACCCCGAAGAACCTCGCCGTGTTCTCGTTCAGCACCTCGTGAAACCGCTCGAACCCCGTCGACCGGACCTCCGCCAGCTTCCGCGCCGTAATCGACACCATCCACGGCTGACACGGCCGCGTGCCACGGTGCGGATCCGGCGACAAAAACGGCGCATCCGTCTCCACCATCACCCGATCATCCGGCGCCAACCTCGCCGCCTCCTGCACCTCCCGCGCATTCCGGTACGTCAGCACCCCCGTGAACGACACGCTCGCGCCGATGTCCAGCAGCATCCGCATGTCCGCCACCGTCCCCGTAAAGCAGTGAAACACCATCCGCGCCGTGTCCAGCTTCGACCGCTTCAGTATCGGAATCAAATCCGCAAACGCCTCGCGGCAATGCAGCACCACCGGCTTCACCACCCCCGCCGCCGCCTGCCCCTCCAAAAACGCCAACTGCTCGTCCAACACCTCGCGCTGCAGCGCCGGCCCCGGTTCGCTGTAGTGGTTGTCCAGCCCCAGCTCCCCCCACGCCACGCACTTGGGATCAGCCCCGCACCTCGCCACCTCGGCCCAATCGTGCGGCCCCTGATCCGCGTACAACGGGTGAACCCCCGCCGAGCACCACACCCGCTCGTGCGCGCGTGCCACCCCCAGCACCCGCCCACAGTCTCCACTGGTCGTCGAAATCGTGATGCACCCGGTCACGCCGTGCTCCGCCGCCTTCGCGAGCACACCCGCAACACCCCCCGGCAATCCCCGCTCGGGATCTCCAAAATCCGGAAACGTCAGATGACAGTGCGTGTCGATCACGGCATCAGCATAGCCACGGCCCTCCCCCTCATGCTGATAGAATCACCCCACGCACGGAGCCATCATCGCATGCAGTCACCCCGCCAAGCGTCCTCCCCTCACCGCCTCCTCACCCTCGCCGCGACCCTCGCCCTCTTCCTCTCCCAGGCCCTCCCCGCCGCTGCGCAGGAACGCGTCGAGCGGTGGTACCGCGTCGAGATGATGGGCCAGAAGGCCGGCTGGATGCACGAGGTCGTCGAAACCACCGACCAGACCATCACCTCCACCTCCCGCTCCCGCATGGAACTCGCCCGCGGCGCACTCAAGATCTCCATCGAAATGGACTCTACCTTCGTCGAAACCCCCGACGGCAAGCCCCTCAGCATGCGCTCCCGCCAGATCCTCGGCGCCGGCGAAGTCATCCAGGACTTCACCTTCGCCGACGACGGCATCACCCACGTCACCACCCAGGGCGGCAAACGCACCGAGCGGAAGGCCGAACGCCCCGCCGGCGAATGGCTCACCCCCGCCGCGGGCAAGTCCTTCTTCGCGCAGCGCTTCAAGGCCAACGCCGCCGACATCACCCTCCGCACCATCGACCCCCAGGCCGGCCTCACACCCGTCACCAGCAAGTACACCAACTTCACACCCGCCAAGATCAAGGTCGGCGACCGCGAAATCGACGCCCGAAAGTGCGACGTCGAAGTCAGCATCACCCCCGGCGTCAAGTCCTCCGAGTTCCTCGACTCCGAGGGCACCGTCGTCCGCAGCGAAACCCTCATGGGCGGCCTCAGCGTCGTGATGGTTCTCTCCAACGCGGAAGAAGCCGCCGGGGAGGTCATCGCCCCCGAAATCATGGTCAACACCTTCGTCAAGCCCGACAAAACCATCTCCCGCGCCCGCCAATCCACCCGCGCCGTCTTCGTCGTCTCCGACCCCGAAGCACTCCCCGATCTCCCCTCCACCGGCGCACAGTCCGTCGAACGCATCGACGCCAAGTCCGCCCGCATCACCGTCACACGCTCCTCCACCGCCCCCGCACCCGCCGCCGACTCCACCGATCCCGCCTTCACCACCGCCTCCACCATGATCGACTCCAACGACGAGAAGATCCGCTCCCTCGCCACCCGCGCGCTCGAAAACGCCGCCGACAAGCCCGCCGCCGAACGCGCCGAACTCCTCCGCCGCTTCGCCCATTCCTACATCCGCAGCAAGAACCTCGGCGTCGGCTTCGCCTCCGCAAGCGAAGTCGCCCAGAACCGCTCCGGCGATTGCAGTGAACACGGCGTCTTCACCGCCGCCCTCCTCCGCGCCGCCGGCATCCCCTCACGCGTCGCCTCCGGCCTCATCTACGCCGACGCCTTCGCCGGCAGCCAGGACATCTTCGGTTACCACATGTGGACCCAGGCCCTCATCGAAGTCGACGGCCAGCCCCGCTGGATCGATCTCGACGCCACCCTCCCCAACGACACCCCCTTCGACGCAACCCACATCACCCTCTCCGTCTCCGCTCTCCCCGAAGGTGAACTCTCCTCTTCCATGGCCTCCATGGCCGCCACCCTCGGCCGCCTCACCATCAAGGTCGAATCCGTCTCCCACGCCCCCGCCAAGGCCCCCGAGTAAATGACCCCCGACATCGACGAAACGCCCCTCCCGCTCCTCCCCGCGCGCCCAACCGCCGGCCACAAAGGCACGTTCGGAACCGTCGTCGTCCTCGGCGGCTGCAAGACCCACGACGCGGTCATGCTCGGCGCACCCGCGCTCGCCGCGCTCGGCGCACTCCGCGCCGGCGCCGGCCTCGCACGCCTCCTCGCCCCCGCCTCCGTCCTCCCCACCGCTCTCGCCCTCTGCCCCTCCGCCACGGGAATCCCCCTCACCGAATCCCCCGAAGGCCTCGACCTCCCCGCCGCCATCGAAGAGTTCGACCGCCATACCGTCCGTGCCAACGCACTCATCGTCGGCCCCGGCCTCGGCCTCTCCCCTGAGGCCGCCGCCCTCACCCTCCGCTCCATCCAACTCGACTCCTTCCCCGTCGTCGTCGATGCCGACGCCATCTCCCTCCTCGCCACCTTCCCCGAACTCTGGCGCGACTTCCTCGCCTCCGCCATCCTCACCCCACACCCCGGCGAATACCGCCGCCTCGCGTCGTCCCTCGGCATCACCCTCGACCCCACCGATCCCACGCAGCGTCCCCACGCCGCCGCCGCGCTCGCCCGCCGCCTCGGTTGTGTCGTCGTCCTCAAAGGTGCCGGCACCGTCGTCAGCGACGGCCTCCGCGCATGGACCTGCACCCGCGGCCACCCCTGCATGGCAACCGCCGGCACCGGTGATGTCCTCGCCGGAGTCATCGGCGGACTCGCCGCATCCTCCCGAGGTCTACCGCTCTACGAAATCGCTCGTATCGCCGTCGACGTCCACGCCCGCGCCGGTGAAGCCTGGGCCCTCGCCAACAACGCCTCCGCCGGGATGCTCGCCGCCGAACTCGCGGCACACATCCCCGCCCTCCTCGAACCACTCCGGCCCCGCTGACTCACTCGTCCATCAGCCGCCGGGGCTGCACGCTCGACACCAGCCTGATCGCCGGCGCCGCCATGCCCGCCTTGAACGACGCATCCTGGTAGTCATTCGGCGACACCGTCAGGTCCACCGTCGCCCGCTTCAGCCGCGGACCAACGTCGTACTCCAGCGTGAACATCAGCTCCCGCACGCCAGTCAGCAGCGGAAACGCCTCCTGCGACGTCTGCACGCCTTCTGTAAACACCGTCTCGATGTACCACAGCTCAAACGGCCCGCGCGTCGCATCCTCCTGGTCCCGACGCTCCAGCCGCACCACCGTTCGAACACCCGTGTCCTCGTCGAACGACCGCTCAAACTCCAGCGCCGAACTCACCAGCGGGTTCATCGTGTTGTCCAGCACGTCCTCCGGGTACGGCCCAAACTCCGTACCCGTCCTGATCATCGACATCACCCGGTGCATCACCATCCGCGCAATCACGTTCGTCGACGCACCCTCCGTCGTCGCCTGATACCCCTTGTACGACGCGTCCAGCGCCCCCATCGTCGCCGTCAGCAGCGTCGCCGTGATCGTCAACGCCACCAGCATCTCCACCATACTGAACGCCCGACTCCGGCGCGGCTTTCTCACAGGTGCTGCTCCCGGTACGTCCCGCGTACCTCGTCAAACTGCATCGGAACCATGATCCCGTCCGGCAGTGTCATCGACCCGTTGAACCGAAGCTGAATACGCCCATACCCGTGGAACGGCACCGCCGTCGAGCCCGATGGCTGCGTCTGGTTCCCCGGGACGTCCGCCAGCCCGTCCCCGTTCGTGTCCCACCCCGCGATCCGCACGCCGTTCACCACCGGAAGCGTCGTCGGATCCAGCGACTCCGCATCACCGTCGTCCGGCCCGAAGTACCCGATCGTCGTGTTGAACGCCGCCGGATTGCCCGCCGCGTTGCCCGCCGCATCCCGCAGCGGGCCCTGCCCGTACGTCGGGCTGTACGTCAGCAGCAGCGCACCGTCAATGCTCGCGTTCCCGCGCACGTCCAGCACCCCAGCGATGATCGCCCCCTGCATCTCGACGTTCTGCGACGTCGGACTGTTGAACGTCCCGATGTCCACCGAGTAGTTCGGCATCATCAGCGAGCTCTTCAGAATCGTCGCGATGTCCCCGCTGTCCGGGTTCAGCTCCGCATCGTCCGGAGACTCCGGATGCGACGTCGCAAACCGCGTCGATCCCGTAAACTGCAGCTTGTTCCTCTGCTGCGTGAAGGACGTCGGGCTCTCGCTCACCACCGAACCCACGATCAGACAATCATGGAACCGGATGTTGTTCGAGTACCGCTTCGTGTCCGTCACGCGAACCCCGCCGATCACCAGCGGCAGCGGCAGACTCGAGAACCCAGTCACGCCGCTCTGCTGGTTCCCCGGCAGATCCGCCTGGTCCATCGGGGGATTCGCCATCAGGATCATCTGGTTCGGCGGGCATGCGCTGCTCGGCAGCTGCGTCGGATAGCTCGTCTCCGTTCCACCATCGCCATACACCCACCGGCTCGGACTCGGCATCGGCCGCGCCGCCGTGTTGTCCCACGCCAGCTTCCCGTACTCGCCCCACAGCAGGTGCGTGTTCGCCACCGTCGTCCGCACGAACGTCACGCCCACAAACGTGCAGTTCTTGAACAGCGCGTTCGTGCCCGTCGGGATCACCACGTCCTTGAACACCATGTTCTCGTAGACCGGCCGGTAGTACCAATCCGAGAAACTCGGCGCATTGAACGGCATCTTCTCGTAGTACGCCGTCGTGTAGTTGTCCGGCAGCGAGTCGTTGTTGTTGTCCGCGTCCAGCCGCAGATACCGCGGCTGCGAACTCCCCTCCGCCTCCGTCTCCACATACGTCCCCAGCGTAGTCACCGCCACGCCCAGGTTCGTCGCCACCTGGTTCGCGAACGCCGCACCATCCGCCAGCGACTGCAGGTTCGTCTGGTCCGCGGAGAACAGGCTCCCCGTCACGTCCGGCAGCACATCATCACCCACGTTGTACTCGATCGCCGCCGACGACCCGCCCCGCGAGATCGGGCCCTGCAGCTTCGTCGGCTGCACCGCGCCCTGCGCCGCGCTCCACGCCGACTGCGTCGTCTTGAAGCTCAGCTTCCCCTTCACCTTCGCGTACTGGTCCTTCTTGTCGATGAACCCGTCCCGGAACCCGAGCACCTGGTCCGCGTTCGTGTTCGTCGCCGAGTCGTAGTCCAGCATCGTCTCGCCGTTGTCCCAGCGGCCGTTGTGGTTCGAGTCCGTGAAACCCCACACGCCGTTGCGGTTCCGGTCCGGGTTCGCCGAATCCACCAGTGAACTCAGGTCCTCATCCAGCAGGTTCCCCGAACCGTTCACCAGCTCCGCCGCCATCCCCGCCGCCGGCGTCCCCGCCGTCAGCGTCGGCGACAGCGTCACCTTCTGGTCGCCGTTCGTATCGAAGTGCTTGATGAAGATGTCGAACTCATCCACGTACCCGTCCTGCGTCACATCCTGGAACGCATCGTCCGCATCCCCGTCACCGTCGTAGTCCGTCGTCCCCGCCGGAATCGAAGCGCCCTCAGTCGGATGCCCAACCCGCAGCCGGTTGTCGCCGTCCACGTCCGAAGCTAGCGCCGTGTAGAACGCCGTCAGCTTGTTGTCCAGCACCGTCGACAGCCCGCGGAAATCGCTCCGCAGCACCATCGGGTCGCCCTCCGGCCGATTCACGTCCGTGTACCGCGCACCCAGGTCCCCGGTCACCATCACGTTCTTGCCGATCATGATCCTCGACGGGCTGATGATCGCATGATTCACACGCTTCACCATCCGGAAGTCCTGCATGATCGTCCGCGTGATCGGCTGCCCCGCCCTCGTATACCCGCGGTCAATCCCCGTCACGATGACCCGCACCGTCACCCCGTCCGCCAGCGGCGCATACGTCACCGAGAAACACAACGCCGAGTCCCCGCCATCCTGCGCCGCATCCTCGATCGCAACCGCGGGCGTGTACAGCCAGTTCTCCTCCGCGTACTCATCCCCAGCGCTCGCCGCCGCAACTCCCTGCGTCGGCTCCGACACCCCAAGCTCCGTCGCGATGTCCTGGTCGAGCGCGTGCGCCTGCGCAAGCGCCGTCAGCAGATTGTCCGGCCGGGCCGCGTCCACACGCCCCGTCTCCGCATCGAGCACCGTCACCGTTCCGAGCGAGTCCACGTCCCCGGACCACATCGCCTCGCCGAACGCCTGATTCACCGTGCTCGAACTCACGATGAACCGCGCCGCCGCCTCCTCAAGCCGCGACCGCGCAACCGCCAGCCCCGTCTCCGCCGCCCCCTGCGCCCTCATCACGTGCAGATGCGTCGCCGCCGTCGTGATGTTGCCCCGGCTCGCAATCGCCATCGCCACCGACAGCGACCCGAACAACACCAGGAACATCATCGCCAACACCGCCGCCACGCCACGCCTGCTCCGCGGCAACCGCCGCGACAACGCGGATCCCGCCGCGGCCCTCACCAGCGCCGCAGGACGAATGTTGAACATCGGCATTAGGCTTCGCATCGGATACTCCGGTCCACGCACCCGCCACTCACTCCGCAGGAACAATCCACGTCAAACGCGTGACTTCCGTCGCTTCCTCAGCCCCCGGATCCTGGTAGAACACCGCCACCGTCACCCGCACCGGAAACCGATCCGCCGCGATCGCCGGCAGTTGATCCCCAGCCTCCTGCGCATACTCCGCACCACGCACCGTCGTGAAGTTGTACGGATCCACCTTCTCAACCGTCACCTCCTGCCGCCAACCCCGGAGTGTGATCAGCTCGTCGTTCTCGTCCACCCGCACATCGCCCGCCAGATCCACGTCCGGAACAATCTCCCCGAACGCGTCGATCGGTCCCGCGAAGTCCCCGTCAGCCCCGAACACCATCCCGTCCAGGTCGTCCAGATCGTCGAAATCGTCGATCGCGACCTCCCCAGCCTCCGTCCCCCACCCCACCGCCGACGGCGCACCGTTCACGTCCGCCACCGTCAGCCCCGTCACCGGGTCATGCCGAGGCAGCCGCTTCGTCATCTCCCGAATCTCGTTCGCGAGCAGCATCCCCGTCGCCGACCGGCTCGACCAGTTGTTGCTCGATTGAAACGCCGCCTGGGCATCGACAAACGCCAACACCCCCACCCCGATAATCACCAGCGCCATCATCGTCTCGAGCAGCGTAAAGCCCCGCCGCAATCCCGACGCTCTCCGACACCGCGCGTTGATCGTTCGAGGCCGCATGCGCTCTCCCCCGGGGCGTCCCACGCCCCCCGTCCACTGTCGGTTACTTCACCAGCGAGCTCATCTTGAAGATCGGCAGAATGATCGCCATCGCGATGAAGCCGACGACTGTGCCCATCATGAGGATCATGATGGGCTCGATCATTCCGGTAACCGCCTTGATGTGGTCCTTCAACTGCCTCTGATAAAACCCGCTGATCTCGTCCAACACCTCGCCAAGCTTGCCCGCCTCCTCGCCCGCCGAGATCATCTGCGTCACCGCCCGCGGCAGGATCGAGTCCTTCGCCAACGCCGCCGTGATCTTCTTGCCCTGCTTCACCGACGTGTGAATCCGCTTCCACAACCCCTGGAAGATCGAGTTCCCCGAGATCTCCCCGGTGATCGCGATCGTGTCCAGCATCGGCACGCCCGCGTTGATCAACTGCCCCATCGTCTGCAGCGACCTCGCGATGTACAGCGACCGGAACATGTTCTTCAGCACCGGGAACGACAGCTTCATCCTGTCAATCCAGAACGCGCCCACCTCCGTCTTCGCGAACGCGTAGATCAAACCCACCCCCGCCGCGATCCCGCCGATAACGAAGTACCAGTTGTTCACCATGAACTTGCTCAGGTTCATGAGGAACTTCGTCGCCCACGGCAGCACCGCCTCCTTGCCCTCGAACACGCTCGCGAACCGAGGAAGCACGAACGCCAGCAGGAAGATCGTCACGCCAACCGCCAGCGTGCCGATAATCGCCGGGTAGATCGCCGCACCCACCACCATCTTCCGCGTTTCCTGCTGCTGCGCCATGTACGTCGCGATCCGGTCCAGCATCTTCGCGAACGAACCCGCCATCTCCGACGCCCGCACCATGTTCAGGTACAGCGGATTAAACAACTTCGGATGCCGCGCGAGCGCCTCGCTGAACTGCTTGCCGCCCTCGACGTCCGTCTTCAACTGCACCAGCACCTTCTTGAACCCCAGGTGCTGCGTCTGGTCCGCGATCCCCTCCAGCGCCGCCCGGATGTTGATGCCGGCGCGGATCATGACCGCCAGCTGCGTCGTGAAGTCCAGCACGTGCTTCTGCGTCGGACTCCCCGCGTTCAGCTCGGCAAACTTCGCCGCCCATCCGCTCGTGTCCAGCCCCGCCGCGATCGGCGAAATCGCCAGCACGTGCAGCCCCTGGTTACGCAGCAGCGTCGACGCCGTCGCGATCGAGTCCGCCGAAATCGTCCCCGCCTGCATCTGCCCGCTCGTGCCGCGGACCTGGTATCGGTAGTTGGGCATGGTCGCCTTGTCCTTCCTGTCTTCCGCCTCTTAGGCCGCCAACTGACGCTCGAGCTTGTCCGGGAACGCCGACTGTGCGATCGCGTCCTCGCGGCTGATGTACCCGTTGAAGTACAACTCAGCGATCGAGCTGTCCAGCGTGCACATCCCCTGCGACCGACTCGTCTCGATCACGTTCGGAATCTCGAACGTCCTCGCCTCGCGAATCAGGTTCCGCACCGCCGGCGTGCACAACAGAACCTCAACCGCCGGGATCATCCCCGGCCGATCAATCCGCGAGAACAGCGTCTGACTCAGCACCGCCTGCAGCGTGTTGCTCAGCATCGAACGAATCTGGTTCTGCTGCCCGCCCGGGTACATGTCGATGATGCGTTCCACCGTCTGGCTCGCGTTCACCGTGTGCAGCGTCGAAAGCACCAGGTGGCCCGTCTCGGCCGCCGAAATCGCCAACGCCGTCGTCTCAAGATCTCGCATTTCGCCCACCAGGATGATGTCCGGGTCCTGACGCAACGCGTGCTTCAAACCGCTCGAAAACGTCGGCATGTCCTGGTGCAGCTCACGCTGCTCGATCACGCACTCCTTGCTCTCGAACACGTATTCGATCGGGTCCTCGAGCGTGATGATGTGCTTCTTGTACCGCTGGTTCATCGCGTCGATCATCGCCGCCAGCGTCGTCGACTTGCCCGAACCCGTATCCCCCGTCACCAGCACCAGCCCGCGCGGCAGATACGTCAACCGCTGGATAACCTCCGGCAGACTCAGCTTCGACAAAGGTGGCACCTTCGTCTTGATCATTCGCATCGAGAACGCAACCCGCCCCCGCTGCATGTGCGCGTTCACACGGTACCGCGCCAAACCCTCGCAGTGATACGAGAAGTCCGAGTCCTTCATCTTCTCAAACGTCGCCCGCGCCTCCGGCCCCGCCATCAACGCCAGAAAGCCCTGCGCCACCTCGTTCGTAATCACCGGAAACGGCATCGGGTTCATCACCTGATGCACCCGCATCATCGGGACATGCCCCGCGATAAGGTGAACGTCCGACGCATCCGCTTCCAACGCGGCTTTCAGAACCTGGGTAAGTTCCACGGGCAAGCCCTCCGGCAAAGGTGTGTCTCGTATCGGTCTTTCCATCGACCACGCACACCCGCCCCTTCACCCACGCCCCCGCCCACCCCCAATCTCCTCCCCC